>Ga0209128_1000028_pt1 | contig 96294 bp, 71 predicted proteins | sample ETNvirnome_6_100_FD_184072 | JGI IMG/M metagenome (GOLD analysis project Ga0209128, IMG submission 184072) | Marine viral communities from the Pacific Ocean - ETNP_6_100 (SPAdes) (version 2) | ecosystem: Environmental > Aquatic > Marine > Oceanic | place: Pacific Ocean | collected 2013-06-19
GTGACAGCCTCCTCTTCTTCGGTGACAGTCTCTTCTTCGGCGTGCTCTTCTTCGGTCACGGGCTCTGCCTCTTCAGCCTCCGTGATACGCGACACGAAGTCATCCGAAAGTGGATTCAAAGTTGCTAACTTCATAAAGCGTCTAATAGTAGCCTCGTTCAAGAGAGATTTATTATTGTCCATGGTTTATTCTCCTTAAAATTTAATAAATTCCACAAGTAAGTAGTCTAGTAAAATGGAAAGTTCTCATATTACTTACCTAAAAATGTCCTTTTTTTTAAGACACTTCTTAAATAGCTTACTCTTTGCTTTTGTTTCAATCTGTTTAATTCTGACAAAGCTCACCTTTAATCTTTTTGCAACTTCTCGTAATGTCATGGGTCCGTGTTTATCTGCCGCAATCATTGTACAGTTTAAGTCCTCATCATAATCTATCCAATATCTGCAATCATCTACTGGACACTCTACCTTGTTTAATTCACATAATTTGTAACATTTCATAAATCTTTATTTTCCTCCGCTATGATATCGAATATGTTTTCTATCTCTTCCGGGTCTAGCGAAAATATCTTTTTAGTTTTATTTCCTTCCCTTAACATTTTATTAACTTTCTCCATTCTAGTTTTACTTTGACTCTTATATTTTTCTAAAAATTTTAGCAGATCTTCATCCTTTTCGAGATATCCACTCACAATTGCTCTAAAAAACTCTCCTTGTTTTAGGCCATCGTTATAGAGGCGGATCTTCAAATCTGCGTGCCTCTTATCTGTGTCCTCAAAGATTACTTTCTTTTCAATCTTTCCGTAATTCATCTTAAGATATGAGTGCTGCTTTCAACTTGACCTGCAGAAGTTTGTTCCAAAAACCTACATCTTGCCTGAAGCTCTGCAAGGTTTCTGGCTCCTGAATAAGAGAATCCAGACCTTATTCCCTTTTCTAGATCCTTTAAGGATGTGCTCACAGAACCTTTATAAGGTATTGTGGTCGCTACACCTTCCAGAGAACTAACTGTTCCCCTCCAGTCCATCTGCGCTTCGCGACTTGCCATTCCTCTATAGGCTTTATATTTCTTTCCTGTTATATCTTCAAAAAGTTCTCCTGGAGATTCATCTGTGCCGGCCAACAAAGAGCCGAGCATAACAAAGTCTGCTCCCGCCGCTAGAGCTTTTACAATATCTCCGCTGTTCTTTATTCCACCATCAGCAATTAGTTTTGCAGATCTATCGCTTTTAGAGCACTCCATAATAGACTGCAAAGTTGGCATTCCGTGTCCAGTCTGAATTCTCGTCGAACATATGGAACCCCCTCCTATCCCAATCTTAACAGCATCCGCACCCCAGTCGGATAAATCATTAAAACCTTTGAGGGTGGCAACGTTGCCTGCAATGACACAAACTGTATCTCCAAAACGATCTTTTATTGATTTTAACGCATGCTCCATGAGAGCGTGGTGTCCGTGAGCAATATCCACACATAAGACTGAAGCGCCGCTTGCAACGACAGCCTGCGCTCTTAAAAGGTAGTCTCCTGTGACTCCAACTGCTGCTCCGATAGCATCTACATCATTATACATACTCTCGATCATTCTCTGTTGATCGTCGATTGAGTTGTATCTATGAAGTATTCCTAGTCCTCCATGAGTTCTAATCGTTCTGCACATTGTTTCTTCAGTCACAGTGTCCATCGGACTTGAAAGTATCGGAAGGCCCAAGCGGTGTCTAGAGAGATTGCCTCCGATGTCAACCTCTGATCTGCTTCTAATATCTGAGTATTGTGGCTCTAAAAGAACATCATCGAAGCAAACCGACTTGTTATTAAAGTTTAGTGGACTACCGTCCGAATTAATTATCACTATCAGCCTCCGCTAATGCTTGCTTTACATCTTCTATCTTCTGCTTTGCGCGTTCCCAGCATTTTGGGCAATAAAGATTCACTTTTTGTTCCTCTTCTCGTACAATAACGTACCAAGAGAATACCATATCTTTGTCCTTCTTGTCAAACGCTTTTTCACAAACTAAACAACAGTCAGGAATCTTATCAAAAAGACCCATCTTTTCTTTGATATCTTTTTGTTTTTGTTTTTTCTTCGATCTCTCGATCTTTCTTCTTAAAGAATTACTCATTAATCACCTCTTTTTTCTTGAGCATTTGTATAAAACTATTGCTGAACTAAAAATCAACGCATAGAACATAGCAATTGAGACTGTGCAAAAATAACCACTCATTTCGATGAGCCCTCCATTGTTATTATAATTAGCCTCTCATCCTATCAACTTTAGATTATAATAAACCGAACGAGTAGAGAATCCCCACTGCTCGTCATATTCCAGTTTAGCGAGATAGGGTCGATTGATGAACACTTGATCCTTCTCTCGTACTCCCCAACACTTAATCTGAGTCTGTATGTTGTTTGAATCAATCACGTTCAAGACCCAATAGTCCTTGCCATTCTTCGTCTTGCGCTTAACTATCTCTCTTGGAATAAACCAAACAAGTTGTAAGTCCGGATCATATTCTGAAATCGGTGGCGCGAACATCTCTTCCAACTTCATTCGAGTCTCCTCTTTCAGAACAAGATGCATTGGGAAGAAGCCCGTCAAGTCAGATAAATAAGCGATCTTCTCATCTATGGAAAACTCCCCTTCTTCTGCGTATGTTTCTATATTCTCAGCCAACTTCTTAACAGTTTTCGGCCTATCTGCAATGGCAGCAGACCATAAGTGTTTCATACCTGTGAACCGTTCATCAAAGAGACTGTCCAGCGCACCGCCGCGACAAAGGACATCTAAAGCCTTCTTATTAAGCTTGCTATGAATAATGCCCTCTTTGAACAAGAGATCGTCTATCTTCTCAAAAGGTCTGTTGCTGAGAATCTGCTCAATAGCCGCGCTGCCTAAGCCCTTAATCGATGTCAGCGGCTGTACTAAAGTCTCGCCGTCTTCCGAAATTTCCCAAAAAGTCCCAGACGTATTGACATTTAGCTTTTCAATATTAAATCCAAAGGACTTGGCGATGTTGATTGCTTTCTCTTTTCGCTTCTCTGGCTCCTTGTCAAGAAACGCTGCCATCCACTCTGAGGGATAGTAATTAAGAAGATAGGCACACTGATAACTAAGAATGCTGTAGCTAACAGCGTGGGACTTATTAAAGCCATACCCTGAGAAGTATTCAAACTTCTGCCAAAGTTCGTTGGCGTCCCCTCGCGAAAGTCCTTCAGATAGACAACCTTCGACGAACTTCTTGTAGATTTTTGTTTTCTTTTTTTCATGATCTCCTGTACCTTTCTTTGTTAATAACTTACGGAGAGCGTTACCTTCATCGAGGGAGACATTCTTTCCCAACCTGTGTGCAAGAAGAGCAATCTGTTCCTGAAAGATCAAGTACCCATAAGTTTCTTTAGTTACTTCCTTGATAACGCCGTGCTTGTAGTCAATTCCACCAGGGTTATTCTTAGAGTCTACATAATTTTGGTCTACTTTGGCAGACAAGGGTCCTGGACGATAAATCGAAGTAATAGCAGAGATATCGATGATGCTTCTTGGCTTCGCTCGCTTGCAGAAGTCTTGTGCGCCCTTTTCTGTAAACTGGAATACTCCTGCCCACTTGCCCTCATGAAATATGTTCTTATAGACATTCTGATCATTTAGATTTATCTTGTCTGGATGCAGATGTTCTTCATAGTATCTCTTAACATCCTCGAATGTGGGATCTGGATTGTTATGGTGTCTCTTTAAGATATGTCGAACCGCTCCCTCAATCATGCGGAGCGATGCTAATCCGAGAATATCAAATTTAATAAATCCAAGCGGCTCAAGATGTCGTACGTTCTGTCCTTCACTCCAAGGAGTCTGTCTTACTCCTCCGCTGTTCATGAGGGGCATCCACTTGTCGAGATCTTCACCGACCACAACGCCGCCAGCGTGACGAGAAACAGATCGGACCTGCCCCAACAGGGCTTCGACATGAACCTTTACGTGAGGATACTTTTCCAAAAACTTCTTCAAGCTTTCAGAATACTCCATCACCTCTTCGAATGTCGGAGAGTAAACACCTGCCTTGATTCCGTGCTTCTTCTTGGCAATGGGGGTCGCCTCATGAATCATACGGCCAGTTACAATGTTCACCTCAGTGAAGGGTATGTCGTAAAACTTAGAAATATCCTTAATTAAGGATCTTAGTTGCAGAGTGTTGTAGTTCGATATCGGAACAACCGTCGAGTCTCCCCACTCCTCAATCAACATCTCTTTCAACTCCATCGGGTTAGAAACGTCATAGTCGATATCAGGATAGTCAACAGCATCCCTTCTTAAGAACCTGGAGAAGAGTAGCCCATACTTTATAGGATCAATCTGAGTAATGTTGAGCACATACGCAACGAGCGAGCCCGCTGCAGATCCTCGTCCTGGTCCCGTGAGTTGAACGGACGTTGCCTTGTCTGCGATGGCCTTCATAGTCAAGAAATACTTTGCAAAGCCACGATCTTTAATAACCCTCAGTTCTTCTTTCAATCGATCAACATAATCTTCCTTCTTATCAAGTTCGTACTCTTTAAGTCCCGCAATACACTTCTCGGTCAAGGCCTGAATGTCTGTCTTCCCTTCTGGTACAACAAACTTTGGAAGCCGCACTTCGTTATCAGGCATGAAGTCTTCAATCAGATCGTGAGCGATATGGTGAGTGCGCTTGATAGAGTCAAGAACAAGTTCGTCATCATAGTCCATCTTAAGCATATCCGAATACTTGTGATAGGACTCTACCATCTGCTCTCCATTCTTTGGATACAGTTCATAGCCGATCTCCTCAACTCCGTCAGGAAGTTCAGAAGACATGTAAGATGGCAGTCCACCTTTGCCAAGCCACCCGATTCGCTTGTAGAGTTCCCTGTCCTTCCATGCGTCAGGATTTGGATAGTGACTATCGGCGGTAGAGATCAGATCAACATCAAACTCTTTACACACCTGTATGATATGTTGATTCAGTTCATGTTGTTCTTTGATGTTGTTCCACTGGATCTCTCCAAACCACCTGTCTCCGAAAACGCCCTTCATCCGACGAGTAGTGTCTCGCATCGCCTCTAGAACAGCATCTGTGCCAGACTCTCTATTTTCCCAGTAATCCCCAGCATATACACCGCCAAGACAAGCAGAAGAAGCAATGATGCCTTCGTTATAACTTCCAAGAAGATCGTAATCAATGCGAGGATACCTATAAAAATTACCACTTTTGTAACTCTCCGATACTAATTTAAAAATATTATTCAACCCTTGCTGGTTCTGAGCAAGGAGGATAAGGTGGTTTCTCTTCTTGAGAATATCTTTCACCTTTTGTTTAGAGGCTCTCTCATCTTCAATGTTCAGAGTCACCTCATTGCTTCCCATCTTTTTCTTTTGCTGTTTGGCCTTTTCATACTCATCCCGCCAAAGATCAAGAGACGGCAGGAAGTATGCCTCAACACCAAAAATTGGCTTGAAGTTCTTACCATCAGCCCTCAACTTTTTCGTGTAAAGAATTTGATATGGCAGACCGTTCATGTGTCCGTGATCGGTCAACGCCAAAGCGTCCGCTCCGTTATCGTAAGCGAACTTCATGTGCTCTTGTGGATAGCCGAGCCCATCGTTCAGGCTAAGTCCACTGTGAGCGTGCAGCCCTGTAAAGGGTATCTTCTTAGACAAATCTTTCTCCTATTAATATCTAACTACAGTAACACAAAATATACCCGCAGTCAAGTAAAATATAAACTTAATTATCTTTTCCCATCGGATTCCATTCATGATAATTTAAAATCTGTTTGGGCGGTTTTATCATAGACTTCTGGTGGTTCGACCCAACATAGTTACTATAAGATTCCCAATTGTCTATATTATAATACCACGAACATGAAACTTTGCGGGAACCTTCAACATTCAAAAACTGAAAAACATCTTTTAAGTCAAAAAACCTGGCAGATAACCTTTCTTCTAGAGGAAGCTTTTCTTTAGGTATCTCGCCAGCAGGGCAACTTTTATATATTCCAGTCGCATTTTGTCTGAACTCTTTTCTTATGCTTATAAAGTCTGACGGACCAAAAGTAAAACCTAGATATTCATTGTCTCTAACTGTCTTGTTGCCAAAACTTACAATAAAGTTGTTTTCACTAGAAATGTTTCTTCTTTCTTCTCGTAAAAAATCTAAAGGATAGACCCCATAAGGAAATGCTGTGTAATACTTGTCCGGAGTAACCCACTTGCTTATTTGGGAACTGATACTAAACGCTGAGTTTGCGCCATGCAAAACACTCCACGCTAAACAATCTCTCTTGTCCCTGTCTTTTGGGTGAATAGGTACATAAAATATAGGTATATCCTTTCTACTCTCCGACGGGTGTCTATCGTGCTTGCGAAATGCCCAAACAGGGTCAGCAACATAGTCCCCTAATCGATGCCTTATTAAAGGCTGCATATCGTCGTTACAAACAACCCAAATGGTCTCGCATCCGGCATATGCACACTCTAAGACCGCTCTCTCAACCGCTAAATAGTCTTTTCCAATAGGCATACAACAGTCATGCCAGGGAAAATTAAAATCAAGAGGCTGTCCAGCGATAGGGACTATTCCAGCCAAATGAAAAGAGGCTATATTTTTTTCAAATTCCAACACTTAATAAACTATTAACTTTCGCAAGATATGTTTTATCTTCAGTTGTCCCCGCCTTATAGTTTTGATAATCAAATATTATACTCTCAGTGTCGTTATAAAGATCCATTTTCACTTTCTGTATCTCTCTATGCGCGGTTTCCGCCTTCAAAGCATAATACTTGTACTTTTCAGGATTGCGTGAATCTCGACCATTTCTTGCGCCTCTAATACCCGCTTTCTTCATCATATCCAAAACTTTGAAACGCGCATAAGTATCTGAATATTCAAACTTATTAAGCTGTTTCTTGTCTAAAAAAGATATCGCCACTGCGTCTTTTTTATCTTCTGACATTCCGTCCCTAGAAGACGGGTAAAAGTATAACTCTTTTACAAAATCATCATTTGATTTAAGAACATCGTGCTCGTGAGTCATGCCAGACTTAACATTGATCCAATCTAAGACACGGTATTGTTGTTCTTCTCTAACGGGCACTGGTAAACCTTCAACTCCCTGGTCATCAAAAACTCTCAGTTTGTCAAACCTAAACTTTATTAATCTTGAATTCTGTGTTATTGCTTTCAATGCGTTTCCTTCTTCGACTCTTAAATTAGTAACACCGCTCGAACAGGGAATTAGCCCTGATAGACTGAGTGCAAAAACTAATTTGCCCCAATCAACTCCGTCATCTTCATCAAAAAAATATGGCCTACTTACTGATGTGAAGACGATTGGTTTTAAATTTAAGAAAGCATACATGAAAGCGTTCGCGCTGCCTCCGACAATCAGTTCCTCACACTCGTAAACATGATCTCTCATCAGCAGCCAGGAACTTCTCTTCTCACTTCCCTAACAATTCTTCTGTACAACCTTCTTATTTTTTTAGAATAGCGCATTCCTTTTCTATTCGGGTTTGGCCCCAAACATCTGAATCCTGCATTGTACCCGCAAAGGGCCAACTTAATTGAACCCCTATTCCTTTTATATTTATGCAACCAGAAGTTTAACGCTTTCGCTCCAGCCCAAATGCTGGTTTCGGGATTCTTCAACTGATTGCAAGTAAGTTTTGGATTTTTAGTATACTTTGGAAGAACCTGTGTCAACCCACACGCTCCCGATCTACTGACCGCATCATGCGTCCATCGACTTTCGTGATGAATAAGCGAGATCATGAGTTCCGGCTCCAAGTCATAATGATCAGACGCATCAATGATGGTCTCCATATGTTTACATGCCACGTCTGAATTGGGCATGCCTAGAGAAATTACTATCGAACATAAAACTTCAACGTATGACATTATCTATTCTCCAAAACCCCAAAGACGTGATTTTCCAGTATTGTATGAAACACTTCACCTTTTACTTCTATTTCCTCAACCATTGAACGTTGCACAACGATAAAGTCTGCTTTAGACACCATGATTGTACAGTTCGGAGAAACCTCCCTGACCTTAGCAGCCATGTATGGGGGTTTCTGCGGCTTGTAATCGTCCGGAAGTAGCACTCCTGAAAAAGACTTCTCCTCTTCTTGAACTTCTGGTTGTTCCTCTACGGGCTCAATCAAAAGGTAACGATTTCTTGGACTCAACTTCATTATATACTCCTATTTTTGTTAATATTATATACCAAAATCAAAATGATTTTAACCACATTTTGCGTAACCACAATTCTTGCATGTTACGCACCCATCCTGATAAATCAGCCCATTCTCTGCATTGCAAGATGAGCACGCTTTGTCTGAATGGGCCTCTTCACCGTCTTCAATATAATTCTTAAGGATTCGAGCAACACAGCGAGCAAAACTAAACATGTCACTATCCTTGTCCTTCTGCAACTGCTCCACAAGGAAACTGGGCTTTGCGCCGTGGCGCAGAGCCAAAGATATCATTCGCGTGAACGCCGAATTATTAGGGTTGTCAAAGATCTTTACCACATCACGGACAATCATTGCGTCTCCATTCTTGCCAACGGTTAGATCATAACGATTATTTTTAGTTTTAAATTTAACCTTTGTTAACTCACCTTTTACAAGCTTTTTGGGGATTTCAATTAGATTAGAAAGGCCACCCAGAACTTCATAAGGCTTGCCATCATAGCATCCAACCAGTATGGTCCAACTCTCTCCCTTGATTGTTGTGTGATGAATGTCGCAACTCAAGGCCTCTGGTCTAGGCATTGCCTTCGATGAAACAAATTTATCATCATTGTCGCCTTTTTTAGTAACCAGAACTCCTGAACGTGAGCCATCGACGTACACAGTCACCCCTTTGAGACCGGACTTCCAACCCAAAAGATACAACTCTGCAACTGTAGAGGGGTCTGTCCCCTTCGGAAGATTAATAGTAGAACTTATAGAGTGGTCGATATTCCTCTGAATAGCAGCCTGGACGGCAATTCTTCTCTTCCAATCTATCTGATCGCTTGTGACAAAGAAGTCTGGTAATCCCGCTTCTTTGGAGTTTAAATCCTTCCACTCTTGCGCATTATGGTGAAACACTTCGTACTCTAGCCACTTATCTCCCATATCGTCCACAAAGTCAGCGACTAAGCCCTCTTCATTATGAGATAGTTTACGACGACGAATATAACTGTTTCGGAACACAGGTTCCAGTCCCGAACTGGTTTGTGATAAAATGGATACTGACCCCGTTGGGGCGTTAGTAAGGATGGAAATGTTTCGTCTTCCGTACTCTCTGAGCCCTTCTTGTATATAATCTGGTAAATTCTTAATGAACCCGTTATCCTTTTCCTTATTCCAGTCGAAGATAGGAAAGGCTCCCCTTTCTTTAGCCAAGTTAATACTTTCAGAATATGCTGAATCCCTAAGTGTGGCATAAATTTTATTAATAACTTCCTCTGCCTCCTCATCGTCATAACTCAGACACAGATTAGCCATCGCATCTGCCAATCCGTGAGTCCCCAGTCCTGTTCTTCGGCCTGTCTTGCACGCTGCCAGAAGCTTTTGCCACATCTGCTTTTCACTCTTGGTGTCGCAAACACTGATTATATTCTCGAGCTTCTCTACTTCAAGTTCTACTAGGTCATCTGACAATCTCATCCCAACACTAACAACATTACTAAAATGCTCGAAATCAAATTTGGCTTTCCCAGTAAACCTATTTTTAACAAAGTTTTTTAAGTTTATAGAGATTAATCTACAAGAATCATACGCAGATAAAGGTATCTCGCCACAAGGATTGGTGGTGACTGTTTGAAACCCATCGTCCTTGTAGGACTGAGCGGGCAAGTTATTTAAGATGTTGTCCCACATCATTAATCCAGGTTCCGCAGTCTTTGTTGCGGACTCAACGATGGAAGTCCACAATTCCTCTGCATTGATTTCTTTCGTGTATGTAGGATTTTCAGAATCAACTGGAAATTGTAGTGTGAAGGGTTCTTTACTCTCCACTGCTTCCATGAAGCCATCGCTTATCTTAACAGATACGTTCGCGCCTGTAACCTTTGTTAGGTCATGTTTCATCGTAACAAAGTGTTCGATGTCTGGATGGCGCACGTCCATAGTGACCATAAGAGCACCTCGTCGCCCATTCTGGCCAATCATCCTGCAGACATACGAATAAAAATCTGCAAAAGACCATGCACCTGTTGTTGTGCCTGCAGAATTGCTTACAGATGCCCCTTCAGGCCGAAGAGTTGAAACATCAATCCCAACTCCGCATCGACGCTTAAATAGATTTGCCAGTTCTTTTCCACTATCCATTATGGAGGAGATATTATCGTCAGGAGGCTGAACAACAACACAGTTGGATAGAGACACATTCACATGATTGTTCCCAATGCCCATCATTGGCGAGCCTTGCGGCACTATATAGTCAAAGTTTTTAAGCATCTCATATATAGAGTCTTCAGACAATGCGCGAGGGCCGTCTAGTACTTCTTCAATTCTCGCAAATTCTTTTGCAATCCTTCTGTGCATGTCATCGGGGGTTTTTTCTAAAAAGTTGCCGCTCTTATCTTTTAGGGCATATTTCGTGACCCATACATTCGCTGCTAAATCATCGCCATTGAAATAATTCAATGTCGCCTCTTTTACTTCATCTTCATCAAACATTGTCTTCTCCTTTTTTGAACTTCCTATACTTTGACTTTAATAACTCGTGCTGGTCCTTTGCTGATTTTACCACAAGCTCGTCCGCAGTTTCATCTAATTTTCTGTACACCTCAAATGAAACATTACTTGTTTTCATGGAAATCGGATAAATTATTCCATCTGGACCATTCCTGTTCTTTGCAACGAATATCCTTCCGGTGTCAGCGCTCTTATCTTTTACTGTTCTGGAGATTGTGAAAATGAAATCTGCTACAAAGCATTTATTAAAAGCCTCAGAAATAGATTCCATAGTTATAACCTCTGCGTTCAGTCCAGACCTGTTTGTCTGAGAGGCTGTCCAAATTGAACATTCATTCTCTTGAGCAAGCCCTCTCAGATCCTCATAAATAGTCTCCAGATCATGTCTTTTTTCTTTCCTTATTATGTTTGGACGCAACAAATCTCCATAGTCAACGATGATCATGTCGGGGCTTATGTTGCTCTGTTTTAACTTTTCTAAATGATTACGGAGAGTACCAGGAGATGCGGACTTTGTAGGGTACTCTTTTACAATTAATTTCCCCTCTATATCTTTAATTTTTTCATAAATGTGGTCTTTAAAAGTGTGAAGATCTGACAAGGGTATGCCAGTTATGCAGCTGTCATATCTAGAGGCAATCGTGGTGGAGGCGAGTTCCAGCGTGTAGTGTATAACTGTCTTGCCTGCTTTCACTGCCTGCGCTCCAAGATGAACAAGTGCCATCGACTTGCCTGCCCCTGTTGGGGCTATAACTACGCCCAACTCTCCAATTCCCATGCCGCCTCTGCAAATCTCATCTATATGCTTCCAGCCAGTTGTGATAGGATTCCGCGCTTTAATATTGAATCGCTCTTCAAAGTCTTCCAAGTAATCATAACCAAAGTTGTTTTCAGCACCTAACTTAATGGCCTCGTTAATTACCACGATTACATCATCGAAGGAAGAGTTCTGAATCATGCGTGCGCTCTTAATCATCGCTTCTTTCAACTTCTGCTTTCTGCAAAAATCAAGCGCAGTGTCTTTTATATATTCTTCGTCTGAGATCTCAACTTCTGACTTGGAAATACGAACAAAGAAATCCCTCGTCAACTTCTGTACCGCACTGTTCTCATCATCCAGATCTGATCTCAGAATAGTGATCATTGTATCTGGTGTCGGATGTACTTTGTACTTTTCCTTGTACTCGAAAACCTTGTTGACGAAGACTCTCAAGTAGCGTAACTCCAGAAACTCGATATCGAGAACCTCTTTAATTTGATCGCAAAATCCGCGATCCTGAAGTATTAATTGACAAAGTTTTTCTTGAAAACTTTTGCCATATTTTGAAAAATTTATTTTATTCTCTTTCATATATCTCTCTTAAACTGTGGTACGCCCTCTGGGGATTGAACCCAGAACGACTCGCTTATAAGACGAGCGCTCTAACCATTGAGCTAAGGGCGTGTGGTGCGAAAGGCGGGACTCGAACCCGCAAGCCCGGAGGCGGCAGATTTTAAGTCTACTGTGTATACCTCTTCCACCACTTTCGCATAACTTATTTATATCAAATAAACACCCGTTTGTCAATCTAATTCCTTCTTATCTAAAACTACAAAAAACTCTTTAAGAGATGAAGAAACCTTTTTCATACTCTTTGCTTGTGTGCAAATCTTATGCTCTTTTGAAACGAGTGAGCAGTCGCCATACTTTGAACATATTTCAACCAACTCGTCTATGCTGAGAACATTTCTAGGCGCATCACTGTATGAAAGAACTAGCCTTTTGCAGTCAACTGAGCCAATTAACTTATCAAAGTCCTCGTAGGCTGTCTTTCTACTGTAAAATGGTCCCGCACTCTCTCCGTTCTTCCTAAAACAAATCTCTTCCGGTCTTGGAAGTGCATAAGAATGGTCAAGGGATGGCTTTTTCCAAGTAGCCAGACTGTCGTTCAAGTGATAGCAAGCACTATAAAGTACTCCATGCGTGTAGGGAGGGTCTAGGTAAACAAAGTCAACTTTTGATACATTCATCTTTTTTATGTCGCCTCTATGCTGAACTCCTGTTGGACCATATATAAGCGTTGGAACTTTAAATACGATGTCTCTTTTCGCTTTTGCCTGCCACTCTTTAAGTGAACTCTTTTGATCGTTCCCGTTATTAAAAACTGAATCGGCTGCTAAGATAATAGAAAAAATGGCAGCGTTCTTATTTCTTTCAAGCACATTGACTGTTTCCAAATATTCTCTGGCTGCATCTATCTTCTGTGCATTCTTGCGAGTAAACGCTTTTGGTCTCTCTTCTACTTGTCCTCCAGTTCCTCGTATCAGCCTTTCTTTTGTACCGCTGTAGTTTTCAGTTACCCACCCAGTGATGGGCGTAACCTCGTTCATTTTCTTAACGAGTTCTTCAACCACATATATGTCGAAGCCCTCTAAGAAGACCTTCCCATAAAGATACGACGATTCATTTAGATCATTGGCGCAAACAACGTACCCTTTCGATCTCAAAAAAGCACTAACTATGCCAGTGCCAGAAAACCCATCAAACACTGTCTCTGCCTCAATTTCTTCAGCGAAGCGTTCTATGTTTTCCAACAATTTTCTTTTGCTACCTTTGTAGGCTACTGTATTTATTTTTAGCATGACTGTATCATAACAAAAACTACTGACAATGTCAACAGTTTTTAAAAATTATGTTATTGCATGTTTGCCAAAGTGTAGACCAGTCATACGCTCCAAAACCATCTTCGTTCATCATCTTGATGACCTCTGTTTTATTATAGGTGCAATCAAGATTGAGAACTGCGTTGTTGATCTTCTGCTTCGCCTGAATGGATAGGTTGGGGGAATATAGTTGCATCAGCCTGTAATTTTGCTTAATGCGATCCTCGTGTTCTACAATGCTGGAATACAGCTTAAGATCACTTTCAACCTCTCTACAGTAATCAACAATGGTTGGTATGTCGCAAAACTCTTCTTCTGCTAAAAACGGCATCCTTTTTGCCAAAGACTTAAGTCCAACCCCAGGAACGCCATCCAAGTTATCGCTCTTATCACCGGCAATTGCACGGGCAAGAGCAAAGTTAGTTGGATGAATATCAAACTTCTCTATCACGCGGCTCTTGTTTAAGATCTCTTTCTGAATGGGCCTCAAAATAACAGTATCGTCATCGCAAAGTTGATAAAAGTCTTTGTCACTGCTAACAATAATCTTCTGATTTCCTTTTAAGTGGCTCATTCCAATAACGTGTGCTATAACATCATCGGCTTCAACCTCTGGTAGCATAACCTGAGAAATCGGCATCATGTTGAGATACTCAATTAGCCTAGTCTGTTGCCATAACTTATTTTCTAGTTCTTCATTCTCGCTCATAAGACCTTGTATTCCTCTATTCAACCGAAGAGGTTTCCTGCCTTCTTTATAGTTCTTATTAACGAGCTTTTTTCGAGTTGACCCTCCTGGTCCGTCCCATGCAACCACAACGTGATCGGGTTTTGTCTCGCGCATAAGTTTTTGAAGAATTTTTAAGAAGCCCTTCATCCCTCCAATGGGCTGCCCGTTTAAAGATAGAGAGGGGTCTACAATATACGCCCTAAAATACATATTCAGGGCATCAATAACCAAGTACCTTTTTGACATTAACTCGCTCTTAAACTATGTTTCTTTCGCCACTTCATCAAGTAGTTCCTGACTAAGTGATGGTGGTAAAAAGTCTTTATTAATACTTCCACAGTCCGCACAACGAAATGTTGCAACCGGAATCTTAACTTCTTGTCCAGTTGGCGACATCAAAGCAGAGACTCTTTTTAAAAAGTAAACCTCCGTAAACATCTTTGAGCCACACTCAGCACAAACAACTGTTTCTGCGTCCTCTATGATAGAGTTCATTTCTGTTTGTTCTCTTGATAACATTGTATTATTCTCCTTCATCAATATTGTAATATTCTGAGGCTTCGCCTTCACGTTTATCGAACTTAAGGATAACCTCCTCATCCATAATCTCTAGAACCCTCTTTTTAAAGCCCTCTTCCTGAATCTTGTCTTTCCACTTTGAAGGCTGGAACTTGACCGATTCGCCATTTCCCATGTCCATTGTATACCATGCTCCCGAGGAAGTCATGTGTCTTGAGCCCTTAATAGCCTCAAACCAGCTCTCTTCATCCTGAACACCAATATCGTCGCCCCAAAGAATCTTAAAAGTACACTGTCTTCCTTGTGTTCCGAAACGAGACTTTTTCAGTGTGGCCTTCACTTCAGACCCGACTCTAAACCCTCTATCATCAGTAATGAAAGAAGCCTTAGCTTTGCGCCCTGTGAGCCAAATACGCAAAGAGTAGGCGTACACCATTGCTTTCCCCCCCGGCGTCATATAGGGCTCTACAAGGGCCTGAGAGGGGCTTCTAGTTATGTTTGTTTTCAACTGGTTAAGAACCAGAAAAGTTGATTGAGTATCGGCAATTGGAATAGTCAGTTTAGACATGCCTTTAGCCAAAATTCTTGCTTTTACAGCCATAGAGGATAGAGGATTAAAGTCTCCTTCAATATCGCTCACTGCTGGTGTCAGGGCCAATGAATCCCAGATAAACAACATCCTGTTCTCATTGCTTCCGAGTAGATCTTCAACTGTTTCCAAAACAAACTCAACGCTCTGAGCCTGTACATATAGCAGAGTGCTTAAGTCACAGCCTGCTCTTTCTAAGAAAGTGGGGTCAATTGCGGACTCTGAATCAAAATAAATAACATCGATTCCCTGCTTCTGCGCATTCGCAGCAATCTGTGCCGCCATATAACTCTTTCCAGAGGCCTCCAGTCCAGCAATCTCGACTACCTTTCCTACTGGAATCCCGGCTAATTGGCCGCGACAAACAATAGAATCCAGCCAACGTGAACCTGTTTGAATCCAAGATTTAACTTCGGTTGGATTATCCTCGTTCAAGCTATGAGCCACCGATATCCCTGCTTTTTTATTAATCATATTTCGCATATCAGCAACCGATAGTTTGCCTGCGCCTGTTTTTTTTGATCTAGCCATTTTTTTCCCTTGTTAGTTTAGATTTGAGGCATCTGTAAACCCATGCCTCCCTGCGGTTTTAATTAAAGGATCTCTACCAACTCAACTTCAAAATTGAGATCCTTTCCAGCAAGAGGATGATTGTGATCTAGTGTAACATTCTCCTCATCAAAAGAGTGGATAGTCGCCTGAATTGGGCGTCCATCTGTGCTTGTGCCCTGAACTGCCTGTCCCTCTATGAGAGTCACAGACTCATCAAAAGCCGCCTTCGGAACCTTGAAGATCGCTTCAGGGTTGTGTTCCTTGTATGCTTCCGCACATGGCACCTTGAAGGTTTTAGTTTCACCTTCGGCCATACCAACGACGGCCTTGTCAAATCCTGGAATTATGTTGCCAGAGCCAACTTCAAAATCTAAAGTTTGTTCTCTGTCGTATGAATTATCGAAAACAGTCCCGTCTTCCAGTGTTCCCTTGTAATGGACTCTTACGTTGTTTCCGTTTTTTACTTTACTCATTTTTATTATCCTTTTTAGTTAGTAAATTTGAGGCACCTGTAAACCCGTGCCTCCCTGCGGTATAAAATTAAGCGTTCAAAAGTTCTTTGAATGCTGTCTCTACATCACTAGTATTTTCAGTTTCCTTGTTATACTTTGTGACTTCAGAAGAGCGATCCTCTGCGGAATCATCGCCGGCTAAGAACTTGTCGAGAATTTGCTCGACCTGTTCTACAGACTTGCGCTCGAAGAGAGTGTTAACATCTGGAATATTATCCATAAGTTCCCGACACTTCTCTGGTCCGTCAGCGCAAAGTGGCGATGACTGACGACGTGGAGTGATAGAGGTTTGTGGGAAAGTTGCCCCCGCAGGTTTGCCATAAGAAATGACAAGATCTGTCCCCTCCTCTGGATCCGTAATATCCCCATATTCAGGGTTGAGGACAAGGTTCAAAAGCTTTTCATAAGCCATCTTACCGAATCCCCAAATACGGACTCCCAAATGCTCCTCGCCTCGAACGAGAACTGGTGTGAAGAAGCGTTGGCGTGGAAGAAGAGCCTTCGCCATCTTCACACTATCTTCAGTGCCCTCATTGAAAAGCTTGCGGACGAATGCATCAATTGGATCATCCTCACCGAAGTTTTTCTTTGGACTTAGAAACGGAGCCTCATTACCGATACTGTAATGGAACCAGAAATCCTTAAATGGATCGCCATCAACCGTCGGAACAATGCGAATTACTGTTTCGCCATCCTTCGGTCGCCAGAAGGTTGAATCACCTCCGCCTCCTTTGTTCTGAAGTTTTGTAAGCCGTTGCTTAATTTTATTGTAATCAATACTCATTTTTTCTCCTATAATTGAGTTAAAGTCAAAATGACAAATCTTTCATTTTGCTATAAATAATATATCAAATTATTTCCGTTTTGTCAAGCAAAAAGATCCAAAGGTTTTTCTTCATTTGAAAGGTGCCTTTGAATAACAGGCGTATTACAAACCACGTAAACATAATCACTGTCATAATCGGTGGAGTATACTCCAAAACTTGTTTTGATCTCATCAGTGGTCTGATTTTTTACCTGTTCTTTTATTTTCGTAAACAATTTGCCGTCTTCTTCAATTCTTTGATTATTTATTGCATAATAATAGCGTATATCTTTCACATTGTCAAGAGGAAAAAACAAATTTATTTCACTTTTTTCTAATGCCGCTAAACCTATAGTGGAGATCCTGTGTGTCTCGAATGGTTCCGAAAACGTGTTTGCGACAGATTCTATATGATTGTAAACATTGACCATGTGAATCGTAGAAACTATAAACTGGTTTATCGTATCATAATAAGACTTTATAGGCACATCCCCAATAATCTTCTCAACGTATACATTATCAATAAGCCACAAACGTTTAAAGACTGCAGAGCGGGCGTATTCTTGAAGAACATTGAAAGTTACCCACTCATGTCTTTTCTTGGCTTCAGGCAAAAGATTGACGTCTGGTCTTATGTAAAGAATGTTAATGTCGCAGTTACTCAACTTTTCTAATATTCTTAAAGTTGCTCCGGTTATGTCTCCCGAGCCTCCGACAATAAAAAGAACCTCCCCTCTTACATCTTTAAAGAAGTTTTTTAAGTTTGGACAGTTCTGTTCATACATTTCAGGGCCGCTCTGCTTTGGCATATTATATATACCATCTTTTTTGAGCCCTTCAAGACCGACATCAACCTTATATACCCTATACTGATCAAACTTGGAAAACTGATCAGCAATTGCACAGCCTGCTTTTCCTAATCCTATTACAGTATCCATTTATTTATCCACCGTCTCCAACACAAACCCGACTTTGTTATGTAATTTCATATTTTTAACTCCTTTAGTTTTCCATAATTCTTTCCTGCAGATAAGTTTACTTTGTATTTTCCAAGTTCTGTATCTGCAAAGATCTCTTTAATCTGCATTATTATTTCTTTCTCCTGCTCGGCTAAGTCAATCACTAGACTATCATGAACGCAGAAGGAAATAAATGATTTTTTGTCTTTTAGAAGATTATTCACTTTCACCATTTGTCTTAAAAACATATCGCTCGTTGTGCTTTGAATAATATAGTTTAGCGCATGATGATCATCAGACTTCATCTCTCGACCAAAACAGTTTTTAACGACGCCGCCTGAATAGAATTTATCTTTCACAGTCTCTCTATTATAAGTTCTTCCGGCTGGGCCTTTCATTCTCGGGTTATACAGCCAAGCAAAGATCTTCTTCTTTGCTTCGTCGCGTGTGATTCCTCCTCCAAAAACATTTTCGATATTCCACTGGTGCATGTCCTTCTCTGGCTGCTCTTTTCCAGAAAGAGCGAGGAGAGTTCTCAACTCAGCAGCGTTGAAGTCCAACTCAACAAACCAATCGTTTGCTGGCTTTACAACACTACGATATTCTTTAGGAAACGTCAAAATAGGAAAACTAGCCCTCTTCGTCGTTAATCGACCAGTAATCGTTCCTGATATATCATAAGATATATAAGGCGAGATATCTCTGAGCTTATCTCTCCACTGTCTTGCTTTAAACTCATGGAGTTTGCTTTTAATTGGGTCCAAGTCGATATTTAACTTTCTCTGCCCCATCTCCTCAATGATTCTAGCAAGATCAAGTAAAAAACTATAATTGTCAGGCTTTTCGTAGTTTTCTATAACATGCTTTGTTATCTTGTTTTTAATTTCACAAAATTGTAGAAGAAACTTCTCTGGTACAAGAGAGAAAAAACAGTTCTCATTCATATCCACCTTTGCTTCTTCAAAAGCGCTTCGATATGCCTCTAATCTATCGCTTATTTCCCTTAACTCGTCGGATAACGAAGTTGGGCAAGCGGACTCAAGAGTAATTCCGGGATCATAGAGATTGGCGCAAATAATTTCATTATCGCCTCGATCATCCAGATAAGGCACAAAGCTCCAAGTCTTGCTGATTCCTTTAGGGATTTCATCATAATAAATTTCTCCTTCTAAATAAACGCCCACGCAGTCGTTCTTATTGTCTAATGTCTGAAAATACAATTATCGCTCAAAAATTAATAGCCGCCACCCATTCCGCCTCCAGAGGTGGGGGGTGGAACTGTTATAGTTGGTATCGTTGTAGTAGTATAACCGTATTGTTGCGGACTTGTCAAGCTAAAATCTATATCTTTTTTCTTCAGGAGGTCTATGTCCCCACAAATATTATAGTTTTGACAAAACTTTGGATTCGATTGTCTTCCTTTCTCTATAATAACTGACCTATTAATATTAGCAATTGCCTTTTGCATCCCATAGTTTTTTAAAAGTATTCTGTTCATTTTTAACATTTGACTTAATCTAGACTTATGAAGTACAACAGACGCTTCTGCAAGTCTGATTTTTAAGTAAGTGTCCACCCAAAAAGCATCACTATAATTTTCAAATTCTTGAGACCCGCTTGCAAGATCAAGATCCCCTCCCTCAAGGGGACTTCGAGTGAAAAGTTCTGTTAACACCGGCTTGCAGTCACTTGTTCCGACTTCTTTCTTCTTTTGTGTCGGGTTTTGGCCAACAAAGAGGTTGTAGTAATTTATCACCGCATTCTTCATCTCAAAGATATCAAGAATATGAGATTTTATACAATATGTTTCAAAATAGTTTGACGCAGTGCCAGGAGCAAGTTTTAGTCCATAATCAGGAAAATCTAGAGGCTGTCCTTCGGGTGCGATAACTGTCGAGCCAGGTTCTAGCGAAACAACAGCCTCTTCGAGTGCCTCTATCTGGCTTGTCTCTTTATTGTAGAAAATTGGCTCAGGTACCATAAAGTCTTCTTGCATTCTAGTAGAGGAGATATCTGCTATCAGCCTCCAAGGAGCATACTTATCAACCAAAAAACCGTGTCTTTTTGCGGCTTTCCTAAAAAAGTTGTAATTAGGGTCACTTATGTAATTAAATCTCTTTCCTGTGTCGTTATAGTTTTCTACTGCAAGGTCGATTATAAGCCCTGTCGAATAAAACGAATAATACTTCGATCTTATAAATCCAGTTCTAGTGATTGGTAGTGAGTGGCCAAATTCAACTGCAAAACTTAAAAGGAGCCTTAAATAGTCATCAAAGTTTTTGACCCCATAAACCTTGCCAGAACTTTTAATAAAATTATGAAATATCTGAAAATACTTCTCTTGATGAAAACGAAACCTTTCGTCTGAACTTGTCCAGCCCTTTTTGGCTTCCAAATTTACATAAAGACCCTCTCTGCACAATCTCCGCGAGGCTGCTGCTCGAATGAAATAGGACTTCATCGCGTTAAACGCCTCTGCTACAAAGTTTACAGCAAAAACAGTTTCATTAGCGGATAACTGACCTAAACGAAACTGCGCTTGTGAATCTGGTATATAAACTGAGTTAAGGCGGGTATCTACTTTTCCATAATAAAACTTCTCACCAAGTAGGTCCAGGGGGTCGGGACCATACACAGGATAATAACTGTCAAAAAACACTTTATCAATATATTTTGCTATTGTCGACATGAACTATACTTTAAATACCCCTCTTGCTTCTTTTATATCAAAATAACTCGCCTGCCGAAACCATTCCAACGAGCAAACGCCACTGTTTTCCACTCAAGTCGATCTCCAGCGGCTCTAAAGTTATGTTGTGTCTTGTATATGAAATAATATCCTCCAACGCCGAGTTTACGAGCAGGAGTTGCATTGTTAGCAGCAATCTGTGCTGGTCCGACGGATGCGCCGGCTTCTTTGTTTATGTCTCCAAAGTGAGGGATAGTTATGTGGGCATACTTGCCCGCCTTTAACACTGTATTTCCTACAGTAGTAACTGTGGCATTATAAAACTCTCTTTGAAAAAAGGCATCACTCCCTATTCCGCTCATTTGTGCTCTTGACTCAGCAACAAATGGCTGGTCCACTCTATCAAAATTAACTGTATAAATGGGGGAGCCCTCTCTGTAGGCGTCTAAATAAACAACACCGGCATCAATATCTTTCTCCCGATCATTAAAGCCAGGTCCCGTAACTGTTTCTGCTCTGACTCCTATAAAATATATATTTTCCTCGGCCAAGCTTTGTCCGTTTGTTGTGGTGAATGGAGAATCCATACGAAGAGGTGTTCGATTATCTGACGCCCTTATCAAGTACGATAAATCATTACAGAGTTCAAAGTTCGCCTGAGATAGTGCTCGGATAGCAGAACTACTTCTTGAGTTTAACCTGGCGCGCTCGTTTCTGGCAAGAGCTGCCGATGGCGGTGTAGCACCAGTCCAATTTTGACGAGCGTTAAAAGAAGGGTCTGTAAACGGAAGCTCAGGGGAAAACCAGTTTTCTGGTCCGTGTCTTCGAGGACTAACTGTTCCGCCAGGGAAAGTTGAATTAGCCGGTCCATTTGTCGCACTATTAAATATCGATGGTATTATCTCTGTTGTGTTTATTCTAGAAAGTGGAATCGTCGCATGTTCTATAATTGGTTCCCAAACAATATCCCCTATCATAGAATCTATTTTACAAGTTCTATTCATAGGATCAATAACCAACTCCTGCAGGGCTTTTTTAATAAAAAAGTCTAAAGTGAAAGTAAGTCTTTTACTTTCAACAAGATATCTCTTCAAAAACGCAGTATAGGACCTAAATGAAACGGGAAACCTAGCCAAATCCATTGCAGTCTTATTTGCACGAGTCTCGCCCGTCAAGTAATCTACATAAGGCATTTTGCCCATGACAAACTTTAAATTACTTTGATGACTCTGGTCGGTTCTTAATTTTCGATTCCACGCTTTTAAGTGAGTCGACGGGTGAAATTGTGGCCCATCTTTAGATGTCCAACTGCCATGGGTGGAGATAAATTCTATAGCATTGTCAATTATATCTCCAAAGTAAAGCCATCGGACTGCAAAGTTGGTAGGGCCAGAACCATCGCTAGGATTTGTCTTTGGCACTCTAGCAGACATGCCAGAAAATCTAGGAAAAGCAGTCGGACTCTCGGCAGCAGACCTGTCCTCAGATGATTCTGACCCTGCTCGAATTTCATCTTCCGCCGCTTCATAAAGATCTGCGTATTCTTGATTATTACTACTACTATCGTTCTCTTCAAGTTCCTGAAATGGGATATTTGATGTTTCAAACAACGTTCCTGCTGCGGTAAACGGTTCTCGAAATGGATTATTAGTGCGCGTATTCAAGCTCTGCTGCGCGGGATTAATATTTCTTCTTCCGAATGTATCTTTTATATCTTGTGCTCTTTGTGGGTCACCCGTTCTTAATGCTCTTTGTATATCTATAACAGTTTCATCATCAAACTTCATTCTCTTTCTCTGAGTAGACCAGTTAAAGAGCACGTCACTGTCCATATTTAGGGTTTTTACTCTTTGTGAAAATATGTCACATTTGTATGGGAAGAAAGCCCCCAAGGTAGGATCGTTAAAGGCTTGATACCATTCGGTCAGCAAAACGCCTCCGCGATCAGTCGATGGCCTCCCCACTAATCTATCTAACAACTCTCTGAACAAAACATACCTTCTCGTTTCTGATCTAGAAAGTTTACCCAATCTAACTTGTGCTCCCAAAGCGCTCCAAAAATAAAAATTAACAATATCTTCTAAAAGATTTATATCTTGGTCGCTTAGGCCTTGCAAATAAAACGCTGGTCTGGCAGCAACCCTCCAAGGCCCAAACATTGGAGTTCCGTCCGGATAGAACGCAACTGCACTCCTTTGATCTTGCTGTTGTGGGCTCAAGCCAGCCTCTAAGAGGTAGGTGGCTGCTAAATCTAAATTTTCAAATGGATTAGCATCATCACTGTGGAAAAGTTGCCTACTCAACTGTATGAAGGGTGCAATATCAAGCTCTACCGTTGCGGTGCCTGCTGGGGTGACTGGGGTGGTTCGCGTCGGGGTGTACCAGTTTTTTAGTATTCTGGCAGGGCTCGTATTTACTAAAACATTAACTTGCGAAGGTCCGAAGCGGCTTTCTGTTATTCTTATATATTCCGGATTGGGGTCAAGCTCTGATGCGATTCTGGGGGCGGCTTTATCTGCAGCCTCTAATAGATCGCAATAAACGCTGTTTGTGGCTTCTTCTATAGATGCGTTAAACGAAACTTCCAATTCTACGGGTGCTGATGGTGTATCAGGAATCAACTTTAATTTATGCCTTTTCAAGGTTAGATAAAACACGACTTTCGACTCTTCTAGAAATGTTCTAAAATCCTCCCTTTTCTGTCTCGCGTTTTCGCCTTTAAAAACTGAATTTAGCATTTCATCGGTTGGTTGTGTGTATCCAATCTCCATCAATACTCTAAAGTATCTGGGATTCCAGCGTTGATGTCCGTCGGACCCTCTTAGAAATCTTGGCGGGGGAGAAATTAAGTCTATGAAAGAATAGTGCTCCACAGGTGCGTTCGCCCCACCTAAACCGCGTTGTCGCAATATATCTGATACTTCCGATGGAAGGGGATATTCTTTAAATAAAGCATGCACTGTAGACGCATACAGTGTCATACCACAATTGACAAAAGCATCGACTGTAGCAGGGTTTGTCCCAAGATAATCCAAAGTCATTCCCTTGAATCCAACAGCCATAGAGCCTGGACTTTCTGAAACTGGTGCCCACCAGGCCGGTCGATTGCGAAAAGATTGGTCCTTAAAATTATTAAAAGGAAAAAGAACCTTTACTCCGTGCCTATCGTTTTCATCTCTAAAAAAAACCTTGTACATTTTAAAATAAGGCTGAAGACTAGACATAAATTCTTTTGGCAACTGATGTAGTAACGGCGCGGAACTGTATGGGACGTTTATTCTATCCAAAAAATCGTAATTTGTTTGATCAGGGTGAACTTTTAATATGTGTAAATAAGCCTCTTGTGCAGTATCTCCCGCTGGTCCCGTGGCTTCGGTGAAATTTGTAAGATTGTTAGAATTTCCCCCTGCTGCTCTATCTCTGCTTGTCTGATAATTTCCCTTAAGATTAGCAATGTGTGTCATGTAATCTATTAATAGACACTGCTCGTTAATTTCAAATATATTATTGTCTGAAGGCATTCTTTCTCACTCGATAACTAAAAATAAACTATTACGTCATATAAGTCAAGAGGAACAAAAACTTTGTCTCCGTACTTATAATCAGCTTCTAAAAGTTTTTGATTAAACCAGGGGATTACCCACCAATACTTTGTTGAGCCATAATACTCCTGCGCAAGTTTATAAAACTTATCGCCTTGCTTCCAAACATGAGTTGCCAATCTTAAGTTTTTAAAAACTTCTTCACTTGGATAAGATAAATTCGGAGTTGCATGCTGTATAATATAAGGGACATTCCTATCGTCAAAAACCGAAGAATAAAGATCGTTAGAGTTCCTAAATATTTTTGTTTTTTTCTTATCCGGCATTTTAAGATCCTAAAATCGTATCATTGTTGTTTTTTGACGCCTGTGCTTCAACACTGTTGGGCACAGCACCTGCATTTGCATTGGCTTCTGCTGCTGAATCGAAGGGGACCGCTGACGGGCCTGCCACTCCTTCTACATTTGTTCCAATTTTATATGGCATTCCCTTACCATTTGCAAAAGTTCTCTTTCCGCTTTGGCCAAGCCATCCGGGCGTGACCTCGTGGAATGGCAGAAACGCAAAAGAAACTTTAATCATCTTTGGGTATAAATATTGAGTTTCCCCTGGCCTGTTCAAGAACCCTCCTCTGTTGGAAAAGTCGAAGTCGTAAGTTAGTCCGTCAACATAACCCTTTAAACCAGAACTTATAACCTCTTGATTAACTTTGGTGTTCACCTCTGTTGAGTCCTCATAAGCGGAAAGCGTGCCGACGTTTTCTCTTTTCGGATCTCCAATAAAATTTAAAAACTTTAAACTAAAAATAGGATCTCCGCCTGATCGAACATATTGTTGAGGAACATTCGCCACAGTTTCTCTAACCACAGAGGGATAAAGCATCTGAACTAAAAGTTTTATATCTTCTAAATGCTTTCTTGCTTCTGAAGTATCATACGCTGGACAGTCAAAAGATATGTTTAATACTCTCGCGATTGATTTAACCTTTCTTATGGGCTCTGCGTGCCCAATGAAGGTTTCGTCTCCAACCGAAGTTCTGAAACTGTCTCTGAAGCCTGTTATAAAGGCTTTAAACCTCACAACCTTATTTGCGTTATAGCTGTAGAAAGAGATCGTTCCCTTTTGTTTGTTAGAAATGCTTCTTATTGCAGCATAACTACCCCTATGTTGTGGTGGAATCTTTGACGCCATCTTTTTTTATCCTCACGTATATAATTACTCTCGATCCATAAAAATGATTATACTAATCCCTTATGTGCTTCTCTATGTGCTGAGGCAAATGCCGATCCGAAAGTAATTCCATCCATTTCAACGGTTACGTTTATCGGTTGAGGGGCTGGCTCTTCCGCTCTAACCCTTCTAACTGCTGATTCAAAAGCGCCTGCGAGTTCAGCGGCACTTGGTCCGCCTCCGCCAACAGGAATAATCTGCTCGCCAGCGTGTGCCACTCCGTATGGTTTCCCCGCCGAAGTTGACATTATGGTATCAACAGGAATGCGACCTCCTCTGCTGAACCCTATAAGGCCAGCACCAGCGCCTATAGCGGCACCAATACCAGCGGCATGGGGGCCAAAGGGGGCACCAAGACTTGCGCCTGTGAGGGCGGCTCCCGCAACTCTTCCTCCTTTGCCCTCTGAACCAGCCATCAGTCCGATTGATAATCCCGCGCCAATAGCGGTTCGTGCAAAACTTCCAAAAAGTCTTGCTTTGCTGCCCGCAACGCTAAACGCATCTCCGACGGCAGCAACCCTCACTGCTAACCCCATCATTCCGGACATTATTCTAGTTGTGGCAGCCACCATTAAAACAGTAATTCCGATCCAGCCATCTCCCGCTGATAGCAACTGTCCTAACCCAGAAACCACGTTACGAAGCACGGAAAGGAGTGGGCCAAAATCAACGGCGAGTCTTTGCATTTCCCGAGAAAGTCGAACCATCAGGCTTTGAGTGTTCTTGATCATTTCATTGAAATCCCTCTGCTCTGCTTTGGCTAACCTTGCTTTGGCCGCATTTGCTTCTAAACTATTATTAAAGAAACTTGCTGCCTCTCCAACATCTCTAAATTGCAGTGTTTGAGAAAGCGCAAGCCTTTGATAGCCTTCAAGTTCATCAAAAGACATGCCGACTTGTCTTAACATTCCATGAACATGTTCAAGCCTCTTTTCTTGAGTCATATATATCATGTCAATAGAACTAAACACTGTTTGGCCAAGAATTGCATTTAACTTGCCTACTGAATCCGCTGCTCCTTCAAAAGTACTAAATTGATCTGCGATTTGCACTAGCCTTTGCATTGGAACACCTGTTGCAGCAGATTGCTCCATCAATCTTTTAAGAATATCATTAGTTTGATTTCCCCACATCATAATGCTCGGGGCTGTGGCCGCAATATCTTCTAACGCCTGTGGCACATTTAGTCTTAGTGCAGACGCAAGATCTGCAAAAGATCTTGTGGTCGCTGCTGCAGAGGCAGCACTTTGACCCATTGAGTCTGTTAATATCTTAAACATAGATACGCCCTGTTGGGCCGCTCCATATGCTTCTTGGAGGCCGCCGACAAACCTTATCATTTCTTTTCTGGCTTCTGCTGTGCTAGTTCTGAAAGTCGCAACGTTGCTTGCTAAAATGGGAGCAACTCTATAGAAACTCTCCATTCCGATACCGGCTTTTCTCATTTCTTCTCCGACAGACCTGACCTCGTTATAAAAATCTGCTAAGGCCCCTGTTGAAGAATAAAACTCTGATCTCAACCTGTCCTGAGAAAAGAATAGTTCTTTTGAAAGCGTTGCAACAGTGCCACCGAGTTTCTGAAGGGGTGCTGAGTCTGCAATCCCCTGAAGGCTGAATCTCATCTTACCTATTCTATCAAGAATATCATCGTAGCCAGTTAAGACATATGCAAGACTGTTTGTCATCTTTCCGAGAACAGTGTCGTTGAAATCCTTTCCAACCCCCAAAACTCTCAAAAACTCACTTCCCATGCTTGAAACGGCGTCCCTTCCCACTTCAAGTTCTCTAGCAGATTGTTGAAATACGTCTCTAGCCTGCTTACCAATTCTGACTTGATCTTCTAACTCTTTTCTAGTCGCGGTGCCAGAATTTTTAATCCGTTCGAACAACCCTAAGAGATCTTGTTTGATCTTTAGTTCCTCTACCGATAAACTACCTTTTTGTTGCGCAGTTTTTATTTCGTTCGTTAAAAGTTCTATTCTCGCTTGCTGCTGAGATGTCCCGTCCGCCAAGGCTTGGCCTTCGAGTCTAGAAAATTCCAAAAGACGCTCTTTGAGTTCAAGCTCTTGTTGAATTCCAGCAAGTTGCCTCTCTGAACCTGGTAAAGACCTGCTTTGCAGATTGCTAAGTTTGTTAATAGCCTTGCTTAACGCTTTTATTTGATTTTCGAGAGCTGTGATTGTATCGGCCATTTTTCAGTACCCCTACTTAATTGGCCATTTCAAACCTGTAAGTTTCTCAAAATCAACGACGGCCTCAAGAGCCGTTCTTGCATGGGAAGATGTTCGCGGGTCGTCGTATCCATTCTGGACTATGTGTTCAATGTGCCTTTTTTCTGCTCCCAAAGCGCTTAAAAAAGCCTGCATTTCTTGAGGAGAACCTTTTACTTTTAGATTATTGATGTCCATCCCGGCTAAAAGCCTCTCTAGCGCATTACCGACAACGGCACCAAAGGATGTTAAATAGCTTTCGTTTAACTGCCCTTTTCTCTTTGCCCCTAAATCAATGACTGTAATATTTAAGTCCTCTGCACTCATTTAAACAAACTCCAACTATACATAATTAGTAGCAAACTTTAATTTGACTTGCTTGCCCTTTCAATTTCTTCCGCCTGGGCTCTAAATTCCTTCATTAGCCTCTCCAAAAACCAATGACGGATAGATACGGGCAGGTTATAAGCCTCTATAAAACTCCATCCGCCGTGATGCTTTAAATTAAAAATCTGCTCATATACATTTTGAATGTATTCGTTATCTAGGCCAAAAGAAATCCGCCGTAAGCGGGATCTCTACCTCCTGTGCATAACCGCACGACTCACAATCAAAAGGCTGTCTCAAGTCAACATCTGGTGATAAAGTAGAATAAGCATACCTTAAGTGTCTAGAATCTGCAGCCGGCATCGCATCAACAAAGTTGCTTACCACTGATCTATCAAAATCGCCATCGACAGATTCAATAATCATCTTAAGCTGATCCGTAAGGGCCGACTCTGGAAGTCTCATCTTCTTCTTTCTCTCAGTTAAGACGGCCATTTTCTTTTCATCCTTTCCACAAAGAAGGTGCAATCCAATCGTAGCACCCGACTTTGGCAACTTTACAAAGTATCTTTGATCTTCGACAAATGCATCAGAATACATAAGTTCTTCTTCGGTCACGACTTTGTTGGTCAGGGCCTCAAGGTCAAATTGTGTGTTCGAAGGTGCCTGACAAGCAGGACATGTGACTGCCGCATGGTAATCTGAACCATAGGCGTTGATTCTAGCCGCTATAATTAACGCGTTCTTGTCGCCAACTAATAAATCATCGGGATTAATACTTTTATCTAAGATAATACTTTTTAAAAGTCTATCGAGAGCAATACCCTTCTTTAAAAGAGCCTGAGAAGTCAGTATATCTTCTTCTTTGGCTGTCATGTGTTTTATCTCGATAGAACCCACTCCATAAAGTGGATGCTCTGCGGGATAACATTCCCCATTAGATGGTAGGTCAACTACTTCTGTGGGGATTGCATAGGAAAAGCCTTCTTCCCTAATTTGCTCTTGCGCTACAAGATCTTGCGATGGCGGCGCTGCCCCAACGCGATCTTGATTATTTCTGTACGACATATAAACCTCTTAATGTTTTATTAAATACCTGCTGGTTTCTCTAGTTTAGCAAAATCGTAAACAATTGTTAAGGTAACTTCTACAATAGCGTCACTTCCGTAGTCTAAACCACCAAATTTTACGTCTTTTAGCCAAGGATTTGAAAGTTCCCAGACTTCAATAAGCTGATCAACCCCATTAATAGGAGCAAATTGCTTTAAAAAGATCTTGTCGCTGAAAACAGAAGTAGACTCGGCTTTAGAAACCGTGTGAAGTCCATGTGCTTCACCTGGAAGCCCATCCATTTCCGTCGGAGGCCTGTATCCTGAATTTTTCAATGCTTGATAAAGAGCCATCGAAGCATCTGGTTGAACAGGGTCAACAATCGTAAGTGAGATAGGCTGCCACTTGACAGTTCCAGGATAATAAAATGAATGACCAAAGAACATGTGCTCAGACTGACCAACAGTAAACGATGGCTTGTCCACTCTTTTGATGATGTAATCATCCAGTCCAGTGCCTGCATTTAAGTTTAAAAGCCATCTATGCGCTCTTTTTGGTTCAAGTGTTGGATTTGCCCAAAATTTTGTTGCCATTATTTATTTTTCTCCTTCGAATTAAATAGTTGTGTTTTTGAAAGTTCGAGCATTAATCTGCAAAAGAGGCTCCCGAATCTGTGATGACAAAGTCTAACGCAATGAACTCAATTGCCTTAGCCGGCTTTAAGAAGACCTTAGCATACATGATATTTCTATCAATCAACTCAGGCGTTGTAGTTGTCTTGTCAAGAACAACCTTAAAGTCCATCAAGCCTTGACCGCCCTTAATCCCCTCTAAGAAAGAACTTACTCTTGATCGGAAACTATCCCAAGTAGCGTTAACATTTTGCTCAAACAAGGTCGTTGCAGCAATTTTGGAAACTTCTTTTTTAATGAAAATCAGAAGTCTTCTCACATTAACCCTATCAAGTGCTGATGGCACAACCTGTAAGGTTTTTTGGCCGAACACCACCACTCCTTCAGCAGGGAAGGATGCAATTGGGTTGACATTCACCTCATAAAGAAGATCTCTCTCTTTAGAGGTTAGGTGATGCTTTACAGCGAGAACAGGGAGTCCTGCTGCGCCTTCGCTAAGTCCACCTCTCGTGAAGCCTGCTGGTGCAAACCAAAGTGCTCTTGAAGCCTCACTGGAACCAATTGTTCCGAGCGCAACAACAGAAGGTGGTACATTAACAAATTGGTCCGCAATATTGTCTCTAATCTGTACCCATGGATAGTATGCCGCACCATAACTTGAATTAAGTGCTCTATTCTTAAGAGTTTCCACCGCGTTATCGACATTTGGCTGTCTAGAAGAATCATTCTCCGCAGCGCTACTTTCAGCGTCAGGAACGAAGTCCTTTTCGATGTCAATAATCGCTAATGCATCTGCTCTGTCCTCACAAGTATTAATCAGGTGAGAGGTAAGAGATGGATTGTAAACGCCGGGAACTGCGGCGAGATTAAACTCAACCTGTTCAGGGTCTCTAACTGTGTCAATCGCTCTTTTAATACTGAAATATGCATAATTTGTTTTCTCTTCTCCACCGGATAAGAAAGAGTTTTTGAATGGATCACTTTCTTTAATATCCAGACCGTCAGATCCTCCGTGGAAAACAGTTGTAAACCTGTTAAACTTGTATGCGCTGCCTGTAAGAACAGAACTTGAGCCACTATTTGCGCTGATAGAGTTTCCGGCCTTACGAGAGCCAGATACCCAGGTTACAACGCCTGACGAATCAGTTAACTGAAGATCGTCTAAACTGAACACCCAAGAAACCTCTGCATGATTAGAGGACTCCGGATCAGTATCTCCAGAATCGATATCTTCTGGTAAAACCCAGAGAGCATCGGGGATACTATTATCGAAAACATTGTAAGAGCCAGATTGTCCCGTTGCCGCTCCCCAATAAGCCATGTTCTTTCTAGAAAGGGACCCTTGTGTTGTATCAACACGAAGGGGGGTCTCTGGAAAGTTGAAAGTCCCTGTTAGTGGCACCGGATTTGTAACTGCACTGGCAGCGCCACCCTGACCAACCACGAGGAATCGTGTGTCATTATGTGAACAGGCGATGTCATCATCTCCCGCTACAAATCCATAAGTTCCAACGTCTGCTGAAGCGCTGACATCATTAAGTATTTTTACTTTCGGAGGCCCATACACACCAAATGGCACCATTTCTAGTGCTTCTCCGGAACTTACGACCTGTTTAACCTCAACTCTTATAAACTTAGACATGTTTGGATAAGATCCATACGAACGGTATCTACGCTCAGTTGCGTCCCATTCAACATACTGGTTTCCGATCTTTCTAGCAACATAGTTTGGAGAATTTGGATTTAAATTACATCCAGAATATCTTTCTACAATCTCGGGCGAAACATCTTTATCAGTAATTCGTCGAAGAGTGACTGTGAATGTTCCAAACCTATCGTGATCGCTTTTTGGAGGCCTAATATCCTCAACCGAAACCTTTAAATTCTTCCTAAGCCACTCGCCATGATTCAGCCCAATAAGTCTAAACAACTTTTGAGAACTTTGTGGCTCATAAGAAGATGCATTACCCAAATCCTGTGCTATAAACCAGCCAGTTCTTGAATCTCTAAATTCACTCTGCTTATTCGCCCATTGCTTACCGCCGCCCGTCTTGAGTCCCATCAAGATGCCATGAGTGATGTTGCTTAAAGCTAATGTTTTAGTATCGTTAACAGAACTTGTTAAGATCTGACGTTCAAATGATTCACCCAACCAATATCCTTTTGTGGTAGAGTAGACATCAGTGTTTGTTTTGGCTGGATTGGTGTTAAACACCTTTCTGATAAATTTATCAGAGTTTTTATCAAAGTTAAAAACAATCTTCTCTGCTGAGTTGTCTGCAATCGCACTATCAGTCGAGGCGACCGACATCGTAAAATCACCACTAGAAGCAGAGATCGCTACAGCGGCTGATGCAGTTGGGAAGGAGGTTGCGGCTGCTGCGCCAACATTTCCCGACAATGCAAGAAAATCACTGGTCGTGTAGAACACTGCTGCGAGATTGAAAATGTTATCTACTCCGCCAGCGAAGGTCGAAGAGACAGTATAAACACCATCAGCCGTTACATTTGCGCGGGATATCGATTTAGCGCCTGCTTGACCACCTACTGCTTGTGTTAAAGTAAGAGTATCGTTTGCTGCATCTGCTGTTGACACCGCTATTTTGATTGTACCGTTGTGACCGTTGGAGCTTTCAATCGCGCCTTTAATTTGAGTAGCTATCTCGCCTGCTGTTGACTTACCGTTGATTTGTATTCTGACGTTGCTTCCGTCGAGAGTACCAGTTGCGCCATCGTCGTCATCGTCAAAGACATATGTTTTTTCCGACCCAGCAGTATTAGTTATAGTTAACGTGCCTGCGCCGGAGGCAGGGTCATACTGCGACGGCGTTGCTGATACTGCCTGTATTGTTGCAGTGGCACCTGGTTCGGGGTTACCGCCCCAATTCGAAACAAAGAGGCCGTATGCGCCACCTGCAGTTGCAACTGCCAGATCGCCAGCATCCCAGCCGGCCAATCCGTCTCCGCTTGCTTGCGGATGCTTTGTTCCTAATAATCTAATAACTGTACAAGGAGTATTGTTTTTTAGCCAAGCCTGTGCAGCATACGCAGCGTAGGTCGGAGAAAGATTATTTCCATCTCTCCAAACATCACCAGCCTTTCCTCCTGGAATTGGGTTTCCAAAAACTTCAATAAAATCTGAGAAAGAATCGACCTTTACTGGACGCATTGCTGGGCCTCTTTCTGTCCTACCGATTACCAGTGGTCCGATGGGTGCCGCGACGTCAGGTACTTGTGAGTTATCAATCTCCTCAAGAAAAATACCTGGAGAGACGAACTTAAACTTCTTTTCTGCCATGCTAGATGATCTCCTTTACATAATAATTCTCTAATAAATAGTAATAGATACCTGTAAAAGTCTTTTTATTCTCTATAAAAACCCCTTTCATCGATGTGTTCTGGAATATCTCCATAAATCACGCGTTCTCTGGGTATTTTTACCTCTACTGCGTTCTCTCTTACAACGATTTTTGGCTGCTCCGCGTTTTTGTCTTCTCCGATCAAATATCCCAAAACCCTGATGTTAACTTTCGTTGAATATATCTTTTCGCTTGTTCCCAAATCCGCAGCGTTTCCACCATTTTCAAAATCTTGCTGAATAAAGCCTTCGTAATTGTGTCCGTCTTTATATGCTACAAAATGATTAATGTTCCCTGTTCTTGTCATGAAGGGTGTCATCATCTCATTCATTTGTTGCTGATATTCTGCTCTTAACTCTATACTATAGTTTAAATTGATGTGAACGGGCATCGGAATAGAAATTGTCTCATAAACTACTTTTTCATTTTTTCTCGGAAAGTTTAGTTGATATTTTCCTCCGCCGCGCATTCTCTTGTATGTGTCCGCATTCGCAAAGTTGGAAGTTTTGTCCTGATTTATTTTTCTCGCGATTACAATCGACCCACCCTTCTTATCGGTTTCAGGAGGAACGTGTGCTTGAAAAATTCCCTTTCTCGTCGGATCTTTTGTGACACCAGTTCTGTTAACCACTATTAAAGGTAGCCTTAAAAAACCAGAATCATCTCTTATCTCTTTATTATTCTTTATTTGATGTGCTCTTTCTGCTGAAAGCCATAAAACAGGAACCTTCTCAAATCCCTTATTTGTATCACAAAATATATCGAGTTTTTCATTCAGCCAGTCAAATATAGCGGTATCAATAGTTTCCAGTGTTGATGGCATAACTATTGTTTCAGATATAATGCTTGGATCATCTACTCCTGTATAATCTTTAGGTGCCATCGAAGATTCCCTCTCTCGTTCTGACACATTTTGCCGTAATTTCCATTTTATGCTCTCCTTGTCCGAATATTCTTCTTGGCTCGTTTAAAGAAACTATCTCAAAGTAAATATCTGAGTAATAAACAAAGTCTCCAACTCTCACAAACAAGTCTTGATCCTCTGTAAGTCTTCTCTTGTGAAAATGCACCGTTATTGAAGACCTCTTATCCACCCCTACAGAGGGCATAAACTCTGTTTCTAACCCTTCCCACTCAACAAGCGCATAAACGCTAATAGGGGGCAAAAACGACTTAACTACAGCCTCTCCGTAGAGGGGGTGGTAGTTTGTATGCTCTAAACTAATTGGATAATAGACAACCTGTTGGCCAACAACTCTTTCTATAAGTTCATCGTTGACCTGCTTGATCAAATCCCTCTCTTTTTGGCCAACAAATAACGGAGGTGGAGGAGAAGCCGGTTGAGACCATTTATTTTTTTCGTTCGACATCTACCCTTTACCCTACGAATATTGAATATGGTATTTTTTGCTGTACCTTCTGAGTATTGTCAAGATCTGCTGCATCCTGCTCAAGCAATTTAGTGTATGTGAGTTCATCCAGCACTTTCTTAAGCTCCTCCCTCAGCAAATCTTGCTCTTGTTTTGCTTGAGACAGTAAATCTGAAGCATTTAACGTTATTGTTTCTCCCGGTATCGGTATGCTGCCAAACTTACCTCGAATTTGTCCCAAAACTTCTTTGCTAAGTGCAAGCGCGAATCTTCTTATCCATTGTTTACCGATTGAGTTAATACTTTCGTAACGAATATTTTCAAATGGCAAGGTATTCATATTATTTATACCGTCAACATTGTCTATCTTGTCCGAATACTCCTCCCACGGCTGTTTTTCATTTGGTATCACAAACTCTACCCACACCTTTGTTGGAGAACTTACAACTGTTTGCGGGAAAAGTCTTAATTTATTATTTTTAATTTCATAAGAATAGTGAGAGTTTCTTGTATAAATGGCGCTCTCAAAAGACTTTGCCTGCAGTTTATTTTGCCAGACTGGGACAATTTGGAACTGAGAGTCGTCCGCCCACTGACCATAGTTTTGAAGATTACCAACTGTGTTTAATCCTCCATAATAACCATAAAACCTCCACATTGCAGATGGTGTTTTATAATAAACTTTTCTGATTGCGATTCTATTGTTGCCCACCTTATTATAATAGTCAAAATCAGAATTATCACTGTCAGCCGCAGACTCTGAAATTATTGTCTGCAAGTCATAATCTTGAACAGAAGACGTTGTGTTAAAAGATGCTGAATATACGTTTTCAAAACCATTTAAATTAGACTCATTCGAAACACCATACCCGACCTTTTTTGCATAAGAAAACTGCACATGTGGATATTTTAATTCAACATTTGAACCACTTACATCTTGTCCAGACTTAATTTGTCCGTCTTGATCAAAACTGCCTGTTTTTGCACCCAATAAGTCTGAGAGGCTATTTTTTGCTTGGTGAATATTGACAATATATGAATATTCGAGAACTGCCTCTTCATAAGCAGAATATACATTGCCCTCAGTTATTTCGATGTCTAAGACATCTCCGCCCAATTTCTTATAAACGTAAGAAACCTGATCTGCAGCACCTGATAAGAAATCAGTATTTGATGAATAAACCCCATAAGGCAAAGTTGCTGAGACATTGCCGGGACTTCCCGTTACCGGAAGCGTAATCGAACTTGTTGCGCTTGTTGGCGTTAAAACTGGCTTGGCCATTCATGAGCACTCCTATACAATCTAATTAGCTTCGGATAAAACAAAACCCCACCTGAAATTAATCAAGTGGGGTTTTTTAAGTTAAGTTATAAAATTAAATTGAATTTAATCTTATCTTTCCATCACGCATCTAACATAATCAAGATAAGTTACGTCTTGATCTGTTCCGACAGAGGTAAACTCTACATGAGGGAGTAGAATAGTCCCGTCATCTGGAAGAGTCAACTTATTCGAAACCTTTAGATCGCCATTAACATACCAATGTGCGGAATCTCCGTCAAAGTAGAAGGATAATACAACCCAAGTCTGATCTGCGATGTCTTCTGTAGTATCAGTCTGAGTCTCTGAGTTTCCTTCAGCAGCAATTGCCATGATGTTGGGGGTTGCTCCAGTCGCGCAAATAAAGCCTATACCATCTTCAAGAGAGTCAATGGCAGTAGCCTCAATCGCACCGTTATTAGATGCTAATCCAACAAAAAAGCCTGCGCCAGAGATATCATCTAGTTGAAGTCTGGCTTCAAACCAAATCTTTCTAGAAGTGTTTGCGCTCGAATCGATTTTGAATCCGATTTGAGGAGCAGTAATGGCAGTTTCTTCGCCAGCGGAGCTTCCTAAAGTAAATTTTAACACTCCACCGGTTTTTGTGCTATCTGTAGCAATCGCATCACTAGAACCGCCGATTGCCGCATTCCACATATCTGAATCGACAGAGGTCGCCTGTGCAGCATCGTTGTTTACTGCTACACCTTGGTTAGATGTTACAGCATGAAAGTCATCAAACATTCCGAAATATTTCGAAGGCTGTGTCTCGAAAGAAGGAATGGCGATACCTTTAAGGCCAGATCTGGATCCTGTCGAATCCGCCTTGCCTGAATTCATTGATTTAAGGGCAGATTCTAATCTTTTACGCCCTAGTCTTCTATTTCCCATAATTTGTTTCTCCTTATATTATATGGTTATTGCAATAACTTGAATTAATCACGAAAACATAACCAGCCACCTCGGTTATGAATCTTCAAAGGTCAGTGGCCTCGACCAAGGAGAATAATCTCAAGTTGTCATCATAAATAGTATCTACTTCTTTATTAATCTGTCAAACAAATAAAAAAAGCCCCGCCTTTTAAGGGGCAGGGCTTCTTTATAATCAAGATGATTAAAAGTGACTAATATTGATTATTAGCCTCCCTCTTCACCAAGCAAGCCGCGAACGACTACTAGACCGTACATATCAGGACGTACCATCTTCTTGGCGTAACGAGTCATCACTCCCTTGCGAGGAACGAAGTCTTCGGTACCAAAGATGGTAGGTGTGACCTGCAGCGGTACATATGGAGCATAAACATAGCCGCTCTCAAGGAACGAACCACCTCTACGTCCAACTAGTACAAGGTTGCGCGGGAAGTAAGGATCAACATATACATCCCACTTCTTACTAAGTGCGCCAGCCTTAACTGCTCCAACAGTGCCTCTATCGACATCTGCTGTTACGTCAGCACGGAAACCGCTAGTAAACTCAAGAACGTTGGCAACTTCTGGAGATGTAACCAGGAAGTTAGCGCCACCGCGAAGAGTCTTACGGTGAATCTGAGCAGACACATCATTGATTGTTTCAATGAGAGTCTCATACCACTCAGAAACTGTACCGGTGAAGTCAGGAGCAGCCGAAGATGCGCCTAATTCAGCACCTGTAACGCGATTCACGAACAAACCAGGCGAACGGGACCAGTAATAAGTACCGGCTGTTGCGCCTTGAATAAGATCGTTAAGAATCTCACGGTCGATCTCAAGAGCGATTTGCTCAGAGAGAATACCAGTAAGCTCAACCTCTGCATCGAGATTGTGATAGGCATTGAGGTCCTGACCAAGTTCAGGAGACCACTTTGCCTTGAGCTTCTTGGTGATTGCCGTTACAGCAACACTGTCAACTGAAATGTCGATCTCAGGGATCTCATTCTTACCAGTTGTTGAACCAGCGTTACCAGTTGCTGGAGCGGGCTCTTCAAGACCCCATGTGTCTCCTCCAGTAACTGCTCCGACGGATTGACCGGCAGAGAAGGCATCCACGATTGGAAGCGAAAGGAACGGAGAACCGGCAAGCTCGAAAGATGTACCGGTCGGTGACGTGAAGATCAAGGAAATATAGTTGTTTGGCGAATCATCTTCAATAGCAGCGGAACCAGAATCATTTTTAACACCAAGGTGTGTCAAACGACGAATCATTGTCACACTAGTACCAAAACTAGTCTCGGAAGCACCATCTGCTGCGGTTTGATAAACCTCAATAGCGCCAAGCATATCCTTATTAAGAGTAGCCATATCAGCATCGCTCAATCTAATAACAGCAAGATGAACAAGGTCAGACTGAGTCCCACCAAGAATATCTGGGTCGTATCGAATCGCCTTTTTCTGCGCTTCTGTTAACGCACTAACAGCAGTACCTGCGGAAGTGAGAGCACAACCAGCGCTGATGTTGTCGCTGATTTCTGCAGCGCTGATAACGTCAAAGGGGTTGGCACCATCGGCGCTCGCGTCCTCAGTTAAAGTAATTGAGGCTGTTGGCGATGCAACAGCCATAGAGAGGTTATAGAAACCACCGCCATTTTCAGTGATGTCACTAACACCACCTGTTAAGAACGAACCGACCTTGCCACCGCCGTAGACAGATTGTCCAGCGCCGACACCATGACGGTTTCCTTCGTGTGTAAAGTCAAGGAAGAAGATCAGACCGGAAGGAAGGCTCATAGGCTGAACACTTACAAGATCATTGGCAAGCAAACTACCAAAAACACGACGAACGAGTGGGAATGCTACTGCAGCAAAACCCTCTACATCGCCAGCTGCCATCGAAGAAGCCTCACGAAGTAATTCCTTCGCTTGATTCTCCAAAAGACGAGCCATGCCGTTTTTTTCGTTATCTTTGCCAAGACCCTCTAAGAGTCCTGTCTTTTCCCATTTATTAAGTAGGGAAGCACCTTCTTTCCGCAAGTCTCGATCAACAATTCCTTCGGTTAATTTATCTAATACAGACATTTTATTTTTCTCCTTATAAATTGTTATTTAATACCTGCTAAAGTTTTCCAGCGATCATTCACTGGATCTTTATGAGTTTTCCTCTGACGAGGAAGGGTTGTTGAAGGGCGTGATACAACTTCACTCAGTGATTTTGGCTTTCTTTTATTTCTATCGCCCACTGCGCTTTGAAGGGTTTCAAAAACGATCTTCGCTTCTTCAACGGTTGAAGTTTTGGTTATTGCTTCGACAATTTTATTCTTTTGTCGCTCATTCAGGGAGGTGCTACCCAAAACTTTGTTTGTATAGAACAATCTTGCATTTGAAAGATTGATCTCTTCAAGTTTCTCCTTAAGCTTGTACATAACGGTTTTATACTTATTGTTTTCTTCCAAAAGTTTTTCACCGTAATGGGTTAAAGCATTAATCTTCTCTTGAAGTTCTTTTTTCTCGCTAACATCGTCGTCATCTTCTTCGAGTGCTAGGCGAGCAAGTTCGATATCTTCAACCTCCTGCTGAATAACAGGGTTGGTCGCGCCACCGGCTTGTCCGGTTGGTACAGTTCTAACATCAAACTCTAATTTTTCTATGATACTGTCAATAATATCATCGCTAATTTCAAATTCCTCACTAAGACCTTCAGCAAGACCCATTGGAACAGGTGGTTCTACTGCTGCAGGCTCTTCTTGAGCCATCATCTGATCTTGAACGATCTCGTCTCTATCTGTCATCTCACCTTCGAGTTCAGCAGCGAGTTCGTTAAAATCAATTTCAATTTCTTCATCTTTATCAAGACCTGTAAGGTCATCCATGTCTGCACGAGGCATATCGGGAAAGTCGTCGCCCTCCTCTGCTGCCATTTCTGGCTCCAATGCAACTGGTGCAACATCAAGAGGTGGTGGAGCGCCCATTGCAGGACCGGGCATTCCGCCTTCTTCCTGCTCTAAAATAGTTTCGATGGCATCTTTTACTTCAGCAGAGTACTTCTCAAGAATAGCAGTTTCTGCACTTTTAAGAGCGGCTTCCTTAAGGGCTTCTGCGTCAACAATAGCCTGTTCTAACAATTTTGACATGTCAATTCTCCATTTTTGATTATAATCACAAATAAATAGTTGTTATTTAAGTAAAATGACTTTTTATTTGTCCAACTTGCCTTCCAATTCCTCTACTTTTGCTGAAAGTTCTTGAACTGCCTTAATAAGTGGCATTACAAAAGCTTCGAATGAGACACGTTGTCGACCATCAGGATCCACACTCCAGCCACTAAAGGTGTCACAACCGGCCTTATCTAAAGCCTCTTTAACCTCTTGCGCGATGAACCCGTGAATTGTCTTGCCACCACCCATTGGCTCTGTATCGTCCGGATTGTAGGCTGTCCACTCTTCTGGGAATTCGCTTGGGGATTTATGAGTATATGTTACAGTCCTCAAATCGTTAACAAAGTTTAATCCAAGAACATCATCCTGAATATTGGTTTTTTGTCTCACATCCGAAGAGTGATTCCAAGTTGCGTCGGTATTGAAATCGTTTTCGATATGACTACTATCATTACCAATAAAGACTGCATTGTCTTTTGTACCTGTAATGTTATTACCAATAACAATCTGGTTTGTTGCCGTGGCGTCTTGGATATCTGCATTGAAACCTAAGCAAGTGTTCTCAACACCAGTGGTTGTTGTCAGACCAGCCTGAGAACCTACAAATGTATTCGAATGTCCCGCTCCCGCTAGAGCACCTCCGGCTTCGGCGCCTACACTAGTGTTGTTATCACCAGTAAGTTTAGAACCGGGGGACTGAGGACCGGACTTCCAGCCTAAGAATGTGGACGAAATTCCGGATTCGTTCATTTTACCGGCAAGGTAACCAACTGCTGTTGCACCTACTGTACCGTCCGTACCTGTCTGAGCGGTTAATGCTTGATATCCAACAGCCGTGGACCCGTCACCTGCGACGTCTACGTCTAACGCATTATGTCCAACTGCTGTATTATATTGTCCGGTAGTAATCGCTGCACCAGTGTTTGTTCCAACAAAGATAGAACCATCTGCGTCGGAGGTCATGACTGCTGCTCCAGCGCCAACACCTACACATATAATATTTCCACCAGCGGTAGTTGCTCCACCGGCTCCTCCACCAATAAAGATGTTATCGTCTCCACCTTGAAGAGCGTCTCCGGCTGCTGCACCAAGAATTGTATTACCTGTTCCTGTGCTTACGGCTTGACCAGCGTTGTATCCAACTGCTGTATTACTACCGTGTCCATCTGCGTCTGCTTCAAATGTTTCAAGAGCCTGATAACCAAATGCAGTGTTGAAATCTCCATCGACATTTGTCTTGAGTGCTTCAAAACCAACTGCTGTGTTTCCAGCACCAGTCGTAAGAGCGGCTCCGGCGCTTGTACCTATAAGTATTGTACCATCTGCGGCAGCGGTCAAGTTTCCTCCTGCTGCACCATGTCCGATTACAATTGCTCCGTCGACGTCAGTTGTCTTGTCGCCTGCCTGATAACCAATTAAAACATTATTGTCACCAGAACTAAGATCGTTTCCTGCTTCATGTCCAATAATTACATTTAAATTGCAGCCAGAAGCGACAGCGGCTCCTGCACTACCTCCTAAGATAGTGTTTGAAGTTCCTTCATCGTTATTGGAGATAGAAAGCCCTGCACCACCAATGGAGCCTGTAACCAACAGTGTATTACCCAGAGTTACTGCTCCAATAACGTGGGCTGTGGTTGAAACATAAATCGAGCCGGCTACAGTAAGAGTGTCTGTTGGGGCATCTGTATTGATACCTAAAAGAGACCCGGCTTTAGCATATATGAGATTGTCACCGGCATTTTCTTCAATTTGTATAATGTCGCCTGTAGTGGAAAGGGAGTCTCTAATAAAGAAGGCGTTGTCGCTTCCTCGATGACCCATTGACCAATAGTGATTTGTTTCTTTAAATTGTATTGCAGAGTTTGCTCCTGCTAACCCCTCTAACGTAAGTAAACAGTTGCTACCTTCATTATGGAGTGACGTATCTCCGGAAACTTTAAGGTCGGTGGTAACTTCTAAGTCACCGGCAACTGTTGTGAGCGAAGCGGCACCGTTACCAATCGTAACATCAATTTCGTCCTCTACGCTACCGTCTGTAAGTACAAGGCCATACTGCATCTCTCCGTCGTGGGTTGCAACGCCCAAAGAAAGTTTACCGCCTTCTTGGCCGTCTGTGTGAACTGCAACTGCCGCTTCCATTTTTGCAAATAAAACCTGATCTTGGGCTGCGTCGTCAGCGTAAAACTCAATTAAGCCTGCGACGTCATTTGCTGCACCTGCCGCTCCCTTGTCTTTAACGAATCGAAGACGTGCTCCATCTGCATCATTTGTAGTATTTTTAATAGTTATAAGTGGGTCATTGGCATTTGCAGATGTAAAAGTCGAACTGTCCGCGTTGACAGTTAGGTCGCCAGAGGTGGTAATCGCTCCGACTCCAAGAGTTCCAACACCACTCATATTAGCGCTGTCGTCTACAGTGATACCGGATCCTTGAGCAGTTTCTCCTCCAGTTCCATTGGTTCGCAGGATTCGATTATCATTGCTGCCCAGTCCTGAAAGAGCACCAGAAACACCGGCCAGAGAACCATCGGAAGTGATTTGAACATCCTGACCTGTATCGTCCGTAAAATATAAATTACAAGGGGCGTCGTTCTTGATCCATAATTGTCCGTAAGCAGCGGTATCTCCGGATGCAGCAGCGGCCTCCTTCATCGTAAGAGTTCCCTCTACCGTCAACTCTGTTTTGGGGCTTGCTGTGCCGACCCCTAAGCGATTATTAGACGCATCAACTGTAACTGTTGTCCCGTCGACTTGTAAGTCAGTCAGAATTACTGACCCGCCGCCGCCTTTTCGTTTACCAAAACCGCCCATTTTTTACCTTTTCTCCTATAAATAAAACACAATACTTATCAAGGGTGGAATACTGTAATTCCAGATCCTGTCAAGTGTGGCATGCTGCTGGTAGCAATATACGTTAACTCAGCAAATACTTCATAAGATACCGCCGTGGCTTGTCCATTAGAAATATACATTTTTGAACATTTTACGTCGAATGTAACACTTTCGTTTGCAGGGAGTGTAACAAAGTGTTTACCAGTAATAACATCGCAAGTATCAGCAATTGCGGCTCTGCCGCCGCCATCAGTTGACTCACTAATCGTCACTCCAGATCCACTTTGAAAGTGCACTCTCAGGCTTTCTCCGGAACTAGAGTTTTTGTTAATAACAGTAATGGATTTGGTTACATATGGGAAAGAAATTTGATCTACTCTGTTTTCCGCTAACGTGCTTACAGAGCCTGTGATATATGGGTGACCTGCAGATAGCCATGCCGCCTGATTTCTCAGCCCCGATCTTCCGGATGCCTGAAAGATTGGCTGCCCTGTTTTTGAATCTGTTACCATTGTGTCGCTCCTAGTATATTGTTATCCTTGTTTAATTAGTTTCTTCTTTATTTTTAAGCTTGTCAAGAACGTTTCTTCTTTGCTTCTTTTCCCTTCTTTTTTGATCAGATGGTTTCTCATAATACATCCGTTCACGGCATTTTTCTAAGATTCTCGCTTTTTTCACCTTTCTAGAAAATTTCTTAAGCAGCCTTTCAACGGATTCATTACCGCGTGGCCGTATCTCTACATTAATTGGTTTTTTGCTCATTTTTTACCTTCCATTAGGGTGTCCCAAACTCGTTTATTGCCCATAAAAGCAGAAATATCTACGCCAGCGTCTCCCGGCTCTACGTCAGAAAGAGCGCCCCTTCCTTGTACCGGTGCATTAGGGGTTCCACTACCTCTCAAAGGGGCTGTACCTTCGAAGAGATCAACTCCATTGTACGAATTCGTGCCGACAGCATCAAGCATTTTCCTTCTTGTCTCTTTCATCTTTTTATTTCTTCTATCAGTTTCTTCTTTTATAAATTTAGCATCTGTTTCTTGTGCAAGTTGAGCCTGTTTTTGCTCAACAATCGGTTGGACGCTCATGCCCCTAACCACTTCAGATATAACATTGGCCAGCAAACCTTCTTCAACAAAGGCTTCTTGTATGCACTCTTTTACAAGCGGCTTAATTAACTTTTTAAATTCAGATTTTTTCATTAGTCACTCAATATATTATTTAATATGCGATTAATACGGTCTGACTTATTGTAAACTTTGTCCAGGCTTATATCTTTCGCCTCTGTCATCATATATGCATCGGGAGTTGATGGTTCGGAAACAAAGTCAAAACAAATTAATTGAAAATCGTCCTCAACTATTGTCTTTCCTTTGCTTTCCTTAACAGAGCCCAATCCACGAGAGGAAATGCCAAGTTTAACACCGGCATTCACCAATTCTTTAAGAACTTTGCCAGAAGGAGTGTCCAGAACCTTGCATTTACCCATAACATTGTTGCCTTCCCACCAAACTTTCGTTATGCTATGAGAAACGTTTTTTAACTCTACAACTGATGTCTCTGGGTGATCGAGTTCGCCCAACGCTCTACTCTCTTCTACCAGTTTTTGGTAATTTTTTATTTCTCTCTCAAGAATGTTTTTAGGATACTGTCTTCCGTTGCCATTCTCTCTATCCGCTTCTTGAAGTTTACCAGTAAGAATAACACCACCATTCTTAACATAGGCTTTTTCGTCTTCTGTGAGAAGGTCTTGACACACTCCACCTTCGCATAGTTCATAATATTCTCTTATTAAGTACTTTGACATGGTCACGATCCTTTGCAGCATCTACGAACAGGCTGCAACATCCATTTTTTTGTATAACCTTCTGTTTTCATTGTTTTCTCCCTAGTTTTAATCCGTTATCATCTATAATCATATTTAACATGTAAGAAGTTCCTGCACTTAATGAGCCTAAAAGCAGGAAATTAATAAAATTATAATCAAAATTAAATAGTTCCGTGAATTTGTTTATTCCACATAGAAATATGCCAACCCAGAAGCCAACACACATTGGGCAATGAAGCAGTTCACACAACCAGTCCGACTTTGATGATAAAAATTCTCTTTGTTTTTTTACGATATGACTATAAACAATAATAGAGGTTATGCCATAAGCGCAAAGAATAAAATAAACAAGTTCCATCTAAGCCTCTTAAAATTAGTAGCGATACCAGTTGGTTAGGCCATATGGGCCACGTACATAACCAGGTCGCAGTGAGCCTTTTTCCGCCTGATGTGGCACTTCGCCAAGTTCAGTAGAGTCTTTATCATCTGGATCCGTAAGCCTTTCTTCCTGCTCTTCCTCAGTTTTGTTATAGATCTGAAAATATGGCTTTTCTTCTTCGATAAATTTTCCTATTGTTCTCAAAACAACTTGTAATGCGCTAACACCTTCCTCTATCGGAGTAGCCATGTTTGCTTCTAAAGAGCCATAAACAGACCCGCCACGTACAGATTCATACTGAACCACGCCTTTTTTATTTAGAAAGTAAAACAACCTATCTTGTGAAGCATATGTCTTATCTTCCATCATATCTTTTGGGAAAGTCACAATCTTATTCTTATCCGGCATAAGAACGATATCCATATCCTCGTGATCAAATATCATAATGTTCCCATCAAGAGATTTTCGAGCATTAAGCTTTATTGTGTCTTGCGGTTTTGGCTCTTCAGGGACAAGCGGTCCAGGTGGTGCCGCTTGTTGAGGCTCTTCCTCCCCTATTTGAATATCAATCGCCATTACTGATTAATCTCTCTGACTAAATCTTGTACATTTAAAACTTTCTTGATCATATCTTTATTAATGTGTTCGTTGCGAAAATTGTTCATCATTTCTAAAACTTTTTTAGTTTTTTCTACCATACTTGAATCAGATTTTATTTCTTCCAGCTCAAGTGCTTTGGTAACTTTTTCTTTGAGCCTGGAAATCTCTTCATTTAAGAAAATCTTAAACTCCACTCCATTGTCTGCAAAAGACGAAATATATTTGGAAAGCAGGTCCTTTTGCTCTTTCAATAGAGGTGCTGCGTATTCTTCATTAAATCTCTTTACAAACGTCTTGTAAGTAAGCTGGTCAATAGGCTTCATCTCTTCTCGCTCTTCTTGACTTGAGCACAACTTATCAATCATCGTTTCTTCCAAAAGGATTCTGTCCTTCGAAGGAGTGTCTTGACTAAAAATTTGATATATAGACGCAACAGTTTTATAATTTGGGATAAAACTTGAAAAAAAAGATTTTCCAAAACTCTGGTTTATTTTTTTAATAACTGTGCTCTGTTCGTTAAACAGTCCTTTGTAGTTCAGTTCTTCATGTCGGCTTCTGATCTCGAACACAAGCTTCTCTGCTGCTCTCGGAGTTAAATCATAAGTCTCGCAAAGAACTTTATAAAGCTTCAATTCCTTACCCATAAGCGTGTTTGAAGAAAAGTGCTCTTTCAAGATCGAAATAGCCTTCTCCTTGATCTCGTTGTTTTTATTGAGAACTGCTTTTGTCACTTCTCTAACCAACGATTCATAAAGAATGGCGGTATTGCGTTTCTTATTATGTTTTGACTTCATCTTTCTTCTCCTTAAGTTCAAGTTCATTGATTAATTTTTTAACTTCCCGATTAACTTCAAAAATCTTGCTTTCCTCATCATTATAATTAGTATCTTGCGACTCGAATATTCCGGCACCATAAGACCTCATTGGTTGATATCCAGGAAACATCGTTCGATTGCTTATTTCGGGGGTTGCATGAGATAAATAATTTTTTGATCTCGGTCCCGCATCCCGTCTTCTATCCCCACCTCTATACATAACCGGAACATACCATTTGCCTTTAGATTTATCAGTTGTCGTTTCTGGTTTTCCTAAAGGATCCCGTCTTTTTACTTTATACCAAACCTCATCATCTCGCTTCGCTGGTGATGCCAAAAGTGGTGATTCTCCGGGCTCAGGCCCTGCAGGCTCTGCCTCTTCAGCCGGTGGTGGAGGCTCTTCCGGTGGCATCTCAGGCGGCACTGCTCCTGCTGGTTCTCCCATGCCAGGTGGAAGTCCCAATTCTCCGGCTGCTCCGCCGAGAGCCATTCCGCCAGTCTCTGCCAGCGCTGCTTCACTTTCTGCTTGTAACATTGCCTGGAACTTCAAATCATAGAACATTTCTCTCTGATTTCTTAAGAACTCATCGTGAGAGAGGTTAAATACGTGCTCTGCAACCCATCTTTTACTGAAAAAGCCCTCTGTTGCGGATGCCGCTGTATCAAACTTTATTTTCCACTGTTCAAGTTCTTGAAATTCGGCAATTTTTGATGGATTATTAAGTGAAAGGCTAAAAGCAATTAAGTCTTCTTCTCTGTAGCCTAAAGTATAAAGGTGGACAATTCCAACCTTCTCAAGTTCTGACACTACTGATCTTTGTAGTCTCTGAACTGTCCTTGCAAAACGAATATCTTTCTGGGCAAGAGTTGTTTTATCCTCTTCTGCGCCCTCTCCTCTAAAAAGGTACGCTTGTGGGACCTTAAGTGCCGCAAACAACTTATCTTTTAGGTATTTAATATCGTCAATATCTCCAGTATAGGATCCACCAGACAATGTTTCTACTCTCGAGCTTACTTGCCCTCTCACAGGGATAAAGTAATCTTCTTCAATACTCATTGGGTTATAACGAAGGTCGACTCTTCCGCTAGTTGCATCAACAACTTGATTGCGCTTCATCTGCGTCATTGCTTTTTGCATATACTGCTCAACATCTTCAGGGGCAATCGCTCCGACGTCGATATAGAATACTCTCCTTTCTGGAGATCTTACAATACGGTAAGCCATAACAGCATCTTCCAGAAGAACAAGTTGCCTCCAGATTCTTCTGGCCGGCTCTAACACGCTTGTGCCGTATGGCGCATATTTTTCATTGCCAAGCACTCTAAAGTGAGCAACTTGCCAGTTTTCAAACGTCAAGCCACCGGAGTTCCACTGATATTGTACGTAATTCGGGTTTGTTTTATCCTCGCCCTCTAATCTTTCTAACTCAGAACCTGGCATTCCTATTACATTTTGAATTCCAAGTTTTTCATCGATATCTAAATAAAGAAAAAAGTCGCCAAATTTGCACATTGAGCGACACCACCCAAAAAGATTAAACTCAACATTTAAAATATTATGATAAAGGTGGTGCAGAATTGCTTTAATCTCTTCATTTGGACATTTAATGTTCAAAAGCGGACTTAATTCCGAAGAGGTCGACATCTCATCAGCGTAAATATCGAGCGCTGAAGCGATGATGGGCTCATATTCCATTTGTTCAAAATCTGAATATCTCTCAACTCGATTCTGACCTGCCATAATATTAGAAGTTAGATTCTCAAACGGATCGTAACTTGCTTTTTTAAATTGTTTGCCAGATGCGGACTGAAACTTGTATTTATCAAGTTGTCGTCTCTTCTCCCTTCGCGGCGTTTGGCGGCGGTAATTTACAATTGGTCCAGATAAAAGTCTTGTTAACCTCTTGTATAAGGAGGAGTCTGCGTTTCTTGGGTTATTTTTTCTGCCTCTTCTCGCCATTTAATCATCCTTTAAAAAGCCAATCATGCTCTTTTGTTTTTTTGGCTTGCTCTTCAAGCCTTCTTTTGTTTCTAACGTTGCTGTTGTATCCATTCATTCCCTTTATAGTCGTATTTAGTGTTGTACCCGACTTTATCATAGAGTTTAACATAGCTTTATGATATTGTATATCTTTTTGATTCTTTGTGAACACAGTATCTTTAACCCAGCAGCCTATAGCGAACGCCATTATCAAATCATCGTGATAACTTCTCATTGCTTGTGGCCTTCCGCTGTTCCAAACAAAAGTTTTAAACTCATTAAACATTCTTGAAGAATATACTTTGACCAGGTTATTTCTAACAAACTCTTCCATTTTTGCTATGATAATTGGACGGGTCTTCTGAGATGTTGTAAAGCCTGAAACTGATGAATTTTGGTACTCTGCCTGCAACTGGTCAACAAACTCATGCGTCCCCTTCATAGAATGGTACACATTTGGATAACTTCCCTCTTTTAATTTCTCTAAAACAGAAAAACCAACAGAATTGTTCTCGACAACAATCATACAATTACCATATTCTTTACCAGCATCCATTACAATTTTAGAAAAGTGATCTGGTGTTACTTTTCCTTGATACTCTGCGATAATCTCCATTGTATCGAGCTTAAAAACATGAAATACAGAATAATCTTTTCCATCGCCTCTCGCAACATCAGCAGAAATCATATAACTGGATTGTGGTTCATAACTTTCCCAAATCCAGAAGTTTCTATCAAAACCTGACCTGTATTTTGGCTCTTTTATTAAATTATGCATCCTCGCGAGATCGTCTGGGTGGATAACTGTCTCACCAGACGTGTTGAAGTTACACTCAAGCTCTTGCGCGATCTGCCTTCTTGACATATTGCGAGTTTCTTTCTCAAACCATTCCTGATCTCTATCTGGGTGGATATCCCACATAAGTTTTGTAGGCTTAAAGTCGTTTTTTCCATCTTCTGATTCAGCATAGGTTTTGTGAAACCAGTTCCCGACACCATTTGGGGTAGACAGGGCAATACAACGACCACCTGTAGATAGAGTGGGATACAATCCAGTCCACAACTCGTCTAACCCCTCTACATGCGCAGCCTCGTCAATCACCAAAAGAGACAATGCTTCCGAACGTCCTGCATCGCCAGAAGTAGAGGAAGCTTTTATTTGAGATCCATTCGTCAACTCAAAACTATTTCTATTGTCGATAGCAACTTCAGCAATGCGAATCCAGGCTGGTAGATTCTTTACTATGCTTTTCACCTTTTTTACAAGATTTGCCGCTGTAGTGTACTTTGTCGCCATAACAAGAATGTTTTTATCTCGATGGAACATCATCATCCATGCTACATAACCAGCACTAACTGTTGATATACCTAACTGACGCGCTTTTAAAATAACATTAAAGCGATAATCATTGTAATCTCTTATCAGATCTTCCTGATAATCATAAAGCTTGAACGGTATTAGCCCTCTTAGCGGATGTGAGATTTTTGCATAATTATTAATAAAATAAACGGGATCTTTCCCACACTTTATGACCTCTTTGGTCATTTCTTTTTTTGTCAATTGAAAAGACATTCACTATCATTAATTCCATTAAATCTTTACGTTCTTTGGTTTTGGAGAATTCTTTCCAAGTTGTAGCCAATCCTTAATTGCTTGATCAAGCCGGTCCTTTGATTCTTCGCCAACTTCGACAACGTCTTTTAGACCGCCAATTTCATATTGTTGTTTAGCAGTAATCCAGGATCTGACATTATTCATGTATTCAAAACGAATATCTACCTCTCCATCCTTTTTTAAAGTAAGAGTATCACCAGTAACTTTCTTATATTCTTTTTTTAAGAATTTAACAACATCGTTTATTTGACTCTCGACTCCTGATTCAAACTTATTCCTTCCTTTGTGTAGATCTTTGAGTTTTGCCTCCGAATGATAATGCACGACTAATTTGTTGCCATGAAGACGGCAATTAAATCCATCCATCACTCGGGCATCAAGCATTGGATTGCCCTCTTCTCTTTTTAATCCCGCTTTTCTCGCTTCACCGTCTGCAGAGTACTCTTCGACGTGAGAACCGTCATAATTGTGCGCTAACGCTTGCGAGATTCCTCTAACAATATCTAAAACTGTGGCCATCAGTATTCTCCTATATAGAACTATTCCTATTAATTAGTTTCTTCGCCATATAAACGCTGAATTAAAGGTTCTAGTTTTTCATCCTGCATCGCTAAATTTATAACCCTCTTTAACTCACCCTCATTCAGCTTGGTGCCAATCTCTGCTATAGTAAACATTGTAACCCAAAGATCATCCCGTGTCTGCGGCTCGTTTAACTTTGCCATTTCCAGAAAAATCTTAAACTTTTGTTGACTATTAAGTAATCTCACCATTATGTCTACAAGCCTTTCCCTTTCTTCGTCAATTTGTTTTTGACGCTGCATCATAGAGTGGATATCAATTCCTGGTTCAGTAGGCGGCTCCTGCATACGTTCCCACGCCTCTTGATCAACGTCTCTCCAGTTTGGATCCATTTGTTCCAAAACAGAACGAATAGCATCTTTTAACTGGTCCTTTGTGGTTTCTACAGATTCATCTGCGTTCGCATGAAGGGCTGCAAGATAGTCTTTGATAGGGCCATCTGTGCATCCCACTTTCTTGCCAGTATCTTTCTTATAAACACACTTTCCTTTAACTTTGTAAGGCATATCTTCTCTCTCTACGACTCTTTGTCTTTAAACCTTCTTTGCTTAATTTCATCTGAATCTGGTCTCCATCCTTCTTTCCAACGCTCTTCTCGATCTTGTACGAATTCCACAAAACATATATAACAACAAGAATATTTGTTCATATAAAGATCGTCCTTGAGGTCAAAAGAATAAATATCGCATACAGGACACTCTCTTCTATCCTTATTGTTAATTAGTCTCTTGTCGATTAAGATGCCGGACTCTTTCACCTTTTCAGACTTTTGTTTTCTAGCATCTTCTTTTTTCATAAGACTTTTTAATTGTTCAAGATACTTCTCTTCTTTTTCGTCATCCCAATTTCCTTTTGGATTCTGAACGGCGTCCTTTCCCCATCTTTTTGCGATGGCTTTTTCAATTTTAGCGATATCGTTTAGATCTTTTTTCTTCATAACGATTGATTATACCACAACATTAATACTGTTTAAAACAAACTTCACCGCTAAAGTTCTATTCGTAAGTTCCTGCTTGAAGATCTACCGTGCCTCCACCGGATGGATCTCGTCCATCTACCACAAGCGCACCACTCCACTCTATTGTGAGTTCTCCGCTTTCACCCAGTGTAGCAGTTACGCCATCGACACCATTCAGAGCGTTTGTAAGGGTGCCATCAGTGTCACCCGGCAAGACATCAAGTTCGCCTAACTGCACACCGTTGATCTCCAGATCTACATCTGAATAAAAGCCTCTCTCGACCATACCTAAATAAAGTGTTGGCATAACTATCTGCACCTCTGTATATATGCGTGTGAGTTCAAAGCGGTTACTGCGCCGCTGTCTAGAGTGCATGTAAAGACAAAAAGCTTTCCTGCTGCGGCCCACGTTATATAATCGGCATGACCTACAGCAAAAACAAAACGTCCGACTGTGTTGCAAAAACTTCCGCCATGGCCTGTTATAGTTACCGTTGCTTCGGCAGCCCAGTCTGTGCCAAAAGCCGTTGAGTCACTGTCTGAGTTATGAATGTCAAAATCTGCGTTCGAGTCGTTAGCCTTCCTGATGTATGCGGTCATGACAATATCACCGCTACTGGCGTTGTTTCTAAGCGGTATATTCAGATGGATCTTGTCGTTAGCGGTAAGGTCTTCTGGTAAGTGAAATGGTATGAGTACACTGGGCTTCGGCCCTAAATAATTGCAAAATAGAAGAGGTAATACGTCATCGTCGCGTTTATAAGTCACTGCTATGGCCCCCCTACGTTTTTTTCTACCCACGCCAACAAGCCGTGTATGTAAACTGTTCCGGAACCGGACTCGGAAGGGCTCACCCATGAGCGCATACAAGTATTGTTGGTAGAACAAGCCGCAAGATCAGTACTAACTCGCTTTTTTAAATGCATCACCGGATATTTGGCCTCATTTGCGGTATCGGCAGGATTTAAGATGTATGATTCTACAAGGTCATCGGCGGAATAACTGGAGTTCCCTTCACAAAAGTAAAGTTTAAAACCTCGATCAGCCGTTGTTGGCTCTTTAATCCCGACGCGAACATGAATCATATCTCGCGTTGTCATGTCTGCTGGAAACACAAAATACCAAAGACTTGATGGGGATGTCTCATCTGCACCACACGATTTAGTCCAGCCGTAACTGATTGGGTCTTGTGTTCCGTTCGAGCGCTTGTATTGCAAGAAGGGAATGCAATATCGATGTTTGTATGTCACTTATTAGCCCCTCCTTATAAACATTGTAAAGCCGTAAACGCTGGATAGCCCCTCACTGGTGTTGGCGTTGAAATGGTCCACTCTAGAAAGGTGTGCGTCAGCCGCAGAATCACCTGTGCCGGATCCTGCGCAGTAGTCGGCAAGATCCGACGTTACCGCTTTTGTAGCCGTATATCTTGTACACTCAGCGACCCGGAACGCCATAGAAGATCCATGGTTATATTCCCACGCCGTGCTGTGTGAATTTCCTGCCTCGTCTGCAATCTCAACCTTATATCCAGGATCGTCACCGTCAACGTTAACAGTACCAGCCCAGATCATCACGATGTTGTCCCGAAGGGTCATATCTTTAGGCATTGCACAAGTACCTAGATGCATTTGATTCGCGTTATTATTAAAGGTCTTGCGAGCCTGACACAAACTGGGTGCATAGTTACGCTGATGCATGATTGGTTCTAATTTTCCTCTACCTACAGTCATAATAAATGTTCCTTATAATTATAAAATGAAGTATTGATAAACGCCCGCAGAAACTTCATACTGTGTTAAAGTTACTGAGCCATAATCCTGATTGATAACCACGTTCGCTGTAGAACCATCGATTCTATCATTAGTCGTGTCTGCCAGAGCAATCGTAATATTGTTCGTGCTGGCATTTCCATCCTGATCTTTAATATGGAAAATTTGGCCGTCGGCTAAGTCCGAACTTGGAAGAGTAACTTGGTATGCTCCCGCGCTTGTGTCCACAAGAATAACTCCGTGTGATGTCGTTAGTGTAAGCGGGGTATTACCAGAGGCAAGAATTGTGATTCCCTTTGTCGTTGCTCCGCCGCCAGCGTCAGACCAGACAACCTTAGAGTTACTGTTGTCCCATGCGAGGACCTGCGCATCACTCGGAGTATCCGTTCCGATCTGGACGACATCACCAGAGGAGTCGATAATAATCGCAGCACGAGTTCCATGTGCGCTACCATGCCCAATTTCAAGCTTGTCGGTGCCGTCATCAATTCCGATTCGATAATCTTGCGCATTACCATCAAAAAGGATCATTGTATCTTCTGCTGTGCCGTCGCCAACAATAACTTGGCCTCCACCATCAACATTGAGGGAAAGCATTTCACTAACGCCACCGTTCTTTCGAACCTTAAACAGTATAGACCCGTCTTCTGTGCCGTTGGTCACATCTTCTGAGACACCGACAATCTTGGCATACATTGTTGATGTCCCGCCATCATCGTCACCATTAAACACCACTTCTCCAAGCTCATCATCATCAGCGGGATTAGCACTGTCATGGTTAAACAACAATGTCGGCGGATTTGAACCGGAATGCGTGGATTTAATCTCAACTTCTGGCTTGTCATCTGTAGAACTAGAAATAACAACACTTGGTGAATCAATTGTTACCGCAGTTGCCGCGTTTACATCAACTGTTGGTGCAGTCATGTCAAGAGTGGTTCCAGAGTTTATTTCCAAGTGACCATTTGAGGAAGCAAAAATCTCTTCGCCACCACCGATGTCATGGAACTTCAATTTGGTTGTAAGCAAGAGGCCTAATTCGTCTTCTGACGCATCATATAAAACTCCCTCACTTGCAGTTGCACTAAAGAATCTTACGTCTACACCAGTATCATCCGCACCAAACGTTGCGTTACCCGTAAACAGGGATGTACCGGCTATCGTAGTTAGAGAGGCAGTTCCATTACCAATCGTAACATCAATTTCGTCTTCTGCATCGCCATCTGTAAGTATTAATCCATTTTGGAACTCACCGTCATGCGTTGCAACCCCCAAAGAAAGTTTACCACCTTCTTGTCCATTCGTGTGAACTGCGACGGCGGCTTCCATTTTTGCAAACAAAACTTGATCCTGATTTGCATCATCAGCATAGAATTCAATTAAGCCTGCGACATCATTTGCAGCACCGGCTGCACCCTTATCTTTTACGAAGCGTAATCTTGCTCCATTTGCATCGTTTGTAGTGTTCTTGATGACAATAAGTGGATCGGTTGAGTTTGCAGACGTGAAAGTTGCAGTATCTAGAGTGGCTGCTAAATCGGTTCCATCAAACGTAAGATTGGCTTCACCATTTAAAGCATCCGAAGAACTAAATGTAACTATTCTATTATCTGATCCGTTTGCAACAGCAGACACCGCTCCACCACTTCCAGCTGCTTCCCACCCTGGAACTGCTCCGTCCAAAGTAAGTACGTGATTATCACTACCTACAGCAATGCGTGCCAAAACTCCGCTGGCATTTCGATAATACATATCACCAGACGCGTCAGATCCTAACGCAAATCCACCATTTGGAATATCTAAATCACCAGCGATTGTTGTGAGAGAGTCCGCTCCGTTACCGATAGTAACATCGACCTCATCTTCTGCGCTGCCGTCCTCTACTATAAGTCCAGGCTTAAATTCACCGTCATGTGTCGCAACACCCACGCTTATTTTACCACCTTCAGCGCCATTAGACGCATCTGATACGTAACCTTGAATTTTTCCAAAAAGAACCTGATCTTGATTATCATCGTCTCCGTAAAACTCAATTACACCAATTACATCATCGAGTGCCCCGGCAGCGCCCTTATCTTTAACAAATCGAAGACGTGCTCCGTTTGCATCGTTTGTAGTATTTTTAATCACAACGAGAGGGTCTTCAGAGTTTGCCGATGCCATTGTTATTGTATCGGTGTCGATTGTCACCGCAGTTGAGGCATCAATATCGACTGTAGGAGCGGTTACGTTAATAACTGAATCCGCGTCGATTCCCAATTCTCCGTCTGCTTGTTGTTGAACAAAACACGCTGAATCACCAAACATAAGTTTAGTCGTACCGACGCCAGAATCATCAGAAAGCAGGAGGCCGGTATCGTGGACATGTGTTAAGGTTACCTCTCCGTTGACACCGAAAGAGCAAACTGCACCGTCACTAGAAAAAGTCAGATTATCACCAACATTGATATCGCCGTCTGCACTATAAATAACCGCTTTGCTGTTCACAACTGTACCAGCAGAACAACCATCAAGCAGGTTTAATTCAGCAGGGGTTGAGGATACTGCCGTAGTACTAGCGGCTGACAACACGGGAAGGTAATATGTTCCAGCAGACATCGCTGGCAAATTAATTGTTGCATCTGCAGTCGGGTTCACAACACCGAGTACTGTTTCGTGAGCATCTGGAACTGTTCCTTCGAAAGTAAAAGAACTTGTAATTGCAATGGTGGTGCTGTTAACAGTAGTTGTAGCACCCTGAACAGTCAAATCTCCAGTAACTGTCAAGTTATCATTGACTGTGGTCTCGGAAGTGGAGTGTCCGATAGAAATCGGCACGCCGGTTGTGGCGGTACCAATAGTAATTCCATTTGAAGTATTGGAGTTATCAATATTCAGAGTACTAGTAGAGTCTAACGAAATATTACTTCCATCTACGACAAGGGTTCCATCGATATCAGTATTATCCAAATTGGTTACGCCATCTACATCAATATCGCCAGGAACGGTAACAACAGACTGTCCGCCTGCACCAATAGTTACGTCTAGTTCGCCATCAGCGTCCCCATCTTGAATTATAAGCCCAGCAGTTGATGTTCCATCGTTTTCTGCAACAGAAATGGTAAATTTACCACCTTCTTGACCATTAGTATGGACCTTGACTTGAGACTTGATCTCCGAGAACAATACCTGATCTTGACTAGCATCGTCCGCATAAAATTCAATAACACCTGCAACATCGTTTGCTGCACCAGCAGCGCCCTTATCTTTAACAAATCGAAGACGTGCTCCGTTTGCATCACCTGTAGTGTTTTTGATAGTGACAAGTGGGTCGGTTGAATTTGCAGAACTGAAAACAGCGGTATCGGTGTTGATATTTAACTGTCCACTGGCAGCAATTGTTAAATCAGATCCATCGCCTTCAATCTTCTCTCCGTCATCGCCAAAAGTAAGACCAATATCTGCAGGGATGTTAATATCACCACCCGATCCAACTCCGACATGAATGTCGGTACCGTCGCCATACAAATACTCTTGAGTTGCGCCGAGCATAAGTTTTTTATTATTGGCTAATAGTAATGATTCCTCGCCACCATCCATTCTAAATACTTCGTTCCCACCAGCATCAGTGAACTTGATATCTCCATCAGCTGCACCATTATAGACTACTGCATCGCCAGAACTATTAGTGAATTTTAAATACTGTGTGCCGCCATCTTTTAAACTAACGTCTGCACCGTCGGCATCAAGAATAATGTCTGCTGCTGAATCAATAGTTAGGTTTCCGCCATCCGCGACTGAAATTGCTCCTGTGTCGGCGGCATCGTCTCCTTGATCCGCCTTGAGAGTCAAAGTGGCTGTGCCCGCTTCCGCTGCAGTAACTGTAATTCCGGAACCGCTTAAAAATAAACTACCTGTAAACTGTAAACCTGAATCGCTACTAAACTTAGCGTACTGAGTACCATTATCTTTGATGAGAATCGAATCGGCTGAAGCGTCGAGAATGATATCTGTGTTTGAATCTAAAGTTAGATCTCCAGTGGAGTTAATCGTAATCGGGGTCGCTGCGATGGTGAGCCCTGTTGTACCGTCGTGAGTCAAGGTTGCATCAGCACCATCACCCAAGGAAAGAATTGCTGAGTCCGATGTAAGAAGCAGATCATCGCCTACGCGCAGATCGGTTGTGATTTGGGCGTTGCCGGCAACATCAAGAGTATAGGAAGGTGAAGTGTCGCCAACACCAACCTTCTGACCCTTCATCGTAAATGTTGTATTGGTTCCTGTAGAATCTTGCATAACAAGATCGACTCTGTTGTTTCCTGCTCCATTTTGAATTTGGAAGTTTGCTGAGTTCGCGACATTGTTGTCGATTTCAAGAATCAAATCGCCAGAAGAGCCCTCAATTTCTAAAGTACTTGACGGAGAAGATGCTCCAATCCCGACACGATTATTGCTTGCATCGATAACAAGAGTGTTAGAATCAAAGTTTAGGCCATTAGGAGTGGCTGCAGTTGCGGCATTAATAGTTAAGGTGTCGCCAGATGCATCTCCGAAAGTCATTGCATTTGCTGTAACCTTAAAATCTTCTACATGCGCGTCCAAAGTTCCACTAACAATTAAGTTGCCTGTAAATCGACCACTACCACTAACATCTAAGTCATAAGCAGGGCTTGTAGTTCCAATACCGACGTAACTGCCAGCGTCTAATAAGATATCTTTACCAGAAATTAGCTTGAGATCATCTAACGAGGCCGATATGAACATCGCGTTGCTAGACTGTTGAATTACGCCATATTGGGTTCCACCATCTTTGTAGATGACATCGGCACCGTCGGCGTCAAGAATAATATCGCCAGCAACATCTAAAGTTAAGTCACCAGCCGCAACGTCTATCTCCAATGAACTGCCCATCGCTAAAGTGGCCTTTGTCGTTCCCCCATCTTTCAGGACAACATCTCCGCCATCAGCATCAAGAACAATATCGCCAGCAACGTCGATGGTTAGATCACCACCATCTGCAACAGAGATTGTCGCTGCATCTGCTGCGTCATCGCCCTGATCGGCTTTTAAGGTTAAAGTAGCAGCACCCGCTTCGGCACCAACAAGAGTAATTCCTGAGCCAGTTAATTCAATACTTCCTGTGAACTGGTGAACGTCATCTGAATCATTACCAAAACTCGTCGAACCCAAATAATCTGTCTGTGAAACAGTGATCGTGTTGAACTCATATGCCTTTATTGTCCCGGAAACTTCTAAACTTCCAGTGATCATAACGGTCGATCCGCTCTTTGGTTTTATCTTGTTTACGTATAGGGTACTCATATTATCCTTCCTTAAATAGTTTCATACATAATTATCTTTAAACATCCGAAATGTCTATAATTTTTATTAAAAATCGGTATCATCAATATCTATAATTTTTACGTGAGAATCGTCGCCAATCGTTATTTCTTGATCGTCATCAATTGTTATCGGACCATATAAAACAGAATTATAGTTTGCTGGTATCGTTATTGTGGTTATAGTTTGGGCGTTAGCCACCCCCATTGTATACACAATCCCAGCGGAAACAACAACACTACCAGTGGGGAAAGATGTGTCTCCGGCTGCATCAATGGTGACTGCACCGCCATCTGCAACAGAGATGGATGCTGTATCAGATGCATCGTCGCCCTGATCGGCTTTTAGCGTTATAGTGGCGGCTGCCCCTTCTGCGCCTAAAACGACCAGACTTTCCCCTTCTTGAAATTCTAAACTACCCGAAATCTGAACCTTAGTTCCGCTTTGTGGAAAAATTTCATTTACATATAGTTTACTCATAGCTACACTTCCTTACATAAGTATCATCAAACACTTATAATGACCCCGTCATTGATAAAATGTCTCTAACTATTAGAATAGATCCAGACCCAATATGTAATTCTCCTGCGCCCTGAATCGTAATTGGTCCGTATAGAAGCCCATTATGACTATCCGGTATCATTGCTTTTGCGGTTATGGTGTTTGGATTTATATGTACCATACCCGCTATTGCGCCTGATACTTGCAATGTATCGACATTGGACGCACCATCTGTAAAGCCCGATCTCAGAGATATAAATTGGTCTAATTTACCTTTAGTATAATTTCCAATAGTACTCATCAAAACCCTCACAACAGCACAAATTGTGCTAATTGTAATTAGTTGAACAAGTCACATGTTGAAAAAATATGAAATATTATTTTTTGCCGATCTGATAGGCCAATGGTATAACCTTCCCAATATACCATACGAGGCGCTGTGCAACCACATCCGGGTATTTCGTGTGGAGGGTCTGAGTAATATGGCTTGCGAAACTCAAAACCGACCAAATTACAAAGATCTGCTTCAAAAATCTTATATAAAGGTAGGCCCTCCATATCTCCGGAGTATAATGGGCGAGCGGAAACCTCGCAAAAACTATCACAGCCGTAACATTGTTCAGTTGCTAACGGGCCTATATTAAAACTTGTTTTATATGCCTCTGAAGTAAATTCAAAACCAGGAAAAGCAAAAAATAGGAGCAAAAGCAACATTATTTTACAACGTAAAAGACCCCAACTGTTGTCACAACTCCTAAAAGCACGCCTCCAGCAAACCACCAGTGAGTATGATTATTTGGCGCGTCTAATAAAAGTTCCTGCATTTGCCCAATCTGTTTATCTTTTATTCCCAGCATCTGATTATACTGGTCTTGACACTGGTCTAGTTCAGCAGACAAATTCTCCAACTGAAGGTTGCATTGCGCCTTTAATTGGTCTTCTAAAATTTCAAGATTTAGTTTATGTTGCGCAATAAGCGCCTCTCGTTGCGCAATTGCATCTGCAACTGCTGTAGAATTGTACAACACTCCCGAATATGGTGCTGACTGGTTTTTCTGCAATGGTGTGATCTTTGGAAGGTCATCAGCGATCAACTGCAAAGGCATCATTATTAATAATATTGTTGATATAAGCCTAGTCATTGTCAATTTCAAACCCAAAAGTGTCTTTAAGCATCTCTGCTAATTTTTGCGGATCATCGCCAGAGTCTTCCACAATCTGTTTTACTCGTTTTTTCTTATCAGAGGAAATCACTTCTCTTCTTTCCGCATGCTCCTGCTCTAATTGACGCATAATTTCTTGATATTTCTTAAGGCTCTCATCCCTCTTTTTTAAAACCTCTGCATGCGATTTATTAATTGCGTCAACTTCCGCTTTGTGAGATTGTTTTGTAATCTCCAGTATTTTCTTAGCATTTCTCGCTTTTTTACTAAAAACTAAATAAAGAACGAGAGTATAAGCGGCAAGGGCTAGAATCTTCCAATGATTCTTAGCCCATATGACCGCCTTCTTCAAAAAAAGTTTTGTTGCTAACCAACTCACCTTCTTTGTCCATGTTTCCAAGAGGTTGCGATATCGGCAATACCCTGTATTCCGATGTATGCTAAAGAAATCGCCACCCAATCGTCGGAAGTTAACTTCTCAGACGCCAAAAACGCCGTTGCAACCACCCAAACACTAAGTTTTCGGGAAACCCACCTTTCCATAAATTTATCTATTCTTGCTTTCATTGCTTCGCTCATTTTAATCCTCCATTAATGCCTTGAACTTAAATTATCTAAAAAGAACTCGTATTCTTCAAACGCCTCGTCAAGCTTTTGAAGAGCATATTCTTCTTCAGTGTTTGAAGAATCGATATCACTGATTATCTCTCGAAATTCAGTTGTTAATTCAACTATTCTTTCCACCTTATCAAGATATGTAAAAAACGCACCAAGTTTGTCGCCTTCTACGTTGTTAGTTAGTATTTCTCTATACTCTGATAATAAAATCTCGCTCATATTTTTCCCTCCTTTATTGGCTAATATAAGCATAACCATCTTTTCTGTCGATTTCGATGGTTGTGTCAACACAATCTTTTAATGAATCTAAGTGCGAAATAAGAAGCACCGTCTTAAATTGTGTCTTGATCATGTCTGTTAAAATTCTTATGAAACCTTCCATGTTTTCTTCATCTAACGCTGTACCTGGTTCGTCTAGAATAAACATATCTGGCTTTGGCAAATTTGAAACGCCCAAAAGAGCAAGTCGTATTGCCATCGCAGAAATTGTTTTCTCTGCACCGGAGCCTAATTCAATGGGTCGTGCATCAAAACGTGGATGCTTGATGTAAATTTCAAGCTTCTTGTCGTTTGCTTCAAAGAAAACTTCAAAATTAACAATATTTGTAAGAATCTTCGCAATCTCTTCGTTAATGATTGGCAACTTTTTCTTAATAATATCGTAAGGAATACCATTTGGATGCATACACCTCATAAAAAGGTCGTATGCAGAGATATCTTCACGTAATTGTCTTAATTCTTCCTGTTGACCCTTCAAGTTTTCCAGTCTTTGTTCTAGTGAACCGTTTGATTTGTACAATTCTAGCATACTTTCTTCACAATTTTGAAGAGTATCTTTCTTTTTCTTGATATTTTTTTTGATATCTTTCTTACTGTTCACAAGAAGTTCAAGGTTTTCAATCACTTCTCTGTTTTTTTCGTATTCCAAAACTTTTTCATTAAGCTTGTCGACTTCTAACTGAACTGTGATTATCTGACTGTTGTTCTTCTCTACATGCAGAGACAGATCAGAGACTTCTGTTGTTTTCTCAGCCTCTTTGCCTACAATCTGATTATACTTTTCAATATAGTCTTCAATCTTATTGGGATCGAGTTTCACTATTTCTCCTTCGATCTTCTCTGAATTCTGATTGAGTCTATCGATGGCATCCTGCACCAGATTAACATCATTTTGAGCCACGTAAGCGTCTTTGATAAACTTACAATGAGAAAATTCAGATCCACATGGCACTTCTTCCAATAACTTAACTTTCTTGTTTAGATTAGTTAAATTGTTATTCTTAATGTTTAACTCATTGACGATAGAATCAAGCTTTTTCTTGTTCTCTGCAATAATGCTTCTCTTTTCTGTCAAGTCAGTAATGTCAAAAGAGGACTTAAAGTCAACAACCTTTTCAAGGAACGCATTGTTATCTTTAATTTTGTCCTCATTGCTTTGATTTTCCTTAATAAGATCTTGCATCCTGCCTGCTTTAGTTTGCAAATCTTTTCTTAGACTTTCAATATTAACAACCCCTGCTGGCATAGAGTTTATTTTTAAGTCTATTTGCTTCACCTCTTCTTCTAGAGAAAGAAGCCCCTGCTTAACTGACTCGCACACCTTTTTCTGCTCTCTTGTCAGTTTTTGATTAGACTCCATCTCCTCTTCGACTTCGCTAATTTCTTCATCAAAATCTTTCTCTTCAAGACGCCTGACCGCAGCCTTTAAGTCAGCTGTTTCTTCTTTAGCCATCTTGAACTTCTTATCGAAGATCACAAGATCGATAAACTTAGCAAGAATCTCTTTACGCTTTGTTGAACCCTCTTTGATAAACGATAAAGAATCAAGCTGAGAGGCCATTGATGTAAGCAAGAAGTCATCAATTGTGCCAAAAACCTTACGAATGTTCTTGTCTGTATCGTTCCGACTCAATCCATTAAGGCTTTCTGCATCTTCAGTCACTTTACAATGCCTGTTGAACTCTATGTCTGTCTTCGCCTCAATTGTCGTCTCTCCGTGCAGACTCTTTTCGTACTTTTCTGACCTTCTTTCAATCGTATATTCTTTTTTGCCGATAGCAATTTTTAGTTTACCATTGCAAAAATCTTTGTTTTGATTGATGACATGTAGATTTTTCCTATTATTTTTAGAAGTCGTGTTGTAAAGCGTATATAAAAGTCCATCAACAATACTTGACTTTCCTGAATAATTCTTGCCAAAAACTCCGACAATACCGTTAAGATTTTCAAAATCAATTTTATTTTCCTCCCCGTAGTTAAAAAGATTATCCCACTCCATTGAAACAATATTCCAATTAACATTTCTTTGAACTTCTTCTTCTTGTTCAACAATGCTGTTATATTTTCTATTGTACTCAAATACTTTTTCCAAAACATCTTCACTTGGCCGGTAATCTTTGAGATATTCTTTAATAAATTTCTCCTGAATTCCGACATCTCGAAGATCTTCTTTCAAAAAGTTCTTAGTTAGTTCTTCGACACTTCCCCTTTCGCCTGCTGCCTTGTTTAAGAAGGTGGTTGTCTCGGGATTTAACGTCGCTCTTGCAACATCCAGTGCTTTTTTAATAACATTTAACGGTAAATTGTTGTTAGCGCGGATTCGAAGTCTTGCATTCTCTGGAACTTGTAGGTTACGTGGTAACTTTCCTTTCGGCGTTAAGTCGATTGTCATGAAAGGCTTCGGATTTGGGACGGAAATGGCCCTTACAGCGTAGTTTTCCTTATCTTGTATATCCCACAGCAAAAAGCCCTTATCGTTCGTCTCACCGTGATTCTGTTGGACTGTGGACCCACAATAGCGAACTCTCCCATCATCATCAAGTATTTGATTTGTTTTATGAATATCTCCAAGCAGTGCATAGTCGTGACCATCAAAGATACTGATGTCATTGTCACCAAACTCCATCACCCAATTCTGGTCTGTTCTGCAACCATGAATGGATCCGTGATGTATCGCAATGTTGACCTTGTCCTTGTCTGACGGCTCTACCCAATTCTCCTCATCGAATATAGAAAGAACGTTCAAACTAAACTTATCATTTAGGTGTGTTTCTCCAGACTTCTTAAGAAAGTGTAAATTTGGATGTGCCAACGCCTCAACAATTGGAGTAATAGCATCTTGACGATTGCTGTTCTTAAGATTTCCGTCATGATTACCGGGGATTATATACAATGGCGCAATATCTGCGAGACTCTTTAAGAACCATTGAGCCAAGTCAAAATATTCAGGACTCAACTGCGTCTTTGTATGCGCTAAATCGCCACAATGGACGATGCAATCAACCTTTTCTTCTCGTAAAATGTCATATATCTTATTAAACACTTCACGATATTCCTGGTGATACTTTAAATTACGAATGTGTGTATCTGCTAAGTGAGCAAATTTCAAATTATACCTCTTTTATACTTCTATGGAGTTTAGAGAGTGCTCAACCATAAAAGTGTCTGGATTCATAAATTGAGCACTCTCTTTACGTTCTTGGAATTCTTGCTTTGTCATCTCGCCAACATCTTCATAACCAGACGTGTCGATCTTGTAGACCTCCACTCCGTACAAAAGAAGGTTTGAGATTACTTTCATACTTTTCTTCTCTGCATCTTTATCCAAAGCAACGAAGATTGCAGTGTCGTTTTTAGCAATCTTCTGAAATAATTTACTGTTCTCTCTCAAAGTTGACCCGAGCAAAGGAATAGAATTCGGACCAGCCTTTATCGCATCAAAAATGCCCTCAACCAACACCAAGTCAGAATCCCAATCAATGAATAGTTCATTAAAAACAACATCTTTTGTGGTCGAAGGGTTCAGATATTTTCTCCAATCATTTGTGTAACTTCTAGCAACAAAATAATTTAACCCTCCCTGCTCATTAAATGAGGGGATCAAGATGCGACCTTCAAAGGGGCCTCTGACACAATAACCAATCTTCCACCTAATAACATCGTCTCTTGTAATGCCTCGATTTTCAAGATAATTCATTGCTTTTATCGAGGATAGCGGCTGACTCTTACCTGTTAATGTAACAAATTCTTCTGGTAATGTCAAGTGCTCTTGTTTTTCATCTTTAGTTTCTTTAAAAAGTTCGTCAAAGTTCAGAACCTCTTCTCTCCCACTCATAGAATCCCATTCACGAAGCTGTGAGTAGTTGCCGAATCTTCTCACAACTCTTCTAAGCGACCTACCATGCGTATCACATATCCAACACTTATAACAATCTTTGTCGACATTAACAGAAAACTTCTGTTTATGGTGATTGCAGTAAGGGCAATAAAAAAGAATCTCGTTATTTGAGGCGAAGGCTTTACCTAATATCTGTTTTAGGAATTTAACTTTTTCCATCCTGCTCTCGCGATGATAAGAGAATCTGCCATATCATAGTATTTTGGTTTTGGATTTCCATACTTTGTATATTCTACCTCAAAAGACTCCTCATTGTCAAGTAAAAAATTTAAAACTATTTGTTTTGCCTTTTTGCCTCTCTCAACTTTTATTCCGCAAGATTTCCTTGCTGTTGCTGCTCCGATATATTCCGGTTCTATTTCAAAGTCTCTCTTACAGATATATGATACTATACCATTAAATTTAGCAAGTGTCAACAAAGTTTTTGCAGATGATAATCCTGGCCTGAACGCCATTAAAGACTGTTCAATAAAGATCGACTTAAACTTGAGTCTCTTAACATCGTACAATCTAGCCAGCATTTGCTTGACCCTCTCTGCTTTACTATGCAACGTCGGGAAATGATTTTTATTTCTCAAGTCCCACGCTTCACAATAAAGAACCTTTCCATCATTATCGAGAACAGTTGCTCCAACAATGCTGGTGCTGATGTCTAATCCAAGTATCATATATCGAGTTTTAATTTAAAAGTGTAATCTCTTTCTTCGGTCTTCTTAACTGGCGTTGCAACTTTTGCAATTCCAAGAAGGTTCTTATTTTCATCGTAAATGCCGATTTTTGAAATATAAGTCTCTTTCTTGAAACTTGCCGTATGACAATTATACGAGCTACTGACAATATTTTTAATAGAAATTTTATTATATTGGTGATAAAAAAGACTTCCCGTGTCAGCAAGCATGCTTGATCCTGAAAATATTACGTTGGTAGAATTATCTCCTCCTACAATGATGGACCCCGTCGCGTTTCCATCTATATAACTTGGATTATTCGAATGGTTCAACCTTCCTCTTTCAGCATGAGCCATCATTGTCAAGACAGGGGTATAATTCGTTCCCTCAAAGCCAAGCCAATAACTTGAAGAAACTAGTGCAGATTGATAAGCGACAGAGCCCGAACCATCAAGTGGTATCCCCGTTCCCCAATATTCCCACCTTGGCAGGACAGCAGAACCTCCTGTGTAGGTAAGTTTATTGGCGCTGTCATCGTGAATACTTATATCCCAACTGCCCGTTAATAAAATAATTCCTTCATTATAAAGAACTACACCGGCTACACTGCCGCTTCCACCGCTTCCAGTTGGCCCAACCTGAATCAATTCGCCATTTTGATTTATATCTGTACATTGACCAATCAAGGTTCCGCTCAAATAAAATTTTAAATCGACGGTGCCTTTCTCGATTCTACTTCCATAGTACATGGAAGGGATGTTTATAAAATTTATGGCTTGTGCTGCTTTATTCCACTCTCCTGACGCGGAAAATGCATAGTGGCGACTGATAGGTTTATAGTGATTGAGCGTATTTTTTAAAGCGTGTATATAAGAACCTGAAACAGTTGTTGCCTTTTGCTTTTGACTAAGCGGATCAAAAATAATAATTTGTTTACTTTCTGACTTGTTGTTTGCATTTGGAAAATCTGCAGGATAATATCTTCTGGCAATAGATGCTGACAAAGGATAACTGAAACTGGCTGTTAATATATCTCCGGGATCCGCTTCGTTTACAGAGGCTGTTGACATTGTCTTAAAGGCTATAGAATCTCCCGTCAAGTGTACAAATGGATGAATCATTGCCTTTACACCGACCTCTGTTGAATAGTTGTAGGTGTGCAAATGTTCGGGCCTGTCGACATTTAGTTCGTATAAACTGATATCTCCAACAGGAGTGTGTGTGACATTTCCACTGTGATTGAATGCTACTCCGTCGTTTGTTGGAGGTAATAAACTACCTGTATCAAAGGGGGCATTATTGTAAAAAACACTGCCGCTATAAATTATTAAATTTGTTTTTGGGCGCGTTTTTATTCTATTGTAAAAAACATCATTTCTTCCGAATCTGTATAAAGGCATCTTCCAACAACCATCTTAAAAGTCCAGTCTAACACGCAAAGTAAGTTCGCTTTCAGGAGTTTTTTTGATGGGCTCGGACAGTTTTGCCACTGCCATAAGTTCGTTTTCTGCAGAATACAACCCAACCGTTGTTACATATGAAACTGGTTGATCCAAGCTGGACTCTTTAACTCTGATTTTGCTCCCGGAAACATACGTTGGGTTAGAACTGTAATTAAACTCATTGTGTCTCATTCTACAAAAGTGAACTGTAGAGTTTAACTCTGTTGTATTATTAAAATCTAAGTTCTTCCATCTGTTTCGAAGACCGTCACAACTTCTTTGAATTGTTGAACCAGTAAGAGTGTCATGTGCAGTTTGGGTTCCGGTCTCAAATTGATCACGAAGAATATCTACAGAGGCGGAAAGAATTCCTCTTCCATTCCAACCATCAGCATCACCTGAGTTTATCATGAACGCTGAAGCGGAAAGAACTGCGATTCCTGCTTGATAGAACAATAGCCCAACTGGGAATGTTATATCTCCTGTGGTGATATTGTCTGCTCCGCTTAGAGGAGTTCCCATACTGTTACTCGCACTTAAAATTGCATACTCTCCGGCAGGCGAATCAGTGAAATAATCAGTAAGTCCGTTTGTGTCCGCAAGCTTAATTGTTTTTTCAAAGGGTTGAGTAGATGTTGCATTCACACCAACCTCAAGACTAAAAGATCCCTTTTTAACTTCATCTTTAGTCAACAATCTTGAGAAGTTAACAAAATAAACTTCTCTCATATTAATCGATTGTCCAGGAATTTTAAATTCTTTGATTGATCCAGTGATATCGTGACCCATCAATACTTGCGCCATTTGATTATAAAGGTTAATCTTTTTAGCATTTTGCGAATTGCCAGAAGCCGAAAGCGCAGATCTTGAACCATATCCGACAGTTAAGTCATAAATATGATTAGCAGAAGAACTTAAATAAGGATAGTCATACACAGACTCAAACATTCCGTGAGAGTATGTTTTAATATGCGGTTCGCTGCCAAGAGCGGTTGCTGCAGTTCCGTATGTTCCTGAAACAATCGATCCCGTAAGCGGGATTGCTTCATGAAGAAGCGTTTTAGTTGTTACCTTATCTGAAGGGTGGAGATCTTTGAATGTGTTAGCCATTATTTTTACCTTTATACCATTTTAACGAATCTAACAGGAATGTCAATTCTTGCGCCCGTTGTTTGTCCCGTTACTCTTACAACAGTGTCAATGTACTTTACAGATTGAACAGTCGAACTAGCATCCGAAGAGCGAGTCCAATTGCCTGACGCTCCAAGTTTATCAAACAGGAAGTCACTTTGTTGAAGATCTATAGAGGACAATATCTTAAATTCAAGTTTTGTACCGCGTGGCCCTTTGATAACAGACTCGCTCTTATCAGCAGAACTTGTATCCGTCGTCAGGTCTCCTATTAAAGTTCCTGTTGAGGTAGAGCCTGCTGAAATATAATAGTGGTGAATGTTGTCGTCGTCAAGAAAACTAAACGGCACTACTTGTGGGTTGTCTGAAGATTTAGTTGCAACTTTGCCAAGTCTAGCATCGATTTCAATCTTATACTGATTCTCATACAAATCAAAAGACTTAAGTGGGACTGTTGGATCAATCTCGTTTGTGTCCAGTCCCTGATCAATTCGTATAATTGAACCTCCGTTTCCGGTGGTTCCTCTGAGAACTCCATTAGAGTTTGCAAATAATCCGGGGTTACTAGACAATGTTTCTTTTTCTGAAGTGTCTGCGTCAACAAGAACAACAAACTTGTTGTCACCGCCGCCAACCAATGCTTGATTGCTTGTGCTGTTGCGGGCGTTGTCTGAATGCGCTGTCTCGTTCAGTCGTAAAACTGGGAGATATAGTAAATCGGGATTCTTGATCATTAACAACTTATGCTTCATCATTGATGTGTTATTTGTGAAAGCTTCTAATATTGGGGTCTGCAAAAGATCTAGATCGTAATATGCGCTTCCATTCGCATGATCCTTATTATAAAGTTCATAATTAATCTCATCGTCTCCCAATGAAAACTTTGCAATATTAAAACTTCCCTCAGCCATTCTCTTTCTTCCGAAGTCGGTTAAAACAGCGTCTAAGATGATATCGCCAGAATTGTCTAAGAATCCCATATTTTTTTTCTCCTAATTCTTTGTTTATAAATAGTTTTGTTTAGTAAAATAGCTCATTTCCTAAAATTTATTACTCTATCAGCACTCTTCCTCATCAGGATCTTGAGTAGTTGTTATATCAGTTCCCGTCAAATCAGGTGGTATAATTTTGCTGGTCATTGGGTCTTCTACTATCTCCGCCATACTCTCCCAAATGATGTCTTCCTCTGGTGTTTTGTTATGATTGTGGCTAAATCTAAGAATGAAATCCATCTTTCTGCCAGTTGATTTAGACGTCAGTCTAACCTTAAACTTCCTAAAAGTATCGTCTCTGAATAAAGACTCTTCTGTTAGCCCGATTGGGACATTGTAAGAGTCGGGTGCTCTTCCGCGAGTAACGTGTCCAGTAGAGGTCCTTTTCTTTCCTTGTGGGCCATATGCCCAATTATCAAAAACACCAGCAGTGTTTTCGTCCAACACTGATTGTTCATATGTGGGCCTAACCTGTAAGAGTTTTCTCATTGGCTTGGTAAAAGTTTCTTTTGGATCCTGAAATTCAAATATTTTGGTTGCCAAATACACCGCTCCGGAGTTGTTTACTAACTCAATTTCATATATGCTAGTCGGATTAGACATATTGCCTCTGCTATCTTTGGCTCTAAAAATATAATAATATTTCTTATTTGGAACAATGTTCTCAAAGTGCCCAATCGAAGACGCACCATCTAAAGGAATCTCTTTATAATAGTTTCCGTCTACAGAGTTATCATAAGTCGCCTTTCCGAAATCCATATAACTTGTAGGCTTGTATCCTAGTCTGAAAACCTCATATGAAACTGGGATGTCGTCTGTTTTATATATTAGAGGAAAGTTGTTTTGTATTAAAACTCCAATTTTGGCTTTTAGTTGTAGTACAGGGTTTCCAATACTGGATGCTTGTGCATATTTTTGTTCAATAAGGGTCTTTTCTTCAGTGGATATGTTCATGCTACTAAGTTCTTCATCAAAATCAAGAATCTTTGCATTAATATATTGATGAATATATTGTGGAACTGGGTCTTCTTCAGGGCGTTGCGTAGAACTGAAAATATTTATAGGCTTTTGTTTAGAGGTCAGTGAACCCTCTCTGAGGTTGAAGAGAAATTGCCTATCATTATTCTTAAACGGAATAGGCTCAACCTCTGGCGGTGTCGGATTGAGATCGACAACCTTTATAAATGGTGTTTCAAAATAGGGTAGTTCAACAATTAAAGGATCGGGAACCGACTCAACTTCTACTCTCAAAGAAAAAGGTCCTGGTTTTGGTGGTACGCCAGGTCCATCTCCTGGACTAAAGCCTCCTCCTCCAAGACTTACGCCTCTCATTTTATAAGCATATCTTGTGCCAACAATCAACTGTAGTGCCGTAACTACATATTTGTACCCTACTCCGTACTTGACTTGCGAATCAACATAGTTGAAAACTTCTTTGCTGCCACTATTAAGAAATAAAATTCTTTTTTTGACCTTCTGTTCATCATCGCTGACACCTTCTCTGATTTTCTCTATAACATATCCTATTGTTTCGCTGTGGGCTAGTTTTCCGTCTAATATTTCTGAAAAACTTCTAGTTTTAGAATATAAAGGTTGTAACCCGTGCATTATCCAATCTCTTATGTGCTCATTTTGATCAGCACCAGATGGGCCAACAGGAGTTGCTACTCCATCGACTCCGTGTATAAACTTTAAAAACGGCATATAATGTTCTTCGCTATAATCTTTAAAGAAGGTTGTATAATTTGCGTCAGGGGCATCAGATCCCTCACTATTTGAGCTTCCTTCGTCTAATAAAAGATCTTTAGGCCTTCTCAAAGAAGGGTCATTAACATCTAAAATGGTTGGGTTTGCTGGGTCTTCAATTTCTTGTCCTGGGAAGTTCCCAACAAGAATAGTCTTCGGCAGATAGTAGTTATACAAAAACCCGCCACATACAAACAGGTTTCTTGCGAATCTTGTTAAATTAAGAGTGTCGCGAGCCACATACTTTGCTTCTTCTAACTCATCAGGCATTAAACCATCTGTCATCACCAGTGGTGTCACCGTCCAATCATCATGAACTTGTTTTATATACTGTGAAGATTCATTTAAAGATCTAAAATAGGATGGCCTATCTGGCTTTTCCTGCTTGGCCTCCATAATTCTCTTTACTATTGAATATTCTGGTGAATATTCCAAATCCTTAACCTTTGTAACATCTATTTCGATGAGTTGTTTGCTCAGTCCTGCTACGCCCACTTCTGCTACACCTGGTACTGTATATTCTCTAGACCCTCCGAAAAATAATGGTTTTAGACTTCCTGCGTAGGCTGGCTCAGTGTAGAAACTAATTTTATTATAGAAGGGGTACATTGTTATGTTTGCAGGGTTGTCCTCCATTACCCGGATACTTTCATCTAGTAAGATGGTGTTCTTAAAGTGATCAAGAGGGGTAATTCCGCCTGACCAAAATGGGTGGTCGGCAGCAGTACCTGATACATACTTTGCCCACTTTTGGTGGTAATTTTCAGTTTTCGCTTCGCCAGCCTTTAAAAACTTTATTCCAGACCCGGCGTAACCCTCACCCATTGGCACGGCTTCATACGAAAACTGATCTACAAAAACATCAAGTTTGCCAGCTAGTGTAACAAATTGGTGATAGTTTTTTTCAGTTGGAAGAAACTCGGGGTTGTCAAAAGTTATCTTATCGAAGGTGTTGACTTCCATTGAAATCGCATGATGATCAGGCAGAGTGTGTTCTGGTATATAATCTGGCTTTATAGCCTCCTCGTATGATTCGAGCTTGTTTTGAAAAATTGGAGAAGTGTGAAAGCCTATAACGTCTTCCGGATGAGAATCTGGTCTTATATACCTCGATACATAATCGTAATATTCTCTTTCTAGTTTTTCATCTTTAGCGATTATCTCAGAGGCTTTTTGGAAGACCCCTTTGATCTGTACAAGATGCTCCGGAAGGGTTTGATTGTTTGGATATCTTATTTCAAGTATCTCTCTTATAGGCTTTCCCTTTGTATAAGGAGAGGACTGTGGCGAATTGTAGAATCTACTAATCCTCCAGACACTGTTTACATCTGCAACCAAATCATTCTGCTTTTTCTGAACCACCGGAGTGAGTGGACTTTGTCCATAGTAGATGTCTCCAAGATACCAAGAATTCTTGTGATGTATGAGTTGGTAGTTAAAATACTGTCCATAAAAAGCGCGGTCAATATAATCGTCAATCGGACCCATTGAGCCGTCTGTGGAAAACGCCTTCCCGATGTCGCTCATAAGAGCAATTCTTTCAAATCCGTAGCCTTTAGCCTTAAAATCATTAATGCTTTTTAAAAACTTTATTTGCCCGCCATGGTCGGTAACTTCGTTCGCCCAGATTCTACCAAGAAATAATCTAACAAAATCCGATAAAGGTTCTGGTCCCAGCGTCCCCCACGAATCAGTTAAGGCTCTTTGCCAAACAAGATGTCCTCCAACTTCTGATTTATAAAACTTTGCTATGTCTAAGATACCGGATATGTATGGTGAATACGTATCTTTATTTCCAAAAACAGAAGCCTCTCTATTAAAAATATGATATTTTCCCTGTAAGATAGGCCCATAGTTGGATAGAAAACCGAAATCACCGCCTTTGGTAGTTTGGCCAACCGCAGGGTTAGGATTAAATAATCTTTTTTTATCTATAATATTAGCCATTTATTAGTCCTTAATAAGAAGTGGTAGTCATTGTTGCTGCGCCCTGCGTTGCTCCTGCCGTTGTCGTTGGCGTTCCAGAAGGAGTCAAAAGAAAGTACTGATTATATACAGGATAGTCAAGCTGATTTATGCTAGGCCTGCCCATCTTTTTATTAGTCTCCTTTATAATCCTGCACAGATAAGTATTTGTATCATTTAATATACTATCAGTTAAGGGCTCAAAAATAGGCCGTTTTATTTGAGCCCCTTCTGTTCCTTGTTCATAGCCAGTCATAACCTCAACTTTATATAAATTTATAAAATTTTGATAAAACCAGCCAAAGTTTCCTTGATCCCCTGAATAATTCAAGATATTAGTGCCACTCTCTGTAGAGTTTGCAATTATTAAAGCCTTGGTTTGTGGCGGTAAAGTGTTTAAAGTTGTATCATCCGGTGGGCAATGGGTTGCGATGCGTATTCCGCTAGATCGATTTCGAAGATCATAGTATGTCCTCTCAGTATAGCGATTGATTTTTTCAGTTGCATTGCTTATGGTTGCTATATCTTTTATCTTATCTGCCACAATACTATACTTTTCTTTCTTGTCGTTTAATCTCAAAACGTTTCCAGCATCGAGTCCTTTAATTGGTGCTTTTTCATCAACTTCTGAAATTAGATTGTCAGTTTTCTTTGATTTCTTTCTTTTTGGATAGAAATTAAAAGAGGAATCATTCGACGCGGTTTTCTTTGAAGACCTTATTTTCTCTAAAGAGTTATAATCTGAAATCTTCGCAACAATCTTATTTTGTTCCCTTAATTCACTTGTGTCCTTTGGGATGTGAGAACAATCTACTTCGTCTTTTTTCCCAAAGGAAACCTTTAAAGGGCTAAAATATTGATTACTGGGAGATGCGGCAATCTCTATCTCATCAACAATTGCGCTTGTTGGTAACTCCCTGAAATATTTGTTAAATTCGTTACCTCTTCTTTCTTTAAATTTAGTTTTAGACACCGATGCTAATGATAGCCTTCCAGATTCAAAGAAATCAAAGACCCTTTGTCCGCAATTCTCTTCTGAATTGGCATTGTATATGGTCTCAAACGTCTTATCAATCCTTAGAAGACGAGCACTACCTTGCGCAAATGTTTCGTTTGCTGGTCTAACCGTATTTTTTAAGCTCTTGTTTGTAGGTCCCGACCTTAATGAATCATAATCTTTTTCGAGGATATGAATGTTATCTCCCACAATTGATAAAAATTCGTTAATTAACGATGGAGAACTTTTTCTCGGATGGATCATTCTATAGAGATCTTGCCATGGAAGATTCCTTCTATTAGAGTGTGTTAGAAATGAAACATGTTTTACATATTCTTTTAACGCAGAGGTTATATTGGCTTTCATTTTGTTTTCAAACTCAATCACGAAATCTTCATCAAACTTTTTTGCTACTTGATTATATCTTTTCTGCGAGGCTCTTAAATAATAATCTTTAAAAACACCATGCAAATTTTGAACTTTATGCAGTGTCTCTTTCAACATGTCAACTGTTGGGTCCAGCATTTCTAGTGAAACAGTGTAAGAAAAAGTACCCTGCAGGTCTCCAGCACTTGAAATGTCAATTCCGCTAAAATATCGCACACCAATAGGATTAAACACACCGAAGACAGTCTCACTTATACTGCCCTTTTCTACTAAAGTGTCTGGTATGTTTGGCCCTATTTTATCTTTTCTTTTGAGTGTTCTCTCATAGTATGTTCGCGGGATCAGCCTACCTCCCTCGTTTTCGCTTTGAGTCTCTGCAACAACTTGAGGAGACGATCTTTCGAAGCCCTCTCTTTTTTTCACAACCTTTAGACTAGAAATGTTAATTTTGTTTGAGATACTCTGTAGGCTTTGGGGATCTTTTAAGATCGCCGGATAAGCACAATTGTTCTTTAAATATGTCAAGGTATCCAATCCAAATAAGAATCTAGCCTTCTCATCAGAATCTCTAGAGATAAAGATATCAGTAAAATATGGAATCTTCTCTCGTTTTGAACTTATAAACCCGCTGGGTGTTTTATAACTTGTTTCACCGACCGTATCCTTTAAAGACCTGGTATCTATAACTTCTCTTACCGGCAAGGTCTGTTCTACAAATGGAAGCTCTGCTTCTAACAAAAGCCCACTAGACGTTATATAACGCCCATCTTGTGTTCGCTCAACAATATCTGTTGGAAGATTATTTTGAGTTGTATAGTATTTTTTACTCGTAACAATTTTACCTCCCTGCAGGATATTCTTTTTTAATAAAAAATCTACTTCTGGTACATCGTTTTCTTTATCGCGTCGAGAACTAAAAGGCACCAGGAACATTGTTAAATTAGTATCAACAGGGAGATCTTTAAATGTAGCCGAGATTGGTATTAAATATTTAGAACCGCCAGCACTATCCTGAAAACGAGGTAAGTCATCAACTGAATTTACTATAGATGGATCTATTTTAGCGATCAAGACTCTTCTTTTCTCAGGATTATATGCAAGCCTGTGTACGTGAGGCGGAGCGCCTTCGGCTCCATACAAGTCTTGACAATTTGGATAACACTCACTTTTTGCTGATTTTATATTATATTCTTGTACTTTATGCACATGGTTTATCATTGGCTCCGAAGGGTGATATGCTTTTTGAGTCATACCAGTACCTTTATAGTCCAACATATATTCATGTCTGTGTCCTGCATTTTCAGTTGTCACACCATACATGATGTTCGAATCCTTATCTCCTCTGTTTATCCATAAATCTTTTATAAGCATATGTCTTGGCAAAGACAGTGAGTTATTTATAAATTGCGGTTGTGTGCTCAATGCTATAAAAAAGTTCGCAGAACTTATGTCTCTTAAGTTTCTTGCAAAGTTTGCTGCTGGTAATCTTGAGAATGCTTTTGGTATACTGACCTCAGCATCAAACTCAATTTGAAGATCCATTTTTCTTTCAGATGAATCTTTTAGATAGAACCTAAAATTTACTAGACGTGGTAACATTAGCAAGGCTCCTCAGTGTCGTCTGATGTTGCATATATATCTTTTGATTTTACATTTGGTAGTTTCGTATCACAAGCAATTATCCTGTCATTTAATCTATTTCTTTTCTTGTCGAAACTTTCCGCAAGATCCGATGCACAAATTATATCTTCAGTTATTTCCTCATCCACATAAATGTCAACCCAGTACTCAACATGTTCTGGTGTGATTTCGCTATGGATGTTTGGATCATAAAAAGCCAACGGTTTATACCCTTTACTTATAAGGTAGGTTTCTGGTGCTGCAGCATCTCCTGTGTTTACTGTGAGATTTACATGCTCTTCAATTAAAAATTCAATATCGAAATTCTCTCTTAAAAAGTCAACATTCTCTTCCAGAACTTCCACAAGCATATAATCGTTCTTAACCTGCATTACTGAGCCGTCTTGATATGGGCCTCCTGGTGGAGTGTGCCCTTGTGAGAAAAAATCAGCCATCGCTTCCGCAGCGTTTTCTGCTCCGTCCAAATCAATCTCATTATAATCAAGGCCATAATTGATGCTATCAACATCTTTTTCCATATAGTTTTTAGTCAACTCGCCTGTGTTGGGATTGATATAGGTTACATAGGATTGGTTCTCTATCGTCGTGGTAAGTTGTGGTATTCTAACTATATGTTTTCTGTTGTTCGCAGAATATTCATAATAGTCATAAGAAGAGAGAAGGCTATTATTATAATATGTTACCTTCCAAGAAGGGTGATACTGAGAAGATACCGCAGAGTTTCCCATTGGTTCTGGTAAATACTCATCCCTTATTATGATTTTTTGTTGAGGATTGTAATAATTTACCTGCTTTGTCCTTTGTTCTTCAAGTCCTCTAAAGTTGTGTTGCGACTTTATTCTTGGTATCTCTTCTATTCTGTTCTCGCTTTCATTTTGTTTTTCAAGGACGCCGCCTGATTCGGAATCATATGTGATATCATCATCAAAAAAAGCATAGTAAACCGGTTTAAACTTCCCCAAAGACAGCAGTCTCTTGCCGTCCTGTGTCAGTTTGACATCTAATACTTCTTCTTTTCTATTAAAAAATTCCATTTCTACCAGTAATTATCCCAATTTGCTAAATTTCAGCCCATAAAGGCTCCCTGTAATCATTCTGATTCAGATGGCGGCATTTCTGTTTGCATCGCAACATAGGTTGTTGGTGCAGATTTGCTTGTTCCGTTTGAATCTGAATCTCCTGACTGTTTCGTTTGCATCCCCATATAAGTTGTTGGTGCAGACTTGCTTGTCCCCTTTCCTTGTTCTGTTTGCATTCCCATGTAGGTTGTTGGTGCAGACGCCTCACTGGTTCCATCTCCAGGATCCTGCATTGAAAACTTAAGACTACTTTGAAGGGTCTTACTAGTAAACTCTGCTTCTGCATCCAGTTTCGCCAACTCGACAAGCGAAAAGAAGTCATAAGGCCAATTATAACTATAAGTAGGAATTTTGGACTCACCACCAATCTGAAGCTTAAACCCAAATCTGTCGTCATCAGTTGAGTCTGCTGTCGTAGCGAAATAGTTAAAGTTCGCTCTTTGTTTTACCTTAAATACCATCCATTGTGTTTCGGGTGGAAGTTCTTCGCCAGAAAAGAACTCGTTTTTAGCCATGACGTGCGAAATCACAACTTCTTCTTTTTCAGCAGTTGTCGATATTTTTGGCGTAAGGTTTTGCCAGATATCGGATAAGTCATCCCTGTCTAATCTATGAGTAAATTCAAATATATACGCAACGAATGGCTTCACATTCTTGTTGTTTAAAAAGTCTAGGTGTGGAGGGAAAACATATTTCTGCATCGACTCAACCATATTAGTGATTGATTCTCCAGGAATCTTGTTCTTGCTCTGCAGAATTCCAACTTGCTGTTTAGTTGCGACTCCCAAAACATAGTCAATTTGAGACTTTAAGACTGGGAAGAACCTTCTTTTCCTCTTCTTTTCTATAAATGGGATCGCTACTATCGCTTCAGATATTAATTTTTCATCAGCAACCTCTCCAACTCGCTTCTGTTCAGGACTAAACCCGCATACGTCAATTAAAGAACCAGTTGTTGGCTGAACGCCTATGGCATTTAGATCTGCTCCGGTAGATGGAAAGCTTTCTTTTATTCTCATGAAGATCCCTTCTTGCCCAGTTGGAGCGGAGCCATACGCTCCCCAAATTGATTTTGTTGCGACAGAACTTGTTAAAACATTAAACGGTGCTCCAGTGTTCGATGGATCGTACGCAACTTGTGCATCATATAAAGTTCCAACATTTGAAGAGGACACATTAATTGTCGGACATTCAAATTTAGGACTTATAACCCAAACATCGTTTGCTGAACTAATTGAATCTTTAATTTTATCTGCTACAAATTTACCATCTGCGGCCTTTTCAACGCCATATTCAATCTCTTTCAATCTTGTTTTACCAAAGAGGTTTATTGAGGAAGAAACCCTCATTTGAGACAAGCCTGCTGCTGCACTAAGCTCTTTTGACCTTTGAAGAACGTTTGTCATATATGTATAACTGGATGTAAACAGGGTTTCCACTTTAGCCCCGGCTAGTATTTCATCTAAAGTAAAGGTCTTGCTCTCATTATCCAAAAGGAAGTCTTTCTTATGTGGGCTGAAGGCTAGTCTAGCAATTGCTGCTCCATAAAAATATGGAGGAGTGTACGGAGCGAATGAAGGGTCGATGTTATTAAACTCCATGTTCATAGTTACCTGCCCTGCTGGAACAGCGTGAACAGGCATTGTTTTTACAGGGGGTCCATAAATAGCACCCCTATAGTTTGCAAAATATCGGTCGCCACCAGCAGAAACACCAAAATCTTTTGCCACGCCTGCAGCAGAATTATAATCTACTTTAAATTGTACATGTGATGGTCCCTCTGATAGTACAAAATTATCCGTTTTATAAAGCTCAACATCCATATAATAAGTTGTTCCTGAAACCATTGGTTTAAACTTGCTTTCTGGAGCGGACGTAAAAGATTTAAACTTTTGATTTTGAAGAAAGAAGTTAGGCACTTCTGCTAAGAAGTTGTGCATCGCAAGTGAATATTGTGGCTTACTTTTACCATTCCAATCAAAGAAGATGTGTTGTTGAGATCCTGAGTGTGGATATAGAAGGCTTATTCTATAATCCGGGAATCCACTGTCTGAGGCTCCTGAAACAGGTATATATCTTTGTGGCTCAACCAGTGCTTCAAAAGGCATTCTATAATCAAAGATACCCCCTCCTCCAGCAGTATCAACTTGGGGGTCTCCTGCAAAACTAAAAAATGAGAAATGTTCTCCGTCAACTCCATGCTCTGGAGGGGTTGAGGCCGTAACATTAACAGAGCCCGTACACACCGGCCAGTCCACAGCAATCCCCGATTTTACAGTGTTATACATGATTCCTGGTGCAAAGAATGGCTGTAATAAAGATTGTAGTTTCTCTGCTTGTTGTGCATCTGGTGTAAGACTGGTTATTTTAGAACCGCCGATGAAAGGTCCGAACGACTGAGATAAAAGTCCTCCAAGTTGCACAGTTCTCAAAACGGGATAAAACCCCTGATATGGTAACAGTTTTTTAACACCGTTGCATTTAAGAGTCAGCCTAGAAAGTCTTGCATTATCAAGATCTTCCGAAACTTCTGCGAAATGTTTCATAAAGTCAGAATGTGAATAAGTTGTAAAGAAGTCCTCATTATAGGATCCCGTACCAGCCGCATCTGCACTTGCAGATACCTTCGCTCCCTCAAGTGTTAGAAAGCGATTATTGAACGAGAATCCGTTGTCAACGTAGTAGTCCATATGTTCAGAAATCCTAAACTCTGGTATGACTGTGTGATCTTGTCCCATTCCTTTTATATCCTGAGCGTAATCGTCATATGAATCATACCAAGGATTTTTACCGGCAAATTCACTAGTTCTATAGAAATTATAGTTAAGATTCCAAGATCTATTGTATTCCATTCCCCAAAGTTTAGTTGTGCCAGCATCACTAGACCAATTAACAAAATTTGGATAGATAAACTGCTGAGATGCCGTCGGGGCTGTTGCCGTAAGATAACCAGCGCCTCGACTTGGTACAGTATCTGAGGTACCTAATGCCGCAGACACATGAAGGATCCCTCTAAATCTTTTATTTCCACCTGGATCGCTAAGTTGAGAGAATGCGTCTTTTACAATCGTAAACTCTGTAGGGGCCATCAACTCCCCATTGATCCCGTTATAAGTTGATAACTTTGATGTTGAGGTAGAACCAGAAACATAGTACCCATCTAAAGGCCATACACTTAAAGCGGGCGGCTGTACAATGGAGGCGTCAAGAACGCCGCCTAGTGAAGAAGAATATGCTCCAACATTTAGAACTTGTAATTTATCTGTAGTATTCTTTGCTGTCCCCGAAGTTCTCTTTCTGTCTGTGACACCGTCTCTCCAGAAAGTTCTTTGATCGCCCAATCGAGAAGAGTCTATTTGCGCCTGCGTCTCTGTATATGAAATTCTTCCTCTTGCTTTTGCCAAGAATGCGTTTTCCTCTCTAGGGTAAACCGTTTCAGAGTATGTTAACTTGCTGAGTTGTAGTTGGTTTGATGGGCTTTGTATTACCGACTTAAAAGAATCATATTGAGTCTTTTTAGCCTTTGCTACTTGATCCAGTCCAAGTTTATAATCTAAAGTATCATCTGGCATAAACTCTAACTCATTTCCAAATGACTGATCTATTTCTACAGGCTCCTCGCCTGGGATCTCAACTTCAAACTCAACTGGCTTGTATTTATTCGTTACGGAGGTAACCGTAAAGCTTCTTATATCTCTTTTCAAACGTGGATCATTTGAGTAATTGGTAAGTTCTGGCTTGTTAGGTAAGGCATCTGTTTCTATAATATCAAGAACGTTGTTTTTTCTTTGATATCTTACAATAGGGTGACTGTCTTTAATGTTTAATTTCCAACTCGCGCCTTGATATGGGCCGCTTCTATGCTTCATCAAGATGTTAAACCGATTTCCCACTGCAAAAGAGCCAGCAGAGATTACATCTGAATTTCTGTAATCGACAGAAGAACTTAATGTATTGCTCGCGGTTAAAACGGTATCAACCACAAGAGTGTTGAGACCAACAGCATCTGAAAATAAATTACCATATTTTGGAAACTTTCCTTCGGAAAAATCGATTGCAGGTTCAAAACCTCCTGCGCCAGAAACCATGCCGTCATAAGACTTATTAGTCGATGTAAACTCAATTAACTTGTGATTGCTTTTAATCGAGGAAGTTACCCAAGCATATTGCAACTCAGTTCGTGGAATAGCATGATTAACAAAGTAGTTATTAAATACGGAAGCAGTAATATTTCCAGCAGTAGAGTTTTCTATTCTTCTAATAACGTTTCTGTGTGTCTTATGGTAAGAGGCTGTAGTTTCATAGTCTGACGCCCCAACTGTTCCGTATTCACCATCAACGCCGAAACGGCCTGAACGTCTTGAGAGGACCTGTCTTAAGCCGTCATTGTTGGTATGAAAATCTGTCTTAACAGAGATATTCATCGGGCCATTGGTATCTGTGGATGCTTGGCTTCCAGAACTGTTCAGAACATTATGGTTTCTGAATGTGTGAACATTGTAGACTGAAAGCTCTTCTGCTGCTGTATCAAGATATCCTCTCGAACTTACTTCAAAACCTCCTGGTGCGGAGAACCTCTCAACTATTACCTTATTCTGAGTTGAACGAACTGGAATTGAGAAGTCAAGAGACCCTGTAAAATAGGGTACTTCTGCGGTTGAGGAAGAAATATTGCTTGCATTCAAAGAGAGCCATTTATTGTTTAATCTTCTTCCTGAAGTTTGCGCAAGTTCATATACATTCTGATAATTACCTATGTTTGTTCCTGGAGAATCCGAAGAAGCGGTTGTCATTTGTATATTTTCAATGTTTATTGGAGATTTTGTTCCTTTATTAAAGAATGATCTCGGCAAGTTATAGTTTATTGCACCATCTAAATCTGAATCTGCGGGGAAAATTGAGATATTTGCTTTATCGCCGCCAGCATAAGTAGACTCTAGATGTGATGCAGATCCTGAAATTCTAAAAAACTCTGGTCTCGTTAATATTGTATCGTTAACGGAGTCTCCAACAGGCTCTTTTCTGTGTGGTCTTCCGCCAACAAATCTTTCTGTGAAAACGCTCTGTAATGGTTTTTCATATCCGATATCGTAATCTTGGTGAATGTTTGTTATTTCAACGCCAGAACTATTTGTGTAAAAGGCTGCTATACCTTCTAGAAACTTATTACTCTTAACATTAGTTGCCTTACTTATAACTTCCGGAAATAATCTGACCTTCGGGTTTTTTGTTGTTGGCTTCTCAAAACCTTTCAGTGTTACGGAACCCGAGACGACTAATATTCTAGTACTTGGCTTGCTATCTGAATCAAGACCTCCGAAAATGGTGGCCGGATTTAGCGCGTCGGTTTGTCCTCCTGTATCTGAAGGTTGATTATGGCCCCCTTTGATTATAACTCCCGGCGACATTTTTAAGTCTACACTGAAATTGTCACCAGCCCCATTGAACACTCCAAGAGTTGATGCGTTACTGAACTTCGCCGCTAGGAAATCGGAGCGTTTAGAATCTACGGTGCTGTTTCCGCTGGTGTTGCTTTCATCGCTATCGCCAGGATCATGTCTTGAGTGCCAACCGTGTCCATCTGCGTCTCCTGTGTCCTTATTGTTGTCTGGACCGGCGTTTCCTTCCCGGTCCTCATTGAATCCAGGAGGTTTAACACCTTCGTCGGTCCACTGTTTTCTCTTACTTAAAAAATCATCCCTATCAATCTTAGCTTCTATGTCTGGTGGTAACGCGTCGGCAACAGTTCGAGTTGCCTCTGCATTAGGCACACCATCAAGTCCAATTACGGTGGGTCGACCAGGTTGATGTTTCTTTGAGATTCTGCTTCTCTGCTCTATCGTTGGATACTTATTCCAATATTTATTTCTTTCTAAGACATGACTCTCAACAACTGTTCTCAACCTATCAGAGTGGTCTGCAGAAGCAGGAAACAACTGTTGAAGCATCTCTCCGAGCGAACTATCGAGCCATCTATAATAGGTTACATACTTGTCCAAGTCTGGGGTGTTCTTAACTCTTTGGAAAAACAACTCTCTTAGTTTCTCCATATGCTTATAGTTCATTCGGTATCTGTTAACATTCTCACCAATTAAATTGTTAAAGCCCTTTATGGTTGCAAAGAAGTTTAACATCTCCTCAGAAATACTTTGATACATACTCTTTTCAATTGCAACATAATAGTTTGTTGGTCTAGTCTCTCTGGTGAAAGTTACATCATCTTGCGTCAGAACATTGACCATGTCTGCGCTGTTGATCATTTCTGGTCCCTTCTGCTCGAAAGAATTCAAATATACAATATCATGCGAAGATGTTGAATTTGTTGGGAATTTATCTCCACGAGCGGTGTGTTGATGCTCGATTACGTTCTCTATCCACCCATACCTGCCTGGAACAGGCATTGTTTCCACTTTCCCATCACTATCAAAAGTTGTATTAGCCGAACCAGACGATGCGTCTGCCACAAAAAACTGTCCCGATGCATTAGAGCCCGTTATTTGATTAAAGTTCCAATTAAGAGCCAGTGTCTTAATTTGTGGAACTCTCCTAAATTGGCCCTGTGCGATAGACTCATTTAAGTAAGTTTGCATATCAGCATCTGCATTTTCAAACAAATAGGCGCTTTCATATGGATATAATGTTCCATAATTTGAAACATCTTTTGCATGTGCATCAATGACATCATTATTAATATAATCCATCCATGCTCTAACGGATGACACTTTAACATCAGAACTTTGTTGTATGCTACCTGTAAAATTCTCTCTATGTGCTCCTGCAAAAATCTTTTTTGGAGAACTTAAAAAGTTGTCTCCTGCTTGATGTGTCATAGTTCCACTTACAAAGAACTTGTGTTGTGCAACGTTAGAAACCATATTCACTCCGTAGAATTCTACATCATAGTGATTCACAGCAGTCCCCCCATCTGAACTGCCGCTCACAGTATCAGAAAACAGGTGGGTATTCGGCTTGATTCTTACCGCTAAATTCCATTTTAAGTTATCATAAAGGTTGTGTATCAAACTGCTTGTTAGTTCTGGAATAAACCCTGCTCCTCTTGAGCCTGTTAACATAAAGAATCCGTTAGCCGAATTTGCTTTATCCCTAACGGTGAAGACTTGGAAGTCAACATAGTCAGTGTTGGCACTCGTTGTCCAAGAATGATCAGTTCCGACTCTTGGTCGATGTGCTCCAAAGATCGAGGATGTTACGTCAGAATAGTCGTGGTATCTTGTTCCTCTTATATCATATTGTTTAGGTAAAACGATCTCACATTCAAATGTTTGCCCCAATCCGTTTTCTGGGAAGGTATTGCTTGGTGTTGATGCCTCTAGAGATCCAGTGATATATCCTATCGATTGCGGTATGGAACTTGTGTGTTGATATATTACTGCTCCGTGATTGTCTGCTCTACTAAAGTCTATACACTTCTTAGCAACCGATCTTTGGACGAATCTATCTTTTAATTCAAAATCTAAATTATTTGCATAGAGATTAATTTTAATCAATTCGTCATCTACGCCAAAACATCTAATTAAATTTCTGAAGGCATTCTCTGTTCCCTTTGCTTTATAGATCGAAGACAAGTTATTATAAATGTTCTTGTAAATAAGGTTTTTAACATCGTGAAGATCTTCACTAAACAATCTATCTTCATCTCTCTGTAAGAAGTTCTCTAAAACATCTGCATCTGCAAATATTTCAGATGTAACAAACCCTCTATGTTCTAATAATTTATCAGCGAAAGGAACCGGCTTGAATATATTACCGCTAACGCTGCTTGTCACATAACTATTTGATTTTATATCAGTTAAAGATTTAATCTGCAATGATAGGGTGTCGAAATAACTTGCCATTATTTGAGTTAATTTTAATAATTGCTCGCCACCGTCGCTATCCTCTGATGTTATCCACTCAGGAAAACTATAGTAAATCGAACCAGCATTTCTTTTATCATACTCTCGACCGACATATTTCTTTTCATTTACCAGCGAATCTACGTCTGGGTGGTAAGAATATATGATTGGATCTTTAAATTCTGTTAAAGATGCGCTCGACTCCACAATGGCCGATCCTGTATTTCTTGAGTTTGCGGAATAACCTGTCCACTCTCCATTTGAAAGACGGCCAGCATAATCTAAAACAACTGCATCTGTCGCAGTAACTCCCGTTATACCTTCATTAAACTTGAAATACACGCCCAATTGTGTGTTTGCTTCGTCAATATTGGTGCCAGCACCTACAGGCTGCCTCATATATCTGCCTATCAATTCTGTTGGCCTCTCTACTTTCCAGAACCTAAACTCGTCAATAGAGCCTGAGAGCTTTCCATAGCCTCTCATCTTTTGCATGTCTTCGCCATTTGCATAAGTTAACGATTGAGCGGCGTTCGTACCAGAAACAGAAGCAACCAGAGACCCTACGGTAGCGACCATTGCTCCACTAACATAGTCAACAGTAGAACCGGTTACTACGGTGTCATCGCATTCGCCATCGACAAAAAGCTTAATTTCTAAACTCGCTGAATTTGCTTGCTCGGATAGTGCCTTTGGGTGATGAACTTTACCTAAAGATCCCGTAGTTTTTACAGTAATCGCAAAATGGTGCCAGTCATCATCAGAAATAAGAGCCTTAGTTGCTGTATCTCCAATGGGAACATAATACGCTCCATTGGTACCAGACATATAGGTTATTCGAAACGGCTGTGTATCGTCATCTTCTGAAAATTCGACTCTCATTCTCGCATAATCTATACTGGAACTTATGCTGCTAGTTGTATAACAATCAAATATGACCTCGTTTGTCGCTACATGGCTACCCTCTTTAACGAAATTAATCTTTTTCAACCAGAACTCTACAGTATTTCCTTCTATGCCGCCAATTTTAAGATTTGATTCTCTATTTTTGGAAAGATCAAATAAATTTGCTCCGCGAGAACCAGACATACGCTTTTCAATGTCTGGAAATGAGTCTTTTATCGAATCATTATCGGGATCTGGGTTCGGCCCTCCTTTAAAAAAGATATATTCTTTTGTACTTGATAAAACGTACTCATAAGCAGTAGAGATGGTTGCGGCTGCAGATCCCCATGACCCTGGTGTAATAATTCCATAACCATTTGTTCGAGGATACCAGTTTTCAAATATATGCAAATCAAGATAAGAAGAACTATTCATCCATGCGCTTTTTTCATATCTTGACCCATCATAAGGATATGTCTTAAACACTCTCTCGATTGAGGCTACATAATATTCTTCTGCAGATCCAAATTTAACAAACTCTTCAGGGTTGGTGTAGTCAAGCTCTGGTTGAAATCTTGTCTTCTCGTCCAGAGATTCGTTAACAAACCTCTCAGATTCCGCAGTTTTGCCAATCTCATCTAAAGTCTTTGATGTTAAAACTTTCTTAGGGGGTTCATTAAAAAGATCCTTAATACTCATAGCGTTTACTCAACCCTAAATTTAAAAGTCTCTGGTTGCTCTAGATATTTGCCGTTTACAAAGTAGACAAATTTGACTCCATAAGCATATCCCGACTCAAGAAGAGTCATATCCAGATCAAAATAACTACCAGATACATCAAATGAAAGTCTCGTATAATCAGATGCTGAACCAGTTGCTCCTGGTGAACTGCCCGTGCCGTATTCAATCACGTCCACTGCATCTGTAACTCTAAGAATTTTATAGTATGCATCCTCTACGATTAAGTTTTCTACGTCTCTTGAGGCTACTTTATAAATGTTTGGATTCCAGTTTCTATCTCTAGTGTAAACTCTGAATCTTACGTTTTCTTGGTCTGCGTAAGAATCTTTTAAGTTTGTGATTTTTGTCGTATAACGAGGTGTGTTGGCAATATTAAGACTATCGAGCGTTGTTGGCGAAATTGTTCCGGTATGAAATTGTGTTCCAACTCCTGCTGCTGCATCTGCGTCTCCTTTCCACCAAACATCAAACAACCTCGTTAAGGCGTCGTCTTGACCTGATGCCGCTGCGGTCAATGCAAAAGATGCCGTATATATACCCGTTTCTATGTAACCTCCTGTGACAACTTGATTATTTGCACTGCTAACGTTATGGAGGTCTGAAACAAGCTGTAGTGCAGAGCCCGTCGGACTGGAATTGTCGAGTGATCCGGAGTAAAGACTCACGTAAATTGCACCTGTGCCGACGTCGGGAATGTTTTGCAACTGACCCCTGACGACGTTGTACAAGTATATCGTATTAAGGTTGTCTTCTCCAGAAGAAAGAGAACTGCTATAAAAGAAGTTTCCTCTATCATCTTTATCTGTCGAGTCCCAACGTGCCTCAATACAGGGCCTTTTAAAAAAGAATTCTGTTCCTCTCGCAAAGAATTTCTTGGTATAATATGATTTTTGAGCACCAGCAGTGTTGTGTAGTAACTCGCTCGTATTTGCTCCTGTAGAGCTTGAAAAATACGATTCTTGAGAGGATGTAAGATAAATCGCCAAACCGTAATTTGACTTTGTTCCAGCCATCCACTCCTCAACCAGGCCAGTAATGTCCACACTCAAATCCTCATGTCCTCTATCAAAAGTTGCAACATATACAGGACTATCGTGGAAGTTTCCACCAATCGTGCCCCATGTCGTGCCCTCTGATGCGTATATCCAGTTAGTGCCTACTCCATCATTAGTTAAGTCGGAATAGCCTTCCATATCTAAACCATGTCCCTCCTCCCAAGCTTGAGAAACTGCAGATATGACGAGTGTGTAACTTCTAGGAAGAGTGAAAGCATGCTTCGCATTATATAAATTAAGATAAAACTGTACACTTCCAGTTGCCGGGATTGTACCGGCTGTTCTATCGGAAGAGATTGTACTTGTGGGGAACTTATACAACGCTCTCGATAGTTCTGGAGAATATCCAGTGGAACCTGATGCTTGTCCGTATATAGAGAATACCTCTGTAACGTCAGATTCACCCATATTTGAGCCTGTTCCTCTTGTGACTAGGTTTGACTCAAATGCGTTAGTAATCGTCGTGTCAGCGTCCGATATGTACCTTTTAATGCCCATTTATCGTACAGATCCTTTAATGTCTTTAAACGGATTTTTGATCTCAATGACAAAATCGTTTGGTATCATCAGAGAGCGTCCGTCAGATGTGATAGAATTCTCTACATCTAAAAATACATCAGAGTATCCGGTGCCCGATGCTAAAGAGATTATGACATCAAAAGTATCTACAACTCCAGGAACAGCATTAAGTGTTTGATATATTTCAGAAACCGAAAGGGGCTCTCCTATATTATAGTGTCCTCTTTCGGTGTATAATTCGTTTAAAGCGCTAACGCAGGCATTTAATATAGTATATTGATTAGAGCCCTTCTCTCCAAAAACAACAAATTCTACTTTGAGGTTGAGTATTTTTGCATCCAATATATCGATAGTATCGTTAATCATTTTATACTGATTTATCCAAGTCTTAAGATTTTCTTTTACCGTATTTGGAGTTTTTAATAACTTGCCATTAAAGTTTTCAGAAACAACATACATATTTAAGTTTCTTTTAAAAGAGTCTATGTCCTTCATTATCATGGCACGTTTTATTGCACCATATTGAGCCGGCATTCCATATGCTATGGATATATAATCCTGCTGTGTAACCGCTCTGTTTTGGCTTGCGAAATGCGCACGTATCATAACTTTAAGTTCATCCATGTTCGGAACTGTTCCGCCGCCGCCTGAAGCCTCTTCGTTTGTAACCTCAAGACTGTTTATCACAGTGTCTTTCTCTGTAGGGCTTAAACTTTGAGGAGTGTTAAATTCAAAAGTTGGCCTCATAACATTGTTAACCGTTCCGACAGCGACACCATCAGATCCTGCAGCATTTTTTCTATAAGTCACGCTCATCGTTGTATTAACTGGTGCAACGCCGAATTTATCATTCTGTATAAGTTTTGCTGGATCGAATGAAGTATTTGAAACGTAGTCTTTGCCGTGCAGGTCTAAAGCAATTTCAGTTGGGTCTGCGACAAATTTGTTATCTGGGTTAATATCTGATCCGTGACCAAACTGTAGCACCGTGTTCTGTAAATCTTTACTAACTGTATACCTTCTTGCGGCAATTACTGGTTTAAGAAGAGTCGGGGCATATTTTTTATCTGCATTTTCGTTTCTAATCTCTGCATAAATAACATTTTGAGATAAGTTCTCAACTTCGTAGTATTCGTTGCCCTCTGCGTCAAAAACTGAAATAACATCTGTCAGGTCCCTGTCCTCTATCACGATCCTTCTAAATTTAACATAGTTGCCAACATCTATGTTTTTTATGGCAAATTCGCCAGAAACCGCTCTTCCGCTTGCACGGATGGCATAATATGTGGGGGTTGTTCCAGCCGCGTTTGTTGAATGCACTATTACGTCTGTGTCATCGTCTGAAAAGTTGACGTCGTCTGTTAATGTAAATTGAGTTCCATTTTCAGAAGTAAACGTAGATCCTCTTTTGAGAACTGGAAGATAGTTTTCATCAGGGCCTTGACTATTTGAATTCGCTGGACAAGTGATGAAGAAGTCTAATTTTATTGTTGAAGAAGCGTTATGGGTAAACTTATACCCCATAGATCTAGCGTGCTTTAAGACGTTATCAAATTCATTTGCTGTATCTAAAAAAGACTCATTTACCTGATAATCTAGATAAAACGAAAGCATATCGCCTATGTAAGAGACCGAATCCAACATCATCGCCCCAAATGACGCATCGTTAAAATCCCTAAAGGTATCAGCATAATATCTCTTAGCGTGATCTATGAGATCTCTCTTAATACTGTCAAAATCTCTGCTTGTATATTTTATTGGTGTTTTGTTTTTGGCCATTCTTATTTTTCCGTTATCACTTGTAAAATCAAAGTAATTAGTTTTATTAAGCAGTTATCTCTAAAATTTCAAGGGAACTAAAAGGCAGTATTTTGTATATTATTCTCATGCCTAAAACATGCGAATCTAAATTTGCATTTTGGTGCATTTCGTCTCTTCCAAAAACGACATCCATTATCTCAACATGCGGTAAATAAGTGGCCACCTGAAGATCTATAGACTCTTTTATCGCTTCTTCCAAATAAACATCGTCTTGTTCAAACAAGAATTTTCTTATTCCGACGCCAAAAAACGGGTCCATCACACGTTCACCAGGTTGAGTTAAAATCAAGTTTTTCAAATTTTGCTTCGTAGTTTCAGCCACCGTCTTGTTCAACAAATACGCTCCATCTGATACGTCTGTTACAAGAGGCAACTTTGGTGATATGCCGGCCATTTTTTCAGTCTCCCATTATTACTATTTATTTAGCCTTTTAAAATTTGATGACAAAAGATTAATTAAAATCGCTATCGTCTAGTTCTGTCTTGCCATATGGATATTTATTTATGTACTCAATCATCGTATCTAAATAAGCTTGTGCGTTTGACATTATCTTTTCTTCGAACTCAGGCACCTCTTCAAAGTTCTCTTTAAATTTCCCCATTGTTGAAAGAAGCATGATTGCTGCGCCAGTTTTAAGTTCCAATATATTTTCTATAAGATTTTTATACTCTTCAGTCTCTCTCAAGCCCTCTATAAGACTTTCATAAGTCTCTCTTCCCCAGCCTCTGAATAAAAATGGATTATTGGCCATCTCTACATTAGATACATCTCCTATAAACAGAGGGTAGTGATCTAACGCTTTCATTATACCTCCTGGTGGGGATTGCATCTCGAACGATGCAAGAGGGAGTGTTCTAATTTTTGCACTTTCACCAGAAGCAGACGAAGGTTGCCATAATTTTTCATTAATCTTTTCCTGCATTGCCTCGCCAGACTGGTTAATGCCTTGAGATTCAGGCTGATTATAATAGGATGGCTCTTTTAATACAAAGTTATAACTTTTTACTGCCTCCAAGCCTTTAAGCAAGACTTTCGATGCGTCTGCAGCGGATGCATCTACTCCAATCGGTAGAATTTGTCCGTTATCGAATTCGGGCAACATCGGGTCCATTACAAATTTTTTGTATAACATCTCATCGTCTGATAAGTATGTGTCGTTGACGATCTGTGCGTCGGAAAGTACGTAACTAATTCTAACCCCAAAGTCAACATCACTTAGAAAGTCATCCATAAGTACTGGTGATGGGTTATCTGTGCCCTCATCTAACAACTCCACTGACTTTTGTTCCAAAAGATCTTGATCTTCTTTTCTTATTTCGTAAATTTTATGTATTTTTACAGGCTGTGTTTCTACAATAACTATTTCGCTGTCGTTGTCCCAAACGTAGTCGCCACCTACTTTTGCAAAATACTTAGTCTTCTTTTTGTCTGCGGTTGTAGAGGCTTCAGGCCATTTTATTCCAGCTTTTTTCATACCCTCCACTGTCAAACCAGGCAATTCTGGAGTAATATATTGGGATTCGTCGGGACTTTTCTTTGTTATCAAACTCACTTTCTCTCCCGGTACAACCCTAACTATAGAAGGTACTTTTATTGTTGATGTAACGACTTTATAACTGGGCTTTACAGATTTAACTCCGCAATCTTCATTGAAGTATAGTTCAAGACTCGGATGATTAATATCCATAAACTTAAAACTCTTGGTCTCTCCTATATCTATTTTTGCCCAGTGAGATAAAATGGCATTGTTCAACGTCCACTTTCCCCCGTTGCCTACTACAGTGTCCAAAACATATCCTGACACTGTCATATCTCCTTCCCGTTGAATCCAGGGGCCATATGGGTATGTTTCCCCTGGAAAGTACCAAGGATCCGAACCCGTGCTCAATTGGTGGAACGTAGTTAAGAGTCCATACATTAGCCCATTGTGGTAATCGCTGTCATTACGCCAATTTGTAGCATTAATCCTCCAAAAACCAACATCAACGGAATTGGCAGATTCATTGTCACCGGTGGCAGTGCCCCAATGGGGATCGTTTCTGCAGTCTCCAATTGGCAAAACATCTCCAGAGGGTAGATACCTATCCTCTGGTCCCGCGTCTGTGCCAACCACCCCCATCCATTCATCTCCATCGCCCTTATAAACCTCCTGCACTGATATCCTTAACATCTCCGAATCGTCAGTCATAAGTCCTCGGGACATCACCGTCTTCGGGTTAAAGACAGACGGGGTGGAGTACGCTGCGTTGGTAACCACTTTTCCAGTTGCTGGATTTATTGGTTTGTGGTTCCACTCGTAAATTCCTCCCTCATCCACTTCTGTATCAAGTGCGAAATCATAGGGGGATTTTCCCACTTGTGGGCCATCAAGATAGGCAGACAATTTACCTGCATGCTCTCCCGTTTCAGAATCATAAACAAAAGGGGCTGCATAGAAAAAAGGTCTTGGATTTGAATCGCTCTTTTTTCCATCAATAGCATTTGTTATAGTAAATTCTTGAGTAGAATACCATGCGACTGGTTGTAAGGTATCTATAGATCCTGCTTCGGAACCCTCACCTTGATTGGCTTGCATTGATGGGTAAAAATTATAAAAGTCAAAGGTATTTTTGAAAAAAGTCTCCCACTCGGATTCATTAAATGTTCCGCCCTTTTCTTCCACTGCTTGTAAGAGTTTGGAAATTATAATTCTCTTGAACTCTGGAAATCCAACTATGACCTTTTCTGTGTCCGGAATGGTCATGTTCTCTTCTTCCTTTAAAGAATGGGGCTTCCCATAAATCGAATCTCCTTCAGGGAAAGATGTGTAATAAACGGGAAAATCACCATAAAGCCAAGCGGTTGGAACTTTAGCGTATGTCTCAAAAATAAAACGTCCTGGCTGACCCTCATCTCCGAGCAACTGTTCATATGTATCAAGTATGCTGCTCTCCACTTCATCGCCAATTTCGAACCACTGATTAGACCAGCCGCCAAGTACTTCGTCTCCCGCTTCAGGAGCCTTGAGGTGCCACCACTGTCCTTTATCTTTTACCTTATCTGCGTCAACGTTGTTTGTCCAAAGTCTCGAAATTCTAGTTTTAATATTAAAGTTTTCTTGAAGAATTTCAGTAGCATCGTCAGCATCAAACGCGGTAAAGTCTCCCGGATTATAAAGTCTAGTGTTTCTCGAAGGAGCATCCATGACCAGAAGACCTTTTGTGCTATTGTATATCTTTAATAACGAATTAGGGGCAGAGACTGCGCCTTCGGGTGGTGCTGGTAAGCCGAGCGCTTTAGCTATTTTTTTATCAATGCCCTCTAATAAAGTTTTTCTTATGGTGTCAATGTTAATTCTTTCGCTGATCGCATATTTTTCAAATATCTTTTTATTAAATTTAGAAATTTGATCGTCCTCTTGGAAGACAGTCTTTAAAAACTCGTTCATTAATTGAGATTCACTAAAGATATCCTCCAAACTTACTTGACTAGAAAAAGACGGAGCATAAACAATCATTTCCAAAATTAAGAAGGCTATAACACAATAAATAAGAGCCTCCTGAACTGAATCTCCTATTGCAGATGGATTTGAATCTGGATCAGCAAAATCTGTTTTCTGGAGATATACACTAACCGCTTCTTGACTTATTTTTTTAAGTTGTTCAATAGGGAATATTCCTGAATTTTCTAAATCGAGTGTTTGATACTGTTTAAGATTCTCAAAACTTCCTTCTAATAATTTTACAATTTCGTTTAAGCCTGAGTGCTTCATTGCCGTCCACAATCTTGCCATTGACGTGATATCTAGAAAGGACTCAATTGATTCTTTTTGATAGTATGTACCAGGTAAAACATCCGGGCTCTTATCTGTTACAGAAAGGGCTGCTGCACTATTTTGGAAATCCACATAAAGTCGATCACTCAGTTGGTTTCTTAAAAGAACGTATTCAGCGCACTTATTTTCGTCTACCCACTGTACTATACCACCTGGGAAATCTGCTCCGACCACCATCTCTATATCAGAATAGACACCCCCTTTGTTTTCATCGCTTTGAAAGTTGGTGCCTTCTGGATCATATATACCTTCAGAAACCCAAGAATTGTTACCTCTCTGATCTAACCATTGAATATTGAACATATTAATTTGATGTTCTGGTTTTCTACCCCAATTGTCTGAAGATAATTGAGTAAACTGCATTGTATAATCTTCATAGCGGTAAGCAGGAACGGGATCGATAATTTGCAAGGACAGTGTGATTTTAATATCTTCTAAAACAGATTCTTCGATGTTCAATCCTTTTGTTTCCAATATTAATTTCGAACCAATTGAGGTTGCTCTAATATACTTTCCTAAATCAAAGTCTGTGTACGCAAAATGACCAATCTCCTTTAACAAAGGCAAAGATACAGGATTTCCATTAATGTCTGTGTCGGTCGCGTCATTGGGTTCAAGATCCCCTCCAGAGTGGGCAATTGCCTCTGCTATTCTTCTGGAAAAATACTGTTCTGTTGGGAGTCCAGGTCCCTGCGGTATCGGAAACGGCTGATTCGGGTAAGTCGCGTAAGCCATTACATGTAGTTGGTTTTGATCTAAAGGCTCAAGACCAATGTCGTCAGGACTCTTCACGGGTATCCATTTTATTTCATAAGTTTTGTTACTGGCCTCCCCTGTTATTTCTGGAGGCAAGATAATTCGGATGTTAAAATCCGTTCCTCCATAGGTGGCGATATCGTATCTTTCATTCAAAACTTCAGTGTCAGGGTGTCCAAAAGGAGCAGCAAGGTCAATCTCCACAAAAGGATTGCTTGGAGGTATAAACGTAACATCGTAAATGTCCAATTTTGAAGTAATCGCGCCATCGAGCGTAATTAAAGCCTGCTGGCTTGGATCCTGCGGTATTTCCTCCCCATTCTCTAAAATCCATTTTTCTTCAAAATATTGATTAATTATTCCCAAATAATTGCTCAAATCCAAAGAAACGGCACTTTCAAGAGGCAACAATATTGCATTAGTTGCCATATTTCCAGCAAACTTTAAAAACGGTGTTTCTGAAATGGCACTATTCATAAGACTGTTTGTTTCAGATTTTAAAGATTTTAAAGGATCGGTTGCTGCTTCGACAGCACCCATCAAATCTTGTTGTTGAAGCAATCTATCTTTTGCCACCTGTAATGTAATTTGGTCTTCTGAATATCCTTGTCTTTGAAGAGCGGCTCGTATTTTTGTTTCTCTTAGAGATTGTTCCATATCATCGCATAAATCTTCGAGACAAGGAGGGTCTTCTAAGAACTCACACACTGATGTGTCTAAAACGCCATCAATATCTATAAAAAGTTGTCGAATACCTTCAATGCCGGGATATTCTTGATATAATTCATTAAATCTAAGTCTATTAAAGATATCAACGTCTTGCATTAACTTCGAAGTCGCTGTTCCTTGAAAAAGTTGGCAAAGTTCTCCCGGAGTGAAGACTGAAAAAAGACTTGCTAAGTAATCTTCTGGTCTTTCTAGATAAGGGAACAACTGCTCCGCAGAGGAAGTGTCTAATCCTAAAGTTTTAACGTCGATATCTCCGGCTTGTTGAGGTCCCGAATTGCCACAATTCTCAAGCCAAGCTAATATCTGGCTTACAACTTGTTCTGTTATAAACTTTTCCGCCTCTTTGACGAGAGTTTCAAAAAGTTTCTTTTCAAGTTGTTTAAGTATTTTACCTAAATAAGGAAGTTTGTCCGGTAATCGAAAGTTAATATCGCATTTGGGAAACGCTGGTATCTTGTCCCTTTCAAATCTAGCTTCTTCCGATCCATTAAGATAATCCCACGCCCATTTAAAAACTTGTATTATGGTATTAACCAATTCAATCGCGCCATAAACAAGGGCCTCACACAAAAAGAGTTTCTCGTTAAAATCAAAATTTCGACGATGATTTGAATAAAAAGATGTACCAGATATTTCATCTATCCTTCTTGAGGTCCAGTTTCCAAACAATAATTCCATTTTATTATAGAGTGCTCCACCATCGACAACTTGGACCGATTCTCCAAACGCGCTAATTTTAACCTGATAAGATCTAAACGCTCTCATGAAGTTTACAAAAGTCTGCTCCGGTGTTTTTCCTTTATAAAAGCCAACATCGTCTAATCCAATTTCTTCTGCGGCTTTTGTGATTAACGCCTCAAACCCATCAAATGGGGAAAACGCTTTCTCCAGTAATTCGTCACACAGCATTTCCACAAGGTCTTGCAAAGAATAATCCAAATACATGCACGCCAACATCTCTTTCGCGATTGTTTGTATGTCGGTCTTGTTCAAAACTAACATAAAGAGGTCTGTTATAGAGTCAACCTCTCCTATCTCTCTTGGTCTGCGTGGTAAAGCAGAAAACAGTTGGTCACCTATCTCATCTGAGGCTTTCTTATTCGTTTTAGCAAGAACCTTTTTAA
>Ga0209128_1000030_pt1 | contig 94220 bp, 122 predicted proteins | sample ETNvirnome_6_100_FD_184072 | JGI IMG/M metagenome (GOLD analysis project Ga0209128, IMG submission 184072) | Marine viral communities from the Pacific Ocean - ETNP_6_100 (SPAdes) (version 2) | ecosystem: Environmental > Aquatic > Marine > Oceanic | place: Pacific Ocean | collected 2013-06-19
CCGGAAGTTATGCAACAACCGGCTCGAATACATTTGTTGCATCACAAACTATACAAGGAGATTTAACCGTTGCTGGCACAGGGTCATTCGACCACTTTACAACTATATACGTATCATCATCAGTTATTTACCAATCCGGTTCTACCAAGTTTGGTGATAGTATGGATGATACTCATACCTTTACCGGATCATTATCTATAACAGGCTCAGCAACTATTGTAGGTGGCACATATTCCGGCGACGGCGGCGGTCTAACTAATATCCCGGCATCGGGTATTGTTGGATTAAATTTATCACAAATAGCATCTGGATCTGCAACTGCTTCTATTTCTCCAAACGGTGGATTATTTGTCAATACCCATATAACATCTTCAGGTAATATAAGTTCAAGTGGAGAAGTTAGAGGAGCAAGTTTATATACAGTTGGTACTCTTACAGCAGAACATATTATATCAACAGATGACATGGTCGTTACAGATGATTTAACTGTAAACGGAAATATAAGTGCAAGTGGTAACATATACGGGAAAGATTTTTATGTAGGAGGATCTCAATTCACAGATATAACTTCATTTCCAAACCATTTTGGTATAGGTCTTAATGGTTGGGGGAGTTTAGTACTCGCAAATATAACAGCATCAGGAAATATATCTTCAAGTGCTGCTTCAACAGCATCATTTGGAACATATTTAGGTGATGGTTCTCAATTATCTGGAATATCAACAACACCATTTCCATTCTCTGGATCTGCAGTTATTACTGGTTCATTAATGGTATCACAATCAGTAGTTGACTTTATGTCGGCATCAGCAGTATTATTAGATATAGAATCATTACCATTAGTTAATCCTAAAGTAGAATATTTTACGCCTACAGTAATAACTAGTTCCGGAACAACAGTTCCAATCCCCGGAGGATTAACATTTGTATCGTCATCTACTTATGAGTATCTCGAGATATTTATAAATGGATTGCGGTTGAGATATGATATGGATTTTATTCCGGCATCGACTGGGTCGGTAAGATATGAAATAACAGTACCACCGGGTTCAGAATTAACATATAAATCATTAAAAAGGCCATAAGTTATGAGTGAAGAAACAAATCATCCACCGATGAAAAATTTAAATCAGTTGTTACCATTAGATGCATTGTTTCTATATTGTGCAGCTAATTTAGGAGAATTTACAGTTGATAAAGAAAATAAAACTATTACATTTAATCAGTTATATACATTTGACTCTGCTATGTTGGATGAATGGAAATCTTTTCTAGAAAGTGCAAGAACAGAATATAATGACGGGTTGGCAGAAGGTCAGACTATAGCTGATAATGATGAACAATTATTCAGTAACTGTACGGAAATGGTTGAACTAGCAAAAACATTAATAGGATAGTATGGCCACAATCACCGCGGTAACATCATCAGTAATGGGAGAATACTTAAATGTATTAGATCCCACCACATGGGTGGGAGGAGTTGTCCCTGGCCCCGGGGATACTGCAGTGTTTCCGGCTCGAGTATATACATTTTATAGAAATACCAGTAATAATACAGATACACATTATAATTTCCCTCATCCATTACTTCGGCCATGGACCGGATCAAATTATGCAAAAATGAACACAAATGGAGATATTGTTTCAAGACAAGTACAATTTTATCTTAGCAGTATGTCAACATTGGGACTAGTTCCTACAGGAGATACATTAAGTGGAAGTGTTTATTGTACATTGTATCCATATTATAATCCAACCAATTTAATAAAAATTGATTTTACGGGGTCAAATGGAACAACATTACTTTATACTTGTTCAATAGACACTTCTTATCGAGATTGGAAATCAGAGGCATATCAAATATCATCCGGTTCTCCGATGGATCATGATCACCCAGATGGATTAAGGCCAGCATATGGACGATTTCATTATAATGGTAATTATTTTATACGTAATTTAAATCAGTATGAATTGACTGGGAGCGGCGAATGGGCAGTTGATCATATCGATATGAATTACTTCACTGACTTTAAAATAAAAGATGATGCAAAGTTATATTTAACTGCAACCGCCGCCGGCGATGCGTATATTGACATGTCAGGGACAAGTAATTATTCTTCAATTCAGGTATATGATCAAGCTCACATGATAATAAGTGGCGGATATGGGACAACTCAACAATCCGAAACTTATGTGGGTATAAAGAATTATAATAAACATGGCTGTAGTATTGTAATGTCTGGTTCTTCTAATTATAGTTCCTCTTTAATATCTGCTTCAACTTCCACCGGAGACACTACATTTGACGTTGTTGATGAAACAGCATTCGGTCCCGGAGATATTGTATCAATACAATCAAATTTAACTGATCATTATATTTTCGCCAGGCCCAATCCGGAAACCATAACTTATACCAATCCCCAAATTACAAAAAACCATGGGACCGCTTCCATCACCGGAAGCCGGACCGGACCACCAGCTAGCTATCAAGAAGACCCTCATTCGAATTGGTACACTCAACAATGGATTCCACACCAACAATCTGGAAGTAGTCTTAACGATGAATGGACGAAAATCGTAACTCGATCAAATAACACAGCTGTTGCAGAAAAACTCTTAACACGACGAGGATGGGTAGAATATGAAATAGGATCTTATCAATATAAAGATTTTGTAGAAGAATTTTTTGAAAGTGATGTAGATCCCTTTACCGGAATATATAAAGCAATTGCGGTTGATAGTATTCATAAAGATTATAAAAAGGGTGATAATATTATAATCAATGATACAGTATATAATGTCAAGGCAGTATCAACTACTTTAACTCAATCAATGTTAGCTGATTTCACTAAAGGAGATGTAGAACCGAAAGATATCTTTTTAAATATAGATAATTGTAATACAGGTTCCGGCGGCCTACAACCAGATTGGGGAAATAGCGATCCATATTACAGTAACTCTTATTTTTTCAGTGAAATTTATCAAAAGCAACATATGTGGTCCACTGGTTCAAATTTCTATAATGGATTTGTAGATCAAAATTGTTTTTATCTAAATTCAGCAAGTTTACGTTCTTTTAGTCCACAGGCTTATAATGCCAGCAAATATGAAGCTTACCTAGCTTTCAAAGGTCAACTTACCGGTAGCTGGTGGTATGAAGGAGAAATTGAAATTTCTGCTAGTCATGCGGATAATCTATTAAATGCGTATGATACTGATTCTGCAGTTAATATATATTGGCCATCTCTCGCTAACATAAGAGCTGGAAGCACACCTAACTGGTCGCAACTAAATTTAAACAAACAAAACAGTTACGGTAATGAAAATGAACAGTGGGGCCATTCGTCTCAATATGGATTAATACATAGACCCTATAGGGAATCTAATTATGGATGGCAGATGCCATTTGACGAAAATTATTCAACCAATGCTGACACTTTCAAAACAGATGGCTATCTATCCGATTATCATGATCGATTCAAAGGCCTAGAGTTTCCTTGTAATTATACCGCCTCCGGAGGAAGTTTCTCTATTAAATTAGAAAGAAACGGAAATTATAATAAATTCTGGTCTAAAGATCAAGGATCTGATTGGAGATGTTACTTCGAAAGTTTCTCAGACACAATGGCAGATGGACAGATCTGTATTGGACTACAAGGCTGGTCGAAAATATATTCTATAAGTGTTAAACATAGATATCAAGTATTATTATTAGATACTACTGATTCAGTATCAAGATATGATGATATAACTGAGTCCGGACTATTATATTCACATGGAATAAATAAAACAATAGAACATATTGGGACTGAAGTTAAAGACCCATTAGGATATAAAAATATATTATGGGATGAATATCAAAATAAACAAGGAAGAACAGGAATACGACCATACGTCCAAGGGTGGACATATAATGCTGCTACATACGCCCATGGATACCAAGACGAATATTATAACATGCACCGCCTCTTCCAACCTATGAGCCAGATGCTAGGATATTATGCTAATTATCAATGGAACAATGCTGCTTCAGAAGTTACGGTTGATCTAGGCGCGCCAGTAACATTCGATACTATTGGCTTTATGACTATGGGTAATGTTTATGGCGAAGGCTCTCGTACAACTACAAGTTATGGTGCCGGTGGATATATGACCAATATACGATTTAGTTATACATTAGACCATTCATCAAATTTCATTGCTGGCAACACAGCATCTTTCTGGGGAGGAGCCACTGGCGAGGAAGATAGTAGAACTAGTTCCGGTAGATCCGGAATAAGATTTTATACTGGGAGCAGTGCCGTCACAGCACAAGTAATACGATTCCAAAACGCTGGTCATAGTAAAAACGGCACAGCTGGTTGTGATACTGGATTCTTCGGCGTCTATAATGGACAATCGGGATCAACAAATCGTCAAATAGAATTAAAAAGTGTAGATAATTGGAAAGTAGGAGATTCATTGACGTTTTTCAGTCCACACCATGAAAATGACACTAGTGTGATAGGACCATATACCAATTACCTTAGTTATTTAATGCCGGATAAAACATCTGGCTATAATACAATGACATCAGATGAACTAGATGCTAAATTAAATGGCGGCTTATTTTCATATTATGATATCACAGCTATTGATACAGCTACTAATAGAATAACTTTAGACCGCGACCCATGTTATGATCATTTATTTCCAGGAACGTTAGCCTTAAAAGCTAACAGAGGAAATATTCGACTTAAAACTGCTCATAAAGGACTCAATAAATATAATTTTAAAATATATCAATATGGAACTAATATGACCCGGTATATTCGTAATGTAATGTTAGATGGGGATATTCAATGGTATGGCTCAGCAAATTACCCTCACATGCATAACTTGATAGAAAATGTTTTTATTCAAGCTTGTCTGCAAGGTAGATCAGCTATTAGTTTAACTGAACCCGGTCCGATAACAGTAAGAAATGTTATTACTCAAGGAAGAGGGATATACTGTATTGATCGTAATTATATGGCCGGCAAAACAACTTGGTATGGTGTTCTTAATCATGGTGGATATGATACGTCGTATCATGATTGGACCCAATCCTGCCCATGGCAAACCAATTTCTTTTTTACTAAAGGCGGAGGTAGCACCGGTGCAACGTGGGGATATTTTTTTAAGCAATATAATAGTTACCCGACATTTCCAACCGTTAGTAAAAACCATACGAAAAATAGTCTTCAGTGGGGATATTATGATTATATGACATTGAATGATTTCAGATCTGCTATAATGGGCCGCCGTATAGGTTCTGATGGTAATCAGATTGACGTTTATGAAAATTATTATGGCGATTGTTATTACCGCGATTTATGGTCTACAAGCACCGGTTATCAAACTATGAATTCAGGACTTGAGAAAACTAAGTGGGATAGATTCAAATTATATCGTGACTCTGGATTGACCAAATGGCGCACAAGGGCCATGATACCACAATATGGCAATTGGATCACTTATGGTTTAGCAATGGGAAATAAACCATATGGAGTTCCGAGATTTAATTCGCGATATCATAATGGAAAGAATATAATTCTAATAAATCGTCGAGCCAATTCTCATAGTTCCACTCAACCATTTTGTATTATAGAACATAAACCTGGAGAATACTGGTTAGAATACAATTATAGGAACACTGCTTATTCGGCTACATTAGATAGTATAAACACATTTAAAGAATGTAAATTGTATGCGAAAGAAGATTGTACGGTCAGGATACGAGTTAATTTAGATTATATAACTTCAGAGATAGCATTGCATGCATTTGATGAATATAATGAGATGAATACGAGTTACGCAAAACCAGGAATTGTGTCCGGATTTAATACGCCGTATCAAAAAGTACCGAGATTAATAATATTAAGGGGAGCCACAGAAGGAGCAAATGCAACACCAGGAGCAAGTGAAGTTCTAGATGTTGAGTATTTTGATTCGACTAATCGTGACCATACTAATTTTTCATATGATAAAACAATTTCAATTAAAAAAGATGAATGTATTAATGTAATGTGGGTTTGTCCTCAAGGATATCAATACGATAGATTGGGCATTATAATGAAGTATAAAAACCTTAGTTTCGATGTGTTAACAGAAACCCCAGAAAAAGTAACTGTTATGGACTCCAATTGGGATAATGAAATATTGTTTTCGTCTGGAGTAAGAAATGCTCTAGGTCAGCCTGCAGGTGGAAATGCAGAACATGGTGCAAATGCAGTAGTAAGAAAAGTGAATGACATAACAGATGCATCATTATCAACAGTTAAATTTAATAAAGTGAGACTATAATGAAATTTAAAGTATTAGATAACGAGCCTATACAATTTTATAATACAGATGGAACCTTAATGGCAACATTACAAGTCTCTGGTTCTGGAGATTTGGTGATACAAGCTGATTCCGGATCATCTAGGAATATAATTTTAGGCGACGAAACTTCGGCAGCTGATGTAGAGATAGGAAAGCCAGGAGTGGCTAGCTCATTAACACTTATGGGTGGAGGAACAATATCATCAAATGGTAATATATTAACTATAGGAAGTACAACAACTAGTGATATAGTACGAATAAATAATGCACAATACTCTCAAAGTTTTGATTTAACTGGCTCTATGACTATAACAGGATCGTTAAATGCAACCAACATCATTGGGTCTGCATATTCATTAACAGATCTCACAGTTGATGGCACATCAGTAACATTTTCAAATTTACCGACATCAGAACCAACAGTAACAGGATCGGTTTGGATATCAGGTAGTAGCGTGGCACATCCTAATTCTGGATATTTAATGATATTTAATCCTTAGCAGAAAAATTGGATTAAATCAATTTATAGTTGTAAAAGTCGATATTTATATAAAAAGGTAAATACATGGCAGTTAATATCCCTATATGGCCTGGATCGTCTAGTTTCTTCCCAGGCGATACACCTTTTGGATTTTATGATAATGATTATGCATTTCAGACAGAAGCAGATAAAACTGCTGAGTGGTGTGCAAAGAGATTGGGGTATCCATTATCGGATATAGAATTACAAGATGTTAATTTATTTGCTTGTTTAGAAGAAGCCGTAACTGAATATGGCGCTCAACTCAATACATTTAACATTCGTGATAATATGCTTAACTTGTATGGGTCTCCAACTGGTTCTAGTTTAACCGGCAAAAAGATATCAGCTACCATGGGCGGCTTAATTGAATTAGCAGAAGAATATGGTACTGAAGCAGAGTCTGGAGGAAATGTAACATATTATACAGGGAGTATTAATGTAGTCGCCGGCGAACAGATATATGACCTAACTAGTACATCATCAGTTAATTTAGAATCCGGAACTCCAGGTGTTGATGCAATTGAAATAAAAAGATTATATCATAATGCACCACCAGCCATTGCTAGATTCTTTGACCCGTTTATTGGGTCAGGTGTAGGTACGCAACAAATGTTGGATGCATTTGGATTTGGAAATTATTCACCGGGCGTATCATTTATGATGATGCCGGTATTTGCAGACATGTTAAGAATGCAAGCTATAGAATTTAATGATATAGTAAGGAGATCAGCATGGTCATTCCAGATGTCAAAAGATAGATTAAGGGTATTTCCATTACCAGATGGAACTAATTTTACAAAAATTCATTTTGATTATATATTAAAATCAGATAGAAATAATGCACTTAAAGGAACCACCGGAACAGTTTCAGATTTTTCAAATGTTCCTTATACAAATATTGAATATACAAATGTTAATTCAGTAGGACGTCAGTGGATTAGAAGATATGCATTGGCATTAGCAAAAGAAATGTTAGGATATATACGAGGAAAATATTCTACTTTACCTATTCCTAATTCAGAAATAACATTAAATGGAGCCGACCTTATTTCGGCCGCACAGACAGAAAAAGAGGGTCTTATAACAGAACTAAAAGAGATACTTGATACAATGTCAAGGCAATCACAATTAGAAAGAAAACAAGCAGAATCCGATGCTTTGTTATCTCAATTTAATAAGATACCAATGAAAATTTATATAGGATAAAAATGGCTTTATTTGGCTCAGCAAGAGATGCGAATTTAATTAGATCTGTCAATAAAGAATTAATTAATAATTATATTGACACAGAAGTTGGGTTCTACAAACTTAACTTGGAAGCCACTCGTGCTAATTTATACGGCGAATCAGATAATAAAGTTTATTATTCTCAAACGAAAATGAATTGTATAGTATTAAAAGATGTGAAATCAGTCACCGGTGATGAATATGGGTTAGAATATAATAGACCTGGCACATTTGCATTTTTACGGGATACCCTTAAAGATAATAATATTATAATTGAAACCGGAGACATATTACAGTATGATGGTGAGTATTGGGAAATTGATTCTACATCAGCATCTGAATATTTTGCTGGAAAGAATCCTTCACGTGATATTGGATATGTAAATGGCGAAAGAGGAGAATTCGGATATAATGTATCAGTAGTATGTGAAGCACATGTAACAAGAAGAAATGGCCTGAATATACAAGAAGTACGTACTGGAATTAATAGGCCGAATGATAATATACCTAGGAATTTATGAGCGAGAATAAATTAAATAAAACACAAAGTTCATTTTCGAGAGACCCGGAACTCAATCGAGCAGATGAAGTACGACGTGATAATGATATTATCAAAACACCTAAATGTACTATATATGATATTGATTATGCAATTATGGCATATTTAAGAGAAGTTGTCCGTCCACAAATTATTGAAAATGAATCTATTATAGATGTTCCTATAATGTATGCCAATGGAGAAAAATGGGAACAGTTTCAAGCTAAAGGATATATGTTTGACGAAAGAGGCAAGATTATGACGCCTTTAATAAGTTTGAAACGTAATAGTATTGTTGAAAGAGATTCATTAAGAACATTAGGAGTAAATAGAAATCCAGCTGGTAATGATTATATGTATCGTAATAAACATACAATGACCAATCAATATGATAGATTTTCTGTACAACAAGGCACTAAACCAAGTAATGAATATTATATGTCACCGGTCCCAGAATTTATAGATCTGTCATATGATATATTATTATGGACACAATACACGGACCAAATGAATTCTATCATTGAGCAAATTATGCCATTGAATGGATTTGCATGGGGAACGACTTGGAAGTTTCCGGTCTTCATGCAAGATTATACTTTTGAAACTATGAATTCAATTGGAGAAGATAGAATGGTTCGAGCAACAATACCAGCCACAGTTAAAGGCACATTGTTAATGCCATATGAATTACGCAAATCTAATTTCCAGAAAAGATTATCAGTTAAAAAAATCACCTTTAAGTCAGAAACAGAGTCATTTAATGTAAATATTCAAGACACGCCACCCGGTGGATGGCCAAAATAAAGTTATTAAAAAATTAGGATATATAATATATTTTCATTATATTTATTATAAATTACAAAAGGAATGGTTATGGCAGAAAAGCAACATTTATCAAAAGAAGAAAAAATTCAAATTGAAGAAATTAAAAATTCAAGTCAACAAAAAGTATTTGAATTTGGACAAATAGAATTAGAGATAATTTTATGTGATCAACGAATGGATTTTCTTAATCAAGAGAAAGAAAGATTAACTAATCAATACAAAGAACTTCAGACAAAAGAAGAGTCATTAGTTAACTCTATCACTAAAAAATATGGGACCGGAACACTGAACATCGAATCTGGAGAATTTCTACCATCTATTTGAGTGTTTGGCAATGTTTCTGGATATTTATAAGAAATTATAGATTTTAAATAAGGAGCAAAAATAATGGCTGAAAGAATTGTATCGCCTGGTGTATTTACAAATGAAGTAGATCAATCATTTTTACCGGCTGGGGTAGCTGCCATAGGAGCTGCGGTTATAGGACCAACTCAAAAAGGTCCTGCAGGAATTCCTACTGTAGTAACTAGTTATTCCGAATTCCTACAAACGTTCGGAGGAGCATTTTCTAGTGGTTCTGGAGCATCGGAAGGTAAATATAAATATCTAACTAATTATTCAGCACAAGAATATCTGAAATATGCTGACACATTAACAGTTGTTAGGATATTAGCTGGAGGTTATAGTCCAGCAGATGCAACACCTACAGCATCTGTTTATACATATGGCACTGGATCATTTACATTAACAACATTATCAGATGGAGCCGGCCTTAATAGTGAAGGGACAGAAGGCGTTAATAACGCATTGACAAATGGTACGGTGAATAATTTAAGATGGGAAGTATCAAATGTTAGTAATTCAAAAGGTACTTTTACATTATTAATTAGACGTGGTGATGATACCATCAAAAGAAAAACAATTGTAGAACAATATAACAATTTAACATTAGATCCAAATTCAAATAATTACATTGCAAAAGTTATTGGAGATCAATCTAATACAGTAAGAGATTCAGGAACAACAGATCCATTTATTCAATTGTCTGGTTCATATGCAAATAGATCAAAATATGTAAGAGTTGCAGTTCACCAAACAACTTACAATTATTTAGATGTTAATGGAAATGTTAGAGATGGTGCTTTATCAGGAAGTTTACCAACGGCAGCATCCGGAACATTTGCAAATGGCTCTGATGGAGTTGTTGTACATCCAATTCAATTCAATGAAAATATTAGTAACACAAATACACAAGGATATAATTTAGGTGTAGCAGTTAGTGGTTCAACAGCATATAATGATGCAATTTATTTATTAAAGAATCAAGATGAATATGATATTAATTTATTATCATTACCTGGATTAATGGATAATTATTCGAATCATGCTTCTGTGATAACAACTGCATTAACAGCAATGGAAGATCGTTCAGATGCATTCTTATTAATTGATCCAGTAGAATATAGTTCAACAATTGCAACAGCAACAGCTAAAGCTGAAGCTAGAGATTCAAATTATGCTGCTAGTTATTGGCCATGGATTAAAATTCCAGATGTTGATCTTGGAAGAAATGTTTGGGTTCCGGCATCAACATTAATACCTAGTGTATATGCATTTAATGATAGAGTAGCTGCTCCATGGTATGCACCAGCTGGTTTAAATAGAGGTGCTTTAGATATTGCAGTTCAGACAGAAAGAAAATTAACTCAATCAAATAGAGATACTTTATATGAAAGTGCTGTTAATCCAATTGCAACTTTTCCTAATGCAGGCGTAGTTGTTTATGGACAAAAAACATTACAGAAAAAAGCATCAGCATTGGATAGAGTAAATGTTAGAAGATTGCTTATTGCAGCTAAGAAATTTATTGCATCAGCGACTAAGTTCCTAGTATTTGAAAATAATACGGCAGCAACTAGAAATAGATTTTTAGGAATAACTAATCCATATTTTGAAAATGTACAACAAAGACAAGGTCTTTATGCATTTAAAGTAGTAATGGATGAAACAAATAATACACCGGATGTAATTGATAGAAATGAGATGAGAGGAGCAATTTATTTGCAACCTGCTAAGACAGCTGAATTTATCATAATTGACTTTAATATACTTCCAACAGGTGCTTCGTTCCCAGAATAGAAGAAGGAACATATTTATATTAAATAGGAGAAAATAGATGGCAGAATTACTTGACCCCACCGAGATATTTTATACGGCGTATGAACCTAAAATGGCAAATAGGTTTATTATGTATATTGAGGGTATCCCTGCATATCTTGTGAAAGCTGCTTCAAGACCATCAATTGACCAAGGTGAAGTCATTCTTGATCACATCAACGTTGAAAGAAAGTTAAAAGGCAAATCAAGATGGCAAGATGTTACCGTAACATTATATGATCCAGTTGTACCTTCCGGAGCACAAGCAGTAATGGAATGGGTTAGATTACATCACGAATCTGTAACAGGTAGAGATGGATATTCAGATTTTTATAAAAAGGATATTACATTTAATACATTAGGACCTGTTGGTGATAAAGTTGAAGAATGGACATTAAAAGGAACATTTATATCATCAGCGACATTTGGTGATATGGATTGGTCAACAGAAGATCCAGTTCAGATCGAACTTACATTGAAATATGATTACGCAATACTTCAATTCTAATTAAAATATAAGATCATTAAAAACCTCGCCTTACGGTGGGGTTTTTACTGTTCGGTCATATTTATATTAAATAAAAGAAAGTTATAAAAGGAGCAAACATGCCAACGGTTAACGACCAATATCCAAAAAAGAAACAACTATCAGATGAACAATTAAAAGCTAAAGCTATTGAATCATTTGAAAATGGAACCCCAGAACAAACTAAGTCGACTAAATTTCCAACAGAAATAATTGAACTTCCTAGTAAAGGTGTTTTATATACAAAAGAAAGTTCATTGTCTAAAGGCACAATTGAAATGAAATATATGACTGCACGTGAAGAAGATATTCTCACTAACCAATCATATATTAAACAAGGAGTTGTGTTAGATAAATTATTTAAAGCTTTAATCATTTCTGATATTAATTATAATGAGCTATTATTAGGCGATAAAAACGCAATCATGATCGCAGCTAGAGTATTAGGATATGGTAAAGAATATGAACTAGAAGTTCAGACACCAAATGGAAATGCTCAAAAGATAACAGTTGATTTAACGAGCTTAGGCGAAAAGGCAGTTGACTTTGATGAACTTAAATCATCTGATGGCTCCTTCATAGTCGATCTTCCAGCTTCCAAAAGACAAGTAACTATACGATTACTTACACATGGAGCTCAAAAGAAAATAGATGCTGAACTAAAAGGTTTGGTAAAACTTAAAAGAGACGCATCAATGACAACTTTATTAAAACATGTTATAACTTCCATAGATGGCGACTCAGAATCAAAATCAATTCGTCATTTTGTAGATAATGAATTATTTGCAATAGATGCTCGTGCAATAAGAAAACGGTTAACTGAGGTTACACCGGATGTAGATTTGGAGATCGATTGTATCGACGAGGAGGACGGAGAGCCCTTTCGTTGCAACGTTACGATCGGATTGGACTTTTTTTGGCCTGACTCCAAAGTATAGAGTAAGCATATACGATCAGGTGTTCGACTTAGTCTTCCATGGTAAAGGATTTTCTTACGAAGATGTATTAGATATGCCTGTATATTTACGTGTATACTATATAAACAAAATCAACAAATATTACGACGACAAAAATAAAGCACAAAAGAAAGCTAATAGACAAGCTGATTCCAAATCCAGCCGTGCACGTCCCCCTAAATTCAGATGATGTTCCATATTTATTAAAAAGGATCTACTATCATGGCACTGAACAAATTCGAGAAAAAACAATTAGCTCAAATCAACCGGATCAATGAAGGTCTAGGTTCTAGCGTTTTAAACTTATTATTTCGTGGCAAGTTCAAAAAACAACTCAAAAAAGCAGCAAAGACTCTAGATGAAAATCCAGAATTAAAATCATTGTTAGCTGATTTCTATAGAAATGCTGAAAACATTGAAGATGAGATTAAAAGAGCTGCAGCTGAAGAAAAGGCTCTCTATAGAGCAAATCGAAAAAAGTCTAAAAAATAATTAGCAGTCTATGGCGAATAAGAAAATAGATATAGAAAAGGAATATCTCAAAATCAAAAAAGAGTATAATCTCACACTGGATGAAGAGATTAGACTTGAAAAAATGATATTAGATTATCGGATCAAAGGTAAAACCACGCTGAGAGAAGAAATGGATTTATCCCAGAAGAAATCTTTTGAGATACGTGCACAACAAAAGGCCACAGAACGAGTTAAAGAAGTAGAATCAGAAAGAAATGATCTAGCTAAAGAATTACTAAAAACGACTAAAGCAATAGAAAATAATGAATTAGGAATATATTCTGTCACGAAGGATACAGCTAAAAACTATGTAGATTCTCATAAAGCAAAACTAGCTGATGTTATAGCATCTATGAAAAATAAATCATTAACTGATGCACAAAGAGATGCTTTAATAGATACCAAACAGGCATTGATCAAGACTATAGGCCATCACCAAAGTATTCTCGATATTCATGAGAAGGCGGGAGATGAAGTCCAGAAAATGCAAGGCTATGCAGATATAGCTGGAGAGTCAGCTAACAAACTAGCCGGCAACATTCAAGGAATCTTTGATAAAATACCAGGTGGAAATTTCCTTGCAAAAGCATTAGGATTAGATAACGCAGCAGATAAATTAAAAAAAGGAGTGAATGTCGGCTTCGAAGCAATGACTTCTCATATAGCACAAGGCGGTACAAAAATAGGTGCCATGAAAGCCGGAATGTCAGCATTTAATAAAGTAGTTATGCTCAATCCATTATTATTAGTTGTAGCAGCAGGAGCAGCTTTATTTGCAATGTTAAATAAAGTAGATAAGAAGTCTAGAGAAATATCAGAAAAGACTGGTATGAATTTAGCAGCATCCAGACAATTATATAAAGAAACCAAACACTTTGTTGGCAATCCTTTAAAAAATCAATTAGCAACAAGTGAAGATATATTAACTGTTCAACAAGAGATGATAGCCGGCATGGGTAACATGGGTAGGTTACAAACAGGGGTAGCTGCTCAAGTTGCTGAATCAGGTAAGGCATGGGGATATGGTGCAGAACAAGCCGCGGCCATACAACAAAACTTTATGGAACTTGGCGCAACAGGTCAAGAGGCAGCAGATGCACAAGATGAATTAGCAGCAAATGCTCTTAAAGCAGGCGTTAATGTTGGCGCAGTGATGAAAGATGTATCAGCTCATTCTAAAGATGCTATGAGGTATATGAGCGGCAATGTTGAGGAGATAGGCAAAGCAGCAGTCAAAGCAGCTAAGCTAGGTGTTTCGTTAGGTGTCATGACTAAAGTAGCTGATAAGTTATTAGACATTGAAGGTAGTCTAACTGCACAAGCCGAATTTCAAGCATTAACTGGTAAACAAATGAATTTAGATAAAGCTAGAGAATTAGCATTATCTGGAGACATTGCTGGCGCAACAGAACAAGTTTTACGAGAAGTAGGATCGATTCATGATTTTAATAAATTAAATGTCCTAGAAAAGAAAAAATTAGCTGAAGCAACAGGCATGGATGTTGATGAACTACAAAAATCATTAGCCATACAAGCGAAGATGGGTAAAATGACTGATGAGGAACTAGCAGCAGCAAATGGACTAAATCTTTCAGCTAAACAATTACAAGAAATGAGTGCTGAAGATTTAAAGAAAGCAGTAGCAAAACAACAAGCAACTGAAAAGGCTGCAAAAGGATTCCAAGATATGATTGATTCTTTACAAACAGCTTTATTACCATTAGCCGAAGCATTGAGTAGCATATTTGCAGCAATAGGACCAATCTTGTCAATAGCATTTGCTCCTCTTAAATGGGTAGGAAAAGTATTTAATTTTATATTTAACGACCTAGGTTTCATCTCAGATTTATTAAAAGGAATAGCTGCATATATGGCTATTATGTGGATAAAGACCAAACTTATCGGCGGCAAAGGTGGATTTGGAGGACTTGTAACAAAAGCCGGAACTTTCTTAAAAAGTTTATTTAGTATAAATACAGCTTCAAACGCAGAATTAGCAACGGAACAAAAGATAACAGCAGAGAAACAAAAACAAAATGGAATAATGGGTAAAGCTAAAGGGTTATGGAAAAAACTTAAAGGCGGAGCAACAGGCATGCTTAGCTCATTAAAAGGTATGACTAAAAAAGGCGGAGGTGCTGGTATTGGCAAATCTATGTTAGGAGGGTTAGGAAAAGGTGCTAAAGGATTAGGTGGCTTGATAAAAGGTAACATGGGTACTATAATGGGCGGCGCGGCAATGGCATTCGGACCCCAATTGATATCTGGGGCAATGAATATGTTCGGCGGAGGAGAAGAGGAAGTACCAGGGTTTGCATCCGGAGGAGAAGTTGGTTCAACAGGCATTGCAAAAGTTCATGCTGGAGAAACAATCACACCGGCATCTAAAGTACCAGGTTCAGGCGGAGGATCGGATATGTCCCAAGTAGTATCAGTTCTTAATCAAATATTAGCAAAAGTTAATCAACCACCAGTAGTTAATTTGGATGGTTCCAGAGTGTCAGATAATGTAAATGCAAATAATTCATATAAAAATGGGAATACTTCATAATGGCACTAATAGATTTAAAATCTGATTTATCCTGGTACGGGAAAAAGAAGCCTGGTCAAGGACCTAACGCTGATAGAGCCTCTACAGATTTTGTTTATAATGATGACTTAAGTGTTTCAGTAAGACCATTTGGGTTCGACGACCAAGGATTTAATTCCTCCTTTCCTATCAAAACAAGTAAAAATGCATTTTTGATAGATGATAATACAAAAAGTTTTAGAGGCACATCTACTAGATTAACTCAATTAGGACAAGGATCTTTATTACCAATTGGACCAACAGGCAACGTACATAAGTTTGATCTACCCAGAACAGGATTTAATCCAGACTTAAGATATGATGAAATTTATAATTCAACAAAAAATTCCGGCTTAGCAGATACATATACAAAAAAGTCTCCTATAGATGACATGTATAATAAATTTAAAGTACGTGATGAAGTATATGACCCCTTCGGATATGCAAAGCCACCATTTATATTAAGAGGTATACAAAGAGATGATAATTCAGATCCTCAAAGATTTGGGATCGTAAATAGTCCAGAAGATATTCCGCGCGGAGGAATCATAACTGCAACACAAAGAGCTTCATTAGATGTTGCTCGTATATCTAAATGGTTAAGTCGACCCACCGGACTATATTTTGCAGCTAAGCAACAATCATTACATATGATGAATCCAAATAGAGAAGGTGCAAAAGGAATGCCTCAATCACCTATCTATAATGCCAATTCATCTAAAGTATGGACTCAGTTTAATTTAATTGAACAGATTTTAGGTGGAGTGTCTGGAACTCATGTAAGAAAACATGGACTATTACCAATAGATATATTCGCCGGCATAGATCAAGACGGTAATATTTTATTACCATCTCCAAAAAGTAATTACGGTGATATATTACAAGACCGATTAGATGGAAAGGCTGACGATGGAAAACCATTAGCAGCTAAATTTGATGGAGAAAATGTTGCAACAACATATAATCGATTAGTAAATCAATATAGACTCTTTATTAATAATAGTAAATTTGACGGAGAATTATTAAAAGGTGCAAAAGGTGAAGAACTAACAACAGTATCTGGCAGAACAGGACCAGGCTCGGTCGGAGGAATAGGGAATACATCAATTACGAGAGCAGTAGTAACAACACCTAATGGAGAAATAGCAATTGGAGATTCTCAAGGCCGGCAATCTATTATAACAGCTTTTGATTTTTGGTCTAAACAATATTCATTTGGACAAAGATATTACGCAGAAGATATAGAAGGTAATCGATTAGCTTCTATTACAGAAAGAACATCTGATGGTGATTCTGATCCAATGTATAAAAAAGATTCTTTATCATCACGCGTAAGTAGTACAGGCTTTTCTGATAAGTTATCGCAAAACTTAGCTATTAGTGGACAAGATAATGTTACAGAGGCTAATTCAAATGATCAATTAGATTATGAGGGACTCTCTGCTGCAGCTGCAGCTAAAAAAGAGAACAATAAAATTTTAGATTTTCGTAAGAATAAAGATTTTAAAAGCGGCGAAGTATTTAAAAAAGATGAACCCGGCGCCGGCCCTTCGACGCGTGAAGAATTACTTACTAGAAAACTTAAAGATAATCCACTTAAATTTGAAGACGGGACGGACGATAAGAAAAAATTCGATGGTATAGGAGATAGTGATAGAGCAGAACTTGATAACCCAGCCAAGTCTCAACAAACCTCAGATTTTCCTGATAAACAATATAAAACTAGTGATTATGAAACATTAGGAAAATTAGCTGAGTTTCGAAAATCTAAAACAAATACACCTACAGATTTTAGAATTAGTGATAAAGATAATGCAAAAGAATATATTAATTTTCTAGGAGCCGATGCCTCCGGAAAAACGTTCTCTGAAGAAGAACCACCAATACAAAAATTAAAAGATTTTGACGGAGTTTCAGATCCAAAAGGATTTGTGGACAATCCTGCAAAGCCAGAAGATCAGACTCCGGACTTAGCAAAATATAAAACATTATCATATGGCTCAATTCAAAAAATAGCAAAAAGTAGAAAAGCTAATACTACTAATTTATTTGATTTTAGAACAGATGCAAAATATGATGATGCTGGATATAATTCCAAATTAGAAAATTCTGAATTAATAAGATTTAGTATAGGCGGCATTAAATTTAAAGCATATATAAATGACTTATCTGATAACTTTTCTCCCGGATTTAGTGGTCAGCCGGATGTTGGGAGAGTTGACCCGCGGTATTTAATGACGAGTTGGGAACGTAGTATAGATATTGGATTTACAGTAGCACAAGAAAAATCAGATGAACCGGTTTGGTCTTCATTACAGTCATTAGCAGATAAAACATTACCTAAATATAGTTCCGGTGCTTACGGACAAGGGGTGCATGTTAGAATTGGAAATTTATATAATACTACTATGTTGATAGATTCATTAACTTATTCATGGGATACTGAAACACCGTGGATATTAGATGGCATTTTGGATAAAAATGGTAAGAGACAAAAACAAACTTATAAAGGAAGACCAATGTACACAGACGTACAATGTGGATTTAAATATTTAGGTTCATCAGCACCTAAAGCAGGAGCAGCAATGTATGGATAGATATCAATTTACACCAAAAAAATCTGGGAAATGGGAGACTAGTCGTCTCTGTAAACCACCAGTACATGTAGACGATCAGTATATTTTTTCACGTGAAGGCGACCGTTTAGATTTATTAGCAAAACAATTTTATGATGATGTAACTAAATGGTGGATTATAGCAATTGCGAATGATTTACGTATTGGTTCATTTGTTATACCAGAAGGCTTACAAATACGAATACCTACATATACTGGAGATGTAAATGATGGATTAAGACTTTTAAACCAGGATAAGTAATGAGTTATTTTACAAAAAGTTGTGGTATTCAACCTCCGGCAGGAGATCCATATGGTTTGCGAGAAAATGGCAATGCCACTGTTTCTGGCGGCGGCGGCTCATACGGAATCGGACCGGCATCAACTAGTGCTACATATAATAGTTTTTCAAGTAGACCAGCCGGCACATTAGATTCAGTAAAGGTATCTTTAAAAGGTGATGCTGGCTCATTACGTACATGTGAAGCAACGATTACATGTTTTGAACAAGATGAATTTAAATCAGTAATTGGCGGCTTAGGAAAAGTAGGAACAGACTTATCAGTTTCTATTCCTGGTGGCTCATATTCAATGAGAGTATATGCACATGCATGGTCATTAGATAGTCAACAAAATTGGAAAGTTACTATAAAAGCAATGGGTCCAGGACAAGAGATAAAAAAGCTAAACATGTTAAGTTTAGCTTCTAATTCCGGATTAGCAGCAGGAAAAACATTTGTTACAGATTATGATGGCAATAATGAAGAAACAGCTGTAGCTGGAGTATTAGATTATATGATGTATACATTACAAGATGACCTAGGCCAGTTAGATACATATACATTTTCACCGCCTGATGGATCAAGTAGTCCCGGGAGATATTGTGTTATAAAAGCTCCATCTAATTATGGCGGAGGGGCAGGAGGCAATACTGGATTCTTTACATTTGATAGAATTTGTTATTTCACATTAGGATGGCTAGTAGAAACAGCAAATAAATTTATTAAAGCATCAAACCCGGAAGCATCATTGACAATTGGAGATTCTACATTCTCTGAAAAGATAACTAGACAAGGAGGCGTCCAAAGAGTCTTTTCAGCTGATCCTACAAATGTTTTAATACAATCCGGTCAATCTGATTTAGACCAATATGCTCCGGATAAGCCATTAATACCAATATCAGAATGGTTTTGGAGTTTGCTAGGAAAACCGGCCGGCTTAAGATGTGATGCTGGTCATATCGGATCATTCACGACCGGAGGCACTCCACATAATATTTTATTGTCTTATGATCTATTAAGAAGAATTGAAAGAGACCATACACGTAATGTAAAAAGTGAAGATGAAAAAATGAATACGAAATTACTCGGTGCTAAAAAAATAGCAACATTAGATGTAGAATCATTTTTTGGATCTGTATGTGCAGCAGTAAGAGAAGCAACAGGAGGATGGATAGATCTTATATTAACACAAGATTCTAGTTTAGAAAATCCAAACCCAGATTTATTGATAGTAAATAGAAATGAAAAACCAGATGCAGCTACACCAGCTATATTTTCAACTAGAGGTGGAGCAGCCGGCGGAGTGAGAGATATTAATGTAACAGGTGATATACCGCAGGCAGCTGCTGTAATGGCAATGACTGGCGGAGGCGGACCATCCCCGGCAAAAGTTGGAACCGCGGAAGAGAGTAAAGAAGGAAATTCATTCAATCCTCAATTGGTAATAGATGCAATACATAGTTTAGCAAACGCTGGGTTCTCCGGAGAAGCATGTGATTCACTAAAAAATCTCATGAGAGATGCTGTTGCCGGACAAGCAACTCAACAAGCTAAAGGAGAAAAAACTGTTCCTTATCCTATAAAATTAGGAATTACGCTTAATGGAGTAGTTGGATTTGAATTTGGTCATGCAGTAAACATTGATTCATTATCTGGAACAGTATGGGGCGGCGGCGATGCATGTTTTTGTGTAACAGAAATACATCATACTGTTACGAATAATGATTTTACTACTCAATTAAATACAGTTTTTAGATTATTATAAGGATAAGATATGGCATTATATAGACCTTTATCAGTTGATCCAAGAGAGAATGAGGTACGTACCACCTATGGTAAGGAATGGATGTATTTTGATACATTAAAAAATTATATTGGTGAATATCATGTTTACCAAAATGGTGCAGTATATAGCTTACCAGAGTATGATCCTAAAAGAAGTTTGCCATTAATACCATATGTATCAACAATGGACCATCCTAATAATTTATCTTTTTTGAGACTCACCGGAAGGTTATATAATAAATTTTTTCCTCCAACATATTATTTTCTACAATTAGAACCGGTTCATTATGAACAAGGATTTGTATTTAGATATGTAATTCAAAAAAAGAATGAACCAAAAAAGATATGGGAAGTGAGTTCAAAACAATATAAAAATGTTAATAAAAATAATCAACCTGGAATAAATGCAGATATATATAATCGTGTACGATTTAAATGGTTATTAAAAGGCCCCCGTGAAGTTGTTGTCAATCAAAATCGTAAAACAATAATTGATTTATTACCTAAATTTCCGGGTATAACAGATTACTTTAATGACCCTGCTGAATATTTGTTAGTAAAACCTGAATCAGAAGCATCTAATTTATATACTCCAGGCGGTCAATATAAAACAGACTCCGGCGTAAATTATATCGGTCTATATCACATACATCCTATTTTAGGAGCTATGGAAGGTGCTAAACATATTAACCAAGTCCATGGCAAACTTACCCCAATATAAATTTTGATTTACGAGATATTTTTCTTATATTTATATGATGGTTATAGTAGAAGATGAATTAGAATTTAAAAATGTAAAGGAATTATTACAAAAAGGAGATAGTTTCTGGATACCAATGTATTCGGATGTTTATCACCATTATACTCATAACGAATTGAGTTTTTTGTATATATACTATATTCCTGACGACTTAGAATACATTGTATCATTCCGTCATACTGATTGTATAAGCCTGGAAAGAGAACGTTTACAAGAACTTATAAGTCCATGCGATATATATGTATTAGCCAAGAAACGCTTTGGTAAATTCTATTCTGGAAAATGTTATGATGCAGACCTCATGTCTTGGTGGCAAACACATAAAATGTTGCCGTTAAATGAAACAAATACCACTGCACATGATATATGGAACCGGTGGTGGCATAATGAAACAAATACAAATGATTGGCTGCCTATAACTAAACATGTCGAACGTTGTACAGGTATGCGAAAAGAATTTATGAAATCATATGATACATTTAAAATGACGCCTGAATTTAAAAAGTACGATTCGTATGTAATTGATAATTTTTATTCTATAGAACAAAATGGTTTATATGTTAACAAAAAACTTTATACAGAAAAATTTCAAACTAACGGAATACATAACAGTAAAGTATTTACCGAATATAATTTATATACTTCAACGGGAAGACCTTCTAATAAGTTTGGTGGTATTAATTATGCTGCTCTAAATAAAGAAAATGGATGTAGAGAATCATTTATATCTAGATTTGAACATGGCGTGTTATTAGAATTAGATTATGATGCGTTCCACGTCCGGCTGATCGCAGATATGATAGAGTTTGATTTACCAGAAGGCTCAATACATGAATACTTTGGTAAGCAATATTTTGGTGTAGATAAATTATCTGCAGAACAATATGAACAAAGTAAAAAAATAACATTTAGATTATTATATGGTGGCATAGATAAAGACTTTGCAAAGATACCATTCTTTGGCGAAGTAAAAAATTATGTAAGTAGTTTATGGAAAGGATATAAACGATATGGATTTGTGAAGACAGAATACTTTAAACGGCCAATGTATGCAGAACATTTACATGAAATGAACCCAAATAAATTATTCAATTATCAGTTACAAGCAGCAGAGACAGAACATAATTTGAATATAATAAATGATGTTAATACATTGCTACAACGATATAATAGTAAGATGGTATTATATACCTATGACTCACTACTGTTTGATTATGATTTAAGAGATGGCAAAGAATTTATTTATGAATTAAAAGATACAATTTCAGAATCCGGTAAGTACCCGGTCAAAATAAAAGCTGGCGTAAATTATCATGCAATGAGAGACATGACTTCCAAAACTATTTAATATTTATTAAAAAGAAATGACTATGGAAATAGAAAAGATAGTACGGGAATGGTTTTATAGACTTCCTAATGGTTACGCCGATGCTCCTTATTCCAAACAAGAACTAGCAGTACTAGATGAAGTGATGGATGAACATGGCATTGTACTGAATGAAGTAGATCAACTCGATCAAGCATTTTTAGATGCAAAGCCAGTTGAAGATGAAGAAGATGAGATAGTAGTTAAAGTTGATGAGGCTATTGATTCATATGATTTGTTACTAAATGAAGGATATACAAAAGATGATCTTATTGCAGTAATTCAACAGACACCTTTACCAGATAAATTAATAGCATATATAAGTAGATTAATAGATAGTTCAGTTTCTCAAACTAGTGTAATTAAAAATTTAGAACAACGTAGATTTGATGCTAATTCTTCAAAATCAATGTTTGATAAAGCAGTTGAAATGGATAGTTATAAACAATTGCAAGATTTGGTTGCTGGTAACGCACAAAGTATAGATTTTGATTCGTTAGGAGATTCTGGAAATTTGCAATCGTTTATTGATAAAGTAGGATTTACAAAAGAATATGCTGATTGGTTATATAATTATAGACCGGCAATTGGAGGTGTGAACGTAGGCGCGGGTGAAAATATATTACGTGTTATTCTTAAAGGAGGCCATGTCCCGACTAAAGGTGATGTTGGTGCTGAAGGAATAGAAATTGAATTGAAAGCAACTCAATCAAAATCATCAGGATTTAGAATGAGAGGACAATCTGGATATGGATCTGGGTATGATATAGCATTGGCAATATTTGATGCAATACAAACAGCATATGGTGATAATTTACCAGATAGTTTTCCAGATGTATCATCTGATAATGCAATTCAATTATACTTTAAATCTGGAAAAGAATCATTAGCTGATAAATACTTAAAAGACTTAGTAAAGAAAAACTTGTTAAAAAGATCTCAAATTGTCGATATATATTCTGATGCACTTAAACTTTTTTATAAAAATTACAAAGGAGATATTAAAAAAGATATAGCAGAACCAGGAATTAATTCAGATGGATCATTTAATGTTAAAGAATTATTTCCAAGGTTAGCAGCATTAGAGTTTAAATATTATGCAGATACTGAACCATGGGACGTTTTTATGTCATTAAATTATCAAAAAGATTATCTGATTATGCGTAAAAATAATTCGATTGATGAGTTAGCTGAAATATTTAAAGATAAATTTAATATAGGTGCTCCTAATACTAAACCAAAAGCAACTAGCCAAGATTCTATGACGGCAGTACAATTAAAAGCAAGTTAGGAAATAAATTTTGAAAACACAGTTATTATGCACATTCGCACATAAAAAAGATTTAGATTTAATAGTAGATTATATTATTAAATCATATACAGTAGCAGAAAAGCGAATGTTTGTGTTTTCAGATGAAGAGAGTAGACAAGATTTATATATTACATATAATATTGAACCACGGAATTATACAAAGACACCAAATACAATTTCAATACATAGAAAAAAAGAAACAAATACATTATATTCAGTGAACGCTTTAAATGTTGTAATTAGAAATGCAAACAATGGAATGTTAGATAAATCATTTATGGTTGATTGGAGTTTATATCAGAACACGTTATTGTTAACAAATGAAGAACAATTACGTAGAATTAACTTAGACTTAATGAAAAGAATAGACTTATAACTGTATATTTATATTATATTAAAGGAATACTAAAATGAATTTGCAAGAACAATACAAGAAATTATTTAAAAGTAAAGTAAGTTCTAATGATAAGACATTATTGAAAGAAGACAATTCATCCGATCGATTTGACGACGATGAAGGTCAGCCATCTGTTTTTTTAGTAGATGAAAAAGTTACTGATTCTTTGTATGATATTCATGAGATAATAAAATTTATTGATAATGATTTAAACGATAATGACTTAGGCGGAGATATCGCAAAACCAGTATTAGAAAAAATTGCAACACAATTAAATGATTTGCATGATGAACTACTTGAGATTACTGATGAAGGAGATAGACTTATAACACCGTACCGATAAAAGGAATAAAATGAACTTACAAGAAAATTACAAAAGATTATTTAAAGGCAAAGTAGGCTCTAATGATAAGAAATTATTATCAGAGGCAATGGCATGGGAAAGAGTTCCTGGCCAACCATTACCTACAGTAAAAGACGTTGCTAAAAAATATAACAAATCATTGAATGAAGCAATGGTAATGAAGATAGGAAATGACTATTCAGTATTTGATCCAGGAGATGGAGAGTGGAGAGAAGATATGGAATATTTAGGATATGCTAGTCATCGTCAAGCTCACTTCTTTAGAGCGTTTTCAGCACCTGGTAGCAGAGAAGTTGTTATTATGGAAGTCCCTAAAAAAAGTGAAATGAAGGATATAATGTAATGAATTTGCAAGAGCAATACAAAAGATTATTTACTGGTAAAGCCAGAAGTAATGATGTTTTGATATTAAATGAAAAAGATGGTGAAAGGCTTCATGGCCCCGCAGCATTGAAACCTTTCTCTCGATATAAAGTGTATGATCCAAAAGCTTTTGCGCCATCGGCTGAGTTCGAGCAAAAAGCGGGAGACTTGTCGGACAATAACTGGAAATTATATACAATTTGGGAAGCTGAATTCGGAATTCATAATTATGGTGGGGTTAAAGATTTTAAGAATGCTTTAGATGGAGATTCCTATATCAACAGCGATATAAAGCAACTTGTAAAAATAGCCAAAAAAAATGCACCTCAATCTCCCGTTACAGCAGCATTAGTAGCTATGACAAAAACTGCAGCGAAAGGACCTGCAAGTCAAATGAAGGCAGCTCAAGCATTATATGACGAGATATCAAAAGATGACTCATTTGCAGATGTAAATGCGCTTTTTAAAGCGAAAGAAAAAGCAGGCCCACCAATTACAGTCTTTGATGGAGAGGTTGATGGTAGAAATAGAACAGCATCTGGTACTTATGGTGATGAAGAATTAGAATGGGAATTAACAACAGATGATGGAATGACCTATATTTTCGTCGACGGCAAATCAATTGAAGATGATGATCCTATGTTCGATGCGATATTAACAGCTGTAGAAGATGAAGGCTACGAAATAGATCTAGATGAAGGCTATCTTCAAGAACAATACAAAAGATTATTTAAAGGACGAATGGGCTCCAATGATAAGAAATTATTGAAAGAGGCATATAATATTCGCATCACCGGAAAAAAGGTTGATGTCGAAAATGCTGTTATTGGCGGAGTAGAAAGATCACAAGGACCAGATGATGGAACTACAGATGCTTATTTTGAATCAGCTGATTTTGAGGACGGAACTCCATTAAATGATCAACAATTAGATAAATTGAATGATGAACATTATGATGTCGCTGTTGAAATTGCAATAGAGAATTTTAGTGATTATTAAAAAAAGCTTGAAAAAAATTAGGAATTACGAGATTTTTTCCTTATTTTTATAAAAAGAGATGAATATGATAAAGTTAGCAGGAATAGCAAAAGGATTGATTAAAGAAGCGGTAGCCAAACCAAATACCATTCTAGTAACAAGTATAGATAATGGAAATTCATATATAAATTATCCTAACGGTGAAGAATTAGATAGTAATCATTATGATCAGGCTATTGAATTTGCAGAAGAAAAATATTCGAATGGAACCAACATAGAATTTATTTATATGGATGTTGATGGAAAAGCTCATGAAGGCAAAGTTAAGTTAAATGCCCGTAGTGACTATGAAGGACCGGATTGGGATGACGAAAAAGAATTTCAATCAACAATGATGTCCGACGAAAATATCATTGACATGTTTGATGAATTTTCATGAAAGGAATAATATGATGACTTTATAACATTGTAACAATTAGAAGCAAATTAACAAATAACAAATAAAAACTTTTTTCAGAAATCATTAGGATCTTTGAAAAATTATACTTATATTATAAATAATTAATAACAAATAAAAAAGGAAAAACAATGGCAATTGACTTAGAAGCAATTAAACGTAAACTTAATCAGTTACAAACGGTCGGAAATCGACAAAACAATTTATGGAAACCTGAACCAGGAAAACAAACAATCAGAATCGTCCCTTATCAATATGATAGAGACAATCCATTTCAAGAATTATATTTTCACTATGACTTAGGAAAGAAAAATTATCTTTCTCCAGTTACTTATGGAAAAGCAGATCCAGTGGTTGAATTCGCTGAAAAGCTAAAATCATCAGGTAATTCAGACGAATGGAAGTTAGGGAAGAAACTTGAACCTAAATTAAGGACTTATGTTCCTGTATTAGTTAGAGGAAAAGAATCAGAAGGCGTTAAATTCTGGGGATTCGGAAAGACAGTTTACACTGAGCTATTAGGTTTTATAACTGATCCGGATTACGGTGATTTATCAGATCCAATGAACGGAAGAGATATTGTAGTAGAGTTTACACCATCTGAAGGTGCAGGACAATATCCAAAAACAGCAATTCGTGTTAAGCCACAAGTAACGCCATTGACTACAGATAAAAATGTAGCAGAGGCAGCAGCTCAAAATCAACCTAACTTAGGAGACATATTTAAAGAACCTAGTTATGATGATTTGAAAAAGGCTTTAGAGAATTGGTTACAACCAGAAGGCAATGATGAGGGAGCAAATGATGCACCTAAAGAAGAGCCTAAAAAAGAAGATGCAGCACCTCAAGGCGCTAGCAAAGTAGACGATGTATCATCAGCATTTGATGCATTGTTTAACGAATAATAGGTTACAATATGGCAAAATCAAAAAGTGAACTAGCAGATGATCTGGCTACTCAATTAGCAGATAATTTAAATAAGAAGTTTAAAAATACTGGATTTAAAGCTGCATATTTTTTAGACAGAGACACAGACGCTCCTACAGAAGTACGAGGTTGGGTCGGCTCTGGTTCATCTATGTTAGATCTTGCAATTTCAAATAGACCTAATGGAGGTTTTCCTGTAGGAAGGATAACCGAAATTACAGGACTAGAAGCTTCAGGTAAATCTTTATTAGCAGCACATGCACTAGCCAATACACAAAAAGCTGGAGGGATGGCAGTTTATATTGATACCGAGAATGCAGTCAGTAGAGAATTTTTAGAGGCAATTGGACTTGATCTTCAAAAGATGTTATATGTTCCACTCGATACTATTGAAGACATTTTCGAAGCAATTGAAAGCATAGTTGAATCTATTAGAAAGTCGAGTAAAGATCGTTTAGTTACGATCGTAGTTGATTCGGTGATGGGAGCATCAACAAAAATTGAAATGGCAAAAGAATTTGATAAAGATGGATATGCAACATCAAAATCTATTATTTTATCAAAGGCAATGAGAAAAGTAACAAATATGTTAGGCCGTAACAAAATTTGTTTGATATTCACAAACCAATTAAGAACTCGATTAGGAGTAGCGTTTGGAGATCCATATACTACATCAGGTGGAAAGGCAATACCATTTCACTCTTCAGTAAGGTTACGATTAAAATCAGTTGGACAAATCAAAGTTAAAAAAGACGGAGTTGATCAAGCTATCGGAATTAAGACTAGATGCCAAGTGGTTAAGAATAGAATGGGGCCGCCATTAAAGACAATTGATTATGATATCTACTTTGAAAGTGGTATCGATGATTTTGGAGGTTGGCTCAATGTTATGAAACAATTTAAGCTTGTTGCAACAGCAGGTGCCTGGTATACTTTTACTAGAGCAGATGGGACAGAAATTAAATTCTTATCAAAAGATTTTGAAAAGAAATTACAAGAAGTCGATGGCTTGAAAGAAGAAATATATCAACTAATCTGTGATGCATATATTCTTAAATATCAACCTGGAGAGGATATTGGAATTGATGATGTTGAGATAGATGAAGAATTTGTTAGTGAAGAAGGCTAATGAAGACACGATATCTAGACATATTACGTGAAGTAGAACAGGATCGAGAACAAGGTAAGGGGAATAGTAAGAATAGCCATCTACTAATTATTGACGGTCTGAATACATTCATTAGAGTGTTTTCAGCCGTACCTGCCTTGAATGATGATGGAATGCATATCGGCGGCGTGACAGGGTTTTTAAGATCTATAGCCGCCGTTATTCGTCAACATAAACCTACACGGTGTGTGATAGTATTTGATGGCAAAGGAGGATCAGTCCGTAGAAGGCAAATATATCCAGATTACAAAGCAAATAGAGCAAACAAAACTGCATTTAATAGATATAAAGAATTTGCATCATTACAAGATGAACAAGAGAGTATGAAACGTCAATTTGGACGGATGGTTGAGTATTTGCAATGTTTACCAATTACTACATTGGCTATTGATAATATAGAAGCTGATGACGCTATAGCATATATAGCTAATGAAATATTTACGAAACAAGAAAACCGAGCAACAATTGTATCAACAGATAGAGATTTTTTACAATTAGTAAATAATAGGATATCAGTATGGAGTCCAGTAAAAAAGAAAATGTATACACCAGATACCATACGTGAAGAGTTTGGAATAGACTCACAAAATTATTTATTGTATAGAGCAATCACCGGAGATAAATCGGATAATATCCCCGGCATTAACGGAATAGGATTAAAAACTTTAATTAATAGAATTCCTATAATTACAGAACATAAACAAATAGAAGTTGAAGATATTATTGAATATGCTAATAATGTCGACAAAAAATATAAAGTTCATGAGACTATACAATCCAATGTCAATACGCTCAGATTAAATTATGACTTAATGCAATTAAAAAATGTCGACATTGCAGGAAATATTAAGTTATTAATTTTAGACAAAATTCGAGACGACATAAACAAATTAGATGTGTTAAGTTTTAAAAAAATGTTTATGGCAGATAAAATGTATACTGTCATAAAAGATTTAGATAGTTGGATGAATTCATCATTTAATTCATTAAATGCTTACAGATCTCTTTGAATTACGAAAAAAAATTCATATAATTAAGTATGACAGACAGATTAAGTTCATACGGCTACAGTTTCCAGATAAAAGTCATAACGGCTTTATTAACTGATAAATCATTTTTACAGCAAATTTCTGATATAATATTACCTTCATATTTTGAAAGTGATGCTAATAATTGGATTGTTGAAACAATCTTACAGTACCATTTAGATTACAAAGCTTCTCCTTCATTAGAAGTAATGAAAGTAAAATTAGAAGAAGTTGACCATGAAGTATTAAAAACTCAAATAGTACAATATCTAAAAGACGCATGGAAATTTACAGAAGCAGATGATTTAGAGTTTATTAAACAACAAGCATTAGATTTTTGTAAAAACCAAGAAATTAAAAAGGCAATTTTATCTTCAGTTGATTTATTAAAAAATGGAAGATATGAAGAAATAAAATCTAAAATTGATGGTGCATTAAAGGCCGGCGGAGATAAAGATATTGGGCATGATTATATGACTAGTATAGAAGAACGATATACGGATTCAGTTAGAGATACAAAAGAAACCCCATGGGAAGTATTAAATGACTTAACAGATGGCGGTTTAGGTAAAGGAGAGTTAGCAGTATTTGTAGCTCCTGCAGGTATAGGAAAATCATGGGGATTGATCAATATCGGTGCACATGCAATAAAGAAGGGCATGACTGTATTACATTACACATTAGAACTTAATGAAGCATATGTAGGATTGAGATATGATTCTGTTGTAACAGGTATTGCTAATCAAAATCTTAAACATTATCAATCACAAGTAAAAGAAGATCTAGAAAAAATAGACGGTGAGTTAATCATCAAACATTATCCAACTAAATCAGTATCAGTAATAGGATTACGTAGTCATATAGAAAAATGTATAATGCAAGGTAAAAAACCAGACATTATTATAGTTGATTATGCAGATTTATTACGAGGCCATGGACAAGAAAAACGTCATGAATTAGAAGGCATCTATGAAGACTTGCGAGGCATGGCAGGCGAATATGAAATACCGGTTTGGACAGCATCTCAAGCAAACAGATCAGCATTAGAAGAAGATGTTATTGATGCAAGTAAAATTGCTGAATCATATGGAAAAGTTATGGTAGCTGATTTCGTATTATCATTATCTAGAAAGGTAGCTGATAAATTGGCAGGTACTGGAAGGTGGCATGTTATTAAAAATAGGTTTGGTCCAGATGGAATTACTTTACCAAGTAAAATGAACACATCAAATGGACAGATACATATTTATGCAGACACATCAGTGCAAGGAAAAGATGCACAGAAACAAATGGATAATGGGGAAGAGTATACGAGAAAGATGTTAGCACGTAAATTCCAGGAAATTAGTAATGATGAATTTGAGTAAAAAGCATGAAAAAAAGTAACAAAACCCGGGTTGAGCATGCCCCGGGTTATATATTTATATAAAAATTAATTGAATTTGTAACTCATACCGTTGCAAATTTTTTTGTCTATAAACATTAAAATAAAGGAAAGTCAATGGAAATATCCAATAGAATTTTATCAGATATCACAGTTTATATGAAGTATGCTAAATATGTTCCAAAATTAAACAGACGTGAAACATGGGATGAATTAGTTACGAGAAATATGAAAATGCATATTAAAAAATATCCAAAATTAAAAAAGGATATAGAACAAGTTTATAAATACGTGTATGATAAAAAAGTACTCCCATCAATGAGATCATTGCAATTTGGAGGAAAACCTATTGAGATATCTCCTAATAGAGTTTATAATTGTGCTTATCTGCCAATTGATGATTGGAGAGCATTTGGAGAAACAATGTTTTTATTATTAGGAGGAACTGGTGTTGGATATTCTGTACAGAAACACCATGTCGATCAGTTACCAGAAATAAGAAAACCTAATCCTAATAGAACAAGAAGATTTTTAATTGCAGATTCTATCGAAGGGTGGGCAGATGCGGTTAAAGCATTAATGAAAACATATTTCACCGGTGGGTCTAAATTAAGATTTGATTATTCAGATATCAGACCAAAAGGTTCAAGATTAGTTACATCAGGAGGAAAGGCTCCTGGACCTCAACCATTAAAAGAATGTTTGGTAAAAATCGAAGGCATATTATCAGAAATGAACGATGATGCAAAATTATCAACTATCCAAGTTCATGATATTGTATGTTATATTGCTGATGCAGTCTTAGCCGGCGGAATAAGAAGAGCAGCATTAATAAGTTTATTTAGTGCAGATGATAATGATATGATAAGTTGCAAAGCCGGCAAACAATATGATCTAAACCCACAAAGGAGTAGAGCAAACAATTCTGCAGTTTTGATGAGACATAAAATTACTAAAGAATTTTTTATGGACTTATGGAAAAGAATTGAAATAAGTAGAGCAGGAGAGCCTGGCGTATATTTTTCTAATGATAAAGATTGGGGAACTAATCCATGTTGTGAAATTGCTTTACGTCCTTATCAATTCTGTAACCTATGTGAAGTAAATGTTTCAAATATCAATTCACAAGAAGATTATAATAATAGAGTTAAGGCCGCCGCATTTATAGGAACATTACAAGCATCATATACAGATTTTCATTATTTAAGACCAATATGGCAACGTACAACAGAAAAAGATGCTTTAATAGGAGTTTCAATGACTGGTATAGGTTCTGGAACAGTATTGGGATATGATATGAAAGAAGCAGCTAAATTAGTCAAAGAAGAAAATACGCGTGTTGCAGAACTGTTAGGAATAAATAAATCTGCAAGATGTACAACCGTTAAGCCTGCAGGAACAACTTCAATAACATTAGGAACTTCATCAGGTATACATGCATGGCATAACGATTATTATATTAGAAGAATTAGAGTTGGTAAGAATGAAGCCATATATAAATATTTAGCAAAAAGACATCCAGAACTAATAGAAGATGAAGTGTATAGACCGCATGACACTGCAGTGATTTCAATACCACAAAAAGCTCCCGATGGTGCTATTATGAGAACAGAGTCGCCATTTCAGTTATTAGAACGTGTTAAGAAAGTAGCACGAGAGTGGATAAGACCCGGTCATAGAGGAGGATCTAATACACATAATGTTTCGGCTACAATTTCATTAAGAGATCATGAATGGGTTGCAGCTGGAGAATGGATGTGGGAAAATAAAACACATTATAATGGATTAGCAGTATTACCATTCTCAGGCGGAATATATGAACAGGCACCTTTTGAAGATATTTCTGAAGAAGAATATAACCGTTTATTTTCATATTTAAAAGATATTGATTTAACTAAAATTGTTGAATTAGAAGATGAAACGGATTTATCAGGAGAGCTAGCATGTGCTGGCGGAGCATGTGAGATAGTATAATGTGTTGGATCGAAAAATTATATTATGGGTTGCCAATATAAATTGGAAAAAAGTTTCAAAAAGATTTGGAATCGTGAGATATTATCCTTATATTTAAGTATAAATTTAAAATTAGTTACATATGAAAAGCGCAGCTTACAAGTTCAAAGACGTTGATTTGGCAATAGACTTTAGAAGTCTACCACAACACGATCAAGAATATTTACGAACAATGTTTTATGAAACCGTCTTGAGTCGATCGGTTAAACATTCCGGAAAATCATTTAAAGAATATTATCCATATGCAGAAAACTTTACAATATTTAGTAATTTAGGTGATATGGTTGATACTATGTTAGAGTTTTCAAATCCATATGCTAATACAGCATCACATTTATTAAATGGCAAGAAATTTTACATGGCATGGACTTATGATGCATAAAAAGGAAAAAAATGGGTAAATTTCAATCAACTAAAATATTTGACAACTATTCAGTCGCAATACGTCAATGGAAGGCATCACACTCACACTGTGAATTGTTACATGGTTATGCTTTAAAATTTAAAGTATGGTTTGAATCTAATACACCAGATGATGAAAATGATGGTTTAGATGATATGAATTGGATTGTAGATTATGGTGGGTTTAAAGATAAGCCAATCGGCAACGGACTAAAAGATTGGATGAATCATATGTGGGACCATACCACATTAATTCAATCAAATGACCCATATCGGGATATATTTGAACAAATGGGACAAATGGGTCTATGCAAAGTACATTTTTTAGAAAAAATGGGTGCTGAATCTTGTGCTAAAATAGTTTATGACAAATTTAATGAAGTTCTATCCAAAACAGATGCTGGAAGATGTAAGGTTGTTAAAGTAGAATGTTTTGAAAACGATAAAAACTCAAGTATATATTATGGATAAAAATATGGTAGTAAGTAGGAAATTTGGAGTATTAAAACGAATAAAAGATTACAATAAAACACTCCCAGTACTAGAACTTTATCGGTGTGTTCAAAGTGAAGGTTCTAGATTTGGAAGACCTACAATAGCAGTAAGAACCACAGGATGTACTCATCGATGCTACTTTGGAGAAGGTGGATGGTGTGATAGTTGGTATACTTCTATTCATCCTGAAAAAGGCACATTTACCTTTAATGATATTATTAAAATATATGATGAAAATCCTCATATAAAAGAAATGATGCTAACTGGAGGATCACCAACAATGCACTCAGCATTAGTAAATGAAATAACATATTTTGCTAAAAAAAGAGGAATAATAGTTACAATTGAAACTGAAGGATCTCATTTTTTAGAAACTGATTATCCAATTGATTTAATATCTCTTTCACCGAAGTTTTCGAACTCAATTCCAAAACTAGGAGCAGTTACTCCGGGTGGGAAGGTGGTAGACGAAAGAATGATTAAACAACATAATAAGTATAGATTGAATTCAGATGCAATTTTTAAAACATTGTCATACCATAAAGATTATCATTATAAACCGGTGTGGGATGGTACTGTATCAAATTTAAAAGAAATAGAAGATTTTAGAGTCAAGATGAGTATTCCAAAACATAAAACATTTGTAATGCCAGCAGGAGATACAAGGAAACAATTAATACGAATGTATCCTATTGTGTTTGAAATGTGTGCCGAAGAAGGATACAATATGACTGGTAGAGATCATATAATAGCATTTAACACAGAAAGAGGAGTATAATTATGAAAATGAAACCAATCGGAGATTTAATTTTATTAAAAGAACACGAAAAGAAAAATAAGACCAAATCTGGACTTATATTAACAAATGGCACAGATGGAGATTATGTACGTGCTGATGTAATTGAAACTGGGGATGGTTTGTTTACTCAAACTGGGGATAGAATTCCAATGACAGTAAAACCAGGCGATACAGTTATGTTACATAAAAATCAAGCCGGTAGTAATAAACAAGTTAAAGTAGAAGAAGAAAATTATTTGTTAGTTCATGAATCTGAACTTGCAATGATTATAACCAAATAGCTCACACCATAAAATAGGAGAAAAATTATGGAAACAATAATTACAGTTTTAGTCACATTATTTATTTGTGGGATTGCAATTGCGATCGCGCAGGTATATAAAAATTTACAGGGTAAAATTGCTGATTTGGAACGAGATGTACATAGAGAATTAACATGTATGTGTACAGACTCAGAAAAAGAGCATTCAACATTATTTAGAGAAATTGATATATTACAACAAAAGTTGGAGAGTAATATTGATAGTAGATCTGATAAAATTATTAACAAATTTTCAGAACACGTCGCTGATTTATATAGAGTCCTAGACGATAAGATGGACAAAATTAAAAAATAATTAAATAGTGTGTGAGTTATTTGGTTTTTTGAAAAAAAATTCTTATATTAAAATATGACAACAAAGAAAAGTATTGAATTAGTTAAAGAAGGATTTGCAAATGGAGTAGCTCCAGGAGGTCCTTTATCAGAAAATGAAAAGCAAGATATGATAACTCTTGCTGCTAGACATTTTGGCCATTTTTTAGATGCACTTAAATGTGATTGGAGAAATGATCCAAATTCGAATGATACTCCTAGGCGAGTAGCTAAAGCATATATAAATGATTTATGGGCTGGTAGATATAATGGAGCTCCAAATATTACTGCATTTCCTAGTGATGGTTATGATGGTATGGTTTTTGAGGGGGGTATTCCATTAACTTCAATGTGTTCACATCACCACCAAACTATTATGGGTAAAGTCCATGTAGCATATATTCCGGGTGAAGATAGTAAAGTTATTGGATTAAGTAAATTAAATCGACTAGTAGAACATTTTGCTAGGCGAGGTGCAATACAAGAACAATTAACAGTAGCAGTACATAATGCCATTGGCACTATTATTAATGATAATAAAGGTGTGGCAGTTATGATTGATGCAACTCATAATTGTGTACAGTGTAGGGGCGTTAAACATGGCGGTGCATCAATGAAAACAAGTAAGTTAACCGGTGCATTTAAACATGACAATGCAACTAGGTCTGAATTTTATGAATTTGTAAGAGGTTATGGAAATACTAATACCTGAGTATAAAATAGAACGACGTGTCAGAGCAATGGCACATAGATTATCTGAAGAACATAAAGCTAGTGATAATTCCTTACCACCAGTAATGATTTGTGTATTAAATGGAGCATTTATGTTCTTTACAGATTTGGTTAAGGATATGGGAATTGATGTTCAAATTGATTTTATTAGAGCAAAATCATATGAAGGTAAAGACAATTCTGGTGGAGTTAAGATTACAAAACATTTAGATCTGGAATTGAAAGGTAAACGTGTTTATATCGTAGAGGACATAATTGACACCGGACAGACGATGATTGAAATATTACAACATGTAAATGATAAAATGCCAGCCGAAGTAAATATCGTTACACTGGTACAGCGTAAAGAAGCCAAAATGCCAATTGACCATTATTGTTTTGAAATTGATGAAGAATGGATAGTTGGATATGGATTAGATGATAATTCATTAAAAAGAAATTATAGAAACGTATATAAAATTAATTAATGTATCAAGCAGTAGCGTACCACAAAAATAGTAATACAGTTCATATCTGGGATGATGAAAAAGGCCATTTAAAAATAAAATACAAGCCATATGCTTATAAAAAATCTTCTTACGGAAAACATGTAGCATTAGATGGCCAACGCGTTGATAAGATATATAATTTCGATCGTGAAGAAAGAGGATTATATGAAGCAGATATTAACCCAGAAATGCGTACATTAATTGATATGTACAAAGAATCAGATGATGCAAGTACCGGACATAAAGTATTAACAATAGATATAGAGGTTGATATATCTGATGGATTTCCGACTCCGGAAACAGCAGAACACGAAATAACATCTATCGCAATAAAAGATCATTTAGGTGATCAAAGATTTGTATGGATTTTAGATAAAGCTGGAGTTGTACAATCTACAACTAAAAATAATGTACAAATAATAAGTTGTGTAGATGAATATACATTATTATCTAAATTTTTGATGACTTATTATGAAATACAACCTACTATTATAACTGGATGGAATATTGATTTCTTTGATATTCCATATCTTTATAATCGGATGGTCCAGGTATTAGGAGAATCTAAAGCCAGAACATTATCTCCGATTAAAGATGTAATTTGGTTGAAACATAGAAATAGGTATAGAATTTCTGGAGTGTCATGTTTAGATTATATGGCATTATATAAAAATTACACATATAATCAAGAATCTAGTTATTCATTGGAAGCAATTTCACAAAAAGAATTAGGTAAAGGTAAAATTAAGTATGATGGTTCATTAAATGATTTGTTAAGAGATGATATTGAAAAGTATATCGATTACAACATGAATGATGTTGATCTTGTAGTAGAGATAGATGAGAAAATGGGATTGATAGACTTAGCACGTAGTATTTGTCATAAAGGTCATGTTCCATATGAAGATTTTTTATTTCCTACGAGGTATTTAGATGGAGCAGCTATAACTTATTTGAATAGATTAGACGTAGTTGCCCCTAGTCGAAAACATAGGAATTCTGACGAACCTTTAGATTTATTAGGAGCATATGTAAAGGCACCAAATCCCGGTAGATATAAATGGGTATATGACCTTGATTTAACATCATTGTATCCTAGTATCATTATGACACTTAACGTTTCACCAGAAACAAAAGTAACTAAATTAAGTAATTTTGATGGCCATAAATATATTAAGAATACCGGTACACATTATACAGATGAATGGAATGGTTGGGAAACTAGTCAGGATTTAAGAAAGTATCTAGAAGATAATGATTATTCTATTGCAGCAAATGGAGTTGTATATGATAAAACAATTAAAGGATTCTTGCCTTCAATTTTAGATAATTGGTTCAATGAACGTGTTGAATATAAAAATTTACGTAAAAAATATGAAAAAGAAGGAAATAATGCTAAAGCAGAATATTATGATAGAATGCAATTAGTTACAAAAATTCTTCTAAATTCATTTTATGGAGTTCTTGGCAACCCCGGCTTTAGATTCTTTGACCCAGATAATGCAACAGCAATTACTAGTACGGGTCAGCAATTGATAAAATTCACAGCAGATATCGGAAACCAATTTTACACGAGAGAATTGGGAGAAAGAAAGGATTATTGTATTTATACTGATACAGATTCAACATTTTTCTCATCATTACCTTTAATTAAAAAAAGATATCCAGATTATAATATTTCTGATGAAAGTTGGATGGCTGATAAAACTATTGAAATAGCTGATGAGATGCAAAAGTTTATCAATAATGCATATGATATATATGCTGAACGGTTTCATAATACTACTAAACATAGATTTGATATTAAACAAGAAAATGTTGCAAAAGCTGGTTTATGGATTGCTAAGAAAAGATATGCTCAATGGATAATCAATATTGAAGGCCATACTGTTTCAAAATTAGACGTAAAAGGATTAGATGTAGTTAGATCTTCCTTTCCACCATCATTCAGAAAGTTTATGGCAGAGGTATTAGAAGATATGTTGAATGATATTGATAAACGCACATTAGATCAAAAGATATTAGATTTTAAAGAACATATGAAGACATTACCATTAATAGATGTAATGTTTCCGACAGGTGTAAAACATGTTACAAAATATGTAAGAAGAGGAGACAAGCCATTTACTCCTAGAATAAAAGGTACACCAGTACATGTCAAATCAGCATTAAATTATAATGATATGTTAAGTCATTTAGGCTTAACCAAAAAATTTCAAGGAATAATTAATGGCGAAAAAATTAAATGGACTTATTTACGCCCTAATGCAATGGGATTGGATACGATGGCATTGAAAGGGTTTGAAGATCCGAGGCAATTGGAAGAATTTGTTTCTAAAAATATTAATTATGAAAAGGTATTTGAGTCAGCATTTGCAAATAAATTAGGAGATTTTTATAGTGCAATGAAATGGGGGTTAATTCCAAAAAATAATAATTTAGGAAAGTTTTTTGCATTTTAATTTGGAATCATGAAAAAAATTACTTATATTAAATATAAATAAATAAGATGATAGGATTTAAAGATTATTGGTTCGGAAAAGAATGTGAAGGCAGATTAACAGATGTCGAAACATTGTTTGTTGCAAATGTAAATTTAGAAGAACCTAATGAATTGCAACAAATTCTTTATAAAGCACCTCATATATACATTTGTTCTCCGGCAACAAATCAAATGATTACAATTAATGATTGGCAATGGCTAAATGATTTAGTTGATAGAGGTAGGCATGTAGTAAGTATAGAAGTAACCCCCGGCCAATTAGAATTAATACCGCCAATGATTAGAATTAAATGTCATATAATGTATATGATAAATCAAAAAGAAGTTAGTTTATTAAAAAAGAATGATAGTATCAAAGTTGTATATGATGATTATTCTTTATATTGTGCAAGTATACAAAATATGCAACATGTGAAACCAGATGATTACAAATATGACAGAACTTAATACGATATGGGTAATAGACCTTGAAGCAGTTGAAAGTAGGTATACTGGACAATGGAAACATCATATTCCGGAATTGTTACGTATACAAAGCTTTGGCCAATTTAATGTCCGTGTGATAGAAGGACCGACCGACATTCCAGATGCAACCACTCCGGGGGCATTTTTAAATTTTGGTGGCACTAATATATACAAAAGTGCACAAATGGAAAAAATTAGTAGACTATTTTGTAATGGCGAAGTGAAATCCGGAGACCATTTTATTTATACTGATGCCTGGAATCCTACTATTATTCAACTTAAGTATATGAGCCAGTTATTACAAATACCGATTAAAATACATGGTTTTTGGCATGCTGGTAATTATGACCCAAATGACTTTTTAGGAAGATTGATAAAAGATGAATGGGTTAAGACGTTTGAAAAATCATTAGCACAAACAATAGATTATAATTGGTTTGCATCATTTGACCATCTAAAAATGTTTAGAGAAAATTTTGGTTATGATGGCATTCAATGTTTCAGAACCGGATGGCCAATGGAATACCTATATCATATGATTCCAAATACAGGACCTAAAGAAGATATCATATTATTTCCTCATAGGATAGCACCAGAAAAGCAAGTTGAAATATTCAAAGATTTAGAAAAGGAACTACCTGAATATAAGTTTATAGTATGTCAAGAACATAATTTGTCTAAAAAAGAATATCATAGTTTGCTACAAAGGTCAAAGATAGTATTTTCTGCAAACCTTCAAGAGACGTTGGGTATATCATGTTACGAAGGAGCTTTGGCAGGTGCAATTCCATTAGTTCCAGATAGATTAAGTTATAGAGAAATGTATTTGGATGAATTTAAATATCCAAGTGCGTTTACAGAAAATGAAGATAGTTATATTAGATCAAAAGATTTATTAATTGCATTGATACGAAATACAATGAACAATTATGACCATATAAGGACAAAATTACCAGAACTAGTAGATAAATTACATAATGAATATTTTTCATGTAATGGATTACTAGATGTTTTACTTGAAAAGGCGTTCCATGAGTAACGAAAAACAAAAAGAATTTATATATTTTCCATCTTTATCTGCTGGTGGATTTGCTTCTTCTTTAATTAAAGATGATAAGTTATCATCTGGCCACCCATGCAGATTTTATACAGATGAATATCCGGAAGAATATAGACATAAATATTTCTTAGTCACAGCCGGACATTATTATAAGAAAATGGACATTAGACAGCAAATGGGCTTAGGTGATGATGTATTAGTATTTGGAGATTCCGGAGGATATCAAATTGCAACAGGTGCATTAACGTATAGTGATGATTTAAGAGAAAAAATATTTCATTGGTTAGAAGCAAATTCAGATGTAGCAGCAAATCTAGATATTCCACCCAAAACAGTTTATGAAAATCAATTTTATCATTGTGCAGATATTAGTTATGATAATTTTGCTTGGTTTGAAAAACATCAATCCGGAAAGACAAAATTCTTAAACATGTTACAGGGGTCTAATCCATCAGAGTATGATTATTGGTATCATAGATTTAAACATTTTGAATTCCAAGGTTGGGCAATTGGAGGACCACAAAAGTTAGTTGATTTTATGTGGGCATTAGCATTAATGTTAAATAATAGAGAATTTGAAAATAAGAGATTAGAATATTTACATTTATTAGGAATTTCAAAAATATCTGATTTCTTTATTTTATCGACAATACAGAAGAACTTAAATAAACATTTTGGAAACAGAATAGTTGTAACAACAGATTCGAGTTCGCCTGGACAATATCCTGTATATGGAACTTATTTACATTCTCATAACTTTAAGAAATTATCTTTTAGTGATGTATATATGCCAAAAGGAAATAAAGATGAAGACGGAAATATTATCAAATTATCAACTGATAAAGTACCAGATCTGCAGCATGATCAATTGGTGCCATGTAGTTTAGATTGCCCGGCATGTAAAGATTTTACATGGGGTATGTTAGATGAATATAATAAAGATGCTGTACCGAGAATGGTGTTACATAATGTACACGTATTCCAAAATACTATTAGAGAAGTGAACAAAATTGTCGCTGCTCATAGAGATGTTGCTCAATATATGGTTCCGGCCAATTTGGCAGCAGTATTAAAAAGTATATACGAAATGTTTGAAGACCCTGATAAAGCAATTGTAGTTTATGAAAAATATAAACAATATTATCAGAAATTTGGCGGGCAGAGTATATCAACAATAAACAAGGATATTTTTAATCAATTTTTTGAAAAGGCATAAATAATGAAAAAGAACGACTTATTAAATTTTGTTAACCGATATCATTTAGCAGGAGCTACTACATCGGTTAAATGGAAAGGCAAAGATGGAAATTTGCAAACTAGTTTTATCACAGATGATCAAAATGTGATAGGCGAGATTAATTCAAATAATTTGAATTTTGGAGACAATGATCTAGGAGTATATGCAACACCCCAGTTAACTAAAATGTTAACGGCTGTTGGAGATAGCTTAGATATTAAAGTAAATACAATCGATGATAAATCGGTTAGTGTTGATATTAAAGATAAAGATGTTCGCATGAAATTCATGTTGGCTGACCTATCTGTTATAAGACAAGTCCCAGATTTAAAACAATTACCGGATTGGGATGTTACGATAGATTTAACAACAGATTTTGTTAATAAATTTGTTAAAGCTAAGAATGCAATACCAGAATCTGAAAATTTCGCAATCAGAGCAAATGGAGTTGGAACAGAAATAATGGTAAATTATTCGGCAATTAACACTAATAGAATTACATTTAGTGCAGATGCAACTGTTAATAAAGAAATGGCAACTGTTTGTTTTTCATCAAATTTATTTAAAGAAATATTACAAGCAAATAAAGATGCTGAAACTGCAAAATTAGAAGTATCTGCAGCCGGATTGGCAAGAGCAACTTTTACATCTAAAACTTTTGATTCAACATATTATTTAGTGCAATTACAAACATCATGATAGTACAATTTAAAAAATTAAGTGAACATGCAATAACACCATCATATGCTAAAGATGGAGACGCTGGGCTGGATATTTCTTGCATAGGTTATATGATAAATAAAGAACATAACTTTATAGAATATTACACCGGATTGGCATTTGAAATACCAAAAGATCATGTAGGATTGTTATTTCCTAGATCATCTGTGTCTAAAACAGATTTAAGATTAGCTAACTGTGTAGGTGTTGTAGATTCTGGTTATAGAGGAGAAGTAATATTTAGATATAAATTTCAAAAAGATACATTTTTTGCATCAACAAAAAGATTTGAAACAGGAGATCGTATAGGACAATTAATAATAATAGAATATCCGGAAATACAATTACGTGAAATGGATTCTTTATCAGATACAGATAGAGGAGATGGCGGATTCGGATCAACAGGTAAATAAAATATGTTTGGTAATCAGGAAAATACATTATGGGTTGAAAAATTTAGACCCGGTACATTAGATGGATATGTAGGCAATGAACATATCATTGATAAAGTTAAATTATATATTAGCTCAGGCGATGTTCCTCATTTATTATTTTATGGTCAGGCTGGAACTGGTAAAACTACATTAGCTAAGATAATTGCAAATAATGTAGATGCTGATGTAATGTATGTTAATGCATCAGATGAAAATAATATCGAAACAGTCCGAACTAAAATAAAGAATTTTGCTAGTACAGTTGGATTTAGACAATGGAAGATTGTTATATTAGATGAAGCCGATTACATGACCCCAAATGGCCAGGCAGCATTACGTAATTTAATGGAAACATTTTCTAAAACAACTAGATTCATATTAACATGTAATTATGTTGAAAAGATTATAGACCCCATTCAGAGTAGATGTCAAACATTTGGCATCATGCCACCTAACAAAATGGAGGTTGCTAAACGTATAGTAAATATCTTACAAGAACTACAAGTCTCTTATGATAATAAGGATATAGCAACTATTATAAATGCAGGATATCCAGATATCAGAAGAGTATTAAACTCATGTCAGCGACAAGTAGTTGATTCTAAATTAACCATTGATGCTACAAGTCTTGTACAAGCAAATTATATGACTAACCTATTAGAAATATTAAAAAATAGTACAAGTAAAAAAGATGCGTTTAGAGATTGTAGGAAATTAATTGCAGATAGTAAAGTACAAGATTTTATAGCATTGTACAAGTACTTATTTGATGAGATAGATAATTATGCTAAAGGACATATTGCAAGTGTTATTTTAATTTTAGCAGAATCACAGTATCAAGATGCATTTGCAGTAGACAAAGAATTACATGCTATGTCAACCATAGTAAAATTATTGAATGAGTTAAAATAAAGGAAGTTATGAAAAAAATAGAAGACAATGGCGCAGCACCAAAAACAAATGTCAACCTCAATCCGGAAGATTTGAAAGATATCGTTTGTGAAAATTGTGGCAGCCAATTTTTTAGACAAGTAAGTGCATTTAAAAGAATTTCAGCACTTTATTCACCAACTGGTAAAGAACAAATTATCCCTGTACCAACTTTCAGATGTGATGATTGTGGACATATTAATGCAGATTTTCAACCAATACAAGAAAAACCAAAAAAATAAGTTATGGCAAAAAAATTATTATTCGGAGAAGACGCTCGACAAGAACTTATGTCAGGTGTAGAACAGTTAGCAAACGCAGTAAAAGCAACGTTAGGTCCAAAAGGCAGAACAGTTGTATTAGATAAGAAATTTGGACCACCGGTTATAACAAAAGACGGAGTTACAGTAGCAAAAGAGGTCGAGTTAGAAGATCCGTTACAAGACGCTGGTGCCCAAATGGTAAAAGAAGCTGCATCAAAGACAAACGACCATGCCGGGGACGGCACTACAACATCAACAGTGTTAGCACATGCGATTCTTAAAGAAGGATTCAAAAAAATTGCTAATGGTGCAAATCCTGTTGAATTGAAAAGAGGAATCGACAAAACAGTTAAACATATAATATCTTATCTAGAAGATGAATCAAGACCAGTATCTGGTAATGATGAAATAGCTCAAGTAGGAACAATTTCTGCTAATAATGATGATAGTATTGGACAGATGATTGCACAAGCCATGGATGCCGTTGGAACTAATGGTGTAATTACAGTTGAAGAAGGAAATACTGCAGATACATTATTAGAAGTAGTAGAAGGAATGGAATTTGATAGAGGGTATTTGTCTCCATATTTTGTTACTAATGATAAAATGGAGGCTGAACTAGAAAAACCATTAATCTTATTATGTGATAAAAAAATATCAGCAACTAAAGATATTTTACCTATATTAGAACAATCTATGCAACAAGGAACGCCTATTGTGATTATAGCAGAGGATATAGAAGGCGAGGCTTTATCAACATTGGTTGTGAATAAAGTAAGGGGGTCTCTGAAAGTAGTAGCAGTAAAGGCACCAGGATTTGGAGATAGACGTACTGAAATATTAGAAGATATAGCCGTATTAACTGGAGCAACAGTATTCACAGAAAAGTTAGGTATGACATTAGATGAATTAACAGTTGATTATCTAGGATCTGCAGAAAAGATTATATGTAAAAAGGGGTCTACTACTATTGTTAATGGCTCCGGAGAATCATCAGTGGTTACAGAAAGGATTGAATTACTAAAAACCGAAATTGAAAATGTAACATCAGATTATGAAAAAGAAAAACTTCATGAAAGATTGGCTAAATTATCTGGAGGAGTTGCGGTTATTAAAATAGGAGCTGGCTCTGAAATTGAAATGAAAGAAAAGAAAGATAGATTAGATGATGCATTAAATGCTACAAAAGCTGCAGTAGAAGAAGGTATCATTGCTGGTGGTGGAACAGTGTTAAGAGGATATCAACATTTTGAGGATGCTATATATGAAAATGAAGATCAAATATTGGGTAGAGATATTGTGGTTAAGGCTTGTAAAGCTCCATTCAACGCGATTATGGAAAATGCTGGACTCAACCCTGATGTTATTTGGAATGAGATAGTAACTACCGGAGATGGAACAAAGTCTGGTTATGATGTAAGAACAGAGACAGTATTAGAAGATATGGTTGATGCCGGAATTGTTGATCCGGTAAAGGTGACAAGGATAGCATTAGAGAAGGCATCGTCAGTTGCCGGCACGATGTTAACAACAGAATGTGTTATAACTGAGATACCAAAAGAAGAACCGAAACAACAAACAATGTAAATGGATAGAAGATTTTTTATTAAAACAATCGCTGGGTCATTTGGAACTGCATTTTTAACCACAATGTTAGTTGCATGTGAGAAAATCCCTTTACTTCCAGCATTACACATGACCGGTTCTATAACTGGAAGTGTTACAGGAAGTGTTACAGGAAGCTTTACAGGTTCCATCAGTGGGTCAGATCCATGGACTCCTAATTATGATGAACATACAGGGTCTATAAAATTATGATTTACGAAAAAAATTTATTATATTAATAATATGAAAAAGCCGGCTACAATATTTGATCATTTAGCAAATATAACTTATAAGAAAACTCTATGGAGTAAATTATCAGAAGCAGATCAAAAAACATTTAGTCCATATTTGATTAATCGTTGGTTGTCTATGAATCCGGATTTAATAGAGATTGTTGATATGTTCCAACAATATACAATTGGACCATTAAATAAAAAACAAGTTTATCAGCTATATTATGATATTTTGCCAAAACAAAAAATGTATACTAAATATATTAAAGGCAAAAAGGCAGATAAATATAATAAAGATTTAATAACATTTGTCGCAAATCATATACAAATATCTAGAAGAGAAGCTACATCATATATTGATTATTGGAAACAAGGCCATATAAATGAATTAGAAGATTTATTAAAAAAATATGGTAAAACAGATAAAGAAGTAAAACAATGGCTAAAATAATTAGAGATAGTAAAACAAAAGTTGAGTTCACCGAAACAGAACAAGTATATCACCCTGATCATTACGGAGGAAAAGATAGTTTATATGAAGTTATAAAGGTAATAGAGGCATGGGAACTAGACTTTAATCTTGGTAATGTAGTGAAATATGTATCACGCGCCGGCAAGAAGGATAAAAATACTAAATTACAAGACCTAGAAAAGGCTAAATGGTATTTAGAAAGATCTATAAACAACCTAACAAAATAGTGAAATAATTAGGAATTACGAGAAAAAATCCTTATATTTAAGTATGCATAGTGTTATAAAATTTAATGATAGAGAGCCGAAGACCGGCGAGAGAAAAATATCTTATTCTCAGTACTCAATGTACGAACAATGCCCCAGACATTGGGAATTAGCATATGTTAAAGGATTAAGAACATTCAAACAAAGTATCCATACATTATTTGGTACAGCATTCCATGAAACATTGCAACATTATCTAACAATAATGTATACGGAAACGGCTAAAAAAGCAGATGAGATTGATATCGAAGCAATGTTATTATCTAGAATGCAGACTTTATATAAAGAAGCTGTTACAAAAATGGATGAACACTTCTCCACGAAGTTTGAACTAACAGAATTTTTCCAAGATGGTGTTACAATATTACAATATATCAAACGACATAGAGGCAAATACTTTTCGGCAAAACATGAAGAATTGATAGGTATAGAAGTTAGAGTATATCATCCAGTTTCAGAAAAAAATCCTAATGTATTAATGTTAGGATATTTAGATGTAGTTATAAGAGATAAACGTACTGATGAGATAACGATTATTGATATCAAAACTAGTACAATGGGATGGAATAAATATCAAAAGGCCGATAAGTTAAAATTATCTCAATTAGTTCTTTATAAAGAATATTATGCTAAACAATATGGTTGGAATGTTGATAAGATTAAAATTAAATTCCTGATTGTTAAACGTAAATTAATTGAAGGCGCAATGTTTCCTCAAAGACGTGTACAAGAAGTGATACCGGCGAGCGGTAAGCCAACTAGAAATGCGTTGCTCCGATCAATTGATAATTGGGTTGAAACATGTTTTACTTCGACGGGAGATTATATTACAGATAAGACGTATCCAGCGGTAGCGGGTAAGAATAAACGAAACTGTAAATATTGTGAATTTGTTGACCAAGAAGATTTATGTCCATTAGCAAATAGAATAAAAGAATGAAAGTTGCAATAATAGGTAGTCGCGAATATGAAAATGTCAGAAAAATAAAAAATTTAATGACAGAACTTAGACGTAAATTTGGAGATGAGTTGATAGTTATCTCCGGAGGCTGCAAATTTGGAGCAGATAAATATGCTAAAAAATATGCAATAGAATTTGATATTAATTATAAAGAATATAATCCAGCACATACGCCAAAGAATTTGTATAGTGGAATGTCAGAAGGATATTATGGTAAGCCATATCATGTATCCCAGTTTCATCATAGAAATATGTTGATAGCAAAAGAATGTGATATGATGGTAGCTTTAATACCAAATAATTCCTCAGCATCCGGTACAGAAAGTGCAATGAATAAGGCGATTAAATTAAACAAAAAGGTGGTTATCTTAACGTAAACCTATATTTATAATAAAATAGTTATAAAGGAAATATGCAAGAAATACAGTTACCAAAACTCAAAAAAATCAATCCTAATAGACCAAAAAAGAAAAAAATATTATTATTATGTGATGATATGCGAATGCATTCTGGCATTGCAACAATGGCAAAAGAATTTGTTATAGGCACAGCTCATAAATATGATTGGGTGCAAATCGGAGCAGCAATCAAACATCCAGATGAAGGAAAGGTATTTGATTTATGTAATGATGTGAATAAAGAAGCCGGCATTGATGATGCGTATGTAAAGGTATATGCATGTAATGGCTATGGCAATCCTCAACTCTTACAACAAGTGATGAATATGGAAGCCCCGGATGCAATACTGCATTTTACAGATCCTAGATTTTGGGGTTGGTTATATAATATTGAGCATAGTCTTAGACAATACGTGCCAATCATGTATTATAATATTTGGGATGATTTACCATATCCATTCTGGAATGAGCCGTTTTATGAATCCTGCGATTTAATAATGAATATATCCAGACAAACACAAAACATTGTAAAAAATGTCATTCGTAAATATCCTAAACCTGATTGGGCAGTACAATATGTTCCGCATGGAGTTAATGAAAAAAAGTTTTATCCTATAAATTCATTGCATAAAGAATATGAAGAATTTACAGCATTTAGATCTAGATTTTTACGAGATAAATTTGAATTTGTGATATTTTGGAATAATAGAAATATCAGAAGGAAACAGCCAGGTGATGTAATATTGGCATTTAATGAATTCTGTAAAACATTATCAAAAGAAGAAGCAGATAAATGTGTTTTAGTAATGCACACTCAAGGTGTTGACCCGAATGGAACTGATTTATATGCTGTTAAAAATGCTGTTTGTCCAGATTATAATATAGTTTTTAGTACAAATGCTGTCGACCAAAAAACATTAAATTTTTATTATAATATGTCTGATGTAACTATTAATATTGCATCTAATGAAGGATTTGGCATTTCTTGGTGTGAATCATTACATGCCGGCACCCCCATTATTAATAATGTTACAGGCGGATTGCAAGACGGATGTCGATTTGATCATGGAGATGGATCATGGATTGACTTTGATACTCATTTCCCGACTAATCATGACGGCACGTATCAAATAGCCGGCAAGTGGTCAAAGCCAGTATTTCCGAGTAATAGGTCATTACAAGGTTCACCACAGACGCCTTATATATTTGATGATAGAGCAAATTTTAAAGATGTTGCAGCTGCAATTGAATATTGGTATAAAATGTCAAAAGAAGAAAGGGACATTTGTGGAGCTGCCGGACATGAATGGGTTTGTGGAACAGAGTCGAATATGTCAGCTAGAAGAATGAGTGAAAGAATGAGTGAATGTATCGAAGAGTGTTTTGAAAAATGGACACCACGCGAAAAATTTACAATGTATAAAATAGAACCAAAGTTAAAAATTGAAAACCCAGGAGTATTATGAAGCCATTTATAGTAGTACAAGGACCAGTCGCAACTAGATCTGGATATGGAAATCATACTAGAGATTTAATTACCAGTCTGATTAAAGCAGACAAATATGATATTTTAATAGTCTCATTACCATGGGGATCATGTCCTTCTGACGCATTAAAGCCAGAAAATCCGGAACATTTAGAAATAATAAAACGTATTGCAAGAGAAAATATAAGAAAAAAGCCAGACGTATTCATTCAAATTAGTGTGCCTAATGAATTCCAACCAATGGGACAATATAATATAGGCATTACAGCCGGCATAGAGACAGATACTGTATCGCCAGAGTTTTTAGAAGGATGTAATAGAATGAATTTAATATTAACTACGTCTGAACATTCTAAAGAAGGATTTATGAATTGTCAGTATGATACTATGGATAAAGAAACTAAGCAAAAAACTGGCGAATTAAAATTAACAACAGCTATAGATGTTTTGTTTGAAGGTGCAGATTTAAATGTATACAAAAAAATATCACCAACAGATATCCATGAATCTATTACAGAGACTATGTCAACAATTAAAGACCAATTTTGTTATTTATTTGTAGGACATTGGCTAAAAGGAGATATTGGTCAAGATAGAAAAGATATAGGAATGTTAATAAAGACATTTGCTGAAACATTTAAAAATAAAGCTAAACACAACCGACCGGCGTTAATATTAAAAACTAGTAGTGCGACTTTTTCAATAATGGACCGTGAACAAATTACATCTAGAATTCAACAAATATTAGAGCCATATGGTATCAAAGCGCCGAATGTTTATTTATTACATGGAGATTTAACAGATCAAGAGATGAATTCTTTATACAACCACCCTAAAATAAAATCAATGATTTCTTTTACAAAAGGCGAAGGCTTTGGTAGACCATTATTAGAATTTTCTTTAACAGGGAAGCCAGTTATAGCTAGTGATTGGTCCGGACATAAAGATTTCTTACAACATTCTATAATGTTACCAGGACAATTAACAAATGTACATCCTTCAGCAGCAGATAAATTTTTATTAAAAGAAGCTAAATGGTTTACCGTCAATTATCAATATGCATCTGCAGTCCTTAAAGAAGTTACAGAAAATTACAAAAATAAGATTCCTAGTGCTAGAAAACAAGCAACATTTAGTAAAAAGGAATTTAATTTAGATAAGATGGCAGAACTGTTTTGTACGCATGTTGATAAAGGCCTAGAAAATGTACCACAACAAGTTTCATTAAAATTGCCAAAACTTAAAAAACTAGGAAATAAAGAACCAAATAAGGTAAAATTGCCAAAACTTAAAAAGGTTGAAGTATGAAATTAGATTATGATGAAATATCTCCTATAACTAAAAATGAATGTGTTATAGTTGAAGCAGACGAATCCACAAATACTACATCATATATGTGTATGGAATCTGGATTTACAACATCAGACAAATTAGTTATTGATTCAAAACATGTATCAGATTATGAAGCTACTTTGCCACAACTTATGAAAGACGTAAAATATACTGATGAAGAACGTGGACTAATATGGTATCCAGCCTTTCTTAATGTCCCGGGAGTTGGAATGTTATATTGTTCCGGAAATAAAGAATCTGATTTTAGATGGGAAGTTGCTAAGACAGTAGAATTGATAGGCGATGAAAGAAAGAAATTTCCAGTACCAGGAAAACTTGGAGAATATTACACATCACGACTAGATACAGAAAATGCAACACAATTCGACAGATCTCGATTTGGAGAGGCACTTGACTGTTACTATGAAATGATGGCTAAAATTTATGCACAATGAAAATAAGTTATGCCATTCCGGTTTGTACGGAAATAAAAGAAATACAAAATTTGATTAAATATTTATTAAAATGGCGACGTGATGAAGATGAGATTGTTATATTAGTAGATGAAGATAATAGTACTCAAGAAGTACGAGATTATATAGAACTAGTTGCAGAAGAATGTATCGATCAAAATTTACATAGATATTATCATTCACTTAATAAAGATTTTGCAACACATAAGAATTTCCTAAATAGCAAATGTACAGGAGATTGGATATTTCAGTTAGATGCAGATGAATACCCAGACGAATATTTAATAGGTGCTATACCATGGGTAATAAACCAAAATCCAGATGTAGAAGCATATTGGGTATCTCGTATTAATACAGTGAAGGGCATTACTGAAGAACATATTCAAAAATGGAATTGGAATGTCGATGAACGGGGCTGGATTAATTTTCCTGATCCTCAATTGAGGTTATATAAAAATAGTTCAAAAATAAAATGGAAGGGCGAAGTTCATGAACGACTTACTGGATATAAAAAATTCGGAAGTATGCCTAGTAATCCAGAATATTGTTTACATCATCCAAAAAGTATAGAACGTCAAGAATCTCAGAACAAATTTTATGATACTATATAATGATCAAAATAAAAATACAAAACCCGACTATTGGAAGAAATGAAATTACATTCCGTCCATTTTTACAATTAGCACATTTATTGCGAGATTATAGCATAGATATAACAGATTCTGATGACTATGATTTTTTATTTGTTGGAATGCATGATTTTATCGATAAAAAACAATCATTAAATGACAGTATAGAATATGGGTTAGAAAATCTTTCGAAAATAACCGGTGATTATTTTTTATTCGATGGTTCTGATTCTACTTCATTAATGGGAGCATATGAAGTATTTGATCAAAGTAATGCTATATACTTATTTAAAAATCAAAAATTTAAAGAAAGACATAATTACCTACATTCTACTGCATTTAACAAGTGGTGGTTTGGAATTGATAGCGAACTCAATTTACATTATGATATCTCAGAAGAGAATTGGAACAAAATAAAACTATCAAATATCAATTGTGGCCGTACTATTTTTGGGACTGGCATAGAACCGGAGATTAATAAAATGCCACCTATAGAACAAAATAAGAATATTGATATTTGTGCTATATTTCAAGGAGGCCATCCTGAATGTTATGATCATAAAGTAAGGAATGATATTCCATATACAAAACACCGTACTGAGTTATGGGATAAATTAAAACCTATGAAAGGTGAATACAATATCATTTCAAAGAAATTAGATTTCACGACTTATATAGAAAAATTACGTCAATCAAAAATTTGTATATCTCCATTTGGAATGGGAGAATTATGTTTTAGAGATTTTGAATCTATGTTGTGTGGCACTATTTTATTAAAACCAGATCAGTCAATAATCGAAACATCGCCTGATATGTATGTAGAGGGAGAAACGTATATTGGTTGTAGTGTAATATGGGACGACTTAGAAGAAAAAATAAATTATATATTTGATAATTTCCATGAACTAAATCAAAAACTTACATATAACATACGACAACGGTACGTACAACAATACACATACGAAAATTTTTGTAAACACTATTATGATATATTTAGTAACTTAAACAATGTAGTCCATCAATGAAAAAATATTCAATACTTTCAGTAGCAAATAAACAATATACTAAATTTGCATATGTCTTCATTCAAAGTGCAATAAAGCATTTAAACTTAGACAATGTACATGAGATATGTATTTTAGAAACAGGAATGGATTCTGCCGATATTAGTTATTTAACTAATCTTCATCCAAAAATTAAATTTATTAATGGAGCAGAAGTCTCGTCTAGCAAAGCATGGGATGATGGCTGGCAAGAAAATGTATTACTTAAAACTAACTTTGCAAAAGAATATATATCTAATAAAAGTATACCAGCTTGTATGATAGATATTGACTGTATGTTTGTACAAGATATTTCTAGTATAATTACTGCAGATAAACATGATGGTATTGTCTTATGTGATAGGTCTGAAATTTGGGGCGGCATGCCATACATAGCTTCTTTTGTAGGTTTTGTGAATATAGAACAATCTTTGAATTTTATTAATGATTGGATATTATGTATAGACAATATCAAAGGATTCCGGACTAAAGAAACACCAGCATTAAATGAAATTATACGATCAGCATCAGAAAAATATGATTTTTATGCGGCTAGCCATGATATAGTAGGGCTGTATGTAAAAGATAAATTCAATTCTAATTCTTGTATATTACATTTTAAGGGTGGAGGAGATTCTGAAAATATACCAATGGATGAAGCGGTGCAAGTAAGATTTAAGAGGTTTCCACAATTTGAAAATGAAATTAATGAATATTTAGAAAATGTGTAGTATTTTATTTACAAATAAAGAAGTTAATAAAGCAAATAAGCTGCTAGAAAGGCGCGGACCGGATGCCACATCGCTAGTAACTAAATATGGCTATACATTTTTACATACCTTATTAAGTCTAACCGGAGAATACACTACACAGCCTATAGAAGAAGATGGCATAATATTATTATTCAATGGAGAAATTTATAATTTTAAAGATATAGATAATAATGCTAAGTCAGATTCTTATAGTATAATATCATCATATAAAAAACATGGCACTGAATTCGTAAAATATTTAAATGGAGAATTTGCTATTGTTTTAGTAGATATTAAAAACCAGTTAATTGTATTTTCGTCTGATGTATTTAAAACTAAGCCATTGTTTTATTCTATAGAAGAATCATTTATAGGAATATCAACTTTTGAATCTCCTTTGCGGAATTTGAAGTTTTCTGACATACATAGAGTGCGTCCTAATACATGTTATACTATACACTTGGAACTTGGTTATATCGAACAGTATGCTATCAAAGACTTTAATTTAGACCAACATAAAACAACTTATGATGATTGGATTAATGCCTTTGACCGGTCCATTAAGAAACGAGCAACACAATCTGATCTTAACAAAATGTTTATTGGATTATCATCCGGATATGATAGTGGAGCAATAGCATGTGCTCTTAACAAGTTAGATGTCGATAATAAATGTTATAGTATATATGCTTCAGAGAATGAAGATGTTATTAATGAACGAGTTAAGTTATTAAAGAATATAGAAACAATACGATTATCACATGGAGATTTTTCAACATGGAGAGATTATGTAAATAAAAATTGTGAATCATTTATCAGTGAACAATATAATGGTTATGATATAAAAAATGATAAAGCATCAGTTGGGTTATCGTATATTTGTGATAAGGCAATTAAAGAAGGACGTAAAATATATTTATCTGGTCAAGGTGCTGATGAAATATTTTCTGATTATGGAATGTTCGGAACAAAAATAATGGGAGATCAACAAAGTACCTTCGGGGGAATATATCCAAAAGATTTAGCTCCGTACTTTCCATGGAAAAATTTTTATGATGGTACGATGGAAATGTATATTGCAAAAGAAGAATATATTGCTGGGAGTTTCGGAATAGAGACTAGATATCCATTCCTAGATGTTGATGTAGTTCAAGAGTTCTTATGGTTGACTCCAGAACTAAAAAATAAATCATATAAATCAGTTGTATATGAATATCTAGTTCATAATAATTTTCCAATTGATATTAATAAAAAAATAGGATTTCAGGCAAATAGAAATCTAATTTGATTAGGATATTTGAAAAAAATTTTATATATTAATAATAAGTAAAGAAATTATGAAAAAAAACAATTTAAAAGGAAAATCATCACATGAGATAGAAAAAATAAAGTATCTAGATGCTTTCAAACACGGCACTAGTGCCAATAGTCAATATGGCGAAGGAAATCAAGGACAAACTGCGCAAGATTTTTTTGAAGGTCGAAATGTAAAATCACTTCTTGATGTAGGTGCAGGACAAGGAAATTTTGTAAATAATTTAGCCACTCTATATGAAAGTTTAGAAAAAATATATGCATTAGATATAGCATCAGTATCAGCAGGAGTAAATATTAAGAATGAAAAAATTACGTGGATAGAAGCATATTCACATGATATACCACTTGAAGATAATAAAGTTGAATGGGTCACTTCAATGGATTGTTTAGAACATATCCTACCAGAAGATATGCAAACTACATGTAATGAATTTTATAGAGTATGTAGTGTAGGTGCTTTAGTTAAAATTGCATTTCGAGATTGTCAAGAACGATCACAGCTATATTCAGTACTGCCATCAGGCCATAAATCATTACATTTATCAATATTTACTAAAGAGACTTGGATAGAACATTTTATGGCCGCTGGATTTAAAAAGCATGAAATGTATAAAGAAAATCCAGGACATCCGCGAGAAGATAATTATTTAATTTTTTATAAGTAATATAGAATTTAATGCAAACTGGTAGTATGAAAAAACATGTATTATTTTGGGTTGGTATAAAAAGTGAGAATACACATTTACGTGAAAAACACGGAAATTTTAAATACCTAGACATTTCTAAACAATGTTGGGAATGGTGGTGTAAACAGAATGACGTTATATTCTTTCCATATGAAAAAGCAAATGAGCCTGATACAAATGCACATAAAGCAACTTGGCAGAGATGGTTTGATGTATTTGATCAAATAGAAAGTGCTAATATTGATTATGATAAAATTGCTGTTATTGATGGCAGTACGTTAGTACGATGGGACACTCCTAATTTCTTTGAATTAGCAAAAGGACAAGTAACTGCATTTAGATCTTTAGAAAATTTAAGATGGATAACAGAGAGTGTAGATGGATATAATGATTTTTTTAATAACTTTGATTTTGATCTAAAAAAATATATTAGTTGCGGCTTCCAGATATTTGATAAAAGTCATAAAGAATTTTTACAAGAGTTAAGATCATTTTATTATGACAATTATGATTCCATTATGGACTTACAGAATAATAAAGTAGGTAAAGGTACAGACCAGCCAGTATATAATTATCTATTACAGATGAAAGGAGTAGATGTTAATACAACATTGCCACCGAATTTTATGTTGACTCATTTGTATAGGTTTGATTGGTTCTCTCATAATTGGCAATTAAATATTGATAAAACACCGTTCTTCCTTAAATATGGATTCATATACTTTTTTAGTGGATTTCCTAATAGAGGTGATAGGTATAATCTAATGGATCAGATTTGGAATGCAATAAAGGGTCAATACAAATGAAAAATATAGTTTTTATACCAACAGTAAAAGGGACAGACCCTAAACGATTAGCAGAAGTTGCATATGACTTATCAATAAAGAGTTGGGCAAAGTGGTGTGAGAAAAATGATTGTGAATTATTCGTAATGAGTGATTTGGTTCATGATTATGAAGAAATGAAAATTACATGGCAACGGTATTATGTATTAGAATTTTTAGAGAATGAGGATATTGAATACGATCAGGTATTAATGGTTGATGCTGATACAATTGTACATCCGGATTGTCCAAACTTTTTTGAAATGACAGAACATAAATACTGTGGTGTGCATAATATTGGCAGTTATGATTGGGTAATACGTAGTATAGAAAATTATAGTCATTATATGTTTAATAATAAATCATTTCCATATTATGAATATATCAACGGTGGATTTCAAATCATGAATAAAAGTCATAAAGAATTCTTAAGGGCTGTTGTAAAATTTTATTGGGATAATAAAGATTCATTATTAACATTACAAAATAAAATATATTGTGGTACAGATCAAACTCCTATCAATTTCTTAATAAGAGAATATAATATTGATTTAAAAATATTACCATATGAATTTAATATGCAAGACATGATGAGATTTGAAGTATTAGGAGAAGATTTATTATATACAAGACACGGATGGGTATATCATTTCAATGGTGGAGTAAAACCACATCCCAGGGCATGGATGGAACATACATATAAGGCACTTTATGAAAATTGAGAACAAATATATAATTGGTACACATATCATGTTTTTTGAAATAGATATGATCGGGGAACAAACACAGAGTCTAATTAATGCAATCAATACTGTTACCAATAAAGAAAATATAACTATAGATTATTATTTTAATATGTCTGAATATTTTGAGAAAATTGATAAATCTCAAATATCTAAAGATAAATTAAAACAATTGTTTATGAAAGAAATTGTTAAGCTAGACCAATCAGGGTGTAATGTGACATATACGATTTATGAAGATAATGAACCTATTACCATGGTAGATTATCGACGTGATTTAAATTACCATGGATGTACTAAATATGATTATGTCATATGGGGAGAATCAGATATGTTAGTCCCAAAAGAAATGTTCCTTGCATTAGAACAAATTAAGGAGTATGCAAATTCGCAAAATATACATAAATTCGTTACTACCTTTGGGATAAGAAAGATGTGGGATAACCATTGGAAAGATTTAGAACACCCGGATTTTACAGATGCGCCATATTATGAAGATGAAAGAGCTTTTCAATATCCACATAGTATCAGATATACAATGTCAATCGACGAAATGAATGAGGTGAATGCAAAATCTGAGTCTTTTGATATTCGTATTTTAAAGCAACCTAAATTCGATGGTTCATGTTTAGTACTATCAGGAGATTTATTAAAGAATGGCGTTAATATACCACATTGTATGATAGGACATTTACATGAAGACACTAGTATGATGCATTCGGCATATAGAATTATGGGAGAAAATTATATTCAATTTGTTGTAAAAAATATATTAAAAGTACATAATAGAAATCATCCATTGAAAAGACATTATGCATTAGAAATGGATAGCAATGATAAATTATCAGATTTTTCTAAAGGTGGCAAAAAAGGAAAATGGTTTGATAGGATGAGAACATTAGTAGATTTTAATATAGCAAATTTTAATAATAGTCAGGCTCGTTTTAATACATATAAAGATTTTGAAAATATAAAGGATTGACATGAAAGTAGTTGTTTTCCATTTACCATTCCCGATGGGTAATTATAAACTTAATGAAGTGTTGGCAAATACATTACAAGCTGATGGACATGAAGTTTATTTATTACAACAATTAAATGGACATCCATATGATGAAGACTATTATCAACAGATAAAGGCATTAGATCCAGACGTATTATATTTTGAAATGTTAGATCAAGGAACATTTGATGTAGTAGAAAAATTTGATTGTAAGAAGATATTAAATATAATGGGCACTGGCATTCTAAAAGACAATTTTAAGAATGATATTAAAAAATATAAAGATAAATGGTATACACATATCTTAACAAATTCACAGTCAGTATATGATTTATTAAAAGATGATGTGGAAGGTATTGAGTTCTTTAAATATTATTTTTGTGCAATCTCAGACGAAGAACTAGTTCATAATCCTAATTATGCTCATGAGTGTACATTTTTAGGGCAAGGACATCATAGACTACAGATGCCAGAATTTAAAAAAGAATTAGACATATATTTTAAGCCTCAGCATTTATTTGATTTTAAAGTATATGGTTCCGGTTGGCCACAGCAATTGCCATGGTATAAAGGATTATTGGCACCAAATGATATAGGGTCATTATATACATCCGTCAAAAGTGCAATATCAGTTATTGAACCAGAACAATATCGTAATGGAATGATTAATAACAGATATGTTGAATTAGGATTTTGTAAAACACCTATTATAACATTTCAATATCCTAATATAGATTGGTTTGGTGCAGAAGAGTATTTAAACATTATTGATACTCCAGAAGATTTTATTAATGTAGTGAATAGATGTATAAATGAAGATGATAAGATACTTAATAAGACAGAGCAAATGCGTAAATTTATTGAAAATCAACATAAAATTTATTTTGAAAAACTTAATAGATTATTAGGACTTTAGCAAAAAATTTATTATATTATAATATGAAAAATTTTGATAATAAATTAATAGTGATCATGGAAGGAAAGGTCGGAAATTCTTTTGGCTGTTTATTCTATGCACATAAATTAGCAAAAGATGCAGGTAAAGACTTTGTTATTAATTCTGTAAAGAACGTGAACCGACAAGCAGCTTTTTATGATTTATTTAGCGATAGTAATGGGTTTGAACATATAGAATATTCCATTACAGAATTAAATAAAATCATACCTAAAGATGTTCCGTTTTTGTTACATAAATCACATTACGTAGATTCAGGTGCTATCAAAGATAGAGAGGTAATATACCACAGGAACATGAGTAATGAAAAATTATTAGAACTCGTTAAGACTAAAAATAGCGTTTGTTATTTAGATGATGCATCGTCTCATAGTATGGCTAATCCAGGCTTTATGGTCGAGACAGCACATGACCTACAGATTCATAAAAAGGTATTAGATGGAGTAAATAATTTTTGTAAGGAAAATAATATTAATAATGCAGTTAAAGGAATACACATACGGGCCACAGATTGGCCATGGAAACAAGACTGCATAAATAGTGCGTATTCGACAATACAGAACCTAGTTGATAAAAATCCAAGTGAAAAAATATTTGTATGTTGTGATGAAGAATATATAGAAAATGATTTAATAACAAAGTTACCAGAAAATATAATTATACATCGCAAAGATAGTTGTGTAAAAAAAGTTGTTGAAGGGAGTTGGAGAGAAAAGATTGATGCCGGCGACGGTAGAACACAAGATTATAATACTTTTCATGATGTCGACCAATGTGTTGATGCATTTATTGATATGTTGATATTATCTAGAACTGATATTAAATATAGGCACCAACATAGTTCATTCTCTTGGTTCTCTGAAATTTATTCAAATATATTAGAATTAAATTAATGAAAATAGTAATTGCAATAGATGATATTCATCCAGAAAAAGATTGGGGACTTGAAGGCGATAAATGTATGCAATATTTACATGCTTTGAATGCAGAATTTGGAGCTAAGTTTACGTTATTTATTCCTTCCAACTACCATGATAAATATCCTATATCAAAACATAAAGATTGGATTAGATGGCTAACGTCGATTGAATATTTTGAATTAGCAGCTCATGGACATTATCATATGTGTGAACGCGATGATATTGGAGAATGTGAATTTTTTGAATTAGATACTGAAGATAAAGTTAAGTTGAGAATACAGCAGATGATGCAAGAATGGAAAAGTGTAGACCATATACCAACCGGTTGGCGTAATCCTGGTTGGTTAGCACATCCAACAGCAGCACATTTTTTAGGACAGACATTTCATTACGCGGCAGTACATTATGAACATAATCAAAACATTCCATGGAAATGTAAAACATTTTTTGGACATGATGGTATTCATGAATCGAATATATCTTTACATGACGGAAATGTAATGTTTCAGTCACATATTGCTGGTGATTGGAATGATAATGTATGGGACGATGATAATTATGAGCAGTTAAGAAGTTCATTATCATATTTATTAAAAAGTTATGATGCAACATGTTGCACAATTAATGAATTGTTATGGAAAGAATAAAAGATAAATTTAGTTTTGTCATGCCGATGGTAATAAATCATCGTACAACAGAAGATAATGATTTAGAACGTATAGTAAAAATACAATTACCTACATTCCGTAAGTTTTTAAAATTAAACGACTTGCATAAGTTTTATATCATTACACGTAAACAAGATATTGATATAATTAAAAATACATTAATAAAAGAATTTCCAGAATTCCCGTTTGTGTTTATAGATGAATTAGAACTAGTTCCAGAATTAAAAACATTTCCATTACATCAGGTTACAGTACACCCTGGGTGGATTATACAACAATTAGTAAAATTTGAAATAGCAAAACAAATAGAAACAGAATATTATTTTTCTTTTGAAACAGATATGTTTCTTACAAAGTCATTTTCTTATAAGGATATATTTAATGACGGAAAAATAATTTGTTCTCATTTAACTGAAATGGGTAAGCCAACATGTGAGCCATGGTATATGTATGCAGCTGCTTTAATAGCTCCAGGAATTGAAGAGTTTGTTGTTGATAAAGATTGTGATAATAAAATAGAAGATGGCACATTGTATATAAATAAGATAATGGCAGTTTCACCTCAGATTTTTATTACTGAAGAAATGTTGAATTTAATAAAACATTTAGAGGAAACACATAATATGAATTATTTATCTTTATTGTTGAGAACAACAAATGGTCATCCAAATACATGGACTGAATATACATTGTATTGGATTTGGTTATTTGTACAAAATAAAATGGATTTGTATTCATTTGAGGCTCCATTTATCAGTAGTGGAGAGTTATGGACATCAAATTATAAACAAGGATTTGATAAAAAATATTTCGGAGAATTTGATTCTCATGTAATGAAAAATAAAAAACATTATTTTAATGTCGTACAAAGTAATATTTTGGACATTAAATTAGATTATGTAGTTAATAAATTAAAACCATATTTGGAGTAGTTATGAAAAAAGTTTTAATCACCGGTGGAGCCGGATATATAGGAACAACGGTAATACCTGTGTTATTAGATAAAGGTTATGAAGTAACAGTATATGATTCATTGGCATATGATGGCAATGTATTAATACCATATTTTCAACACAAGAATTTTCATTTTGTGAAAGGAGATATTTTAGAAGAATCAAAACTAAAATCAGCAGTTCGAGAAAAAGATATTATAATACATTTGGCAGCTGTAGTAGGCATGCATGCGTGTGAAAAGAACCCGGAACTGACAGAATTAGTAAACACTAGAGCAACTAAAAGTTTAGTGAATATGTTATCAGCAAAACAATTAATTATGTTTGGCTCGACAGGATCTAATTATGGAAAGGTTGATGGAATATGTACAGAAGAAACACCATTAAACCCAACGTCATTATATGCTTCTACAAAGACAGATGCAGAACGAGAGATAATGAGGCATAGTAATGCTATAGCATATAGGTTTGCAACAGCATATGGAGCCGCCCCAAGATTAAGATTAGATTTGTTAGTTAATGATTTAACTTATTTAGCAACTACACAGAAGTATATGTTAGTATATCAACCTGAATTTATGAGAACATTTATTCATGTTAGAGATATTGCAAATTCATTTGTATTTGGAATTGAAAATGCAGATAAAATGAAAGGCGAAGTATATAATGTAGGTTCGAATAAGCTTAACTTCACTAAACGACAAGTATGTGAATTGATAGCACAAAAAACTAAATGTGTAGTTTATTATAATGATTTTGATAGTGATAAAGATCATAGAGATTATGAAGTATCATATGATAAAATAAGTAAATTGGGATTTGACACTACAATTAGCTTAGAAGAAGGTATTGATGAATTATTAAAAGTATATCAAACATTAAATTTAAAGGATAAAAGATATGTTAATGCAGGAGTGTAATAAAATTGATTGGCCATTAATGAAAGATTGTGTCACAGCTGATGATAAAGCAGCTATGATAAATTTCATCAGCACAGCAGGTAGATTTACTAATGGACCAATGGTAAAGAAGTTTGAAAAAGAATGGTCTAAATGGTTAGGCTGTAAACATTCTTTATTTGTATCATCAGGTAGTACTGCAAATACATTATTGGTTGCTAGTATAAAGGAACGTTATAATTTAAAAAATAAGGACAAGGTAATTGTTCCGTGTATGACTTGGGTAACAAATGTATCTCCAGTAATGCAATTAGGATTCGAGCCTATTTTTTGTGATGTAGATAAGAAGACATTTAGTTTTGATTTAGATAATTTAAGAAAAATATCTAAAAAGTATCCGGATATTAAAGCAATATTTGTATCACATTTATTCGGTATTGCAGCTGATATAGATGCCTATAAAGAGATTTTTCCTGATGTAGTATTTATAGAAGATGTATGTGAATCTCATGGTGCAACATATAAAGGCAAGAAATGTGGAACATTGTCCTCAGGGTCGACATTTAGTTTTTATTTCGGACATCATATGACTACTATCGAAGGCGGCTTTGTTTGTACTAATGATGATGAACTTTATAATATTATGAAGATGAAAAGAAGTCATGGAATGGCACGTGAGGCATCCCCGGAAGCATATGAACAATATAAAATAGACAACCCTGATATACATCCTCAGTTTATGTTCATGACTGATGGATATAATTTAAGGAGTATGGAAATTAATGCTGTTTTAGGGTCATCTCAATTAATTAGATTAGATGATAATAATAAAACTAGGCGTGATAATTTTAATAGATTTATTAATATAGTATCTAAATTTAAAAATTACTTTCATGTTGATTATCAAGTAAAAGGAAATAGTAGTTTTTGTTTTCCATTTATATGTAAATCATCTAGTTTTAAGTCACAGTTAGAAAGTTATTTAAGTGATAATGGAATTGAAACTAGACCGTTATGTAGTGGTAATTTATTAAGACAACCTTTCTTAAAACGAGTAGGCACACCTGATCCATCAACATTTCCGAACGTAGAGTTTTTACATGAGAATGGATTCTTTATTGGCAACAACCATATGGTTACAGATGATGAATTTATAGCATTAGAAAAATTATTAACAGAATTTTGTAAATGAAAATAAAAGACGTAAAAATAATAACACTGGATGTATTTACTGATTACCGAGGAGACATTTGTACATTGTGGAAAAAGGATAATAGGTATCCTGAATTTGTACATGATAAGATAGCAACATCTAGAAAAAATGTTATTCGAGGAATTCATGGCGACTTTAAATCTACTAAATTAGTTACATGTTTGTATGGCGAATTGTATTTTGTGGTTATAGATAATAGACCTGATTCAGAAACATATATGCAATGGGATTCCATTATTTTAGATGATAGATCACGTAAACAAGTATTACTACCTCCTGGAGTAGGTAATGGATTTTGTGTATTAAGTCATAAATCAGTATTCCATTACAAATGGTCATATCCCGGAAAATATCCAGATGTAGAAGACCAATTTACTATAAAATGGAATAGGTTAAATATTAATTGGCCAATTAATAACCCTATATTATCAAAAAGAGACAAATGAATATAGCATTCTTTACAGAAATGAGTTTTACTGGTAAAATTACTCGAACACATGAAAATATGAGAACTGAGTTTGCATGGATGTGTGCACTAAATGCTGACCATTATCATATTAGTCTTGACCCTACTCCTATCAAAGATTATGATTTAGGAATAATCATTATACCAAAAAAGAATCCAGGATTTAATATAAATCTTATAAAGAAATTTTGTGATAAAGTAGCAGTGATGCAAGAAGGACCACATTGGTATTTTCAAGATTATCCATTACCAGAACAGGTTTGGTATTATAATACATTGGTTGATGCTGATATTATTTTTACACATAACGAATGTGATCGTATTTATTATCAAGGATTAACTGACCATGACGATGTTAGAGTAATGAAATCATTAATGATAGATGATGCAGTAGGAAGGCTAGATGATGTTAAAAGAGCCGGCGTTATTATAGGAGGAAATTTTGTCAATTGGTACGGTGGCTTTGATTCGTATATAGTAGCTAGAGACATAACTGAATCTGATGAACATGTTTTTGCTCCTAGTATGGGCAGGAAACAAGCAATGGAAGAAGATGTTGTTTCTCTTTTACCTTATATGAATTGGAAACAATGGATTCATAAATTAAATGAATTTAAAATAGGAATACATTTAATGAGAACACATGCCGCCGGAACATTTGCTCTTAATTGTGCTTATTTAGGAATTCCGTGTATTGGTTATGAAGGACTAGATACACAAATGATACTACACCCAGATCTGACGGTCAAGATAGGAGATCTAGTAAGTGCAAAACAATTAGCCAAAAAGCTTAGGAAAGACGAAGAATTTTATTTATATTGTAGTAATAAGGCTAAAAATAATTATAAGGAATTATATCATGAAGATAAGTTTAATACAACCTTCAAGGAACAATTTAAAATATCTTAAATGGTCTTACGATTCTATCAGAAAGAATCAAGGAGATCATGAAGTAGAAATCTGTGTAGCAGATGACTTTAGTGATAAAGATGGTACATGGGAATGGTGTCAAGAAAGAATGGAAAAAGATGTACATTTTAAAGCAATAAGAAATGAAGGACCAACTCGTTTAGGCCATACAATACTTTATGATACATTAGTTAATGAAGTAGCGACAAATGACATATGTATGATTTATCATGCAGATATGTATTTATGTCCAGGTGCATTAGATGCAATTGAAAAACATATGTACGGAACTGCAGAAGAGCCTGTAGTAGAGAGTAGAATAGTATCACTTACTAGAATTGAACCACCATTACATCCAGATGGACCAGAAAAAGTATTGAGAGATTTTGGGATCGAACCTGAAGAGTTTAATGAAGAAGGATTATTAAATGAAGTACAAGAATTAAAAGTGTTACATGAAAATGATCCTGGTACTACAGAAGGCATATTTGCACCCTGGGCATTTTGGAAAAAAGACTTTCAACAAATAGGAGGACATGATCCTATATTTGCTCCACAATCAAAAGAAGACACAGACATATTTAATCGCTTCCATTTGAATGAAGTTGAGTTTGTTCAAACATGGGAAGGATTTGTTTATCACATGACTTGTAGAGGAAGTAGATTTGCAGATGGCGCAAAGCGAAATCCAAACGGTGAAGTGTTTATGAAGAATAGAGAAACAGATGAATGGTTAGCACAAAACCAAAAATCAACAAGAGAATTTATTCGTAAATGGGGCCATTACTGTAAACACGATAATTATCTAAAACCGATTGTACCCCCAAAATATAACATAGGTATTAGAGTTGAAAACTGTAGTCTACAATTACTAGAAGCACTTGAACCTTGGTGTGATCATATCTATATTAGTGATTATGAATTTCTTTTAGACACCTACTTGAAAAAAGAAAAATCAAACACTTCATTTGATTTACTTAAAAGAGTTCATAGTCTTACGGATATCGATAGAAATGATTATGATGATGTTCTAGTCGAGATCGACGGCAAAACATTTAGCAATGAATCTTTTAGACATATACAATACCTATCAGAAATATTAGCTAACGATGACCAACTCGAACTAGGAACATTTGGATTAGGCGATATTAAAATTACAGTTAATAGTTTAGAAACATATGAAAAGGATTTAATAGTATGCAAAGAGCAGTAGTAACAGGCGGGGCTGGATTTATTGGTTCGAATTTAGTAGATAAATTAATAGAACAAGGTATAGAAGTAACTGTACTCGATGACCTGTCCACCGGAAAAAAAGAAAATATTAACCCCAAGGCTAAATTTATTGAATGTGATATATCTACAGCTTCACAAACAGATTTAACATTTTATATTAATGGTGCTGATATTGTATTTCATACAGCAGCAAAAGCTAGAGTACAACCATCTATTGATGATCCTTTGACATTTAATAAGGCAAATGTAGATGGGACTTTAAATATGCTTTATGCATCATATAAAATGAAAGTTAGTAGATTTGTATACAGTGCTAGTAGTTCAGCATATGGAAATGCAAATAAATTTCCTACTCCCGAAGAACACTCTACTAATCCATTATCGCCTTATGGTTTACAAAAATATATTGGTGAACAATATTGTAAAGTATTTAGCGAAGTATATGGTTTAGATACAGTATCATTAAGATATTTTAATGTGTATGGTAATAGAATGTTACTAGAAGGAGCATATTGTTTAGTATTAGGTATATTTGCAAAACAATTGTTAGAAGGAACCCCATTAACTATAAATAATGATGGCGAACAAAGAAGAGATTTTACATATGTCGGCGATGTTGTCGATGCTAATATATTAGCAGCTACCAGAACAGAACAATTTAATGGAGATGTTTTTAATATAGGCAATGGAAAAAATTATTCTGTTAATGAAGTGGCAAAAATGTATGGTGGCAAAACTATAAAAGGCAAAGATGTATTAGAGCCGTTTCAGACATTAGCAGATAATTCAAAGGCAGGATTGATATTGAACTGGGAACCGAAAGGTGATTTGCCTACATGGATTAAACAATACAAAAAGGAACTAGATGAAGAAATATTACTTACATAACTATCCCAGAACCGATTTTTATTTATTAGGTAAAAAAGACGAATCCGGAAAATTCGAAGAAGGCCATGGACTGAAATTTATTAAAGAATATTTACGTGAATACCCATATTTATTATTAGAAATGAGTGTTGATTTATGTAACAGTCATGGGTTTTGTAGAAATATAAATTTTATAAAATTTTTAAATAATGAGACAAAACGATAGAAAACAAACGTTATTAGAACACGTTGAATCAGAAATAAAAGAGTTAAAATATTCCATTAGCTGCGGTAATGATCCGATGAATGCTAGAAATCATATGGATGGATGGACTTTGGCAGGTTTCAAGAAAAAACTTAAAACATTAAATCAAGTAAAAGAGATATTAAAAAATATTTGATGCGTTACTATATATTATATCCTGGCGATACAGAAGAAGCAGTTATTAATGATATTAATCAACTGGGTGAAGATACTGGCTTCGGTGTATTTTGGGCAAATACTGGATTCATAATTTTAGATAAAGCCGTATATGAAAACAATGGCATAGTTGAAGATTTTCGTATAATGACTGATCAAGGAAAAAATATATCAGTTGAAGATTTTCTCGATAACATTTCAAAACTTAAGGTAAGGATTCCGCAATAATGGGAAAGATAGATATCAGGAAGCTCGATGACTACGAAGAGCTCCGTCCTAAACAAAAAATCAAAAAACGTAAGAGACATTTAGAGTCTAAAGATAATGATGACGTAGAAGCCAGTAAGTAGATTGTATTACATATTTATATTAAACTAAAGTTAATGGTTTATAAGGAGTAAATATGAAAGCAATTAAAAGGGGAAGTAAGGGTGATAAGGTCAAACAAATCCAACAATCCCTAGGGATAAAAGCAGATGGTGATTTTGGCCCTGCTACTGAATTAGCTGTTATGAAATTTCAAGGACAGAATGGTCTAACATCCGATGGAATTGTAGGACCTAATACATGGCCTAAATTAATAGACCCTAAACCTAAATATTCTAAAATACAAATCAAATCAGCTGTATTATCAAAAGGCTATGATTGGTTTGAAGATGGAGATTATAATCTTAACATTGTAGGAGTTAGAAATTCAGCGACAGCTGGTAGAGTAACTAATCATTATGATGATAATATGACTTTATCTTATAATGTCAACGGAACAGAAAAATTTCATTGTTGGCCTAATACAACAGACCCAGGAGAATATTGGATTGACCATCCTATGAATAAAGATGGTTGTGCTATACTAGTTCCTGGACAATACAAAGGAGTCTATAAAATAGATGGCCATGGCAAATCTAGATATACAGCATTATGTCAACGACATGGAAAGGTAAGAGTATATAGAGATGGAAATAAAGATGACGTATATGATACTGATGAAGAAAGTATTACCGAAGGAAGGTATGGAATAAATATACATAGAAGTTCTGCATATAAAACCGGAACTTATATTAACAAATATTCAGCAGGTTGTCAAGTATTTGCTGATCCAGATGATTTTGATGATTTTATGGACATTTGCCAAAAATCTAAAGACATATGGGGTAATGCCTTTACTTATACATTAATTGAAAGTAAAGACATAGTATAATAATTAAAAGGTTATGACATGGGAAAAAAGTTAAAAAATTATGTTTGGAGAAAACTAATGGCGTTTAGAGACATGTTTAAAGACAAAAATGATATTAATGAAAAGAGTGTTGTAGGATTTGCATCATTTGCAGTAATGGTAATATTTGCAGTGGCAGATATAGTTACTGGCTGGGTAGGAAATGACTTGGCAATAAACGAATTTATTTATAATTCATTTTTATGGATAACACTTGGTAGTTTCGGAATTGCAGAAGCCGGCAAGATATTTGGGAAAAAGGATGGCGGACAAGAATAGGATTACAGAGGATAAGGGATATTCTGAAGCAAGGAAACTCATAAACAAGTTGAGATCTCAGACTTATCGTAAACTTAATGATGATGAACTTTATGAATTCCGAAAGGAAATGATTGATCATTTGGGCGGAGTATTAAAGGAATCTGTGAAAGAAGGATTCTTCGACAGGAAACGCAGTAAGAAGGATGTTGAGGATATTCTTAACAAATTAAAGATACATTTTCAAATAGCTTATGAATCCGGATTAGAAGCCCTAGGATCGTATAAAGATTTTGATAAAGAGTTTTGGAAAGGCCACAAAAGAGATTTAATGTCGGCTATAGAAAAGGCGATAAAATGATTAAATTAAAAGATTTATTATTAGAATTATCCAATGATGAGGTCAAGTCATGGGCATTAGACGCTGACATTTATGAAAAAATATTCCGAAAAATAAAAGATAAAAGAAAATTAGATGTCATTCGTAAAAAATTATTAAAAGTCATTAAGAATAGAAGAAGACAAAAGTCCGTTGAATATTTTTATGATTATAGATTAAAACAGCTATGATTAAACTTAAAAACATATTACATGAAGGCAGATCATTATACGTATTTGATTTTGATGATACATTGGCTAGGACTGAGGCATATATTTATGTTACAAAAAAAGATGGAACTGAATTAACATTAGACCCTGCAGAGTATGCAAAATATAAAGAGCGACCAGGAGACCAATTCGACTTCAGAGATTTTAATAAAATGTTAAAGAACCCAGTTGCAATAAAAGATAATATGAGAGATTTAAAAAATGCATTATCAAATCCTCAAAACAAAGTAACAGTATTAACGGCAAGGGGACTTGCATTTCCATTACGATATTATTTTAAAAAGCAACATAACATTAGACCTTATGTAGTCGGAGTTGCATCAGCAGATCCTAAAAAGAAATCTGATTGGATTGAAAAACATATTAAAAAAGGTTATACGACCATTTACTTTGCCGATGATTCTTCGAAGAATATCAGAGCTGTTAATGCATTAAAAAGAAAATATCCTAACGTGAAAATTAAAACTAAGCTAGTAAAATGATCAAGTTAAAAAATATTATATCAGAAAATATTAAAGTGTTAGGTTATATAAGACCGGCAGATTCTTTTCATACATTGAATGAATGGAGACAAGTTGTTGAACAATTTTTAAAATTACAACGAGCAGGGTATGATACTAGAGGAGGCAAAATACCATCCAATCCAGAATTGATTAAATTGATTACTGAATATTTTGGGTATCAATTACATGTAGAGACTCAACGTTACGACCTATTAACAGTTAAGAATATACTTGATTTTATTGAAGACTTTGTAAATCATCGGTTTTGGTCAATTGATGAAGAATACGGAAAATACTTTCCAGATATATACGGATTAAAGTTTGCATATTTTTATTCACGTGGAGATATAGAACCTTATGTAATGTTAGATGATAACTATACAATGCAGTTATATAAATCTTTAGAGAATCCAAAAAAGGTTATGCATTATACAACCGCTAATGGAGTTAAACGATTACAATCCATAATATCATCTGGCAATTCAGCTGATATATCAGCATTTACTGTAACCAGCCGGCCATTCTTTCGTAAACAATCTAATTTAGTTGTAGAAATGATTGGTAATGTAAGGGCAGGATTTAAAAGTGATATCAAATCTTATGCATTAGATAATGGCAAAAGAGCATGTAATTTATATAGATTAGGATATCCAAGTGATACCGGAAATAATATTTGTTATGAATTGGATTCGTGTGATGGTTCTGTTGCCACATCATTATGGAATGAGTATATTGTTACTCCAGTGCAAATATTAAATATTGGAAATGTATAATGAAACTAAAAGATATATTAAATGAAAAAGAATTTCCAAAGGGAAGATATGTATCAATAGGCACTAGTGATATTGCAGCCCATAAACAAGAATTATTTAATCTCATCCAAACAGCATATGCATCAATCGGCGGACATTTAAAATTCAAATCTGCAGATGATGTAAAAGACCCGGCCTTAAAATATTGGATGGCAGCAGATATAGATAAAGACCCAGAAATTGATGTTGTTTATTTTGGTAAAAAGACTCCATTTGGAATTAAACATACTGGCATCGGCCATGACGGTGAGAAGCCTAACATTAAAAATTTATTAATACGTAAATCAAAAGAATTGAGAACACCGGGTAATTATGTTGAGATAAGTGGAGGAGCATTTGATTCGTTTGTTAAAAAAGGCAATGTACCTGTTGTTGAAGATGAAGAATTAGTAAGAAAAGTATTAGGACCAAAGAGATCATCACAAACCACATGGCATGGTCAACACCCAAAAGATAGTTCAAAGACAGGCAATGGTTGGTACTCTAGAATAATTGGAAGTAAAACAACTACAAAGATAATGGCCGGACTTCCAAAATAGTTGAATATTTATTATAGAGGTAAAAGATAATGGCAAAAGAATTAAATGAAAATACAGGATTTAAAATAAGCATAAAAACCCTTATTGCTATTGCAGTAGGTATAACTACTATAGTTAGTTTCTGGTTTGTGTTTCAGAGTGATTTAGATGTGATGAGATATGACATTGAAGAAGCTAAAGAATTACCTCTGCCTGTTATTGAAAGGGTGGAATATGATCTAAAGGATCAACTGATTCGTCAAACAATTATGGACACTCAAGATGATGTAGAGGATATTAAAACTAAATTAGATAAGATTGATGATCACTTAATAGGGAGTCATCGTAATGCTGATGAAGATGAGTAAATATGTAGCCACGTTATTATTAATTTTATGTTTTGGATATTCACATTCTCAAACAAAAATAAATGAATCCAACTTCAAGAAGTCTACTTCAAAGGGCGTTGTAGTAGTAGAATTTAACGCACCATTCAATGTAGGAAATAGTTTTAAAGGTTGGAGAAAATTAGAACATTGTTCTTATTATACAGTATGTGTCGCAGGAAGTCCAACGTTACAGAAAAGATATAAAATTAGGTCATATCCAACAATATTAATATTTCATAATGGTTATGTCGAAAAGAAGTTCAGAGGCAACATAATGTTGGAATTAGAAGTTACAACCAAAGAACTTCAAGAAGCAGTAGATGAACTATACCTAGATAAATTCTAAAACAATTCCGGTAAAAAATTAGGTTTTCTGAGATTTTCTCCTTATATTTATAGTATAAGATTAAGAGAAAAATAGAGTTATGAAGATATTATTTTTACATGGACTAGAAAGTCAGCCAAATTGTACAAAGGTTGAATGGTTAAAGGCCCAAGGACACCATGTTTATAATCCCACTTTGGATTATAAAAATAAAGATCAATTCAACGAATGTAAAAAAATAATAAAAGCCTTTCTACCAGAACTGATTATAGGTTCTAGTATGGGTGGTTATTTTGCATTAGAGTTAGCCAAAATTTATGACATCCCAGTTATGTTATTGAACCCAGCCTTACATAGTAGAAGTTTTGAACCGGTTGTTGAGAAACTTGATCCAGATTTAGAATTTCATCCGTTAGTGTTTATAGGACTTGGCAAGTATGATAAAGTCATTAATTATGCAAAGACATTAGACATATTAGATGACAATGCATTGTGTTTCTTCCGAGGTAATTATTTGAAAGGTGACCATGGACATAGAACACCGCTCGATTTTTTCAAGACAGTATTTACATTAACAGAAACTAGATTAAAAAGATGGTGGAGAAGAACCGCTAGAATTCATCCAGTAACTACCTCGAAATAATGAAATTAATATTTGCAATTGGGTTGTATATGATAGCCCAAATTATAGTTTGGTTTGTTACAAATGCACAGTTTATCAATAAATGGGCAGCAGATCATCCGTGGTTTATGGCGTTAGTTATTAGCGGTCCAACCACTTATCTTTTTATATTAGGAACTAAATATTCAGCAGAATACTTTGATGGATTAGTTTGGCCAGGAAGATTTATAGGCTTTGGCCTAGGCATGGTTTCTTTTGCTATATTAACATCCTTTATATTAGGCGAATCAGTTTCGGTTAAAACCGGAGTATCTTTATTGTTGGCGGTTGCATTAATTAGTGTACAAGTCTTTTGGAAATGAAGATTGTAGCATATTTATAAGAAATGGAATAATGGCATGATAAAATTAAAAACACTTCTAAAGGAAGCTCCCGGAGATATTAAGACTGTAGCAGATAGTAGTCTTTCTCAAACAGTTAGTTTATTACAGAAATTATCCACTGATAAAGATTTTCAAGATATATTACAAAAAGGCTTAGAAGACGGAGATATTTCAGACGAAAAAATTAAATTCGGAAAAGGAACTCCAAAAGCATCTGAAATGAGAGCAACTCAAGCAGAAATTGGATTTTCGAATAGTGTAGATGATGCAATTATATCAAGGCCTTGGGCTTCTGCAGTAGAAAGAGCATTTTCAAATCCAGTACTGATGCCATCTCAGCCAGATAAAGTTCCAGTCTTAGCTGCTTCAATCGGAGGAAAGATTTATATATTAGATGGTCATCATAGATGGTCTTTATGTTTAATGATTAACCCAGATGCTAATATGGTATGTGATATAATGTATTTAGACCAAGGAACAGCAGAAGATGCACTGAAAATAATGCAAATGGCTATAGCAGCGAAAGCTGGGAAAATAAAGACCAAGAATTTCGAAGGTGATGATTTAATGGCTACATCACGTGATAAATTAGAACAACATGTTATAAATAATATTGATGAGGGACGGGTCGCAGAATGGTCTAAATACACTAATGGAGAATTAACAACCCCAGAAGATATTGCAAATCATATGGGTAATGGATTAGATATTATAAAAGGATTAAAGGGAGAGTTTCCTAGAACAATTATGCCTCAAGCAGATTTTTCCGGCGCACCTCAGGACGATGTTAACAAGACATTGGCTAAAGGACAAATAAATTTTAAAGAACCATTTGGTGAGTCAATTATTGATGTAGAAAGATGGAAACAAATAGCAAATATTAAAAAGAAATAAGATTATGCCAGAAACACCAGAATATTTTGATAATATAGTTGTTGGACAATATGCAATGACTGGAGTGCCACTTAAGGTATATGTTAATGGCCGGTACTTAATGATTACAGATCCAGATGACGTAGAGAATCCATTAATAGGATTTGGAATGACACCTTCCGGCGAAATGGAACGGTATAGTTACAAAGACATTGATCATTTATTAGTAGCTAGTAATGTTGTAGATATAGAGACATATAAAAAAGCAATGGAGACTGAAGAGGAGGGCGAAGAAGAAGGCGGAGAAGGCGGAGAAGGCGGAGAAGAAGAGAAAGAGGAAGAATCCCCGTTTGAAGGCGGAGAAGAAGAGAAAGAGGATACAGGCGCACCATCTGCATCAGAATCAGTAATGCCTTCAATGTCAAATATACTACATGAAGCAGATAAAGAATCCATTCAAAAAAAGATTGACAAACTAAAAGCAAATTTACTTAAACAAAAAAAAGATCTGCTAGATGCTGAAGAAGATGAATTGACAGAAGCTCCAATAGATACATTTTATATAAAAGTAGGCGTACGTGATTCACGTAAGGCACTAAATATAATAAATTCAGAATACCGACATGAAAAAATTGATATCTCCGGAGATACTTATTACTTTAAAGATAAATCTGTAGCTTATGATGTTATGATGGACTTCCATGCAAATGACATTGAGATAATTGGAAAGAGTGAAGACATTGATGAATCGGTAATTAATGAAAAGAAACAATTGCCTAAAGAAATCTCAAAACATAAAGACATTCCATCATGGGCAAGATATGTTGCACAACAATCTGATGGAGAATGGACATGGTTTGAAGAGACTCCAACTATGATGAAATGGAAAAATGGAGGAGGTTGGAAATCAGATGGAAATCAAACTTATACAGGAGTAAAAACAGACGGTAAAGATTGGGATAAAATGCCAACATATTATTATGTAAAGAATGGAAAAATTACCGAATCAGTTAATGAAGGCAAAACTATACCATTATCTAAAATCAGAATGATGGGAGCAAAGATATTAAATAAAATAAGAATAGGTACTCAGTTTGTAACAGATGATAATGAATATACCGTAACTGGTTTCGGCCCTCAAGCACAAGCGTTTAAGGAATTTGAAGTAGATGATAAATCTGGTATTGCAAAGAAAGTTAAATTAACAGCAATGTACGGAGTTAAATTCCAAGTTAATGATGATCCTAGAAGTGCAGTTTTTAGAAAAGAAGAAGGATTAAATTCTATTATTCTAGAATCAGTTAATGAAGGAAAATCAGAAAATGTAAAAGATGACATATATGATATAGGAGGCAAAATCTATAAGGATGTTTATACAAGTGTTAATTTAATAAGTACTGATAAAACAGTTAGAGTAAGAGATTTTGAAAAAAAAGATCCTAAATTTAAAAGAGAAGTTAAAAAATATATTAAATCTAATCGATTAGGAAGTCAAAGAGATGGAAATGATTTTGAAATTTATTTAGATAAGGGTCGTAACTTTAAAGGCATACCTTTATCAGAATCAGTTAATGAATCCAGAAAACCTGTAGGATATTGGGAAAAGAAATATAAGCATTTGAAAAAGAAGCCTAAATATAAAAAAGGCGATAGAGTTGTTTATGTTCAAGACCTAGGTGGTCCATGGGAATTATCTCCGGAGACAGATGTTGTTAAAAAAGTATCAAAAGGATTAGCTGGATATAAGTATATGTTAACAAATTTCATCCAAACAAATGACTCAGAGATATTAGGACTTGCTGAAACAGTTAATGAAAGTGTTATTGGAGACATCTTAATTATTGCAGATGAAAATAATACATATGAATCATTTACGGCAGAACTAATAAGACAAAAATATATCATGGCTGATGAATTACAAGACCCGGCAGTAGAAGGTGAACTTCGTACAATGTACAATAGTATACATGAAGCAATTAATGAAGCTGTTAATGAAAATACAGATGCGTATGCGTTGCATAGATTAGCTGATAACGTAGGTCAATCTGTTGCTGAGGAATTCTTAATGAACCATAATGTAGATCTTAAATTATTAGCTAAAGCAGTTCAACAAAAAACTATTAATAAATACGAGGTAAGAGACGTTATTAATAATACAGCACATAAATCAAAGATAAAGCAATTTATGGATGAATTTGTTAATGAATTACAAGAATCAGTTAATGAAGGTAAGTTTAATTATACGAAAGATTCTAATAGTGTAAGGGACTTATTCAAAAAGATTACAGGAAAATCGGGACATGATGTTTTAGATTCTACTACATTTCAGGAAAAGGGAAGAGATGGTTGGATGCTAAATACAGATGATACCCCTATAAGTGATAATCTGCGAGCTAAATTTGTAGATGCCGTAATGAAACTCGGTAAGAAAAAAGGTTGGGAGATAAAACAATACGGAGACGATGCAATAGAAATTTATGAATCAGTTAATGAAGCTGTACCATCCCAAGAAGATTACCATACTAAAGATAAGAAAGATGTATTATTTACAATACCTGGACCTCATGCAAAGGCATTAGCAACATCTAGAGCAATTTATAAAGATATAGAAAAACATGGAATGGTCTTTGATGAATTTTTCTATAATGATAAAGGTAACGAAACTGGAGAGCATTTAATATCTTTTCCGGCTTCTGTGAATGATGTAAGTCCAGTCGGCATAAAGAAAATTATTAAATTAGTTGGCAATAGAGGTATGCACATAGAAAGACCTAGTTGGGTGAATGAAGCCAAAGATTTCAAAAAAGGTAATAAGGTATCTTACAAAGATGATAAAGGTAAAACCAAATCCGGATATATTATCAAAAAGATGACTAAGACATTTAGAGGTAAAAAGAGTATCCAATACTTGATAGGAAAAACAAAAACCACAGATTCGAAATTAGGAAGATTCGATACAATATCTACTGCTGCAGGCAAAACACCAAAGAATATGTGGTTAAGAGAAGATCATATACCTGGTCCTCCATATGAATATGATAATATATCAGAACCATATTCAATCAAAGTAGGAGATTTTGTAAAGAATACAAATCCATCATGTCCGCATCATGGATCACAAGGAATTGTTAATAAGTTAATAACAATGCCAGATGATGTAGGCACATTAATTAAATATACAGTAACCAATTCTGGCGATACTTTTAAACCTGGACAAGCACTTACTAAAACTAGTGACCAATTAGAACCGATAGAGGATTAATAATGGCTGAAAAGAAGATAAAATTAGCAGACCTACTTAAAGGATCTGGTATGGAAGAAATTCCAAAAAAATGGTTTAGCCCAGAAGATGGCGAAACAGAAAAGGGTGGCAAGCGTCCTATAGATTTGGTGTTGCCCGAAAGTAAAGAAATTGTAGTAAAGGCCGGCACGAATGAGTCAGATAGAGGTCTAGTAATTAAATGGACCAATGGTAAAGGTTATGAACTATATTATTGGTATGAAGACCCCAATAAAGCAGTGCCATCCGAATTAATTGCAGATGGTACATCTAAAGGTAAATCAGTTAAGAAAGTTATATTAAAGTATCACGCCGATCCGGAATAAAAGGTGAATCGTATGAGCAGAGATTACAAATATATAACGGCACATGAATTTATTAACTGGTTAAAAGGATACCTTGAAGCCATAGATGCCAACAAGATCACATATAAAGAGTATGAAAAGATACTAGAAAAACTTACCTCAGTAAAACCAAAAGAAGAAGACATATAATTTGGTTTTACGGATTATTTTTATTATATTGATATTATGAAAAGAGGATATACAGAAAATTATTTAGATGTATGTATAGAAGATATCTATGCTGCAATATCTACTGGTAATAATTGGCCCAAGTCTATGGGTATTGTAGAAAGGTTAGAATTATTAACTAATTTACGTAGTTATTATGAAGAACAAGACACCCCGGAAGGCTATCGGAAGTGTGCATATCTATCTAAAGGCATTGGTATATTAGAAGTATTTAAAAGCAATATTAGTGGTAGTAACATACCAACAAATTAAGGAGTTATAATGTGGTATTCAACATGTACATATGATATAAAATTTAGTTATGAGTATATTAGGAAAGAGACGCAAAAGAGTTAATCTGTACTTACATGATGATCCTACGACATCATTCCAAACAGTGATACTGGGTATATCAACTTACATCCCGGATTGTTCGCTATTACGTGCAGAACAAATAGCTACACTAGTACATCATAAAGGAAGGGTACAGATATATTCCGGGTTTTCGCCTGAAGTATATGCTATACAAGCAAATCTAATACGAGATGGATTAATAGTTGAGGCTCAAATAAAACCTAGAAAAAATTAGGATTTATGAAATAAAATCCTTATATTAAGTATAAATTTAAAATAAGTTATGAAATTAACAGTACATATTAAAAATGCGCCATTCGTTCAAAAAGAACAAAAAAATGTAGGTACTAAAGAAGCACCTAAATATAAGCCTAAAAAGAAAAAATGTATAGTAAATACAATTACTCAAAAAGGGTTACTTACTCAAAGAGAAGTTGATATGGCATTGTCTTATATCAGAACTAAACATACAATTGCAGTATGGGAGAAGGGTATAAAAAAAGGCCAAGAAATGATATATATTACTCATGAGTAAAATGTTAGATGATCATATAAATACAAATGTAATAGTTAAGTTAGAACTTGATGGATTACATAACTGGCCAGATGCCAAAAAGGTATTTCCGGAAGTAGGGTTTCTATCTGATGTGCATAGACATAAATGGTTTATCACTGCTAAGACGCGTGTTACCCATGATGATAGAGATGTTGAATTTATAATGTTCAAAAGAGATATTGAAGATTATTTGAGAAAGAAGTATTATAGAGAAGATTATAGGTCTCACTTTTTCGGAGCCAAAAGCTGTGAAATGTTAGCAAGAGAAATATTAAAACAATTTAATTGTTGTTATGTATCAGTTTTCGAAGATAATGAAAATGGTGCAGAGTGTTATATATAAAAGAAAGAAGAACAAATGAAAGAATCGTTAAAAGATCTAATGTATGCAGGCCTGGGCTTGATAGAGTCTAGTAAAAATTATTATTCAGAATCAGTACAAAATAAAGCTAAAGAGGAATTTTTAAAACTAGTAGAAACCGGCAAAAAGGCTGACTCCGAAGGGAAACATTTAATAGAAGACTTTTTTAATTCTATTAATGAAGGTAAAGCTAAAGCAATTGAAAAAGCTGAAGAGTTAATTGATAAGCAAAAAAGTAAATTATGAAAGACCCTATATCAAAAATAATGGATGAATGGTATGAAACAATGGCCAAGAATAATATTTCAGTACAGCCAAAGGCATCTACTATTCTAGGAACAATTTTAGCCAAGCATTTTAATTCCAGTAAGGAAGATGTGTTCGACAGATATATGAATACTAAAGCTGGAGATCATGATGCATTTTGGCAATCATTATCTACAGAAGAAAAGGCATATTGTGAAGAAAGAAGACAGAAATTAAGGGATGAATATTATTCTAAAAGAGGACTAGTTAACCCTAATTCCAAGACTTTACTAAAAGGATAGTTATGCCATTCAAACCTGGCGAGGGCCGGCCTGCAATGAATATATCTGAATCCGAGATTAGATATGCTATGTCTAATACTAAATCATGTATGGCAGCCGCTAGGTTTTTAAATGTATCTTATGACTCATTTCGTAAATACGCATCCCTCTTTAAAGATTCAGAATCAGGTAAAACATTATTTGACCTACATAAGAACAAAGCCGGAAAAGGTATTCGTAAAGTCTATAAAGAACGGATGAACGGAAAATATGGTTTAAATGATATCCTCGAGGGCAAATATCCAAATTACAATCCAACTAAATTAAAGCCTAGATTACTACGTTCCGGACAGTTCGAAGAAAAATGCTCATGTTGCAGCTTTGATGAACGAAGAGTATCAGATTATACTGTACCATTATTATTAGATCATATCGATGGAGATAAGACAAACCATAAAAAAGAAAATTTACAATTCTTATGTTTTAATTGTTATTACTTGCAAGTTGGTAATCCATTGGGCGGTCGTCCGAAGAAATTATGATAAAAATAAGCCAAACTTTTCTGAAAAAAAGCTCCTAAAAAATTAGGAATCGTGAGAAATTATCCTTATCTTTATTATATAATAATAAATAGATAGAGATATGAAAAAAGCACCAAAAATTGAATACGGAATGGAAATTGTTAAGCCTTGGTCAAAGGAGATGTATAATCATAATGAAAAGGTTGCGACTGAGATACGTGATGAAGTTTGGGAGAGATGGGCTAAGGCATATAAAGCATCTAAAGCAGAATATGATGCCTATAATGAATTTTTACCAGAGCAAGATTTTACTCCAGAGGGATTTGAATATGCTGAATGGTTAAGTCATCAAACGGATGAGTTAGTTAGCCTTCAAGAAGCCGTAATAGTTATAGGATATGGACCAGGATTTGAAATGAATCAAGTCAATAAAGATTTCATTGATGAGCTTGAAAATGCAGCTTCATGGAGATTGAAAGAGATTGCAGAAGAATTAGAAATTGTATTAACATGTCAATTTGTTGGTTTAAAATAAGTTTAAAAAAGTTTAAAAAAGATTAGGAATTACGAGATCTTTTCCTTATCTTTAAGTATAGTAATTAATAAAAAATAAAAAATAAAAAATCCAAGTTATGAAAAAAAAGTATGTGTATTTAATGCCGAGTTCAAATAATGGCAATTATGTGTTAACAAGAGTTGACGGAACTGTAGAGAAGAATATTTATGTAAGGGATATAATGCTAGAGAAGGCAGTTGATCAAGGTCAATGTATCCAGTATGATTTAGAAACCGGAAGGTCATATAGAAAAGATCCGGAATTATATAATTCTAGAAAATCAGAAGAGGAAGTAGAAGTTTTGGAAGACAGAATACAATCCGATCCAGTATTGAATTTTATCCATAATGAAGCAGTTGGATTAAGACCACAAGAGTTGGTAATGTCAGATTTGAAATGGAAATATTTAATTAGGTCAGCAGTAAGAGGTAAAAATATTATGATGACCGGACCAGCAGGTTGTGGTAAGACATTAGCCGCTAAGAAATTAGTCCAGGCTTTAGACCGTCCAGAATTTTATTTCAATTTAGGAGCCACTCAAGATCCAAGAGGGACATTAATTGGAAATACGCATTTCAAAAAAGATGAAGGTACAACCTTTTGCGAATCTGTATTTGTTAAAGCAATTCAGACCAAAGATGCAATTATATTATTAGATGAACTTTCTAGATCTCATCCAGAAGCATGGAACATATTAATGACAGTGTTAGATGAAGGTCAGAGATATTTGAGATTAGATGAGCATGAAGATGCTCCAACCATTAAAGTTGCAGAGGGTGTAACATTTATTGCCACTGCAAATATAGGTAATGAATATACCGCAACCAGAGCAATGGATAGAGCATTAGTTGATCGATTTATTATTGTTGAAATGGAAACTTTGAATCATGAACAAGAGTCAGGATTGTTACAAAGACTTAATCCAGGACTTCCTGCATCAGATGCAAATATAATTGCAGAAATTGCTTCAATGACCAGAAAGGAAGTTAAAGCAGAAACACCAAAATTATCAAATGCAATTAGCACCAGATTAAGTGTAGAGTTAGGAGGATTGATGTCCGATGGGTTTACATTAGAAGAAGGAGCAGAAGTTGCAATTTATCCTTTCTTTGATGAAGATGGAGGTGTTGATTCAGAAAGAACTTATATGAAGCAAGTAATTCAGAAGTATTGTGGTAATAGCAATGATGAAGATATATTTAATTCAGAAACAGAAGAAGACGAAACATTTTAAAAGTATAACTTGGATAGGGGCGAAAGACACCTGGTACTAGGAAGCATGAGTAGCCCCTTTTTTTATAAAGGAAGTATGAATAAAAGTAAAATAAAAATGCTTAACCCTAGCAAGAACTATGATCATAAAAGGGTAGAAGAATTAAATGTAGAAGCTTGGTTGGATAAAGCAGCCTTTCCTAATGGAACGACTTTACTGAGTATATTAAACACATTTAAAGAAGAAATAATAAAAAGGATAAAATAATGGCTAAAAAAGCAACTATTGGAACTTCACCATCAGATTCAGCAATGGATAAGATGGACCGATTTATACGTAGGAATGATGAACGTAAACAACTTAATGAATACAAATTTGGTAAGCGAAAACATAAAGATACATCACAAGCAGCTCGTGATTTATGGCCATTGAAAGACCAAATTGCATGGCACGAAAATAGAACGCTAGCAGATAAATTTGATGAAAGGTATCAATGTTATTCGACTTGGTTAGATACTATACAAGAAAATATTGATGTACATTATACATATTTTTTAGATTGTGTTGCTAAAATAAAACCAGACCTCGAAGAAATGCACCAGAAAAAGATATGGCCTAAAGAGGCAGCTAAAATATTAGGGTCAAAATATAAAATTTACTAAATGGAGCATATAGATCAATTATTTGATAAATTTGGAAAGGATCTCCGATATTACGGAATTCTAAAATCATCAGATAAATATACACAAGGCATTGATGTAAGTATTTATCTTTCACATCAACCTCAGGAACCGTTTAACGGACCAGCAGTCTATTTCTTATCGTATCAAGGCATGCTACATAAAATAGGTCAAACAGCCAATCTGCATAATAGAATGTTCAGGCAGTATAAATGCATTTCAAATGCAACTAACAATAGGATACGAGATTATATTAAATCAGGCCATCCATTACAAGTTCATTATATTCCATTGAAAGAACATGAGATTAATAAATTTGGTTATGATCTTAAGACATCATATTCATCGGCATTAGAACATCAATTGCTGAAAGAGTACAAGCAAATATATGATAAACTACCAGATCTTAATACAATGATTAAGTAAACTTTTCTGAAAAAAAGCTTCGAAAAAATTAGGATTCGTGAGCTTTTTTCCTTATCTTTAAGTATAGTAATTAATTAAAAAGAAAGAGATATGTCAAATTACAATTCAGTTTCAAGTTATTGGTTAGATGATGATTATGGTTATGATTACCTAGACCAAGAAGCCAAAAAAGCAGCTAGAAAAGATCCTATTAAATTAAATGCTTATCGAAATGCCGTTTCCAATTTTGTTAGAATTGTCACCGGTGAGCCGATAAGAGTAGTATTTGAGGGTAAAGGAGCTTCTTATACCGATGGTAAGACAGTTACCATTGGAGCAAGTTTAAAAGAAAAAGATTTTGATCCCGCAGTGGGATTAGCATTACATGAAGGGTCTCATTGTAAATTGACCAACTTTGATGTGTTATCAGCATTAGGTGATTTTATTCAAAAGCATGATGAAGAATGTAATATGATTTCAGAAAAATATGACCTTCCAGAAAGATGGGATGCTACATATTACATTCAAGAAAAATTGAAAGATTTGTTAAACATAGTAGAGGATAGGAGAATTGATAATTATGTTTACAATGCAGCTCCAGGTTATAGAGGTTATTATCAAGCATTATATGATAAGTATTTTAATTCTAGGATAATTGATAAAGGACTTATTTCAGATGAGTATACCGATGAAAATTGGGAGTCTTATATGTTTAGAGTAATTAATATTACAAATTCAAATCGTAGATTAGGAGCTTTGAAAGGATTGAAAGATGTATGGAAAATATTAGATCTTAAACATGTAAGTCGTTTAACTTCAACCGAGGAAGCCTTAGAAGTAGCATGGTCAATTTTTAAAGTAATTGAAAATAATATTCCAAAGCCAGAACAAGAGGTTGAAAGTAGCAACCAAAAAGGAGAAGGTGGAGATGATGAATGTGAATGTTCCGGAGGAGATATTAATGGAGGAGAAGAAAAGGAATGTAAAACACCAGAAGGAGAGGCACCAAAAGATGATGGTTCAACAGCAGAAGGTGGAGAAGCTAAAAAGGAAAGCGGCAATAAAAAAGGAAATGCAAAGGCTCCAGAATTATTAAGTGATAGTCAAAAAAGACAATTACAAAATGCAATTCAAAAACAAAAGAAATTTAATAAAGGAGAGTTAAAAAAGACATCGGTCAACAAAAAATTAAACAAATTGTTAGATGTTATGGAAAAGGCCGGAGTTGAAGAAAGAGAAGTAGAGTTTGAAAATGATTGGAATTTCAAAAAGAAACAAAAAGTAACAGTGATAAAGGATTTTAACAAAGCCTTAACAGATAATGTTTATTGTTGTATGTATGGTAGTACTAAATATAGTGCTTATGGTAATATGGTTGATGCAGTTAACAAAGGTCTTCAATCAGGAACAATATTAGGAAAGAAGTTAAAGGTTAGAGCTGAGGAAAGAAGTACTAAGTTTAATAGACAAAGAACCGGAAAGATTGATAAAAGAATGTTGCATACGGCAGGGTTTGGAATTGAATCCATATTCCAAAAAGTAGAATCATTTAGTTTTACACCAGGAATGGTTCATATCAGTATTGATAATAGTGGTTCGATGAATGGTAAAAAAATGCTTAAATCAGTTACCACCGCGGTAGCAATAGCAAAAGCATGTAGCATGATTGAGAATATGGATTGTGTTATAAGTTATAGAGCAGCTGGTAGTGTTGCTGATAGTTGTGATGTTCCAATTATGTTAATAGCTTATGATAGTCGTAAGCATGGATTGAATCAAATCAAGACAATGATGCCATATGTGCAAACCGCAGGAACAACTCCGGAGGGATTGTGTTTTGATGCTGTGATGAAAGAGATAGTTGAATCGTCTATAGGTAAAGATGCTTATTTTATTAATTTTAGTGATGGGATGCCATATTACAATGGTTATAGTGGAAGACCAGCTTATAACCATACCAGAAAGCAAGTTAAGAAAATGAGATATGAAGGTATCAAAGTAATTAGTTATTACATTACCGGAGGATATGGAAGTGATATAAGTACCTTCCAATCAATGTATGGTAAAGATGCTTCTAATATCAATGTAGAGAATGTATCAGAAGTTGCAAGAACAATGAATAAGAAATTTTTAGAAGTAGTAAAATAATCCAAATGAAGAGGACCACAATAGATAATAAGTCTTTACAAAGAATATTGAGAGAAGTAGATATAAAACACCACTCGACCGGTAAGGCTCAATCTCCAATAATTACAAAGACTTGGTTAAATAGATTCCTTGACCATTTCAATATCAGTTATGATAACGAAAGAGTTTTAGAATATCTAGATTCATTTCCATTGTATCCAAAATTAGAATTTGAAAGAGAACCTCCGCATCGCAATAAACAAACGCAAATAGATAATACGAGTCCTTACGTGAGTGTATATAATTTTTGTAAGGAAGATATAGGTATGTATCATAAATATTTTGCAGATAGACATGTCTATGATAATGGGTTAGCACATGTTAGCACAGATGCCGGCAATAAACAAAATTGGCACCGTGAAGGACTAGGACGTTATGTTTATAAGCATGCCGTCCAATCCGGAGTACGAATTGAACAAGAATGGGTTATAAATAAACAGTGTTGGATTAATCGATATCCAGTCCACTTTTTAAAGATCCTCTTTAATGAATTAGATGCTCAGATCAATCTTACCATGTACCAAAATATAGAAATTACTTGATATTTATATTAAATGGAAAAGAAGATTCTAAATATCAACAAAGGAGTAACTAGAAAGTATCAAAAAGATCAAGGATACTTTGATGGTCGTTTCGTTGAACGAACTGAAGAATCGAAAAAAGTTTATACAAGAAAAAAGAAACATAAAAATGACTCATGGGAATAATTAGTTATGTATCATGGTATATGTTAATTGGAATTGCCTTTACAGCTATAATTGAATTAGGCTGGAGGTATCATGAAATAGAAAAGCCTACGGGAGAGACTTTTAATAATTCCGATCGAATTATAATATCATTGTTATGGCCTTTATGTGTATTGTTAGTTATAGGTTTATTATTAAGAAAAAAAAAGAAAAATGATTGAATTATTAGGATGGATAAGCACTGGGTTGGTTTTAGTTGGATATGTATTAAACGCAAAAGACGTTCGTACCGGAGCAATGGTTACTTGGATTGTAGGAGATACAGGTTGGATAGTATATGATTTTTTTATCGACAATGTGAGTCATTTAGTACTTAGCCTTGTTATTATAACAATTAATGTATACGGCATGTATAATATTACTAGAAAAAAGCAATCAAAAGATTTGGAATCGTGAGATTTTTCACTTATATTTAAATTAAATAATAAAGATATGATAGAAATGATTAAAATTTTAAAGCAAGGCTTTAAAGAAGAGCCAAAAGAAATGTTAGGTAATATTACATTCCTAGTAGTTTTATTTGGAATGTTTTATATGTCAATGTGGATGTTTGCTTAAGTTATGAAACCAGTAGTACAAATATGGGTTAAAGAATCTTCGTTAGAATTAATCAAGCGAGGACAATTTCCTAGCACATGGTGGAAAGAAGCACCATCTGAATGGAATGCTATATGTATCAGTGTTACATATGATTGGTTTGTGCAAATGAGAGACGCCGAAGAAGAATTAGAAAAAGAAAGCGATTTACCGTTTTAAAATGAAATAGAAAAAGGAATAAATGAAGCATATAGAAAAGCTAGTTAGTTTTATAACTAACGAATATGTAGTACGAACGACAGTACTATGTTTAGCATTAATGACGCCTTTTATATGTTTAATTTGTTATGGTTATATGATATCATTATCACAATATTGGAATACGCCGTTACAACCACTATTCATACTATCAAATGTAGCAACAGCTCATTACTTTTTTAGTATGCCTAGATGGAGAGCATCGGCAATATTATTAATATTACTAACAGCATTTTCAGTAACAATGTTTGGAGCACTACATAATATATTTGCTATTATGTTCTTCATTGTTACAGTAATACCATTAGCCATGCATAATCATTATAGATTTTGTCTATGGTTATATTTAACAGCATTATTAATATTACCTTTTAGTATGACTATTGCAGAGATAATAGCAATTACAGTGTTATGTTTATTTCATGCATTAGTATTACGTAAAGTGTATACTTTAAACAAACAAAGAAACAATGAAACAGTTCAGTGAAATAAAAATGTTTGATCAGGACGAAGCCATGGATGCTGCATATGATGTGTTCACCGGCCGGGCATCTGTATTCGATGTAATAGAACAAGCCGAACATGTTATAGTATTTCCTTTCGACCCTACTCATATAGGTCCGGAGGAGATTAAGCAAATGGAATTTCATTATGCTAGAATGGAAGATTACGAAAGAGCAATAATTTTAAGAGATTGGTATGAAAAAAGTTAAATTAATATTAGATAATATGTGGTTTGTTATACTATATGTATTAGCGTCATTGGCAGGGTATTTTAAACATGATTGAGATGTTACAGTTTGAATCAACAAATTTACAAGACCTAGAACGAGAGTTCGAAGAACGGTCACATGAAATCTCTTTAGCAGTTGTTGAAGGGATATGTGACGCTTTGGACAATGGCGAAGATTATATTGAAATAGGAGAGTTTCCAAAATTAATAAGTGTCAGAACTATAGCTACAGAATTAGACTTAGCCTTATTTTGTTATAGAGATGATTTTTTAGAATCATTACAAGTTAATTTACCCCGGTGTATCGAATCAGAAGATTACGAGTTATGTATTAGAGCAAGAGATTGGATTAAAAAACTTAAAGATGACTGAAGTACAAGAAGAAATAATAAAATTATTAGAAGAACTGTTAAAAGGATACAGATGAGTAAAGAGTTAACAAGGTTTAGGAGAGAAATTGAATTCTTACGAACTCGAGGCTGGTGGATACAAATAAGTCCTTTAGCACGGTTAGAACCTGAAGAATGGTTACTTGCAGTATATAAGCGAGGTAAGAAGGCATGGATAACAGAAGTATGTAAAAGTGGATTTAAATCGCCGAGTGATGCTTATGAGTGGGCTTATAATTTTATTGTAGCCGCATTACGAAAAAGATGAAAGTTAAAATATTAACTATATTATTATAATAACATTAATAGCAGAAAAATGAGTAGAAGATATAAAGTAGAAAGATTCTTTGATAGGTATAATCACTTAATGGAATTTATAAGAACACTAACGGCCGTAACGGTTGTAGTATTACAAGTAATAATATTAATAAAATTATTCTCATGAGTTACATACCAACAATACCAATAAAAGATCTGATAGAAATAGAATTTGAAGATGCAGATTATGGAAAGAGAACTCTATTAAATGATATTAATAGAATATGCAGAGATGGTAATATTAATAAAAATAAACACTTAATAATATTTAAAACAACTAGCGGAATATTAAGAGTAAATGCAACAGTATGGATGGTAGGCAAGAAATATATTTTGTTAAAAGAAAATCTTTATATACCAATCAAATCGATAATAGAAATACAATGAAGACATACCTATATAAAAAAGCTATAAGCCAATGGCAAGATAGACTATCAATATCAGATTGGAATATTACTACAGAAAGAATTGATGCCAATCAAATTGAATATAATGGAGAAGACTACTTCATAGGAATCTCACGGAACTTTGATGAGAAGACAGCTGTTATACATCATGATATAGATTTAAACGATGAAGCCATTGTGCATGAATTACTACATGTACGTTATCCAAATAAAAATGAAGAAGAGATAGTTGCAATAACATCACATGTACTAGATCCGTTTGTTAATTGGGACTGTGAGCTGAAAACTGCAAAGTCCATGGCTCAAAAGATAGTAAAGGTTGTATATGCAGAAGACAATTACTATGATGCATATGAAAAGGTGCAAGAAATTATTGAAAAAGAATTAAATATAAAAAAGCTATGATGAAAATGGACAACGGTACAGCAAGTACAAGTAAAATCTTTCAATTGAATGATGAAGATATTAAGTTATTGTTAAGGTTGCTGAATGAAGAAAAGAATTTGCATGTATACCAAAACGTTACTCACCGTGGTTTTGGAAGCTGGAAAGAAAGAAAAGATCACATACAAAGTTTAATAAAAGAATTAGAAGATGAAAATCAAAAGTAACATTAAAAGGTTTCTAGCATACCTAAAATGGATAGAAGAGCAGAGGATCGAATTAGCAGTTAAAGCTGGTAACGGCTTAAATTTATTTTAACCAAAAGAAGATGAGTAAACCAAATTGGATGGAATATTGGGACAACGTTAATGTTGAACTATATGCTTTAATAAAACAAATTAAAAAAAACAATAATGGCAAATAAAGAAAAAACATACATTTATGAATCTCCAGATAATGGAAAGACTGTTTACCGGAGAGAGTTCGGAAAGTATGATAAAAGAGAATTGGTATATGCCAAACGTGAATTAGGCACGGTAACGAATGATGACATAATAAAAGAACTATGTGAAACGTATCCTAATGACTATGATGTAGGCCGAGCAGTTCGGAAATATTATATAGAAAACATATATAAAAAATAAAAGTTATGAAAAAAAGATCAATGGATGAACTTAGACAGACTAAAGATAGTGTGTATACTAAGCCAAAATCAAAAAGAAGGGTTCATGAAAGAAAGCCAACCAGAGTGGGGCCTCCGTATTTAAGTAGTGAGGAAAAAAGAAAGTTTGGTACGACTAGCTCGCATGCTGCTCGCAATGATGAGAAAGGATCGGAATGGATTCCAAACCCGGACTTGAATCGACCTCCAAGGGATAGAGCTCATATCGAGTATGAAGACATGAGTAAAAGGGAATTGGAATTGTTAGGAAGAACGTACGGTATGGAACTTGATAGAAGATTAAGAAAATCGACCCTTGTACAATTAATAACAATTGCAGCGAAACAAGACCGGAAGCGAAAAGAGAAAGAAGCAGAACTGCACCAATCAGAAAGGAATGGATTAATAAGTGTAGGGTTGGTAATAGGAGTAGTTATAACTTTAGGATTATTATGGTTCACAGGAGTTATCGGATAACAAGAAGACCTATATTATTATGCTCATTCCATATAATGCAAATACATAAACAATATGAAAGAATATACCTTAAGAGAAGTAGAACCTATATTAAGAGACATAGCTAAGCAATATGGATTAAAGCTATATAGAGTATCAGACTTTAAGATAGCAAGAACCATATGGGCAAAAGGCTTAAAGGACAATAGTATATGGGATACGATTTAGACTTTATAGCAATAGAGACTATATGCTTAATATGCATTATAGCTGTATTATTATATGCCAATACCCTGGATGATGAATAGAGTTTAGTATGCATATAGTCCTATATGGCCTTAATGAATTAACCGTTGGGCCTGAAGTATAAGATAAAAGTGTATTGAATTTTAGAGGATAGGATAAATATAAGGTTACCGTTAGGTTATGAATTGGGTAAATTGTATGAGAAGAATACGTATATATATCGTACTTCCAAATTTTTTACGTATAAAGTTTTACCTCATATGGGGGATGCGAGAACTGCTAATGAATGATCTCGTACCGGATGGATAATGGTATTGCCTCGGATGATCGGGTTCATTAAACGTTCTTAAACCTGGCTAGGTTAGACTACGTCTAATGGATGATCGTACCGGCAGCATCCTTATATTATTAATAAAAGTTATTAGGTCTGCAGGCTATATATTAGACCCTATATGTATTAGTATAGATTAAGCACAGAAAACTTAGTTAAAAATAGCTTCAATTAAATTAGGAATCGTGAGAAATTATCCTTATATTTAAGTATAATTAAGAGATATGAAAAAGAACCTAGCATTATTAGAAGTAGGAAAGGTAGATAGCCTTTTAAGGAAAGCCGGCCTAGCCGATATAGTAGATACCAGAGTAGAGGTATTGGAGAATGAATATAACCAGAAGCGTCCGCATATAGTAGCGAGGTTTAAAGAGACCGTTCGAGGAGTTAATGATACTAGGGATGGTTATGTATATTATGATAAGATGTCAGTTAGATGCGAGGAGTTGAATAAGTACTTTAGTGGAAAGGTATTTGCGTTAGGTATCACCCAGAGAGGTGATTGGTTAAAGGCCACCTATGAAGAGAGAGAAGCTTATTTAAAAGGATCAGAACCATTTGGACATCCGGCAATGTATAAAAAATAAAAGAATGGAAATATAACCTATAAAGAGACTCGCCCTGGTATACGGCATATAGTAGTATACTCATATCTCTGAGGTAGAGGCCTGGTGGTTCGGGTCTCTATCCTACTGTCCATGGAATCATACCGGCACGGCCCTAAAAAGAATAAATAGCAAGAGATGATGATGCGCATACTATATATAGAGAGCAAGCATACAATATAGCAAGAGCAACCAGTCCATATCATAGCAACACCAGTATATACCATAACCGAACGTCTAATGGTAGATCAGGGGCATACTTATGCATACCAGCCTATACACCCCAAAAACCCCATATATAGCCCTAAAACCACCATATATAGGGGGATATACCGGTTATCCTTAACATACCATGGTTTAATGGTGCTCTGGTGGGGGTTATATCAATTTTTATCGCGTTCAACGATTTTTTCGCTATAAGACCGGTTTATGTATATTAGAGGCGATGCCTCCATGCTGGTAAGCATGCTATCATAATATTTATTTCTAAAGAAAGAACATATGTCGGCAAACTATTATAGACCCTTACCTGAGCATGTTACTATAAAGCAATCCCTAATAGAAGGCTTAGGATTATTTGCTAATCATGATATCCCAGAGAATTTAGAATTAGGCCTAACACATGTAGATGCCCCCGATTTCCCAGACGGCTATATAAGGACACCCCTTGGTGGTTTTATTAACCATAGTAAAAGTCCTAATTGCCGTTTAAAGGAACATATGGGTAATATGTATCTATTTACTATAGCTGCTATATATAAAGGTGATGAACTTACTCTATGTTATAAAATGTATGATCCTTCTGCTTCATGATCTTATTCTCGCTCATTATATTATGTATATTGTTATTCTTCTGGCTTATCCGGAATTGGTTGGACGGAGACTTTTAAAAGCGGTGGTCTCATAATAGCGAGATCTTCGATCGAAGCTCGCATATAAAAACAGCCGAAGACCACACTTACTTTGATATTTATATATGCAATGTCTGACCTCCTATTAGAAATACAAATTATATTATTAACGTATCTTATCATACGAATGTATCTTCATGAACTGAAAAAAAAGTAATAATAAATCAAACATTTCGGTGATAATATTTGCCTTTACAAGAAATTTTCATTATATTATCATTAAAGTAGGATAGATTACTGATCAAGTGATTTTAAGTACTATCTTTTGATATTTATAATATATAAGTAACGAATAAGGAAATTATGAAAACAGACAAATACACCAAAAGGACATTTCTAATTGTCCTTCTCACCATTTTCCTTGGTGGGATGTGCAGCGCACAAACGAAAGAAGAATTAAAAGGAATTCCAATCAATGAAACAGGAATTAGTGTTGAAGAATACAATAGTATTATGAAACATCAAGCTATAGAATTAGACTTAAATGAAAACAAATCATTTACATTAGAATTAATCAAAGTCAATTCGAATACAAATGATGCACATATGATTCATACTTTACTACCTCCATTTGATGGTGGTATTAGAGTTGTTGAGAAAAATGACCCAAATAAACCAGTATGGTCTGGCATACCATACATAATAAAAAAAGAAGATTATGAAAACAATTAATATATTTAAAACATTTTTATTAAGTTTACTTTTAACCTTTGGGTTAGGAGTTCAATCTCAAGTATCAACATTTCCACACACATCAGACTTTGAAGGTTCTATGGGTGATTGGGTAAATGTACAAGGAGATAATGGAGATTGGGGTGTAGATGCTAATGGAACACCATCAGCTGGAACCGGACCATCAAGTGCTCAATCCGGACTTTACTATGTATTCACTGAAACATCCGGAAGTGCAACTTGGGGTGGAGAAATTTGGTTAGAATGTACTTATGATTTTAGTACACTTACTGATGCTAGTATAGATTTTTGGTTCCATAAATATTCATCTGGAATTAATGGTGGTAATGGCCCTGGAGTTTTATCATTAGATGTTTTTGATGGTTCTTCGTGGCATTACGCAGTTTGGCAAGATGCAAATACTAATGCAGATGCTTGGAAAAATGTTAATGTAGATTTGTCTGCTTTTGCTGGCCAACCTAATGTTATATTAAGTTGGACAAATTTTGTTGCTACTCCTAATGGATGGCAATGTGATATTGCATTAGATAATATAGTAGTTGATGGAACTGCAGGTGGAGGTGGTCCTCCATTATGTGCAAGTCTTGATTATGGCCAAGATTTTGAAACTGGTGTTACT
>Ga0209128_1000032_pt1 | contig 90316 bp, 81 predicted proteins | sample ETNvirnome_6_100_FD_184072 | JGI IMG/M metagenome (GOLD analysis project Ga0209128, IMG submission 184072) | Marine viral communities from the Pacific Ocean - ETNP_6_100 (SPAdes) (version 2) | ecosystem: Environmental > Aquatic > Marine > Oceanic | place: Pacific Ocean | collected 2013-06-19
TGGCACGGTGCTCTTAAGACAAAAGACCTATAACCAATAGGCATCGTGTTATATATTATAGCACAATCATTAAATTAGCACAAGCAAAGTCGTTACGAAAGAATCTCGAGTTTGTTACCATCTCAAGACCCAACGGGCCAAAGGACTAGTGTGTGAGGGAAAGTTAGTATTAAATATGATGTACATTGTATTTAATCACCTAGACGAGCAACCTACAAGAGATTGTAGTGATGCCATGACTCGCTGCTATAATAAGAGCAATCTTTAGCGGGACAAGTACTATGTTAGTCACACGAAGGGAAACCATAAGTCGTAATTATGAGAGTGAGTAAACAGATAGCAAATGTTTTTTTGTTGGTCAGTGTTCTGAAAGGATACTGTAGGCTTTGCTGTGCTTCTTTTTGATATTAACAGAAAACAATCGCTTTGTAATCCTGTTAATATGTATACATTAACAGCAAATAGGTGAGATATAAGGCTAGACTAGCCTTATATTCTTTACCTTTATAATATTGTAGTAAGTTAGGCATAAGAGTAAGGAGTAGATAGTAGGCTTTTTATATAGATATTCTGATTTATTATCAGTAGTATTTATTTGGAGGCGTAACCTTAGAGGCGGTTTTAACGAATTCTGTTCTCTTATTGTGATTAGCAATAACTGCAATAAGATGCAAGTTTATAATTGTGTCTTTCTTATTACATTTTTTTATTTCTTTACCTTTTAAATCTTTAATTATGAAAAACCGATCATTTAAAGAAGCAATTGTAGTTATGTTTATTATAATTTCTACACCTTTTAGTGTAGTACTTGTAACTAAACTATTTGCATTGTTTGTAGGAGTATTATTCGGTTGGCATCACTATCAAGTGATAGTAGGACAACCAGGTGTGTGGGTTCTTGCAACATTTGCAGGGTTATTTGCACATATTTTATTAGTAACAGCCTATCTAGAAGATAGGTATAATTCAAACTAATGGAACGTTATATTAAAACATATTATGTTCCTTCTTTTGATAAGATACATAAGTTTACAAACAAACTTGTAGCACTAAAGTATCTTAGAACACACGATCTAGACCGAAGTAGTTTATATATTCATAAACAACCTGCACCACCTGTAGGATTTATGTTTCCTTCTAGATAATTTTTATATTTTTCACCTTTAAAAACCGATAATTATGAGTAAAACAACAGTAATAGATCTGTCTATTAATCGTAGACAAATTACTCTCAAAAGAGAGTGGTATAAAGGACTTGCTTTTGGATTTGTAATTCAAAATGATTACAGAGATGTTGAAATAATTTTCATACTTCCTTTTATAGCTATACAGCTAGAAATTGAGAAGTCACCATCAAATGGTAAGTATTTATGATTACGATCAAGAATAAGTATTTGTATTGGGTAGTAGTTATTACATTATTTGTGATAGCTAACCCAATAACGATACTTGCTTTATTTTTATATGGAGCAAGTCAAGGAATGTAAGTTATAATATCGTAACTTTATAAATTATAAATAACTTTAGGTTCTGTGAAGATACAGGACACTGAGGGGATGAAATATGCGGTTTAGCGCGATAACTCTAGCAATAGAGTATAAAGACACTGCGAGGGTTATAGAGCTCTTTCTTTGTTGCCATAGCAATATGGTCAATCTAAACACATGAGTATACAGGAACAATGGGGAAATCCTTAGCGTTTCTATTTTGATGCCCAATCAGAATTGAGTCAGCGATGACAATAGATATACTTGTAGGGGTGGTTTCGATCAGATTTTATCAGTCTAGGAGGAGTACACTTCAGTACAACGATATGCTCTTGAGTATAACTCTGTACCGTGATGTTGATAGCATTACAAATAACAGTTAAGTATTTTGTTCTTCAAAAGAGAATGAAGCTTATCCAAAGGAGCTGTTATTCAATTGGGAAGTCTTTCAAAAGAAAGCAAAATTACTTTGGCGTTATTCATCGAAAGATGGCTAATACTATGCACTTCGGTGAACATAGTGCTTCAGTTACTCGCAAGGTAGCTGTTGTTTGGATCAGAAAGGTCAAATATGAGGTGGCCGCCTTATAATTGAACTAATTATGATTTGAGTAGGTGATGACGTTAAGAATGATTGGCTTTACCAATCGCCATTGGCAGTTACTTTGTGCAAACAGAGTGGATATGTTAGTAACCACCTTGACAGGATGGAATAAGCTAATTAAAGACTGACCAGATAGGGCTGTAATCTCAGGCTATACCTATCACTTTTTTATTATTTACCTTTAAAACCGATCAAATGAAAAAATTATTAAACAAAGTATGGACATGGGTAGATGCAAATGATACTAGAAAGTATAATACATTTACCATATTTGTAATATCTTTAACAATTGCCTTAATCTATACAACTATAGTATTATGAAGGAGTATAAAGATATAAATCCGTTATCAGTTGTTGATAATGTGCTTAAAGAAGCATCTGAATGGAATTTAACAGCTGAAGTAGTGTTATTTGCACTTAAAATAATAAAAGATAACCCTGAATTAGATCCTTTAACAGCTTTGTTCATTTCAAGAGATGAGTGGGATGTAGCTTCACAAATGCAAGCTGAAAGAACACATGAACAAGAAACAGAGCTTACTAATCCAATAACTAAAATAGTTAATAAGTTTTGAGTAGATATACTATATATAAGGGCAATTTAGAATTTGTATATGGATATGATTTTCCATTACAAGAATATTTTTATCAAATATTTGATCACGATATTGATGACGCTGACCAACAGCTAATTGAATGGAAGTCTAATAGAACAGACTATATGGCGAGAGACTACTATGCTAAAGGATTAACTTTAGCAGAAATAGCATTGAAGTTTCACCAATTTGGTGTACCGAAAAATGTAGTAGACTGTGTATCGTTAGGCATTCCTATTCCAGATAGTAGTTATTAAAAATTTAACGTTTGGATTTGGTTGAAATTCCAAGAGAGAGTCTCATAACCTCTTTCTAAAATGCACTCATGGAGAAACCTTCACGTGGTGAGTGTGATAGATGCATTTTTATGCATTGACTAATTCTTCTTTTTATATTTTTTAATTTTTAAATCTTTAACTATGAATGCAGAATTCGTAAATGAGGGCCAACAAATTAAGTTGGTAGGGATTGCTCTTTCGAGTAATCCAAATGCTACAGTACTTGATGACGAGGGTACTAACGGTATTAAAGGTCTTGGTGGTAAAATCAATGAGACCAGTGATGGAAGGAAATATTACCTTGCAATTTTTCAAGATTTGGATAATCCGTTCCAAGCAACTAGATTCAGAGTGATCAGTCAACAATTTGACAGCTCTGGAAATTCTATTTGGAAAGGCGGAGATCCTAGTCAGATCAAAAATTATGTTGGTAAAGCACTTCCAGGTGCAATTGTAACTAAACAGGTAGAACCTTATCCAGTTACATCACAGGATGGAACAACTAGAACAGTTGATTCATATACTGCGGTTGCACTTAAAGGTGAGAACATCGTCCAGTTGTTCAGCAGAGCAGGTCATGAACTAGCGGGAGCTAGTGCTGATACCAGTTCTGAAACATCTACTCCTGATATTGAGTTAAGCCCTGAAGCTACGGCTGAATTGGGTGCGACTAATATCTAGTAGTTGTTGAGAGATATATAGAGCTAGGTTAGTACTTCGTTACAGTTAAACTAACCTAGGCTCTATAATCTTTTTATTTTTTAATCTTTAAAACCGATATGATTATGAAAAAGTGGATAATAGAATTTTTAATATCTCCTGTAGTATTTAGCATATTAGCTACAATATTTATACTATGGGTATTATCATTTACAGCTTGTGGCTGTAAGAAAAGACCTGCTACTCCAATATTAACTTCTACTGTTAAGATGGATCAGGCATTAACCTACGCAAAGGAAAATAAAATGGATACTACGGTAGCTATTTTTGTAGATTTTAGTCAACCTGCTTGGATGCAGAGAATGTCATTAGTGGACTTACAGGCTAAAACAGTTTTAAGTAAAACTCAAGTTTCTCATGGAATGGGATTAGAGTTTAGTATTAAACCTCGTTTTAGTAATGTAAAAGAAAGTCATTTATCTTCATTAGGTAAGTATAAAATAGGTGACAGAGGATGGAGTGTATGGGGTATCAATATAAAATATGTACTTCATGGACTTGAAAGTACTAATGACAATGCTTTTGATAGGAATATAGTATTACACTCATGGGAAGTAATTCCTGATAATCAGAGAGTAAGAAAACCTAGGTCTGCTGCTCAAGGTTATGGATGTCCTGCTGTATCAAATGCATATATGCAGACATTAGATAAAGTATTAAGAGGTAGGAAGAGTGTGCTTTTGTGGATCTATAAATAGACAAGAAAGAAAAGATTTGGAACATTTAATAGTGAATGTTCTTATCTTTTTTTTTAATTATTTAACATTTTAATTATTTAACATTTTAATTGGTTTAACATGAATATGGATTGGACATTTTATAATGATAAGGGACAAAATTTTAATGTTTGGATGAATCGTCCTAATGCTGATGTATTACTTGAAGCTTTAAATAAGACAGAAGCAAGGTCTTCAAATCAATTTTGGTCACTTGTTACTACTGAGGAATATATAAACAAAATAATATGATAGGTAAATATAGTATGGCGGACTTTAAAACAGTCCATAATGCCCTTCATTCAGACAGAACGTTTGTAGTAATTGGAGGGAAGAAGTATGAAATAATGAAACGTTCTAACAACTGTAGAGCTGTCAAATTAGATGGTGGTCCTATGGTTATGGAACAAAACAAGACAAAGAACTCGAGTTATGCGGAAAGAGCCAGAAATGGAGAGCATATTAGTTGGATTATGAAAGGTCCGTCCTGGGGTTATATTGATGACAAAATAATACGATTATGAAACAATTAATAGAATGGTTTGAAATAGGTTCTACATTGTTTGTAGTTATGATGGCTATCTTTACGATAGTTGTTATACTAGATCATGCAGGATTGTTTTAAAAAAAATTAGTAAATTACATGTGAACGATTATCTCTTAAGACGACATAGGCACTCAAGCAGTCATATATGTTTATAGTTTCCATGGGTAACTGGGTTACCTACTGTATGGATGATAAGTCCAACAGTCTGTGTAAGCTTCTTAAACATCTATATCACTCAAAGGGATCTCTAAACCGCTTTTAAGTGTAAAGGATAATCTTCATGTGTTTTTTTAAAATGAAATGAATATGATAAAGTTTAATCATAAAGATGACTCTTATTTTGGGGCTTTAGGGGTCTCAATAAAAAGATTTGAAGAAATTCAAGATATATTCAAGAAAAATATTACTTCTGTATCCAGAATAGGAACTAAATCTATGGGAGTAGAGAAACTTCTTGAAATAATTAATCCTAAAAATGCGTCTGAAATCTTTGTAATAGGAATATTAATGGGAGGATATGATGCACATGCTGTAATGTACCGAAAAATGGTAGATGATATGCGAGATAAATTTAAAATAAAAGGTGATAATATTGATGATTTTTAATTGTTAATGTTATTATTTATTAAGTAACTTATAAAACTAAAACTATAAAAATGAAGAATTTAGTCAATAGATTGGAAAAACTTAAATCATTTTCTGATAATCTTAGAAGTAAGATTGAAGATCTTAATGATCAAAATGGTTATTTAGAAAGTATAGATGAGATTGCAAAACTTGCATTAGAGAATAAAGATGCACAAGTAAAGATTAAGGTAATGTTTGAAGTAGAATATCCTGAAGCTATTAGAGAAAATATAGACCCTGAAGGAGGAACAGCTCAATCTTTATTAGAAACTTTATGTGGGTCTCAAGATCCTGAAGCATTTACTAAAAACCTAGGTATGTTAAGACATAAGATAGGAGGAGGTGATGTAGGAAAAGGACAAAAGGTTAATTTATCTAAAACTGTAAGATTAGATAATCTAGACAATATTGTGTTTTTAAGTATATTAACTAATGTTTATCAAGAAGTTAAGAAACATAATACTACTGAACAGATTAAAATTATGAAAATTATTGAACGTCAAGAAAGTAAATTAAAAGTAGAATAATGGGTATGGATATATATGGTATTAAACCAATTAAACTTATTGCAGATAGTATAGAACCAATTCGGCCTTTAGATGAGGCAAATGATAAAGAGTGGAGTATCTATCTGAAAGCTCAGGATAAATATAGAGAAGAAGTAGAACCTGGGCAATATTTTAGAGCTAATGTATGGGCATGGAGGCCTATACATGCTATGTGTGTTGTAGTTAATTCTGCATGTGACTTAAAGCTTAATATGCATAATTGGGAAAATAATAGTGGAGCAGGACTTGATACTCAAGAAGAGTGTACTAAACTAGCTGATGGGATTGAAGATGAAATGAAAATCTTTGAAGCTCAAGGAATCGGTAAAGTATATTTAGATGGAGGAATGTATTGTAAAATAAAAGGTGTAGATAGTACAGCTTTAGGAATTGGAGATAGTGAATTTGTAACTAAAGAAGAAGAGGTGGGTAAATATAAAGAAGCAATACAGTATCTAAAGAGTCAAGGAGCATATGCAACAAAGCCTTATTTAATAGAAGATTCTAAAGATGAGTATGTTCTTATTGAACCTGCGTATTCAGTCTATCTTTCACATATTAGGGATTTTGTTAGATTTTTGCGAAATTGTGGTGGCTTTGAGATTTGGTAAGGGATGGCACGGAAGGGAAAAAAGCAAGTATTCTATTTAGATCACATGGATAAAATTATTCATATATCAGTTAAAGACGGAATGGCTACAGTAGACAAATGTCCAAAGGGATGTGTTATACTTATTAAAGATTATGATACTCAAGATACTGACGGATCTGTACATAAAAAGTATAAAGATGCAGATGGAGAGTATACTCTTGAAATAGTTGATTATGTTAATGTTAATTTTATAGAAAAGGAAGATGAAAAAAGTAAGTAATGTTTATTATAAATTCGAAACTTGGTTTAATAGAAAGTTTTGGATGTATTTAGTGAGTCCTAATAAAATGGAAGAGTATGTCAAAAGGAATGTCAGCAAATAAAAATTTAGGAGGACTTCATAATCTTACTATTACTAAGAAAAGTGTAGTAGATCTTAAAGAAGCTTTAGATAAAGCTTTATTACTTGGAGAGACTAAGTTTAAATTCCAAAATTTACAAGTTACAACAGTTTATGCTCAATATATTATAAGATATTATGGAGAAGAAGGGAAACAAAAAAGGAATATTAGGTACCGTTAAACAAGTTATTGTTTTTTCGTGGTATACTTTTTTAATTTTTGTTACTCTGCTCTTTATGTTATTTTTTTTATTAGGTAGTGGATTAGTCGCCCTAGTGCGGCGAAAGTGATAATCTTTATTGTTTGTTAATGTTACGAGATTCTTTCTAAACAATAAAGAAGGAGGATGTCTTCTATGCTGTTAGGCATCCTCCGCACTTTCTAAATTTAAATTATGTACGGTAAAAAAGAAAAATTATTTAAAATGAAGAAGTATAGATTAATCTATGTTCCTATAGGAAAGGAAGATAGAGAATGGATATATATTTATGCCGCTAGTAAAGAGGCTGCGATCAGGAAAGCTGATAAATATGGAATTATTATTGACTTAAATGAAGAAACAGAATGAGTTATATTAAAAGAGCAATAGAAGAAATACAGGCTAGAGGATGGCCTGTAAATGATGAGTCTTTAAAAAGACTAGTGGATACAATCCATAAAGAACAAGAACAATTAGTTCGTGATTCAGTAAAAGCTAAAAAGAATGAAAATAGAGGAAAGACTAAAAAATAAAGATCTAAAAATGGCACAATTTGTTGATAAAATTATTAGAGATTACTTTTGGGAAAACGGTCCTAGATTTATCCAAGGTTTTGATGACTTGACTGATAAAGAGTCAGATCATATTATAAATATGGGGAAAACATTATTATTAGCTCGAGATGGAGTGTTTATGTTTCCTGGACATTTTATAGATGCTGTATTAAAGAATGATTTACTGGAAGCTTTCAGTAGAGCAGATAATACTAATGTGAAGGCAATTCATTGGTATTTGTTAATTAAACTTAATATTGCCAAGTTAAATACATGATGTTATGGTAGAATTCAAAAAGACCAAGTTTGATCTTGGTACAATGGAGAAAACACTAGAACAAAAAAGGCATTTAAATTCATGGGTACAGAGTGGAGGAACAGGTAGTTGTATTGCTGCAACAGGTCTTGGTAAAACTAGGATCGGATTAATGGCAATAGAACATGTCTTTAAAGATAAACCTACACGAAGTGCTCTTATTATTGTTCCTAATGAGAACTTAAGAGATAATGAATGGCCCAAAGAGTTTACTAAATGGAAAATGAAACCTTATCTTAAGGATGTAGAAATAATGTGTATTCATTCAGCTTATAAGCTGGCAAATAATCATTATGATATTGTTGTTGTTGATGAAGCTCATACTACTCTTTCAGGAGAGTATGGTAAGTTTTATGATAACAATTCTTGGGATAATTTAATGTGCTTAACAGCTACCCCTCCAGAAAATGTAGAATATAGGAAGTTTCTAAAAGAAATAGCTCCTGTATGTTCTCAAACTGATCTGAAATCAGCTGTTAGGATGGGACTTGTATCACCTTATATTATTTATAATTTAGGTGTTTCTTTAACTCCTACAGAAAAAGTAGAGTATGATAGAGTGGATAATTTGTTCAAATTGTGCACAGTAAAATTAGGTGGTCAATGGACTGCATTTACTAATGCTACTAAGTGGAAGAATTCTTCTGATAGGGAGCAAGCTAAGTGGGCAAATATGTTTTATGCTATGATGCAAAAACGTAAGAAATTATGCTATAATGCATCCAGTAAATTAGTGATTACTGATGAAATTTTACGTAAATTTGTAGATAGAAAAGCCCTAGTATTTAGTGAATCAATTGAGTTTGCTCAAAAACTCCAAGACAGAATAGGAGATGAATGTGTTACATTTCATTCTAAGATGTCTAAAAAGCAGAGAGAGGAAACTTTACAGAGATTTGGAGACAACAGAACGAAAGCGAGGGTAATCAGTTCTGTAAAAGCCTTAAATCAAGGTTTAAATGTGCCAGAGTGTTCTCTTGGCATATGTGCAGCTGGAAGTTCTATGAAGTTGGATAATATCCAACGAACAGGTAGAACATTAAGGTTGCAAGAAGGGAAGATCTCCTTATATATAAATCTCTTTGTAAAAGGTTCACAAGAAGTCAAGTGGGTTAGAAAACGTTGTAAAGATGATCCCAATGTACATTGGGTTGACTCATTAGATGATATAGTTGTATGAACTTGAATGTATTTTTAAAAGTGTGTGTGTTTTAAGTATATCTGTCCTGTAATGGGACAGGTATATATTTTTTAATTTTATAAATAGTAAGCCCTATGAGTAAGCAAACTGTCCGAGGACAGCCTGGTAAGTATGTTATTAAAGCTACAAAAACAGCAAAGCCAAAACTTCCTGAAGATTATCATATTCCGTTAGATCCTGAGAAATTCATTATTGAAGCGGATAAATATGAAGCAGAAAGAAAGATAGTTAATGAGATTAATCATTACGAATTTAAAGAACAACTGGAAAATAATAAATAATGATAGCATTTGGAAAACCTTTTATTGAAATGTTAATAGAGCATAGAATGAATCTTGCCCAATATTTTATCCTGTATAGTTTAGTACATGACAGAACCCTTTTGAAGGAATATCAAAAGGTTGGTAATGTTATGGATTGGACTGATTATCAGGCATTACTTAAGCGTCAACATATAGCTTATAATAATGCTGAAGAATATACAGCAACTGATAAAGGAAAAGATTTTATTCATGCCCTAGTAGACAATTTTGATGTAGCAAAGGCAAATAATCCCTTCATTGATATTGATGATATGGAGGATTTAATGAACGATGTTCAAGGAAAAGACTTCAATGAGTTTCAGAAAGTTTATCCTGTTAAAGTTACACGACCTAATGGTAAGGAAATGTTTCTTAAACAGGGAGCTAAAGACTCTAAAATCACTTATCTTAAACTTTTAAAGAAAGGCTATAAAGCTGGAGATATTCTTCGTGCTTTAAAGTATGAACTTAAGATGAGAGATAGTAATGGAGATATGAAATGGATGAAAAGCATGAAGAACTGGCTAGGTGAAGAATGTTTTGTTCCATATCTTGAAGATTTGAAATCTAATAATAAGACTGATAATACTGTAGATTATGGAGGAAAGGTTTTATAACAATCGAGTTTTACAATATAAACATATACAAGATCCTACAAAGGAGCTTATGAGGTATATGGATGATAGAAGGCATGGACTTCAACGATCATTAATGACTAGATGGTCTAAATTTAATAACTCTGCGATGGGAGGAATTGATTGGAACACTATCATTACGATAGCTGGTATGTCAGGATGTGGAAAATCATCAATTGGAAACGAACTTGAAACAAGTTTATTTGATAAGAATCCTACTGAAAAGTTTTCGGTTCTTAGTTTTAATTTTGAGATGCTTGCTCCAAAGCAAGTAGGAAGGAAAATTTCTTCCAAAATGAATATGACAGTTCAAGATCTGTACTCGGCGAGAGAAGCTTTAAGTGATGAGCATTACGCTAAAGCCCAAAAACTTGCAAGGGAAATATCTTCAAAATATGATATATTTTATGTAGATACTCCTGGAACAGTTGAAGAGATGTATAATACTATAATGAAATTCCATAAAGGTCAATTAACTAAAAAAGGACTTGGTTATGGAACAGTTATTATGTTAGATCATACTCTTTTAACTAAAGGAAGACAAAGTCAGTCTGAAAGAGAGATATTGGTAAGTTTATATAAGATGTGTATGACTGTAAAAAAGCATATCAAATGCATCTTTGTAATATTAAGTCAATTGAATAGGGATATTGAAAGTAATGAACGAGTGAGTAATCCTCAAGTTCATTATCCTATGAAGAAAGATCTCTTTGGTAGTGACTCAGTATTTCATGGCTCTGATTATGTACTTATATCACATAAACCATGTATGCTGAATCTTCAGGTCTATGGACCTAAGAAACTTCCTGTGCTTAATCCACTTAATAAGAACATTGCTATGATCTATTGGCATTTAATTAAAAATAGAGACGGTGAAGGTGGTCTTATTATGAGTATGGTGGATAATTTAAAGTACAACAGGGTCGATGAGTATTTTGTCCCTGGTGAATTACAATTTGTTAATAAAGAAAAAGAACGACTAAATGGACAAGAATAAATTAGCTGTAAAAGAAGAAAGAGTAGCTAAATTCAATGACTTCAATGATATTGGAGATATGATGGGTTTTGCTGAAACTCTTATTAAAAGTAAAATGTTACCGCCAGCCTATAATACACCTGAAAAGGTAGTTGCAGCTGTAACTCAAGGAAAAGAATTAGGATTTGATCCTATGACTTCTCTTAGTAATCTGCATGTCATTCAAGGCAAGCCTACATTATCAGTTCATGCAATAGCTGCACTTTTAGCAAGAGCAGGAATTGTATGGAAGATAGTAAAGGATTGTGAAAGTATTGAAAAGGATGGTAAAGTAGTAGACAAGATAACTACTATACGTTTCCTTAAGAAATGGCATGGAGAAACTATCGAAAATGATATTAGCTTTACGTGGAAAGAGGCCCAAGCACAAGGACTCACGGTTAAAGATAATTGGAAAAGAATGCCTCAAATCATGTTGAGGAACCGAGCTTTAGCGATAGGAGCTCGATTTGTTGCCCCTGATGCATTATTGGGTATCTATGAAACTACTGAAATGGCTGAAGTTATGAAGGTAGAGCATACTGTAGATGCGGAAGGAGCTGTTGTAATTAATTAATCATTATAAAACTTATTAAATGAAACTATTAGGTAAACGAGTAGAAAGAGGGAATGCCCATGGTAATTCTCTTTGTTTGACCATACAGGAGACTGGTCATATAAAATTATCTCCTGCATTAGTATCCGCATTAGGTATAAAAGCTGGTGTAGTAGGTGCTAATAAAATTGGTTTTGCTTATTCTGAGGCAGGTGAAGCTGTTCAATGTTGTATTTATGCAGCTATTGATGGTGATGGCGTGTCTGTGAATAAACAAGGAAGGTTATTTAATATGCCTCACAATAGGGATATTAGAAACTTATTAGGATTTCCTTTAACAGAGGAACATGTTATAATGGTAGATCCTGAAGCAATTACTGATGCTTTTGAAGGCTACCAGTTATTTGAATTGGATAACAATTCAGCAAATGATGAAGTAGCAATAGTGCAAGATGATGCTCAGCAATTTGTAGCTGGTACTGATGAAGAATTAGAAAAAGAGGTGGAAGTAGTTGCACCTGAATTTAAACCTCAACCTGTCGTAGATGGAATAGCCCAAGACGATGAGGAGGAACTTGACATGTTTTAATATTAATTAACTTTAAAAATTTTAAAAATTATGAATTATTCAATTAATCAAAATACCGTAGTCCAAGAAGGAAATGGTTCAAGCATTATTCCTATTGGTATTAATGAAGATTGTCACTTAACTGGATGGGAAGTGAAAGAAGCTAGTAATGGTAGTACTTATCTTTGGTTTGGATTTACAGATTCTAAGAAAGCTACATTAAGCCATACTGAATGGGATGTAGATCCTGATAGAGTAACACCTAAAGCAGGTGAAACTCAGGAAGAAGCTTCTGATCGTAAGCTTAGTAATCTTCTTCAAAGGATTAAACATATTTGTACTAAATTTGTTGATCCTAATAATTTTGTTATTACTGCAACAGATTGGAAGTCTTTATGTGAATCTGTATGTAAAACTTTAGATGTTCATAAAGATCAAGTTATTGCTACAGCTGTACGACTAAAGGTAACTTATTCTTGGAATGACTATGCGTCTCTTCCAAATTATTGTCCTTTTGTTGAGTGTATAGATGATGTGCCTTTAGCTGAGTCTAAATTAAAGATGAATAACATTGATAAGTTAGAAAAAGCTTCATCATTGGCAACAGCAGAAGTAGAAGGTAGTGATGATACTGCCTTACCATTTTAGATTTTAGGTTGTTAATAAGTTAAGGAACAAAGATAATTTGTCATCACGGGCATTGCTGGCACCATTAGCTAAAGTGTCGTAATGGTTTAGGTTGATAGATATATCTTTTTCCTTATCTTTATTACAAAGTTATGGGTAAATATGATTTTAATAACATAAAAGAGTTTGTACCAATAACTAAAGTTAATATCCTAAATGCTATTTCTCCAGAAGAGATTTTTAGACATTACCTTGGTTTTGATTTTGCATGTAAGAAGTTATATCTGAGTCCTTTGAGGGATGATAAGAAGCCTACATTTGGGCTTTATTATAATTCCAGAGGAGAACTTTGTTATAAAGACTTTAATGGCAGTCAAGGTAGTTGTTTTGATCTTGTTATGAATATGTATCGAGTGGGTTTTTATGAAGGGCTTCAAATTATTAATAGAGATTTTTCTCTGGGATTTGGAAGTTTTGCAGAAAGAAAAGGAAATGTATATACAATTTTAGCTAAACGTGAAAAGTTAGATTATACTGAGTTTAAAGAAAAGTTTAAGAGTAAGAATACTTTAATACAATTCAAGCCTCAGTTATTTACTTCTCATGATATAGGCTATTGGATGCAATACGGTGTCACTAAAGACACTTTAGTTAAATTCAATATCTATTCAGCTAAGTATGTATTTCTTCGTAAACAATTGGTTATGTATTATAATAGACATTGTCCTGTTTATTGTTATGTTTTTCCTAATAATAGAGTAAAGGTGTATAGACCATTAGCTTTTAAATTTAAATGGTTGTCTAATACTACATCCGATACTATTCAAGGGAGATTACCATGGTTTAAAGAGGAAAATGAACTAATCATTACTAAATCGATGAAAGATGTAATGTGTTTATATGAAATGGGTTATAAAGCTGTTGCTCCACAAGGAGAAACACAACATTTGAGTGAGGCGATCATAGAAGATTTTTTTGTAAAATTCAAGAAAATTTATATATTGTTTGATAATGATGATGCAGGTACTAGAGGAGCAGCTAATTTATATAGTCAATTATCACCTTATTATAATAAAGATAATTTGATTAATGTAGTAGTTCCATTGGAGACTGAATGTAAGGATATTAGTGATTTCTACGCTATGTATGGAAAAGAGGAAACTCTTAATCTTTTAACACGTAAAATCAAATAATATGAAAGAATGGACAGTTGAAATTTCTGACTATACTGATAAAGTACCTTTATCTTTTAAAAGAAGGGCTAAGTATATTCAAAAGGATAAGCATCCTTTGAGTAAACGTAACCAAACTAATATAGATGCGGGTCGTTATAAATGGAGTGCAGATAATGTTTTAATAGATGAGCAGGGAAATAGGCTTTTAGCTAATCCACGATCAGCAGGTACACCTAAGTATTGGACTATTAATGGTCAAAGGTTGTATGATGGAACATTACATTATACAGCACGATCAAAGGTAACAAGATGGGTACATGAATATTTATCTAAGTATGTCAAAAGACTACCTAAGATAGTTATTCCTAAGAATCATTATGTACATGTATGTCTTGATTTGCATAGACCTATTGGAGAAGCGAATTGGGATTTGGATAATCTATGGCCATGGACAAAGTGGTTTATGGATACTTTAGTTGAGTATAAAAAGATTCCAGATGATAGCATAAACTACGTAAGAAGCGTAGGCCAAGTAAATTATGTTGAATCGGATGACAGAAAATTAATTTTTAAAATAAAGCTTACAAAATATGAAAGTAATGGAGTCAATACCACAGCCGAAAACGCTGTTGAATCATAGAATAAGTATAAGCGGGCTAAATCTTCTTGCCTGGAATCCTATTGATTATAAAAGAAGAATTGAAGATCCCGAGCAGATTGATGCTCGGCACTTCAGAATAGGATCTGCGGTAGATTATATTCTGACTGGAAGCGAAAGCTTCTATAATAGGTACAGGCTTGTTAATCATACAAGACCTGCGGGAATGATGGGAGATTTTGTAGATCATTTGCTAGAATTAGTAAAGGATAAAGATACTACAAATATTCCTGTAGCTGATTGGGAAATCATGCTTTTAGATGCACATGTTCGAGCTGGGTATAAGACTAAAGCAGAAACTGTCATCAAGAACTTTGAAACTAAACCTGAAATTCAGGGTTATTTTAATGAGCAATTGGAAGCAGATGAAAGATTACCTATTTCTGCTGAAGAAGATCAGATTGTATCACGGATAGTAGAATCTCTTCAACAAGGCGATGCTACTAAGAAATGGATTGTAGAAATGTCTACTGATCCTAATATTGATACATATGATCAACTTGAAATAGAGTGGAAGTATCGTGGATATAATGCTGTATCTCATTTAGATAAGGTATTAGTAAATCATATTACAAAAATGATACATCCTATGGATTTGAAAACAACAGGTAAATCTGCGTATTCTTTTCCTCAAAGTGTACTTAAATATGGGTATTTCAGACAAGCGGCTTTCTATATGAGAGCTTTAGAAAGTTGGAAGCTAAAAGACAAAAGAATTAAAGACTATAAAATAGATAGTTTTAGGTTTATTGTAGCTGAAACTGCTTGTTATACTCCGCCGTTAGTATATAAATGTACTGATAATGATATAGTTGTAGGCTTACATGGAGGATATCTTCATGGAAGTAATAGGTATATTAAAGGAGTGAATGATCTTATTTCTGATCTTAAATGGCATCAACATCATAATAAATGGAACATGCGTAAAGAGGTTGCATTAACAAAAGTAGATGGTGTAGAGTTAAATATGTTCTCTGATCGTGATATTTATGTTAATCAAGAAGATAAATAGGTTATGGCTGATGATTTGAACAACTGGACAAAATCCACATTATTTCTTCTTCCTATGATAGAAGATGTACTGGGGCCTTATTATAAGTCTTATGGATTTCAAAATGTTTACCTTAGTGATCATCAATATGAGACCATTCATGAAAATTGTTTGTATGTATTATATAAACCTAGATTTACCCAAGCATATATAGCATATGAAACTAAATTAGAAGAACACGTTTTATGTACTGATATATATGATGTGGGTGATAAGCGAGGACGGGTTATGTTTGTATTTAAAATTCCTAGTAAATTTAAAAATGACTTTTTACTTTTTAAGACTGGAAAGTATTCTAAATTCAGTAAAGAATATAAAAGTCTGTTTAAAAAAGGTTCTAATATCCATAAAGTTGTATGGAGAAGTTTAGAATTAAAAAGTTATTGGGAAAAACGATTGAATACAAAATTGCCTAAAGAGAATGAAGTATGGGATCTGCCGTATCCAAAAGATGAGATTTATAGGTATGATAGGGAAGTACACCAAGTGCTTAAAAAGCAAGATTAATTAATTAACATTTTAAAACTATTTAAATGCAAGAGAGAATTGTAAAAACCAAAATGTATGGCAAAGATGAAATCTTTAAAGTACTAGCTTTAGGAGAAGCTTTAAAACTTCCTGTATTATTATTAGGCCCTCCAGGTGTTGGTAAAACCCAAGCTTTGTTGGACTATGCAACTGCCATTTATGGTGATAAAGAAGAAGCTTTACAAAAGAGCTTTATAATTGAATTGGACGAAGGAACTAAAACTTCTGAAGTTAAAGGTAGAGTAAATATGAAGACTCTTCTGGAAGATAAGAAATATGAAGTAGAGGCTCCTATAGCTGATGCTGAATATATTTTATTAAATGAAGTTGATAAATGTAATTCTGGAATCAGAAATACTATGTTGTCATTAATGAGGGAAAAAACTCTTTTCTTTGGAGATAAAGTAATTCCATGTAAATGGAAAGTTTTAGCTGCAAGTTGTAATGAGATTCCTGATGATGAATCAGATAGTCCTTTTTGGGATAGATTTGTGCTTACCTATAAGGTAGAACGTGTTGGTATAGATGGTATTGTTAACTATTGGAAAGATATGAAGATGAAAGATGTGAGTATTAATATTCCTTCAGGTAGAGAAATTATAGGAACTCAAATTCATAAATCTAAAGTAGAAACCATGTTAAATGTTGTCTATGATGCTACTTCTGATAGAACTGCTTCTTATTTACCGACTGTTGCTAAAGCAGTTAAAGCAATATATGGTTTAGAAGATGTTGAAGCTCTTATGAAGACATGCGAATTTGTATGTCCTACTAAAGTAGCTGATCTTTCTGGTAAACTAGAGACTGCACGGGTTGCATCTTTAAGAAGTCAAATTAAATCTTTAGGTACTGTTATAAATGGTAATGATAAGTCTTATGCTCAAATGTATTTAACTCAGTTAATTACAGATATCAAAGAATTAGGTGAAATGACTACCTATAAAAAGAAATCTGGTGAATTAATGGTTGAATTACAGGACTATATAGGTGAAAACTATGCAGGAACAGAGCATGAAGAAATTTTTGATAAAGAAAATACTGAATAAATGGATAAAAATTATACAACATATAGTTATGAAGATGGCTATGGCTATGGGGATTATGTAGATCCCTATAGCAGCCAAGCTAATTCAAATTCGTATGAGTATCAAGCAAGTTTGTTTGATGTAAATACAATATTTCGGGATATGAAACAAGATGATTGTATCATTGATCCTTCTATACGTAGTTATTTATCTGATAAAGTACTACGTTTAGTAAAAAAGAGTATTAAGGGAGATTGCTTTATGGAAGATAAGCATATACTTGATATATTTAAGTATTTCTATAAAGCATATAGTCATATAGTAAATGTAACTCCTAATGATTATCACTGGCATTATTTGTTAAGTAAGATGGATAATTGGTTATTGAAGACTATAACTGATTCTAGAGTACTTTATAGTGTCCTTACAACTATTGCAATATGTAAAAAGTTTAACACTATATTGCAGAAGTTTCAGACTGATGTTTGTCAAACACAATGGGCTTTAAGAGATTTTGTGAGTAAAGAAGGATTGTGGGAAGCAGTTAAAGACTCTTTTGATGGTAAATCTTTTATGCCATATTATTGTGGAGGAGATGATGAAAAGAATGAAAGAGATACTATTAAGAACTTAACTTTACAGCTCAAAGATAAACTTGAGAAAGGTATTCAAAGTGGAATTCGTCAGGCTAAAAAGGATATTGATAAATATCGTGAGTTTATGGGAAATTCTGTAGGTGATACTATAGCTGAATTGGATTACATAGATGTATATCTTGATCCTGCTATTATGAAAGCTGTAGCTGTAAGTGGTAAGTCTATTAATAAGTTTGTTGATAAAGTAATTGATTCTTCTACTGAATCTTTGGGAGGTGTTCCTAAGGTTTATCAGGAGAGTATCTTTGAAGCAGAGGAGATTGATGAGATAGAAGGGATAGAGAATTTGATTCATCCTGCTCTTTATAGAGATCTGTTTGTTAAGACTACTAAGTATCATATGAACTTTGATGTTTATCTTGATGATAGTGCTTCTATGACAGGTACGTGTTCTTTAGGAAACAATAAGAGTATTAGACAAAGACTTTTAGTACGTTTTATTGCTCTTAAATTGCATAAATTAGGAATGCTTAGAGATATTTATCTTTTTGATCAATCTTTGAGAAAAATTAATTTTGCTAATCTGCTTACTGCTCGTTTAGGCGGTGGAACTGATTTTACGCAAATAATTAAAAATATCAAAAAGATAGGAAGACCTGGAATTATCATTACAGATGGTCATGCAAGTATGAATGAATTTTCTGAAAAAGCTTATATGATAAATATATCAGGAGTTGGAGGATATTGTAGTTCTCTTTATAATAAGAGTGTTCCTTTAGCTAAAATGGTTGCTAAAAATAAGTATGTGTATTGGGATGATGGTAAGTTTTATCATTCTAAAATTGTAGAACACAATGGTAGTTATGATAGCAAGTATTATTATATAGAACAAGGAAGAAAATTTTAATTATGACCAAGTATGAACAAATTATGTATGAGAGAGATCTGCCTGGGATTAGAAGATCCCTTGAAAGTATAGCAGAAACTCTAAAAGCAATAGTAGTAATTATCTCCGATCCAGGAGATGAAGTAGAACATATTGTTGATTACCCTGCAGAAATGAGCAAGGTATGGGGTGATAAAACTACAAATTCAACAGGTAAGTTACCTGATGATTATACAATGGATTGAGAAACTCCAATGGGAGACTATATAGAGATTAGCATAGCAGGTAAGTACTGCATAGCTAAGTCTCATATATAGCTCCCTATACGGAGAGTTCGTAGGATTCATTGCGGGCATAAAATAGAGCTAACAATTCTTTAACCTCTCAGTAGTGCTTAATTAATTGGTATCTATTTATGTCTGTTATTTTTTAATTATTAAAAATTTAATTATGAGTACAATAACAGAAATTGAACAAGAGGCTCTTATTGAGCTTATTTTAAAAGTATTGCGTCTTTCACAGAATGGGCATGTAAGTCCTTTTGAAAATAAAATTGCTGAAGAGCTAATAGCAATTGATAAAACTTTACAAGCTACTTACTTAAGGATAAATGGTATTGAAACTTTTCTTGGTTCTTTAAATACGAGATTATCTAATCTTGAAAAGAAGAACTTTGAAATACTTCCTGCAAAGGAAGGATCTGATTTTGATATAGATAAGGAAAAACTTCCAGTTCAAGGTAAAAAGAGAGGTCCTTATACTACTACTAAAAAGATAGCTAAGAAAATTGAGCAGATATTAACATCTGCTAAACATTTTACTAAACAACAGATTTTGGATGAAGTAGCACGTAAGAGACCAGATTTAAATACTTTAAGTGGAAAGAGCATGCTGGAAAATATCAGAAAGGCTAAATGGAGACTTGATGGAATTAGACGTAGAGACCTTAAATTAGGAATTTATGGAACTGAAGGCTATTGGAAGAAGAGAAAGACGAAGAAATGAAATTTGAATCTTTTTTTACATTTTTAAATACAATGATAAATGAAAAAGAAATTAAATAGCGGAGTCCTTTTTGGAAAGGACTTAAATAAAAGGGTTACAACGTATCTTCTGAATAATCCTGATCTTCGTGATAGCGATAGTAAGCTTATGGCAAGGATTTGGTATGATGAAGTGCAATCAACTTTAGGTCTTATAGAAACAGCAGAGGAATTACTCATTGCTGTTTCTAAAGGACAGTTGACTAACTGGGAGAGTGCGACCAGGTGTCGTAGGAAAATACAGGAAGAGATTCCTGAACTACGAGGGAAAGGTCATAGTTTACGGAAAGCTAAAGCTAAGCGTGTAAAAGATGGATTTAATACTCCTTATAATAGGATATTATGACTCAAAAGAAAGTATGTAAAACTTTAAAGAATAGTAATGGTACTGTATGGATTTCTGATGAATTTCGTACTGAAATAATTAAATACTATTGTTCTACTGGAGACAGCTTAAAGAATATAGCAAAAATATTTGGTATAAGTGTGGGGTGTGTTTCTAATATTATTACAAAGTATTTTAAAGATAAAGCGTAGAGAGGATACGCCTTCTTCCTGGGGTCTAGATCGGTTTGGCTCCAGGGGAGGGCATCCTATTAAAAAAGAAAATAATGAAGAATGAATATAATGAAAATAAGAAGATGTATCAGGAAGCACGTGATACTGATAAAGCCTTTTTAATTGGGCATAACAATGTGCTTGAAGAGATTGATTCTAAAAAGAAGTACGATCTTCAGGAACTGAAGTCTTTAGTAGGCGGTTATATTGAAATTGTTTATAACTTACCTATGAATAAAATGATGGTTATAAATGAAGAAGGGAAACTATCAAAGTTACCTTATAATTTTTATGCAACAAATCTTGCTTTATTTGATCACAGTATTGCTACTGATGATTATATTGCAGGAAATGCTGTAATTTTAAACAATAGTCAAATTGATTAATTATGGAAGAAGTAACAGAAGAACAATTTAAAGCATATGTAAGTCTTCAAGAAGAAGGAACATATAATATGTTAGATTCTATGGTTAGGGAAATATGTGATTTAACCAGAGAGGAACATGCAGCAATTATAATAAATTATGATAAACTTAAAAAAAAGTATGTAAAAAAATAATTATGAAAAATGAAGAATTTGATAATCTTAATAGTGAAGATTCTGAGTTTCAGAAGAAGGTAGTTAAGTTTGTACTTGCTACTTATGAGAAACATAAAAAACATTTACCTCCTTCTTTATTTGTTAAATCTGGAGATGGTGTTTATAAAATACATCCTATTCCTCCTCATTTATTTGAGCAACAGAATGGTGAACAGATCATAGCAGACGGTGTTAATACTATTATTACTGATTATGATGCAAGCCATGCTTGTTTTGCTTCAGAGTGTTGTTATGCTAAAGTAAAGGCAAATAATGCTGATGCTATTAAAAAAGCTGTTGAAGAAGGTATAGATAATGTTGAAGGAGCACAGCAATGTGTAGTTCTTTCTTTTGAAAGTAAAAAAGCAGAAGAAAAATATTTTTATAGGTTTCTGATAACAGAAGAACAAAAGCTTCAGATAGAAGAACTTAAAGAGTATACAAATAAGGATGGAGAGAATAATTTAATAATAAATTTATTCAGAAAATGATATATTTTATTGGAAATCAGGGAATACTACCTTGTTGTGAAACAGCAACTATAGAAGATGTAGTAATTTGGTGTTATGACACACCTAATAAAGTCATGGGAGTAGATACTGAAACTGAAGGTCTTAATTGGCTTTCAAAGAAGGTAATTATGCTTCAATTAGGAGATGAGAAGGACCAGTTTGTGATAGACACACGGTTTATAGATATCTCCTTACTTAAGGCTCCTTTAGAGGATCCTAGTATTACAAAGATTTTGCATAATGCGAAGTTTGATTATAAGTTCATGCTTTCTAACTTCGATATCCGTATAGATAATATATATGATACTTTGTTAGCTGAATGTGTGCTTAATTGTGGGCGTCAAGGAGTTTCTAAAGGACTAGCTGATTTAGTAGGTAGATATTTAGATATTAAGTTAAGCAAGGAAACTAGAGACCAATTCCACACAATGCGGGATGGCGTACCGTTTACTGAGTCCCAGATTATTTACGGGGCTAAAGATGTGGAATACTTGCCGATGATCAAGGGATTTCAGGACTATGCAGTGTCATCCTGGGATTTGGAATATGTGCTTGATATTGAGAACAGAGCAACTATAGCATTTGCTGAAATAGAGAACAATGGGATCAAGTTAGATCGTGATAAGTGGCTTGGTTTAGCTATTAATGCAGAAGGCCGTTTAGAGGGCAAAGAAGATGAGTTAGATGATATAGTATTGAAAGACAACGACTTACGTAAGTATAAGAGTCCAGGAGTTCAGCTTGGGATGTTCGGCGTCAAAGAAAAACATACTACGGTCCTGTGGTCTTCACCGTCACAGGTGCAGAATGTACTTCAAACACTTGATCCTAGTATACAATCAACTGGTGTAAGAGAGCTCTTTAAAAGACAGAACTTTCATAAGCTCTTTAAGAGCCTTATAGATTATCGTAAAGAGGCTAAATTAGTGACTACTTATGGGAGAGAGTTTGTTAAGTATATAAAGAAGGAAACAGGTAGGGTACATACTATTTTTTGGCAGATCTTAAACACGGGGCGTGTCTCGAGTGGGTCTAAAGGTGGTCGTTACTTTGAAGACTATCCTAATATGCAGAATATTCCTGCTTTGAGCGAATATAGAAATTGTTTTATAGCTGAAGAAGGTTGTAAAATCGTAAGCTTTGATTTTAGTGGTCAAGAGTTACGCCTTATCGCAGAGGGTGCCCAGGATCCGTTGTGGATTAAAACCTTTAATGAAGGTGGAGATGTACATGGGGAGGTTGCTGCAATGGTCTTTGATATAGAGGTGGCTGATGTGAGAAATAAACCAGACTTTTTACGAGGAAAATCATATAGGGATGTAGCTAAGACCATTAATTTCGGGCTTGCGTATGGAATGTCAGAGCATAAGCTTGCTGATACTCTTGATATTCCTGTAGAAGATGCGAAAGCTTTTATTGATAAGTATTTTATAGCGTTGCCTAAGATCAAGAAGTTCTTAGAAGCTTTAGGTAATTATGGTAAGAAGAATAAGCATATACGGACTTTTAAACCATCAAGAAGAATAAGATTCTTTCCTGATGATGTCTATCTAAGTCAGATGGATAGGAAAGAGATGTTTAGAACTCTTGGTGAAATAGAGCGACAATCTAAAAATACTCCTATTCAGGGAACTGGAGCGGATATGATTAAGCTTGCTTTAGCTAAGATTGTAGAGTATATTAGGGAGAATGATCTATGGGACAAAGTAAAGCTTATTACACAGGTTCATGATGAGATAGGTTGTGAGGTGAAAGAAGAGTATGTAGAACAATGGTTACCTGTACAGCAACGTTTAATGGAGGAAGCAGGTGCTGAATTTGTTAAATCAATGAAAATGACCGTTGATGCGTCTGTTTCTGATGTTTGGAAAAAATAGTTTTCCGAAATAGGAGTAGGATGGGTCGACATAAAAAGGAGAATAAAGGTGGCCTTGTAAGTCCTTAAGGCTTGTAATTTCACATGAGCATGCAGAGCCGAGAGATTCTCCTTCTCTTATAGAATGAGACTATTCGGGCAGCTGAGTGGCTTAGAGGCGATTTCGTTGTAAAAAGAAACAGAATGATGAATGTGCGACTTCCCGTAACGAGGGTCATGGCCTGTCATCCTATACCTTATCGGTTGATCACGAATGGCTCATTCTTTTTTTTAGTAATGTAAGTGACGCTGGTGTACACAGTTCTGGATTTAGGTTACCTGCAAAATGTTTGTCTGTGCTACGGCATGAAGATGATTAGATGTAAAATGAAAGCCCTAAGCGGAGTAGTGTGGAGAACGGAGGGAAGACTCCTGTATCTTGTAAGACCCACGGGTCAATATGAACTATATAGGTATACTGTTATATAGAGAAGACGGTCCATAAAGTTAAGTTACTGCATTACTAATTTTTTAGCACTTAGGAGGACAATATTGTCTGTAATTATGAGGATAAGGACTAAGTGTTATTGGGGAATAAGGTTAGTGTCTACGCTTTATTCCCCTTTTTTTTAATTGCTTCAGCTAGTTTGCCATTTTTGTGTGGGTCATGTAATGGAACTTGTAATACTGGTTTCCTAAAGGAATTAGTTCAAGTGTTTCTTTAAGTAACTTGTTATGACCTTTTCTTACTCCTGCTTTATATTGTCCTTCTCCCATTAATTGCTGTATTATTGCTTTAGGCATATCTACAAGAATATCTGATAATGTTCCAATAGCAGGAGCTGGATTTCCTTTTGTCATTTGTAACATAGCATCAGGATTAATAAAGAAGGTTACTTCTGTATTTACTCTAGTGAATGTATTAAGCAGTAAAGTCATTCCCATATTCATATAAAGTTGTTCTTCTTCATCTTCATCTTCAAATTCGATTTGTCCTAATAAGAATAAAGCAATGGCTAAAGCTGCTACAAAGTAGATCTCCGCCATATTTTTTCTCATATTGATTTTATCTACCTCATCAAGATTTTCAAATTCAGAAGCATCTTTTCCTATTAACTGTAGGCCAAACTGTTTAGCCATAAGTGTTGCAAATCCCATAGCTCCTGATTTTTCAAGAGCTGTTCCATAACTTCTCCAAGTTCCTTTAGTATATCTTTCTAAAGCTTCATCCCATCTCTGGTCTTCCCATCTATCAAACCATAATTCAGGAACCCAAGATCTGAACTGAAATAACATTCTTCCCAGAACATGTTTTTTACCAAGTATAGGTGATTTTCTGTCATAGTTACCATGTATTCTTCTAGCTGTTACATCAAATTTCATTTTAAATTTAAGCCATGCGGCACTTCCTTCTTCTGTATCAGAGAATTTATCCCATCCTTCATTATTCTGAAGAGGAAATTCTTTAGCATTCCATTCTCCATTTTCATCAAAAGCATCCCATAATGGTTTTTCTTCTCCTTGGTTATTTTTTACTTTATTAAAGTGCATCATTGCTACTAGTATCTGTCCATATACAAAGAATTCTGATCTTTCCTGTAAGAGATATAACCAATTTCCACTTCTGGAGTCTTCGGATCCATACATTGATTCTACTACCTGAGCAAGACCATCAAAGTTTGCCATAAGAGCTCTTACTTTCTTTCCTAGCTGTGTAGGAGCATATTTACCACCATTTATAGTTGACCCCATCATTGTAGTAAAAGCTTTTCTTGCATTACCAGGTGTGAATTCTGATTTACCTGCGGCATGTCTGAATACTGCAGATGTACCAAATACTAAGTTAGCTGTAGCTGAAAACCAGTTAAAGCCCATACCAAGAGCTTGTGTATAGGTTATTAATGCATTACCTATACTTTGTCCTGTTACTGGTCTTTGAAAGAAAGTTTTTAATGCATCTTCATATGCTTCTCTATTTTCATCTGTTATATCAAGCATTGGATCACCCTTCTTATTTGTTTTCCTAAACTTTTCTTCTTTGTTTAGTTCTGCATAGATGAAACTTTTTACCTTTTTTGGAAGAGGTTTAAGTGAGTTCTTATAGTTATCATAAGCTTCAGTATACGGTATATCATTAGCTAAGTCTTTTTGAAAGGTTTCAACAGCATCTTTTATTACTTCAAATTGCTGTTTAGCTTCATTTCCCATAAATCCTTTTTGTTTACCTAATATTTTTACAGGAGTCCCAGGTTCTTTAGTCATTCCATATAGAAGAGCTTCTATTGTATATTGTAGTTGTGCTTTAGCTCTTACGAGTCCTTTTTCTGCCTGCATAAGATCTCCTTCAGTTCCTTGTTTTTGTTTTTTACCTGATTGAGTTTTAGTCGCTGCTTTAATAGTTCCAAGTAATCTATTAGCTAAAAGAACTTGTGGTTCTACTCTTGCTTTATGTCTATAATTTGTAGCCATAGCTGCAAAAGCTTTAAGAATCTTACCAAGATCATAACTTTTTTGGTTAGGCATTAAAGTTTCTCCTGTCATCCATAAAGGAATAGAAGGCATAGCTTGTCCTGTTGCAGTTTCTATAGTTCCGTATTCTATTTCAGCTTCTACACTATCTGTAAGAAGTGATACCATACTATTATTAGCACCTGAAATAATTCCTCGGAGAGCAGAATCACTATATTTTTCTGTGAGATCTTTTACAAGATCAGGAATTCTATTCTTTTTTATATCGCTGTTATCTGGAAGATACGCCCAAAACTTTTCCATACTATTTACATAGAAATCATAGAATTCTTTTAGCTCTGGAACTTTCATTACTTCTTCAAACTCTTTGTTCCAATGTTTGGCTGCAGGTACTGATGGAACATAGCGACTAGCAAAATTGTATTTAAGGACAGCCCCACTTGGAATTTTTCCTCCTGATGTAAGGCTATTAAAAAGTTCATTATAGATAAAAGGACTGTTTTGAACATCCCATTTATCTCTAGCTGCTTCATATGCTCTTAGATCAAAATTACCGTCTTTATCTACAGATATTACTTTTAAATCTTCTATTATTTCTGTTCTATTTTCAACAAACTTATTGAAAAGAGTTTTTTGTTCTGTTAATAGAGCATCTATCATTTCAGTAGCTACTTCTCTTCTTTCTTCATTTCCATCTACAAGCTTTTCTATAAGCTGTTCTCTATATTCTTTTCTTTGCTGAGCTGTAGTTGGTGCTTGTTCAATTCCTAAGTCTGTTTTTCGTGGATCATATATTTCTTTACCATCTATAAGCATACCAATATCGATAGCTACAATATTTTCTTTTTGCCATAGCATATGCTTTTTATAAGCAGCATTAGAAGGTCCTACTCCTTTTACACTATTGATATGATTTCTTTTTTCCCATAATTTTTGAAAATAAGAACGGTTGATTCTACTAAGTAAATTTCCTGTAAGTTCTCCATTTTCATCTTTTTGGGCAAGCTTGTCAAATTTTTCTTTTATATTGCCTGGTCCTATATTAAGTTTTTCAATTGCTACGTTTATATCTTTAACATGACCTTCAAATTCATTACTAGCTTTTATAATAGCCTGTTGTAACCATTTATCTACAATTCTTACTATTGGAACTTGAGAAGAGAAAGCACCTCTTGTTTGAGCTGCAAATGCTCCTGTATCAAACTGAGGTCCAAATATATCTTTCATGGCTAAGTCTAATCCTGCAGATGAATTAACCATTTTTCCTATTATTTCTCTAGCACCATGTGTCCATCTTGTTTCTAAATCTTGAAGTTGACTAGCAATATCTCCAAAGTTATATCCATGAAATTGTGTTTCTCTGGTTACTCTGTTCATAACCCCTTTCCAGGATTTAATTATTTTAATTACTGAGTCAAGTTCAGAAAGATTTCCTCCTTTATGCAAAACTTTATCTGCCCAGTCTAGCTGTTCTTTTGCTATTTTAAGTGTTTCAACTGAAGTTTGTTCTCGTAAAAGATCATCTCTTTGTTCTTTTATTTTAGCTATTCTTGCTTCTAAAGGAGCAACTGGATCTTCTCCTTTGTTTTCTAAAGAACTTGCTCTAGTAATACTTCTTTCAAGATTTTTTATTTGATTGTTAAGCGAATTAATAATGATCTGTGTAGCTGAGTCAAGTTCTCTTTTCTTTTTTCTTTGTTTTTGCGGCATCGCATCAGTACTGTAATCGCCTTCAGGTCTTTCATCAGTTACTACTATAATGTAACCTCTGTTTGAATCTGGAAATACTTTAGCAGTTACACCAGGATTTTCAGCTTCGATCTGTTCAGCTCGGCTATTTGCTGTTGTAATAAGAGTAAATAGTTTCTTTCCTCCGTGTCTATTAAGTAAGCCATAGCCTTTTTCTATATTATATAAAGAAAGATTTCTTATAGGAACTTCTTTTGCTTTAGGTTTTTGAGCATAGAATACTTCACCTTTTTTAGTAGCTATTCCTATTTTTCCTGTTACTACAATAGGAGTTGCAAGTTTATTAACAGTTCCTTCTTTTATAGCTTTCTTTATAAGTTCATTAGAATACTTAGGACCTACTCCTTCAATTGTTGATACAGTAATATGAGGATGTTTAACTTTAGATTGTGGATTTTCTATAATAAGTGCCTGACCTTTTTCATCTTCTACAGTTGCTATTACAGTTAAAGGTATTTCTTGTGTATAAGGTAATGAGTTTATAAGATCTTGATCGGGCATAAATTGAATTGTAGAATGATGCATATGAACATTCTTATGTTTTGCTGGAAAAGTTTCTAAGAGAGTCTTATGTACTTTTTTAGAAATAAAGACAGCAGCATAAAGAGCATCTTTTTTAAGTTCTCCTAATGATATAGGTGCTTCTTTTTTAGGCATATCATCCTTTCCCCAAGCTGCATCTAAGAAATCATCTCCCATCATATTTCCATCGATACCTGCATCTGAAATAGGATCATCTGCTTTGAGTTCTTTAAAAGGTAATATACCTTGATCTAAATTTTTATATGTAACGTTTTTATTTAGTTCTTTAGTTGCCCATTGCTCTAAAGTTATAGGGTTTTTTATAGTCTCTCCTGCTTCTCTTTCTCTGTCTAGATATTCTGCCAATACTGCATCCATATAGTCAAAAGCATCACTTACTGCTCCTACTTCAGGCCATTCCAGTATATCTACTATCTGTTTATTAACAGGTGTTTTATTTGCACGTCCTAGTGAGCTAAAAGTTCTCATATATGTATACATACCCTCACCGTAAAACTCATCAATATGTGTTAGCAGAGCCTCCCATTCTGTTGGCCATTTTTCTTTAGGTTCTTTATATATAGGTAATGCACTTATAATATTACCTACATTCAATTGGAATTTGTTTTTGTTTTCTGCTGCTATTAGTACATACTCTGTTTTTAGAGTAATTTTTTCGCCATACTTGTCTGTTACTTCTATTTCTTTAGGAAGTCTTTCTTCTATTCTTTGTCCTTCTGCATTTGTATAAGTTTTGTTAAGTAATGTATCTTTTGGAGTAGGATCATAAACAGAATCCCATTCTTCTGCTCTTTTAGTCATATCCAAATATTTATTCAATCTGGATATTGGTTTTTCTATATCTTCTGAGGATTTATATTTTGGAGCCAATTCTGTATAATGAATCCAACTCCCACTTGGTATATAAGCATTTTGGAAATATTCGCCAGGAATAAATTTACCATCATATTCAGTACCTTTTGTTTTAAGATATTCTTCCAATTTCTTGTTGTCTGAATCAAATTCTTCTTTAAACTTCTTGGCTATTAAGGCATCAATTATAATTCTCCCAACACTAAGGTCTGGTTGTCCTCCAAACTCTTCAACTATCATTTGAGATGCGCCAGGTGCTGCACGACCAACTCCTTCATCCCATGTCCCTCTATGTTCTATTATTTCCCCTTGTGCCTCATTATTAAATTTAGCAGCTATAAGAGATTCAATAGACATATCTTTATATTCTTTTAATTTCCCTTTTACATAATCTCCTATAACACGTTCATATTGTACTAAATCTTTATCTTTTTCATATTTATATTCCTTAATGGTATATTTACCTTTTTTAATCTTAATCTCTTTTTTAGATACTATTTCATCCCATGCTTCGAATTTTAACTGTTTGATTATTTCTTCATCTGTTATCTCAATTATTTTACCTTTATCTGCAACTCTTTTACTAGTGCCTGATTTGCTTCTTGTAGCATAATCCAATGCTGTGTCTAAATAAGGAGTCAAAGAAACCCCTGTTGTTTTGCCTCCAAAATTATCTTGTGCAAAAATTGTTAAGTCTCCGTTCTTATCTATTTTATATTGAGATTCAAGAGATACGCCCCTATATACCTTTTTCTGTTTCTGAGCAATTTCTTTAGGATTCTGATTATATCTTACTTGTTTTTCTTCTTCAGTAATCGCAGGCACTTCTTCAATATCCCCTTTTTTTATGTTTTCTGTTTTTTTGACTTTAACACCTTTAACCCCACTACTTTGTTGTGTTGGTTGAGTGGATTCTAATTCTTGTTGAGCTAATATTAAACCTTCCAAGAATGCTTGGTCTATTAATTGATTTGTGTTATGAGTAAAGCTCTCATACTGCATTAACTTTTTAGCAGCTTCTGAATTAGAGTTTTGTTTAAAAGACTCAACTACAAGTTGTTTCATTAAACCTAAACTATCTGTTTTTTTCATTTGTGCAACAGTACCTTTACCTCTTATTTTTTTCCCATATCCTCCAATCCCAACATATTTGTTATAAGTAGCTTGATCAAAAGTACCAGACTTATTAGATTGATAAGCATGTTCTACACTGCCGTATTCTCTACCTTTCCAAGTAAACTCTCTTGGAGCTAGATTAGATAAAATTTTGGTAGAATATTCAGACTCAGCTTGTCCCCAGTATACATTAATAGTTCCTTTCTTTTCAACCTCACTAGTTTGTTGTGCTGGTCCAATATTTAATTTACCAGTATTAAACCATTCTTTACTAAATATAATATTAGAAGGAATAGGTCCAGCAGCATTAAACATATCAATCATTTCTAATCCTGTGTAGCCATTTAAAGATGCTTTAGTAGTATTTCTGTACGCTACTTTAAATTGTTTATTAGGATTAGCTCTGGCAGTCTCATATAAAGATTTAATAGATTCTGTAATTTGTTGAGGAGAAATAGATTTAAGACCTTTATTTTCTTTTACTCTTAAATCTTTCGTAGGTAAAGCATAAGCATTTCCTTGTAATCCTTCTCCTTGTCCATACTTAGCACCAAATTTATCTTTAGCTTTTTTAGCTGCCCCTGCACCATGCCTACCTTCTGGATTACTTCCAAATACAAATATTGTATTTTCTTCAGGAGTTATATCGCCCTCATAATATTGAGCGACCTCTTCTTTTACCTCTATATCACTGTCTTCTGGTACTATTGTAGGGTCATTAAATCCATATTCTTTATTAAGTCTATCAGCTATAGCTCTTTGGAACTCAATCATTCTTTCTTTAAACTCTTTTTCTCCTCCTTGATATCCAGTGTCTCTTAAAATGTTATTATATGCCTCAAGTTCTTCTAGAGTAAGTGGAATAGCGTCATAAAACTTTCCTGTTCTTCCTGTACCTCCCACAGCTCCAACACCTCCGTCTCTTTCAGCTTGGCCATATCGCTCAATTCTTGCTTTTCCGTGTAGTCCTGATCGTAAATTTATTTTTAATTGGTAAGTATTATCCCAAATATTCTTTATAGTCTTTTCAGGATACGTACCTAAGTAAAGATCAGGAGTTACAACACGATCAACAAATTCACTATCTTCTACAATATCGGCTGCATCCTTATAAAATTCTTTTTGGGCTCCTACTAAGTTAAGTGTTTGATTAAGAGCAGCTTCATAAAGACTTTTATCTTCAAATGTTTCAGCTAAAGGATTATCCTTTTTTAAGGATCCAACTAAGTCAGCAAGTAAGCTTAATAGTTTTTCCCATATATTTTTACCTTCTTCATATCCTTTAGGTATTTTATGGGATAACATAAATGTTCTTAATCCTTTAGAGGCTGAAATTCCTGCTGTAAATTCATTTACTGGATGATTAATAGAAACAAGAGGGTATATATATGTTGATTCTGCCCATGTTAATGTTTGATTATTAATAGATTTTTCTTTAACTCTTATAAAGTCTGCTTCAGTAACTCCGTCTTTACCAAATAGCTGGGCCAATGTAACAACTTCTTCTGTTGTATCCTCACCTTGTAAAACTCGTGTATCTGGTGATGCTGCTATTAGAGCGTCTTTAGTATGTGTAGCTAATTTAATAAGTTGATTAACAATTTTCTTTGTTTCTGGTGAGGCAATGCCTTTCCTGACTTGATTTATAGCTGCTAAAGTTAAGAAGTGTGTTAATTCATGTATAATAATAGTTTCTTCTAAATATCTTTGATTTTCAGGAGCAAGTTCACTTGTCCATCCTGTATCTTCTCTTTTAAAACTAACCTCTGCTAGTGTGTATTCTCCTTGGTCATTAAAGCTGCTTCGAAACACTCCGCTTGATATTGGACCTTTTGTTCCATTAATCTTAATAGTTACTTTAATATTTTGAGGAAGTGTTTCTATAACTTCTTTATAAGCAGTGGCCATTTTTTTATGATAGTCACTATTAGAGTTAAATCTAATATCCTCTAACATTTCAATAATTTGTTCTTTTTGATTTTTTATACCTTTGGTTACTTCTGTAATTGAGGGGTCTTCTGACGGGTCTTTGCCTAAATTATCTCCTACTAACTTTAATCCACTATTGAAAGTATTGGGTGGAGGTATAGTGTTTTCTCCAGAAAGTTCTACTATTTCTTCTGGAAGATTTTCTGTATTAAGACTTATTGCTATAGGATCGTTAGGATTGTACTCACTTTCTTGTCTGGTTCCTAATGTGCTTATTCTTCTATATACAGTATATCCTAGAGTACCTTCTTCTTTTTCTTCTCCCATTTTTTCATAAAGTTCCCATCTGTTGGTCTCGTTATTTCTAAAAGAAAGAAAGTGAGCATAAAACTTTCCTGGGCCTAAATTACCTAATCCTTCAATTGTTGTTATAAATTTTTCATTTTCTGTAGGAATTTCTCCATCAATACTTTGTCCTGCAGTAGTACCTTTAAGTTTTATATACTCTTTTCCTTTTATTTGATTTTTTTTATCAAATGAACTGATTTTTGTAGTTCGGTAAGGTTTATGCTGAAAGTACTGTCTGGTAAAATTAGTAGGATTTTTATAATAGAAAGGATTTGTTAATGGTTGTCCTAATATAAAAGTATCAAGAAGTGCAACATTAGAAGCTACACTTCTTATTGCTTCAGGATAACCAAGGTCCATCATTACAGGATATGGAATTAGTCTAAAGAAGTTTCTTGGACTTTGTGTGCCTCCTGTTGCATATGTATATTTTATAAGGTCATAGGCTAGCTTTTTTAAAGAAACGGTAGCTTCAGCACCATCTGTATAAGGGACTTTTTGATCAGTTTGAGACCATGCAAAGAATTCTCTTACCAGATCAGGCTCCTCTATTTTTTCATTTCCACTTGCCATATATTCAAGACGGGAGGGTGTATTTCCGATATCTTCTGATAAACGAGGGTAAAGTCTTTTTAATAGTTTACTTCTTTTCCCCCATTCTGTTTGTTGAAGAGCTTTTACTCTTCTGGCTAATGAATTTCTGGCTAAAACTATTGTCGTTTTGCCTTCTTCTTCTTTTCTTTCTTTTACTTCATCATATAAAAGTCTTTTTCTAAGGTCTTCAAGAGATTCATCAGGAAAGAGCTGGTCAAATACTAGGGAATTTAGGTATTGTTTTAGATCTGTAAATATTTCTGCTTTTCTATCAATATTCATAGAAGCTATTCCTCCTAATTCTCCTATACTATTAGTAGCTTGCATGAAAACAGGAGATTCATAGGGATATAATTCTTTAAATAATTGAGTAGCAAGTACTTCTCCATACATTGCAGATGCTCCTATTAGTCCATTAGGATTGAAAATAAACACATCACCATTTGGCTGTTGATTTAGTTCTCCTATTATCTGTTCAGTTCCTTTTAGATAGGTTATCCCTTCTCCATCCATAACATCAACTAGTTTTTGTTTTAGCTCTAATGCATTTAACATTGTTTTTCCTGGATGTCTTAAAGGTTGGTTAGTATTAGTTACATTTTGGGCGGCTGAAATATCTTCTCCCATTGTTTGGATTACATTTAATGCTTCTAGTATCTTTAATTGGTCGTTCCAATAGTTATCTCCTTTATTTTCAGGAGCTGTACCAATCATTTCTTTCATTTCTTTTAAACTAAAAGTATCATCAAGATAGTCTTGAGGATAAAGTTTATCTGTGTCTTCTGTTATTTGACCATTTTTTTTGATCATTTCTTTTACTTCATTAAATGCTTCTTCACTAGCTTTTACCCTGCCCATTATTATATCTTCTGTAACTTTACTTATTTTAGTAGTGTAAGCTTTTACCCACATATGAACTGCCTCTTGATTTGCAAAAGTTCCCACATATCTTTCATCAAAGCCTTGAGAAATCATGGCTAAAGCTATTCCAAATGTAGAACCGCTCATATTTAGCTTATGAAGATCCTGATCATTACCATTATCCATACTGGCAGACTGGAATCCTGATGATACATCATTTTTTGTACCTTTTCTAGATACTAGTTTGACATCGGATACTTTATTTCCTTCATATATTTCTTTACCATCATCAGATTTAAACTTTATTTGAAGTGGTACTAAAAGTTTTCTTTTGGAATTTTCAGGATCTGTTATTACTTGCTTAAATTGTGTATCTACTGTTTGAGCTAATGCAAGATAAGTATTGAATAAAGAGAAAACACCCATTCCAGTTTGTCCGTCTTTGTTAATAAAGAAGAAGTCTCTTTGAGCTTTTGGTGTAATAAAGTTAGGTAAAGCTTCATTTTTATTTTTGAGGGCTTCAAGTTCTAATCCTATTTCTCCTATTCTTATTTTTCCTTCATCTAATGGGGTTAATCCTTTTATTACTGCTTCAGGAGTTGACATTACTTCATTATAGATCTCTATTACCTGATTTTGAAGGCCTTTCATAGATTCTCGTAGTTCTGCTTCTAACTCATCAATATTTTTAATTGCCTCATCTATTGTTTTTCCTTCTTCTTCAGCTTTCTTTCTCTTTTCTTCTTTCTTAATTAAGAGATCTTCAGCATGTTCTTTTGAAGCATATTTAACGATTCTACCGTCTTTAGTGACCCATGTCCAGTATTTATAGGTCCTTAGTTTATCTACATCAAAGTCAGATCCCATTTGAGTTACTATCTCATCAGGTACTATTGCAAGATCTCCCATATATTCAGGTAAGAATCCCACTATTTCGAAGCCTGCCATACTACTATGACCTTGAAAAGGTATTCTAAATCCAAATAGATCAAGAACATCACCACTAACTTTATCGCTATCAAATACTACTTTACCGTTTTCATCTTTTTTAGTATAGTCACTTATTCTTAATATTTTTCCATTCCCATCTTTAACGGTCCATGGTACTAATATTTGTGCTTTTTGGACTTTATTGTCTTTAGTTAGCATATAATTTAGTCCATCTTCTGGATTATATCCTGGAGTCCATACAATATCAGATTTATGAGAATTAGAAAGTTCATTAAACCCTCTAACTCCTTTAAAACCTACATTTGATCCTTGTATATAAGCATTTCCAGGTAAAGTAGATTTAAGTATTTTATTCTTTATAAGAGAAAGAACTAAAGGTTCCATTCTAAAAGATGACATATGAAATCCTAATGGTAATTCAAATTGTGTATAACCATCAGTTAATCCTAATGCCATAAGATCATTAAGAGGATACCCTCTATCCATTGCCTCTTCTACTAGTATTTTCCTAAGTTTTCGTAAATCTGTTATTTGAATTGTTTCTACTTCTTTCCATACATCAGGTTCAACTTCTATTTCCTTTTTTACCTTTACAGCTTTTACTGATGTTAGAAATTCATTATATTTTTTCTCTAAGATTTTTATTTGGACTTCGCCAAATTTAGTTCGTAAGTAATCAAAGTCAGTACCATTTTTAGATTTTCCAAAAAGGTTTTCAAATAGCATTTTTTGTCCTTGAGTAGCCTCTCTTATAACTTCTTTAGCTCCCTTATATGGATTTTCTTGTTGTATTTTATAACCAGATCGATCTAGACTTAGAACATTTTTAAATTTTAAATCAGAGAGCATATTGCCTTCTTTATCAAATATTGTTTCTACACCTTGGGCTCCTGTTTTTACACCACTTACATATATTAATGCATCACCACCAGCATCTTCTAACCCTAATAAAACATTTTCTATTTCTAACCCTTCAACTACTTGAGGAACTAAAGGAAAAGCAGATGTTTTTAAGTACATAGTAATAGCTGCTCTTGTAGTTTGTTCCATTTTAAAACCTGTGTATACAGGTTTAAGAGGTTGTAAAATAACATCTTTCATCTCCATATCAGTGTACTTGGATTTTTCAAGTTCACCTCTTGCTTGGGTTTCTGCTGTTTTGTCTCCTGCTTTTTTAGCGGCTATAATTTTTTTAAGAGCCGCTAATTGCTTTTCATACTTGTCAGTAAGTACTTGAAAGTCTGTATCAGATATTTTACCATAAGCCATCAAATCTGTCAGATATTCTCCCATTGTTGTTAGCATCTGAGCATCTGTTGATTCAAATCCAGTATTAGCTCCATAAGCTTTTCCAAGTTTTTTTGACATTGCTGTCATTTGAGCAAGATTTTTACTTGCTACGTCTCTATCATTTGCTATTACTATATTAAAATGATTAGCTCTTCTGTGGTGTACTGAACTATTAATAATAGCTGGATTATGCCAATATCCTTTTGTTCCGCTTGCTCTTACTTCACTTAATCTTTTATTAAGATTGGCAAATGTATTGATAAGAGTATCTTGGAATGTTCCTTTCTTAGCTTTCTTATAATAAAAAGCAGGATCACCACTCATTACTTGGAACATTTCTTTATGAGCAAACATATAATTAACTACATAATCAGCTGCTGCTGCTTTTATCTTACGTCTATTAATTGTATCAACAGTAAATCCTGGAGTATTTGTGTTTCCTCCAAGTGTTTCTCTGTTATTAAGGCTATTCATATATTTCTCACTAAAACCTGTCATCTCCCATATATATGTGATTTGTCCATTTTTTTCTTTAGAAGTTCTTTTGAACATACCCATTGTTTGCCAGTCTTTTACTTGTTCATTTATTGCAGCAATAATATTTCTTGCTATAACACTTTTTATACTAGCTTTTTGTTCTTCTCCTAAAGGGATTATTATATTTCCTTCGCCATCCCAAATAGAAGTGGTTATATCACTTTGATTTTCTTCTAATTGTTCTTTATTAAGAAAAGGAAACATTATAAATTTATCTCCTCCATCTTTATAACTGTTAACTTTATTTCTTTCTTTTTCAGAAAGTGTTTGGAAAGACTTTATTCTTAGCATTTCTGCTTCATATATGTCATAAAGTGCATCTAAAGCTTCTTCTTCAAGTCCTGCAATTTCTTCTACGTCTTTAACTTCATTCCAGGCTATTTTAACTTGTTTTCTTAATGCATGGATTATAGGAATAACAGTATGTTCTGATGGGGTCATATATAGATACTTGGCTCTTGTTTGATTTCCATGATTTTGAAATAAACCTATTTTGTATATCTCCATTTCTTTTGGAGTCATCTGTTCGAGGGCCGCAGCAGTACCTCTTCTTATACCGTGAGATATCCCATCTGCTATTTCTACTCTGAATGTATTTCTTAAAGACTGTCCATTTATATATCTACCTTGTCTTTTATTGTATATATCTGTAATTATCTGTTTTTCTTGTTCATTAAGCCCTGGTGGAAGCATATCAGGAGTTATTTTTTCTCCTAATGTTAACCTATTAAAAGCTCCTAGCCATTCTGAATTCCATTGAAAAGCCATTTTAGATAAAGTATTAACATATTGTGCAGCTCTTTCAATTTCTTGAGGTTGAGATTCTTTTTCTTTAGGCTCATAAGAATCTGCTAAAAGAAGAACTTTTGCTTGTTCTGTAAATTTAGACAGATCAGAATATTTATATAGAAGCTGATTAGTAACATCTCGTGTTCCTGTACCCATACTGACACCTCCTATTTTAACATCTGCTTTTGCTAATGCACGGATCCTTGCAATCTGTCCTTCTGTAAGATCTCTAAATGGATTTTTAGACTCAAAACTTATAACAGGTTCTACATTTTTTTTAGCAATCCAATGACTTACTAATTTTACTTTATCTCCTTTTACTTCTTTAACAGTATATTCTTGTCCTTTATAAAGAACAAGACTTCCTCTTATAACAGTTGGTTTAACAAGTAAAGTTTCAAATAAGTGTTTTATAAATCTTCCTTGTCCTCCTGAATGTAATAGTGCTGTAGGGCTATCAATGGTTCCACCTATTTGGTTTAATCGCCCTAAAGTAGTTTTAGGACTCATCACTAATTTTAAAGCTGTTTTTGCACTAAGTTCTATACCAAGTAATTGTAAAATTTCTTGTGTTTTAGCAGCTACTTCAATTTGAGCTTTTTGGGCATCATATTCTTCTCCTTTCTTTTGTCGTAAACTTTGAAGAGCCTCATTAGACAGTCTTACATATTCATCATAAATAGCTTTAGCTTTATCTTTTGATATGTATGCTTTTCCTCCTATTAGATCTATTAGACCATTTTCTTCCATATTAGAAAGAAGGTTTTGTTGCCATTTCTCTACTAAAAGATTTACATCGTTTTGTGTGTCTCCACTAAAAGTTAAGATCTTTGATCCCTTATTTGATCCATCTACATTTCTATTAGGAGTAAATTGTGCTACTACCCTAGTTACTTCTGCTTTTGAAGGGAAAGCTATTACAAATTGAGATTTTAGTTGATTGGGATTTTTAACATTTTTATCTTTATCTAGATGCATTAAATAATTAACAAGTGCTCCTATTTGAGCATTACCTGTATCTAATGCATATTCTTTTAGTACTCTTACTATACTATTGAAATCTTCAGGAGTTCCTACTAATATGTTTAATAGGTTATTATAAAGATCTTCATAATTTACAAAAGTATCTAGTCCTAGATAATTCTTTTCTTTTATATACTTAACCTTACCATTTACTTTTTCTACACCTGTAATTTTAGAGAGTCTTGATAAGATAAGCCTAATTTGCCAAGGAGCGGTCTTTTTGGAATCTGTACGAAGTTTTGCTTTTGAACTGTAGTTTTCTGTAATTCCGTCCTCTATATAGGTTTCATCTTTTTCCTCTTGGACCCCTTCTTCTAAATCATAGAGATACTCAACAACTCCACTGTCTTGTATTTTTATTCCAATTCTTCCAAGCTTTTCATTTACTACCTTTTGTATTGCATCAAAATTATTAATCAAAGCTCTAAACTTTTTAGCTCTTTCTTGATTTGCTTCTATATCTGTTGCACCTGCAACATTTTTAATGAGTTTACTTTGAAATCGGTTTATAATATTTCTTATTCTTATTTCTTTTCGTTTTTTAGTTTCACCAGGTCTTTCTTTTGCTGCTTCTAGTTCTTGTTTCATCCCTTCAAGGCTGAAGGTTTTTCCATTTTTAAGGCCTTTAACTATTTTTTTATAAAGTCCTTCATCTTCTTTAAGTCTTTGTAAAGCATAATCATATAACTGACTTGCTTTAATGTTTTTGTTACTATTAGCTAAAGTGTCGTAATGATTTAGTACATAAGCATATACACTATCTGATCCTGCAATAAGTTCATCACCTGTAAGGTCTTTATTTTTTATTCCTGGTAATAGTTTTTCTATAAGTTCATCTAGTTTTTTTGTAGGTTCTTGCTTTGCAGGCATTTCGTCTACATTTTCTAGACTATCTCCCCAAATATCAAGTGGAGTAATATCATCATTACCTTCTATTCCATCAAGTATACCTCCATCGCCACTTTCTTGACCATAGTCATCTTCATCTTCTTCTTCTTCTTCTTCTTTTGTTTTTTCTAGATCTTCCATGAAGTCTGGTTGTGGCCCAAATAGTTCATTAAGAATATCCTCTTCTACTCCGAGTTCGTCACTTCTTTCTTGATTAGTTTCTTGTTCTACTACTCCTATTTGTTGATATTCTACAGTTGGTTGATCAAAATAGATCCATTCTTTTGTTCCATCAGATAAGGTTACTTCTTCTCCACGGAATTTAGATAAAAGGTTCTTTTTTACAAAGGTTTCATATCCTGTGGTTTCATTATTATTACTTGCTTTTCCTTCTATTGAATCTATAACATACTCTCCATTCTCTTTTTGAGTTAATATAGGAACGGTAATATTTTTATCTTCTCCTAATTTCTTATAGTTAACAGCAAATTGACTGTTATTTAAAGCTTCTACTAGCTTATCTTTCTTTTCATGAAAGTGTTCAAGGCTTAAAAAATTCATTGGTTTTGCCCATACATCTTTAATAGTAAACCTAACAGTTAATAAATTTCCTTCATTATCTGTTCTTATATGAAATTGTCCATAGCCTGTTTTAGCTCTTTCTCCTCTTTCTGCATTTCCATCTTCTGTTGTAAATGCGTGATCAACTACATATAACTGAACAAACTCTTTTAAAGCATCAGGACTATTAAGAATATCAATTTGTGTCATTGCTTTTATGCCTTTGACTATTTTTTCATTTTCTTCTCCAATATTTTCAGCTCCCATATGTCCTGCCAACATGAAAATTTCTATTGCTTTGGCAATAGTATTAGCATAAGCTGTTCCATCTACTGCAACTTTTCCTTTAGTTATAAGATTTTGTATTTCATTAAGTTGTGGAGCCCGTACATAAGCTGCAAAGCTTTGCTTGTCTTGTGGTGTGGGAAGAACAATATATACTGCTCCGTTAGCTAAATCTTTTCCATTTTTTACATATTCTAAAGAATTCTGTTCAAAGGGAGATTCTCCTCTCATTAATATTCCATTAACTGATACACCTAGTTTAGCACTTGGTCCTACTACATCTCCTAATTGGGTTTCTTTATATCTACCTGTATGCTCATCTTTTTTATTAAAGATCAGATGTCCTATTCCTTTCTTACGTATTTCAATTTCAACTCCTTCCTTTTTTTCAAAGGCATCGAAAGCAGCATTTCTAAAGTCTTGTAATCTTTTAGTTTGTATGGCCCAATTATCTATATCTAGTTTACGTCCAGTCCAATTAACTACTCTTCTAAATACAAAGTTTGCTAAGGGCACTCCATTGGAGTCAACTTCTACTTTTAGTTTTCCGTCTTTGAGTGTATATGCAGTACCTGCATCATGGATATACGCAACAGGTTCTCCATTCTTGTTTTTTATAACAAGAGGAGTTCTCATTCTTATTTCTTCTTCTGTAGGATTTTCTTTTGCTTTCCACTCACCAAAGGTCATTTCTTCTCTTTGGCCTTTATCATTTATTATAGTACTGGTAATTGGGACTGAATCTGCTGCGGGATCTACTTCTACTGTAAAAGTATCTCCTACTTGAAATCTTGTATGTGATTCAATATCATTATGAAGCGTACTACTCTTCTGATCTCCTGTAGATACTGTTCTAATCGTTCTAACATCCCCATTATCGTCTACTACTTCTTTAAACTCTCTAGCAAGATAAGCCATAGAAAGAGAACTTACTTTTAAGGTTCCTGTTTGTTCTTGTCCTGTTTCTGCTTTTGTTAATTGATTTATCTCTTCACTTTCATTAAGGTTATTTGTTTCATGATTATCTATATCTTCTTTTGTCAGATTACCATCTCCAGTACTTCCTTTCTCAGCATCTTTATAGTCTGTTTTTTCTTTAGGTGTAAATTTAGGGGTAACATTTGGATTATCTTTAGGATCTGGAGTATTGTCAGCGGCTGCTTTATTAGTTTTTTGGACTTTATTAGCTGTATCTTTAGCTGTTTGAGCTCCTTCTTTTTTTGCTGATTCAAGTTTTTCTTTTCTTTGTTTTTCCAGGTATTTTTCCATGGCACCAGGAACAGTCATTTCATCATATTCTTTTTGAAGTACTTCTATTCCTAATTTCTGTGCTTTAACTAAAGCTTTACCATGTACTATCCCTGTATATTCTTCCCCTGTAAGTTGAGCAAATTCTTTAAAGCCTTTCATTGCATCAAGAAGTTGTTTACTTTCTCCTTTTTCCCATCCTTCAGTTTTAGACTGGAAAATCTTATAGAGTTTATGAACAGCTCCAAGAGATTCAGGATCTAACTCTTTTAATAGAGCATCAGCTTCAACTGGATCTTTTTCAGCTTCTAGTATTTTTGCGGCATAATTTTTAAATACATCCATTATTACACCAGCATGCTTTTCAGCATTTTCAGTACCTTTATCTATCTTATCTTGGATGTGTTTAAGAGTTTTAGCTCCTGATTCATTTATACGAAGTCCATGTTTTATTCTAACATCTTTTCTAGCTTTTCCTCCATCTTTACGATATGTAGAACCATCTTCAGATCTAGTTTCTTCATGAGCTGTTAAATCTTTTCGTAACTCAACAAGAGCTTCTTCATTAGAATCCCATTCTGTAAAAACATCCATTAATTCAGAAGAAGTTCCTTCATATCCAGCATTATCTAGTCTTTCGCGAAGTTCATGCTCAAACTTAGTTATCTGTTCTTCTATGTCTACTATACTATCTTTAGAACTTCGTATTTGTACTTTTTTCCCAAAAACTAAATGAGCATAGCTCATTGTTTCTTGATCTCCCATCCAGTATCTATCTATTGCCTGGTCATAGTCTCCTTGAAGAGTCTTTAAGTCATTTATTTTTTGTCTGGCTACCTTTTTATAATAAAGCGGGGAATCTTTATTTGTTTCCATTCCTTCTCTTCCTGCATCTGTTTCTCCATCTTCTCCTACATTTGTATCATCTATACCTTCTATAGCTTCTAGCATAGTAAGATAAACATCAGGAGTTCCATTTTGAAATGCTGAAAAGACTGCTATATTAGAAAGTGCTTGCTGTGCTTTGGTTATTTTATCCTGATTTCCTTCTGCTACGCCTTCTTCAAGATTAGTATATACTGTACTCAGCTCTTCTCCTTTCTCAATAAGTTGTCCCAATTCTTTTTGATATGCTTCAGCGATCAGTTCATTTTTAGACTTTAAAGGTTCTAGTCCTTGTTTAGCTCTTTTTATATTCTTATATGTGTGTGCTACATTATCTATTCCTCCTAAAACCATTGTATTACCCACTCCCCCTAAAAAGCCTAAAGTCATAGCTAAGGTTCCTTCGGGAGATGTAAATGCTTCTGCTATTCTATCTCCAAATCCAGTATCTTTTTCCCATGCTTGTAAAGTTCCTAAGTTTTTTCTTCCTGTAAATTCTCCTTCTTTTTGAGATATTTCATTTACTAACTCCTCAGCTGACTCAAATCCTCCTTCTTTTACAAGTCTTCCCATTTGTTTCCAACCTCCTTGCTTTAGAACTTTAGGTTCAAGTTTTAATCTTTTATACCAGTCTGTAAATGTTTCTTTGGTTCCGTTATCTAATGTTTTTAAATTAAACTGTTTAAACATCCCACCTTTCATTGCTTTAGTGGATTTAAAAAGTGCTCCTACTGCTGTATAGTTCAAAGCAGTATTAAACATGTTCATTCTTACTGTAGTAGCAGCAGCATTAGACGCTTCTTTTTGAGCTGTTTCTTTGTCTTTGCCAATTTGAATTCCTTCCTTATATACAGTGTCATATACATTTACACCTACCATTATTCCTTCTGTATAGGCTAAACTAGCTGCTGTCATTAATTGGGCACCTTGATCGAGTCTTCTTCCCACAAGACCTGCATTTGCTGCAGCTTTAACTCCAAGTTTTCCTTTAGATACAGCACTAGCTAGATGTTTTGCTCCTGCTTTTAAGCCTGTGCCTACCCCAAAACCTGTTATACCAAACTCTACAATACTTTCTACAAGTCCTCCAAAGTTATTTATCCACCATGCAGAGTCTGAAGGATCCCACACTTGACTTGGGGAAGTTCTATATATTGGATCCCAAGCTTTCATTCCTTCGCTTCCTTTTCTCATTGACTCTGATAACCAGTTATCGTAATCTGTGTCGATAATATTCATCATTCCTAGGTAGTTCTGATAATCTCCTATATAACCTACTGTTTCAAGAAGCCCCATAGCTATATTAGGGAGTAATTGATAAGTAAACTTTCCTAGTTGTGCTCCACCGCTTTGCCTTTCTGCCCTTAATCTATTAACTGCTGCTACATCTGGATTTCTAAGGTCTGTTCTAATTGTAGTCATGTAATCTTCATAACTTTCAAAGTTATCAAGACCTACCATCTTTAAAGTTGTGAGATCATGTCCTTCTGCAGGAGCAGGCAGACCTTTTCTTTTATCATCTCCTATTTGTTTTACTTCACTAAGAATTGAAGATAGGTTAGACTTTCTTGGACTTTCTGGGGGATTAACTGTTTTTACATTTCCCTGCTTTGGAGTTTCACTTGATAGTCCTGTTTGGACATCAATTATTTCTGCGAGTTTAGCCATTTAGTTCTATTATTGTATTTTTATAAAGCGATCACTAATAGGATCATATCCTGTTCCTGTTTGAGCTGCTCTTTGCTCTTTCCACATTAACCAAGCTATTTTAGTTAATCCATCTGCATCTAAATCATCTTCTTGGGTTTCATCTGTTATCAGTTGTCCTTCTGGAGTAACTGTTGTTAGTTTTACAGGTTCCCAGTTACCTGGAGAAGCTTCATGCAATAATGTATAGTGGATCTTTCTGTTAGGTGCTATTGCATGTAGTCTTAATTTTTGTTCATACCCTGGAACAGTATTTACAATTCCTTCATTTCCTGCACTTTTTATTCTTGCCACTACACTTGGAGTTTGTAGTAGTCCTGTTGCTTCTAAGTTTTTCTTTATGGGATTAGCAGCAACTCTTTCTCCAAGTCTTATTTGTGATGAATTTTTATTCATTTGTCCAGCAGTTATTACTGATTCTGAAAGTAATCTGGATTCTTCATCTGTTTCAGCAAGATATTCAAAAGGTTTGCTTATTACTTCTTTTCCATCTTTATCATAAGCACTTATCCACATTACAGGATTACCATTTGCACTTGCTCCATCTGTAAAGTCTACTCTTATCTTACTTCGATCAACCTTAGTACCTCCATCGGTTTTAGCTTCTAAGAAATCTCCTAATGTTTCTCCCCCTTCCAATGATTTGAATATAGTTGCACTACTTTGTGCATTATCTTGAATCAAGTCTCTCATTCTTCCTAGTTTAGAGGCAGATGAAGGATTTATAATTGTTACATTAGAAGCAAGTCCTTCTTCTTCCATTGCAAAATCTCCAAAGTCTGAAACTACTTCATCATATAGCATTTGCATTTGGAAACGAGCATCTGCGTGTCCAAATTGTCCTTCTCCTGTGCCTTCTCCAGGATATACTTGTTTTCTTCCCCATGGAGTTGCAATTCCTCCTGTAGGATTTCTAAAGCCTAAAAAGTCAGTAACTGTGTCCCATACAGATCCTGCGGCACTTGAAGGATCGATTTTAAATTTATTTTGAACTATTGCCTCTTCTAAATCTCTAGCATTATTGATCTGTATTACTTGTTTCTTTCCATTTTCATCTTCAAAAGTCATTTGTCCATCATTTCCTATCCATTTATCAACTTTAAGATCAGCATACTTATCATACCAGTAATCAGGATTTTTAGCTCTTTGGGCTTCACTTACTCCCTGTAAAAATTGGTCAGTTTGTTGTAATTGTTGTATTAGTCCTTCATACTCATTATAGAGTTCTCTTGCTCCTATATTATCTTGATTATCTCTTTTCCATTTTGCGATATCAGCACTCTTATTATCTAAATCAAGTCCCGCTTCTTTTAACTTGTTTTTTGTTTGTCTTAATAGAAGGTCATTTGATCTTCTTGTATTAAAAGCTGTTGATACATCTGTTCCTGATATTTTATGTATGGGTGAAGTAGCCATAGTCATCTCACCTGCTCCTTTTATTCTTTCTGCATAATCTGGATCTGCACCTACATTTCCTATTTCTCTATCATTTCTTGTAAAAGGAGCTGCAATATCCTGAGATCTTCCTACTACATATTCTTCAAATGTGTCAAGACTTTCAGGCATTTCTTTTCCTGCTCGAGCATGTTGATCTTTTGCAACTAAGTACTCATCTTCAAGTGCAGCTCTTGCCATTGAAGACATTCCTGAATACATTGCGTCTCTTACTCTTGCAAGACTTGTATCAGTTTTCTTTATAGTATATCTGTATTTACCGTCTTCTTGTATTTCTCCTGTTCTTATATAAGGTTTTATTTTATCTCCTATATCTCTTAGTTCTTTTTGATAGTCATAATAGCCTGATACTCCTGACCAGGTAGCATCTCTATCATATTCACCTTTTTTATTATAATCTCTTATACTATGATCGAAGAAATAGCTTTGTTCAGGAGTAATTTTTCCATTCTTTTTCTTCATTTCTTTAAGCTCTTTCAATGCTGATTGGTATTGTCCATATCTTTGAGTAATGGCTTGTACGTCTTCGTCTCTTGCAAATCCAGTTATATAATTATTGATATCGTTAATAGCATCTCCTTTAGTAAGATCTTCTTGGGACATTGTTTGGACAAATTTATTAAATTCTTCCATTTTTTCTGCTCTTAACTTTTCATCTGGTCCAGCTCCAGGAGTAGCTTGGAACATTTCATCCATTTTTGCTTCAGAATCTCTTAAGGTCTTTATAGATTGTGCTTGTCGTTGCTCTTTCATTTGCATAGCCTGAAAAAGCTCCTGGAAAGGGAGCTTGTAACTATAGTCAATGATAGGTGCTACTGGATGTCTGTAATATCTTCCCATTATGGTCCTGTTTTCTTTTTTGCTTCTTTTTCCTTTTTCTTTTTATAAGCTTCCCATTTACTTTCAAGAAATAGATTCATTGTTCCTTCGTCATTTTCTAGGAACTTAAAGTAAGAACCCATATCTCTAAGAGCAGCTAATTGTTGGTCTCTGAATTTTTTCATATTAGCTCCTTGGGAAATACTAGCTCCATAGTTAGTTAAATTTTGACCCTCTTGGGCAAGACCTGTAAGATAAGAATCTTTATCTCTTTGATACCAATCTTGAACTTGCATTGCTCCTTGAGCATCTGCCATATCTCCTCTTAAAGCTAATTGAGCTTGTTTTCCTTTTATATCCCCATAGAGTCTTTCCCACATGTTTCTATTTTTGATTAAGCCCTCATCAGTTAGTCTTTGGGCTCCTAGAGAAGCTGCATATCTTTGTGCCCAAGAGTTTGAAGTGTCTCTAGCTACTTTTCGTGCTAAGTTCCCTTGTGCTTTAATCTGTGCAGCTGTTTGTTCTATGCCTGATCTAGAAGTTTTTAGTTGCTCTCTTAAGTGTTCATCTGCTCTGTTTCCTATTCCTGAGAAAGCATTAGTGGCATTTTGTGGTTTATTAGACAGGGCGGCAGCTATTCCGCCAAGTCTACCTGCGGCTCCTGTCGCCAAACCAATTTTTTCTCCTGAAGTCATTTTTGAGTTTACATCTTGTAAACCTCCAAATATATTTTCATCGTCTTCTGGAATTTCTTCGTCTGTAATTACTTCTTCTTCTCCTCCTTCATCTATAACTTCTTCAGCAATTTCTTCTTCTCCTTCTTCAGGAAGTGCTATTTCTTCTTCTATAGCTTCTTCTTGGATTGCTGGCCAATTATCAGATTGCCCTTGTTCATCCCATAGAGTAAAATTGTCTTTGTCTATGAGTGCTATAGCTTTTTCATGTTGTTTACCATATTTTTTATCATATCCGCCTCCTGCTTTTATTATCTTATCTAGTTGAGGATGTTGTTTTATATAGTTATAGAGTTCATTCCATTCTATCTTTTTTCCTGCTAGAGCCATTTCATTATTTGCAGCTTTTAGGTAATTTAATAGAAACTGAGATGCGTCATCACCAGAGTTATTCCATATTTCTTCTGCTTTCCTACCTGAAGCATCATTTGTAAACTTTATATCTCCTGATGCTACATCAAATTTTTCTATCCCTTTCATTGTTTTAATAATAGGGTTTCCTCCTTTATCTTTCTCATAAGACAAAACAGGTTCTACCCATGTTCCTGTACTTGGAACAATTGTTCCGTCAGGCATTAATCTAAATGAAGTTACATCTTTATTATATCCTGGTTTTTTCTTGCCGCTCTTCTCTACTATATTTAGTGGAACATTTCTTCGACCTCTTGCTCTTTCAGCATCTGTAAATCCTCTATTATCAATAGGAGCTTCGGTATTAGTCTGATTATTACTTCCTGGAAAATTGAGGAGTGGAGACAATAAGATGGGATTTGGATCATAAGTTCCTCCTTGATTAGTCTGCTCTGGATCTGGCTGTCCTGAAAAATCTGTATAATTTTGATTTAATACTGGAGGAAGCATATTGTTCTGAAAAGTACTATCTGGATCTCCTACTGGATTAGACTGTTGGTACGTTTTTATTAAACTTCTAGCAATAGCTCCTTTTCCATAATTCTTTTTGTACATATCCATTTGTCTGGAAGATAGTTTTTTAACCTTTCCTCCCATTCTGTACTCTCCTTTCTTATTGATCTTTCGTTTGCTCTTTACAACTTCATGTAATTCAGCAGGTTCTGTAATATCGCGCATAGCATTTCTGGTCTTAATGTTCATTTTAAGAGCTTCTTTAGCTATCTTGAGTTTTTCAAGATCTCTTATGAGTGTTTGAACCTTTGTTCCCATTCTTGATTTACTATCCATTATGTTAAAGCTTTTTTAATTTCTTTTAAATATTCAGGATTCATTTCTCCTAGTACCTCTAACTCTTTTGCAATTTTATCATATTCTTTCTGTATTCTTGCATAAATGTCGGCATCTTTATCTCCTTCATGGTTATTGAAGGCGAATGTTTCCATTCCTCCTACTCCTACAGTTGTTTCTAGAAACTCTTTATCATCGAACTCTGCTTTTTCTGGTCCTTTTAAAGTAGGGACTGTTTCCATAGTACCCCCTTCTTCATGTGTAGGTCCGTTTACTTGATAAACACCAGGTTCTGTTATTTCTCTATTGGGGCCTAGTTGTTGAGCAAATTGGTTTTCTTTTTGTCTCTTTTTATTAGGAATGTATCCTTGGGATATATTATTTAAAGCATTAGTATATTCATCTTCTATATTACCACCTGCTTCATATCCTTGAGGACATGTCATACATTGACCATCTTCTCCTATTAAATGTCCTCTATGGTGACTTACATTACCTCCTTTATTAAAATTTTCAGGTTGTTCTTGTATTAAGGAATCGCTTAAAATAGGTTCAGTAGTTGTAATACTATCTTCTTCAAGTACTCTAGAGTTCATATCAATATTAGGAGCTGAAACGAACATGTTAGAATTTGGTGATTCTCCCATACTTATTTGTCTTAAGTATTCCATCATTTTTGCCTTAGTATCATCTTGAGTCACATTATCGCTGCGCTGATATTGTCCTGGGGTCCATTTTACTCCAATGCTTGGTCTTACTTGTGGTGTACTTGCTCCTCCTTGGCCTATATATCCTCCTGTCCCTACACCTGCATTTAATTGAAGATTAGGATTTGGATTATAGGTAGCTTTTGCTCCTCCACCATAATTTACTCCAGATACTCCTTGAGGACCAAAAGAAGGACTTCCTCCTCCTCCTATATTCATTCCAAATTTACCTGAATTTACACTTGCTCCACCTCCTATATTTGCTCCATAGGGATTTCCCATAGGTGTACGACTTACTTCCATTCCTCCTCCTCCTGAAGAGGATAGGCTTTGTGAAAAACCTCTTATTTTGCTTCGTAGATCTTGATTTGCTTTTATTATCTCTGACTTGTAGTTAGATAGGGCTAATATTTTTCCACTGTTTTCATATTTACCTTCTTGGCCCATAAGAGTTGGTGAATCCATACCTGGAAAAGGATTTTCAGCAAAAGCATTGTATGTAAGAACATCGCCTTGATTTGAATTAGCATCTCTTGTTTGTTGATTCTGTTGTTGTTCTTGTGCAAATTGATTCTCTTGTTGTGCTAGAAAGTTCTGTCCTCCTCCTATATTTGATTGTGCCCATGCTACATTTCCTTCCTTAGATTCTTTTTTGGCTTTAAAGAAACTGCTTAATCCTCCTACAATTGCTCCTCCAACTGCTCCTATTCCTGCGGCAGGTACTGAAAAAACTCCTCCTCCTACTACTGCTCCTAAAGCAGCTCCTGTAGCAGCTCCTTTACCCGCTCCAGCTAAAGTTTTACCTCCTACATTTCCTTTACTTAATTTTCCTCGTTTTCCTTGTTCTGGTGATACGTTTACAATTCCTTCTCCTACTAGCTCTGCTGCTTTACCTGCTGCAGCATAAGGATTTACTCCTGTTCCTTCAGCAGCAGCTCCAGCTTCTAAATTTGAAATATTTTGAGCAGTCATTTCTGTATCTACAGCTCCTGCAGCATCATAAGCTATACCAGAAGGTACTGAATATCCACCTCCTCCTGATACACTAGTATCTAAAGTTTCAGGTGGTGTTATAGGATTTCCTGTTGTTCCCCACGGATTACCTACATTCTGAGAGTGTTGATATTTCTTCTTCATCATAGCTCGATAAAGAAGCGATTCATTTAGACCAGTTTTAGTTATTTTTTTCTTCCTTTTTGCCATAGCACATATATATAGACTTATCTTGGGCTGATCGTAGTAGTAGGGTATATGTAGTTTGTTACAAGTTTATAATTTTGTAAATCTATACCCTCTTCTCCGAAGTTACCGAAAAAGAGCCTGATTGTCAAATATTTATCTCTGAATCTCTGTTGTTCAAGTGGTGTTAATAACGGACTTCCTGTTATAGGGTCCACAAAAGCTGGAGGATTTATAACTTTGTCTATGTATCCTCCTAGTACTGTTCCAAATAATGGATCTAAATTTTTATCTAATTGATTCTTTGAAAAGATTGGAATTGTTCTATTCTGTAAAAGGTCACGAAAACCATCAAATGCCCAACTTCTTTCATCTCTTGATAAAGTAATCTCTCCTACTCTATTAATAACAGAGTTTTGTTGCATAGTTATTTGGTCTCTATTCTTATTAGTTAGATTAAGCATATTGGTACACTGATGCTCATTATAAAGAAGTGCTTTATTAAATGTTACTTCTCTTAGATCAAAGCTTTGATTTTTTGTACCGTCATAGTCTGTTGCCTCACTTAAGAAATGATAATTGTCATATACCATTGTTTGTAGAGGATTCTTAACATTAACAAGTTCTATTACATGTGGGAATTCATTGCCATAGAAAGTATGATAAGGAGCTTCATTATGTTTATAAATTTTAGTGCTTTCAGCTGTATCATTTTTCCACATTGAGTAGAATTGATTCTTTCCTATTATATAGATAAGAGGTCTATATGAATGAAATGACACCCATTTGCTATTAAGGCCTGAATAACTTATAGTCCATGACTTATCTTCAAACCATACAGGATTAAGTTCTGGTAACCCAAGATCTGTTGCTAATCCTGCAGCAGTTACATGTCTCCATCTTAGTGTTGGATAAATGTCTATTAGTTGTATTTGATCTGCTCCTCCTATACCTTCTATCCAGTTTTTAACTAATATAGCTCCAGCTTCTGTAAAAGTATAATCTCTCTTCGTGAGAATATATCTGGAATGTCTAGTATCATAAGCTGCTGTATAACCTATTCCAACATAGCTAGTTGGAGCATCTTCATAAGGGAAATCTCCTTCATAACCTAAAGATTTTAATTGGGCTGAAAGTTCATATCTCATATTATTTTCAAACCAATTCCTCATTCCTATATTATAGATAGGAGTTAAACCTTCAGAACCTAAAAGAAATACTTTTTGGGCCCTTTCGTCTACTACAAATACTCCTAATTCAGTTTTTAAACTTGCCCATTGTGATACAGATCCGCCGTATCCAACTTGTGTATTTCCCATTTTTTGAGGAGGAAGACTTAAGAAATCTCCTGTTCCTACATATAAAATGGTAGTATCAGTTTTAAGAGTTTGTTGAGATGTCTGAAGAATCCAAGAAGCTTCTTCTGTAGTTGTATAAAGTCTATTTCCTTGAGTAAAGAGTCTTGTTATAGATCCTGATTCCCCAGGAATATCTTTATAATTATTAGCTAAAAAGCTTCTATAATGATCAGCCCTTTCTTCTTGAAATGATTTTTGTGAATATGCTATTCTAGTACTAAAGTTAAAATAACATGTATTACAATTTGTATATGGGGCTATAAATGTTCCTACATATTTATATGCTTGGCTTAAAGGAAAGTATTTTTTTAAAACATTCTGTGCCCCAAAGTCAGGATTATAACTATAGTAGTTAGTACAAAGCGGTAAACATCCAGCTCTAAATGGAGTTTTACTTAAAGATCCAGCAAAAGTAAGACCTGTAAAAGGTTCACAACCTAAATAAGCTCCTTGATAGTCTCCTCCTTGAGATCCAAATCCATGACCCCTTTCAATTCCATAACTAGTTGGTCCATATGGAGCATATCTTTTATCAGCTGCATCATCTGGAGCATCTCTTAATGTAGGATTATAGTCACATTCTACATAATGTTGTATTCCTCTTACACTTTTATATGTGTGAAGCTTATGATTAGCTGTTCCTCCTCCTTCTATTGAACATGCTCCTCCATAAAATGTTTTTCTAAATACAAATTGATCTACAAATGAATCTCCTCCAAATATTTTTATAGAGTTTTGATTTCCTTCTGTAAAGTTTCCTGTCCATATTTCTGCATCTGTTTCTACATAAATAATATCATCTATAGGACCATATTGATTTAGGTTAGTTCTTTTCAGTGACACATAATAAGCAGTTGTTGTTCTGTTCTCATTAGCACGATCAACGGTATTATGTACAGAAGAATCACAGGGTGTTCTTTTAAAGCCATTTCCTGAAGGATGATCAAGTCCAAACCAATTATTAAATACATAGGGAATTCCACATATATTTTTTTTACTATTAGCTATAGTGTCATCATCTACAAATCTAGTCTTTCCTTGAAATATATATGTTTCTTGTTGTCGTGTATTTCTAAAATCAAATTTTCCAAGTCCTTGAGTTACACCAGTATCTGCAGGAACAAATCCTCCACTATCTGATACGGGAAAGTTATAAAAAGGAAAACTTGTAAATCTCCAAAACCAGTTTATATCTCCATAAGTATATGGAAGAACTACACTGGGATCAGGGTCCATTGAAACCTGACTTTGATATATTGATTGTTCTATATTAAAAGGAGGGGTTCCATAATGATTATAACTAGTTCCTGTAGATTCATAAGCTGCATGTCTTTCATCTGGTGGATCATCGCCTTCTTTTACTACTTCAGATGCGGGATATGTTCCATATAAAGGTTCAGTAGCAAAGATTATCTTTTCTATTTTAATATGATCAAATAATTGATTTTTATCTTTAGCTCCATCTACCTTAGATTTGAAGCCATGAAAAGACATGTGTCCAAAATTGTCATAAGGTTCAAAATTTGCCAGAGCAACCCCTAATCCAATTAGGATACTTTGTCTTGTAGCATAAGGACTTCCTGTTTTTCGGCAACCATAATTTGTATATCCTCCACTTGTAGTTGTACAATCTTGATTACATTGCCAACAGTTATATCCGCCACTCCCTATGGGACCAGAACCACCACTATCAGAAGTGACTGCTATTCCTGGTCTACATATGCAGTTATTAGGATCATTGCCTTCACATTTAAAACAATTAGCTCTCCCTGGCGCTGGAGCTTCATCAGTTCCCGCTTCAGCTGCTGCTCCGTATCCTATATATGAGGTTTTATCATAACATCCATCTCCACCCATAGCTGGATAAGTTTCTAGATGAGCGGCCCATCCTTTAGGACCTACAGGTGTAATTCCATATCCTTGTGGATCACTCCCATCTCCTACTGGTTTTGTAGCACTTTCTCCTTCCTTTTCAACTTGATAATAGTTATAAGTAGGAGTTTGCACAAATTGGGTACAGTCACTACAATTAAAACAGTCTCCATTTTTATTAAATTCATCTTCTGGAGATGAAAATGCAAGATAGTTCCAATACATTAAACCTTTATCTACTACTGTTTTATTTTCATCAGTTCTATGTGCTTTAACTATTTTAAAGCCTTGTACTAAATCTTCCATAGATGCAGGACATACTATATTCTCTACATTGATGCCAACATGTGATATAAGTTGGGTTCCATTACCAACTGCAGCACCTGCATTACTAAGAGATTCTACACAAGGAACTCCTGGAGCAGGACCTCCATCATCGTTGTCACTTATAGGATATCTGAAATCAGGAGAGTAGAAGTGGGGTTCTAAGGTAGTATCAGGCATTCTATGATGTCTGACTTTGTCCATTATAAATGGATCACCTTCTCCTCCTGTTCCTGTATAAGGATAAATAGGTTTACCGTCACATCCTATTGTGGGAGGATATTCATAGTCTTTAGCTTCCCAATATCCCATTTGTCCTTTAGTGGATAGATCTTGGGTTCCTGAATTATAGGAAAAATCTTCTCTTAAAGCTGTATTGTATATTTGCCATCTTTCAGGAGCTGTATCTTCTAGGTGTAATCCATTATAGCCTGTTGTTCCATCACAAGGACTATCAAAATCTGTTGTATACCCAAAGGAATCCCAACCATTTACTGCAGGAGTTGTAGGTAGTATACCTCTATGTGTTTCTGTGTATCGGGATAAAGCAGGACTTGAAAAGGTCATTCCTACTTCATAGTTTGTAGCAGCAGGACTATTTGGATCACCATCTGTTGGCATATCATCTAAAGCTAATCCATTAGCAACTCTTGCTTTTTTGTCTTTAGCTCTTCCTGGTATATGGTATACAGGAGATTCTGTTCCATCTTTTAAGATCCATATTATACCTAGCGCATATACTTCATCACGCATATAGGTTCTTTTGGAAAAGTAGTTCTCTCCGCTCGGCGCTGAACAATCTTTAAATGTACTATGAGCTTCATCTCCTTTTTGAGCACTTGTATGATAAGTTACACCTATATTACTTGCAGCTCTTTGAAGTTCTTCATGATCAATGTAAGGAGAAGTAAGATTTCCCAGAACAAGTCTTTGGTCTATTTGCTCTATAGTTTTAGCTGTATCATAAGGTACTCTTGGAATAACCAGATCATTAAGATCTACTGGAATAGAACTACTTATTTTTCCTCTGAGGGTATATTCTATTGAAACTCCTTCTATTGGAAGAGAATCCATAATATATGCGTCAGAAACTTCTCCATTTCCACTTACTGTTCTGATCATAGCAATATCAAGATATTCAAAACTTTGATCAAGATTATTTATAGTATACTCTATAGATTTTGTAGTTAGTTGGTGATCTTCATTATATCCCCCACTTATTTTTGTAGCTCGTTCAGGAATTCCTATTGGCCCATATGTATCAGCTGTAATAGGAATTGGATTAGAAATAGCACACCAATTAGTAGGATTTAAATCGACATCTAAATATCTTAGTGCTAATTGATACATTCCTAAAGACATGTCAAATCCTCCAGTATCGTGTATTTGTATAAAGTCAACTACAGGTACTTGATAGTCAGGAATTAGTTTAAATTGAACACAATCCCATATATTAGTAGCAGAACTACTATAAGATTGTCCAGGTATAAGATATTGGTCTAGACTACTTATGTTTATCTCTCTTATTGGATTAAAGTTATCAGTAAAGTAAAGAACATGTTCACATCCATTTCTTATTCTATGTGTAGCTTCAATAGGGTGTCCTGCATTAAATTCCAGACAGTCGGATCTTAGAATATCTTCATAATCACATCCATTAGTTATTTTTCCTATTATTCCTGTAGCAGCGAGACCTGCGGCATTGATCGGTGCTAGGAATACTATTATTTCATCATCTGAGATATAGATGCTTCCTATAACAGTATAATTTTCAAGAACTTCTATACACTCTTTATTACCTAATTCATTAATAATAAATCCTAGGTTACCATCTTTGGATTCATTGACTGCGTTTAGTGCAAAACGATATGTTCCAGGTGGTTGTGCATGCGCACTAGTATCTGTATGAAGACCTTGTTGAGGTTGTGATATCTCAACTTGGTGTAAACCATCTCCTGTTTTTTTCTTTTCTACCATCTTACTCTACGTCTTGTTTGATAGAAAGAAAGATGCTCAGGACTAGATAGGTTTCCAAAGAATCCATAGTATCTTTTTTCTTGGGGAATAAGTCTTTTCCATGAATCTTTCAGATTTTCCATCTCATCTATTGTACTTGGCATAAGCATTGTATTTCGTGCTTGTCTACAGTACCAATGCCAATCTTGTTCTAATTTAGCATAGATGTTGGGATTTAGAGCTCCTTGAAGAAATTCAGAATATTTTATTTTATATACAAGATATTTTTTTATTGCCTCTACATAGTGCACTGTATCTGGTATCATTGGCCATCCATTATCATCTAAAGGCTGTCTTATAAATGCTATACAGATATGTCCTTCTTTAAAGTTAGTTTTGAGATAAGGATGATCTATTTTATATGTTAATTTAGAGGCTGATTTTAAATTAGCACAGCCGTCACAATGCATATCAGCATCTCTGAAACTTCCTGTTGCTAGTCTTATTGGAACCCATTCATTATGATATGCAGGTGTTGTTAAAAAAGGATTTCCATAATATTCTGTCCAAAGTTCTGCTAATGCTATAGTGCTCTTGTCGGTACAAGCTCCATCTGCAAAAACGAGACCTGATTCATCACAAGGTACAGCTGGAGGACATTCACATGGATCATCAGGATGTTCTGCACAATCAGGAGGATTTCCAAACTTATCAACATATATAGGACAGCCTTTAGGTGCTCCCTCACTTATCTTTAGTCCTATCTGGAGAATCTTATGTAATCCACAAGGTATCAACACTTTGTGTTGTTCTACTACAAGGTTTTCCACAGCTTCTTCATATTGTGGATAAGCGCCTATAAATTCTAAAGCTTCAGCTGCCCATTCTATAAGATCAGCTTCACTAAGTTCCATAGCTGGCTTAAGATCTCTATAAAGACCTGAGAATACTCTACCTAAACTTATAAGTTGTGTACTTGCCATTATTCAAAAAATTCAACTTTGTCTTCTTTTAATAGTTTTGCTAATATTCTTTTATTTGTCCTATTAGGTTTAAAAGAATATACTGATTTGTTTTTAAAGATAGCATTTGCTTTAGACCAATACCATTTATAATAATATCCGTCTGTATGCATATTAAGATGGTATATCTTCTTATTATGCTTCTTCGTTTGCTCCCAATCTACTCTCATTGAGTTATTACGAGTAGGAAATTTCTTTATTTTAATTAATCCTAATCTTCCTGGAACATTAAACTCATCAGCTTTTTCAATGATACTATCACTTAATTTCTGGTTGAAAGATATACATATATTCCTATAATCAAGTTTAGATAAAGCAAATCCTGAATTTTCAGGATATTCTTTTCTATACTCTTTATAAGAATCAACTAATGTATATGACTTTCTATTTTTTCTCATTGTGGCTGTCTTTGTGGTTGTGGAGAAGCTAGTACTTTATCTGAAGCATTGTTAGTAGTATCTTCAGGAATAGCTTTAAATAACTGAACAAGTTCTTGAGCAGACATTTGTACTATTGCATCCACTAAGTTACTATCTATCGGAAATTCAAGATCTGGTGGATAAGGACAGCAATCTGTTTCTTTACAAGCACAACTACATGTTGCATTATAGGGTAAAAGTTCAACATCAACAGGATCTTCAAATATTCCTGAAATAGTTACCCATTCTAGGAGCTTATTATGAGTTATCCATAAATACTCATCTCTAATGAAATAGTCAGCTACTTCAGATGTATACTTATCACCACTTTTATAACGTTTTCTTATCCAATTAGTCTTTCCAAATAATGTTGATCCATCCACTGTGGTTATTGATGAAATAGCAGATCCAAATACTGTTTGAAGAGGTTTTGGTATTTTACAAAGTGATTTTAGCATCTTACAACCTTGTGGAACTACACATGGGCACTCATTGGGAGGCACAAGTGCAAGTTTCATACATTCTATAGTTTGTATGTTCCAATCGGACATTCTTCTCTTCTTATCTGCTTCTCTTCTAAGAAGTAGATTTCGAGAAGACTTTAACTTAGAATAGATATGTCGTGTTGAAAGTCTTGAGTCATTACTAGCGGGTCCTTTATTATATAAAGAACGTACTCTTGAAATAAGATCATTGACCGTCATCATCGTCTCCTACTTGAGTTGTAAAGCTTCTTTTCACATATTCTGCCATTACTTCTTTATCGAACTCTTCATCACAATCAGCACATTCCTGATCATAGTCAAGCATGTCAATACGGGTAGGACTTTTCTTTTTCTTCTCCGTACTTACTTCACCTGACCAGGGATCTCCAAATTGTTCTGCGTCTCGATATATCTTACATGGCCAACAGTGAAAAGGATTATTTCCATGTTCACATTTTTCCATAGTAAATTAGTTATACGGGAGTAACAATTTCTAAAGGACCTTTCCATTCACTATCATCACAATCGTAATAATATAATCCTGGAGCTTCATCTGTTGTACTCGTGTTATAAACTGTTTGTCCACAACATCCTTCACCAGGACCTCCTTGGTCTTTGTCTCCGCCTGAATATGCTGAATTTTCCCAATCCCATGCTTGGGCTTGTAAAGCTTCACAACAGCAGAAAACCTGATGCTCTAATTGAGCAATTCTTTTTTCCAGACTAGCGATTCCGCTTTTGTAAAACTTAGGTGACTCACCTGATTTTACTCTTTTATCTAATACACTCATTTTTATTCAATTTTAGTTAATAATTAATATTTTGTCTTTTTATACTGGCCATTCTAATATTTCATACCATAGATATATATCTAAGGTTAAATCTGTTGCACCTCCTGGAGTTGGATCTCCTCCAACTATGAGTGCTTCTAAATTACAATCATCAGCTACTTGATTAGCATTTCCTAGAAAAGGAGATGATTGTGAAGTACTAGAAATAGTTCTAGTTATACTTGCAGATATAAAGTTTCTCCATGCATAATAAGGAGTATCTACTGAAGCTCCTCCCAATTGAAATGCTAAGTCATCAAATGCTGGATTTGGTGCATATCCTGCTGTTGGTACAGTACAAGTTACAATAGCTTTTTGTGGCATTATTATTCTCCCACCTCCTGGATTTGGTACCAGTTCTACTGGTGAAGTATTTAAAGTGTCTATGTCTAGTTTAGGTATTTTTATATTTACAAATCCTTGTTCAACCAAAAGTGCTGGAGTTAAACAACATAAGCGTCTATATATTCTATTCAGCTTATTGTATAGAGTTTGTTTAGAACTCCATGACTCTACTCTCTGTACATTTGTTTTAGGGTTGTTTGTCCATCCCATGATCTTATGCTTTAGCTAGTTCTTTTACTTTTTTTATACCATTTTCTTTAACTCGTACACCTGCTTCACCTGGTTCTCCTTTGGGCCCATTAGGTCCTGGAACAGTAAAAGCTTGTTCAAATTTATCTTGAAAGTATACTACTGTTTTAGCGATATTCATACCTTCAGTCTTTAAAGAAATGTTCAATAATGCTAAAAGATTGATTGCTTCGTCTTGTGTGAATTCAATTTTCTTTTTCATTTTTTTTGTTTTTGTTTATTTATAATTAAGTTAATGTTCCTACTGTACCCTGACGAGTATTTCCGCTTATAGGGTCTTTATATTTTGCTATTAATGTAAAAGTTGGGTCTGTTCCTGTTGCATAAAAAGTTAAATCGCCAGGTTGAAAATCAATATCTGCAGGTTCAGATTGCGGTACTTTTTGATAAGTTTGGGCCTCATCTGCTGGTGTTGGTCCGCCTGGACCCGCTTTACCTCTTGCTCTGAAAGAATCATTAATACTTGTGTAATAGCTTTCTCCTGCTACTCCAGTAGTTCCTGTTGTAGGAGAATCAATAGATGCTCCTATAAGAACAGAATCTGTAACTCCTGTTGTGGCAGCTGTATTATTGTTTGCTACATTAAAACCAATCATTACAGAAGCTTGAAAAGCAACTGGGCCTAAATTTCCTCCACTTCCTACATGATGTCCTACCATAACAGAACGTTCTCCTGCCTGTCCTCCTGTTGCTTGAGTTAAGACTTCATGTCCTATTAGTACATTTTCACCAGATTGAGTAACAACTCCTCTATTGATATTACTTCCAATAGCAATTGTATCATTTACAGCAGTGGCTGCTTGTAAAGCTTTATCTCCCATTATTATAGCACCTGTTCCACTAACATTTAATAAATCAGGTACACAACTTGATCCCATTGCAATTAAACCTCCTTGAAGTCCAACAGATCCTCCTGAACTTAATATATCTTTTCCTATTAATATGGCAGGATTTCCTTCTAGTAGAGTACCTCCTGTTTGAAGTATTTCATTGCCTATTGCTATATTATGTTCGCCGCCTAAATCTAATCCTTTCATTACTTCAGTACCTATTGCAATATTAAAATCAGTTGGGTAACTAGGAGATACAATAATATTTCCTAAGTTTTCCATAGCTGATACACCTATGGCAATATTATTGCTAATTGTTCTTGCTACAGTTCCTGCTCTATGTAACGCATTTATTCCCATAGCTATATTTTTATCCATAGCACTGGCAGTTGTTCCTTCGCCTACTCCCCATCCTACAAATGTATTTTGCTCTCCTTCAAGTGTTCTTCCTGTATCTTGTCCGATAAGAGTATTATAAGCGTTTGTGATAGAAGCAGGATTAGCTGCAATATCCATTGCATTACTTCCTAATACAACATTGCCTACTCCTGTTACTCCTTGTAAACTATCATTTCCTATAATAATATTATTTGATCCTACAGGTTGTGTTGTTACAGTTTTGCTCCATATTTGAGTTAAATCAGGTGTAGAAAGGTTTGTTGAGAGTATTCCTCCTCCTGTTTCTTCATCACAGCAGTTTTCTTCTATACAACAGATACGTTGTTCTATTTCCTCAAATGCAGTAACTATTGCACTTTTAGGATAAAAAGGATCTTGTAGCCCTATTTTACTAGCTAAATCCATGGTATAAATGTTTTAATTTGCTTTCTCAATGCTATTATTATAAATAGGGCAAGGAAGAATGTCAACCATCCCCAAAATCTTCGTGCTAGTCTTTTAATAATCATAATAGTACTCATATCTCTGATCACTATCTTGTCTATTATTATATTTTTTTCTATAAAGATAGTATCTTCTTCGCACTTTCCCTCAATATATATAAGGCTATCTTTTTTATAGTACTTGATCGTTAGTCTATCTTTAGTTATTGTTATAGTATCAGTTAACTCCTTATCTATAAAGGAAGTATCTGTTTTTACTTCAGTACTTAAGAGAGTATCTCTATATACTACTGTGTCTTTTTTTAAGAGCTGAGGATACTTTTGTGTAAGCTTAAATATCTTTCGTTCTGCTCTTTCTAATTTAGTGCTATGGATACAAGATACTAAAAAACATGCTATACTTATTAATATAAAACTGTTTTTAAGCGTCTTTCTTACCATTGCTTGTGAACTTTTCTGCTGCAGTTACTCCTAACCCAACACATACTAAGTACATCATTCCATTAAAAACAAATTCCTGAAGAGGGATTTCAAAAAAGATATTTGCTAAAAAAGCTATTGCTAATAATGAAAAGGCCATTAATGTAATAAACCTTTTACTTGATTGTTGTCCATCTACATCACTGAGTATGCTGTTAAAAAATGTTTTTATACTTGTCATGTTATTCTCCTTTAATTATACATTTGATAGCCCATCCTACTACAGCTGTTATAACTCCTCCTACAGCTGTTAGGGCTTTGTTTATCTTTGATTGCCAAACCTTTATTTCTCTTATATCACCTGCAATACCTGTATCTGCATCATGTATCTTAGTATGGATCTCTTGAATCATTGCTTCGGTAGCAGCATGTGAATCTTCAAGTCTTTCTATTTTATCCTTCATTAAAGGAAGACTTGACTGGATATCTAGTAATTTATCCATTATTTTGTCATGATTTGTCTTTTTTGTAGGCATTAGCAGCAATCTTTTAAAAGTTCATATAGTTTATCAATTATTAAGCATGTCTCTTCGTGAGTTATGCATTTATCATTTAAGTTTATTCCACAAAGTATATCTACTAATACAGCTGCTAGAATAAGGTCATCTTTGATCTCATCTTCACAAGCATTACCAATAGAAGCTCTATCAGAATAATACTCCATAAGTTTAGCCAATTGGCACCCGAAGTAACCTTGAGCATTTGTTAGATATGTTTGTGTAAGTATCATAATTTTATCATAAATGCTAGTGTAAAATATTCTGGTCTATTTTCGTGTCCAACAGAAGCTGGTGTACTATCAATTGTAACTGTTCCTGAAGCACCAGTTAAATCTACAGCTGCTGTTCCTGTTAATGTATGTGAGTGACCTGGAAGATGAACTACAGGAGCTCCTTCGGGTGGATCTACTGTAGGAGGATATTGTATTTGGGAGCCTTCTTCATAAGTATAAATTATTTTATCAGGCTGATCACTTGTACCTCCTGGATTATGAGGATTGGTACCATAATCAAGTGGGCCAGCTAAACCTCCACTAATAACATTAAATCCTTCATAATAACCTGATCCTGCATTAGTTCCTTGTACTCCATGTTTGTGCATTCCATCTCTAGCAGTTTGAGCAGCACTTAGATCTACTGTAGCTCCTGCTGCATCTAAACTAAGACTTGCAGTATGTGTATGTGCTCCTACTTCTGCTGTAGATAATGCTACAGTTGTGGCACCTCCTGTATCTCCAATAGCATTATAGTCTGGATTATTGAGACTATCTGGAGAAGAGTAAACTGCTATGAATTTTGATTCTATTGCAGGTACTACTAAAGGAGCTCCGTTTCTGTCTGTAGTTGAACCAATACTATTCATACATAAGCACCATCCTTCTACGTCTGTTCCTGGTATTCCTTTTCCTAGTAAAGTAGGATCTGCTACTACTTCAGGATCTGTAGATTTATAAAAGTTATTAGCTGATCCTGAATACATTTGAATATATCCTATTCCATGAGCTTTATTTGCATAAGCTAGACTATAGCTTGAACTACTTGGCATTGCTTGTAGCATTATTACCCAAGCAGCTCCATCATATATATAAACTGTATTAGTAGTTGTATTATAATATGCATCATTTTCTACAGGACTTCCAGGATCAGTTGCAGAGTCTCCTCTCCAGTTAATCGATATTCCATCAGCTCCAGCAGGACCAGTCGGTCCTATTGGACCTATAGGACCATCTGCTCCCGTATCCCCTTTGGGTCCAGTTGGCCCCGTTAGTCCAAGTGGTCCAGGTAGACTAGTAGGTAAGACTATATCGCCACATGAACAAGTGTTACATGCATCATTTGTGTCTCCTGTTAATACTCCTATTATATCTGCCATTCTTTATTCATTTTTATGGTGGTGATGAATCACAAGTCATCAAACACCAGTCGTTATTTATACCAATAGTTTTAATTTTTACATAAACACTTCCTGATCCATCTGTCATTATATCACCAGGATTACCAAAGTGATCTGTAACTCTAGGATCAATTGCCGCTACTGTACTTACTGGTCCATACATAGTTGGATAAGGATTCCAATCACCTAAAACTGTAGTATTAGGACCTGTTTGGTTTATAGTTAGTGACCCATCATAAGATATAGCTGCATATCCTACAGTACCAAAAGATGGATGAGTTCCATTTACATTTATCCTCATTGCTTTTTTGTAATCAGTCCAATGAAGAGGAGTTGGTGCTTCATTTTCATTTGTTACTCCAGTTACTGCCCAATTATTACATATTATTTGTAAACCACACTGCCCAGTTTGTGCTCCTGTTTTGTAAAATATTCCAAGAGGAGCATAGTCTTTCGCTGCGATGTCTGATTTTGTGAGAATCCATATATTAGAAAGTACAATTCTTGACCAAGCATACATACTTGTTACTTGTATAGGAGCTCCTAAATTTACACCAGTAGTTCCTTCTGCTTCATAATAATCATGTAATTCTTCTCCTACTATCCCTACAAATTCACAATCCATAAGTAGTAGTCTGGAACAAATAATAGAATTTATTTCAATTGCTACTTGTGAATCTTCATTTGCTGTACCAAATTCTCTAGTTCCAGTAAAAAGACAGTTAACAAATGTGGCTCTTTTAGAACCTGCACCTATTATTAATCTATATCGAGTTACTCCATTATACAGCTTAAAGCGATTTCCTCCCCCATATATTTCTATTCCTTCACCAAAGTTTAGATCTAAATCTGCATCTAAATCTATTGAAGCTCCTAGTTTTACTATACCTGCTTGTGCACCATTAGGATTTATTCCACCTACATTATTAAAGTAATCAAAGGCATCTTTTACTTCTTGTAGGGTTATAGCATATATTACTACAGGTTGAATCATAGCAGGAACTCCTGGTTTCCATTGAGATACACCTGCATCATATACAAGCATATCATCATCAACTAGACCTGCTACATCTACATCAGCTAAAGATGAAGGAGTTGGTGTGTGGTTTCCTAAGTATAAAGTCTCAGGAACCCAATTAACTCCATCCCATACTAATACTTGTCCGTTAATTGCTCCTCCTGAATCTACATTTTCAAGTTCTTCTATGTTACCCGCTATGGGAGTCCATGCAAGTCCATTCCATTTTAATCTATCTCCTACATCATTACCTCCTGGCACTGGTCCTGGAGGTCCTTCAGGTCCTTCGGGTCCCTCTGGACCCTCGGGTCCTTCTGGGCCTTCTGGGCCTTCTGGTCCTTCAATACCTTGAGGACCAGTAGGTCCTGTTGGTCCTGTTCCTCCTTCTGGGCCTTCTGGTCCTGTTGGTAATATTAAATTCCCACAAGAACATGTATTACAAGCATCATTCTTATCTCCTGTAAGTACTCCTGTTATTTTTGTAGCCATTTTAGCAGTTTTTACAATCTTTACAGCCTAATTCATCAAGTAATGCGTTCAATGTTTTAAGTCCTTTAGTAATAGCATCTTCATTTCCACATATACCTGCGAGTTGAAGAGCTTTATATATTGCGTAAGCTTCGAGGAATTTTTCTTTAAATTCTTCATTACACTCATCACATTCCTTTAAAAGTTTGGCAGCCAATGCTTTTAATTTACAACAAGCCTGACATAGGCTAAGTTCACAAAAGTCTGTTTTGTAGTCACAGTAATCATCATTAATTACTTCTATTTCCCAACAATGTATTCCGTCAGTAAATTGTTCATCAAATGTAAGAGTTACTCCTGTTGTAAATATGTCGCCTACATAAGCACTTATATCATATTTAACTCCGTCTACTGTCAAGAATAGTCCTGAAGTAACCACTACTGAGGGATCCCAACCTTCAGCTGTTAGTTTTAAAAAGACATCTTTGCATCCTTCTTTAATATCTAGTTCTGCTGTTATACTAAAATCAACACAAGCCAGACATACTATACAGCTAGCATCTACTACTTGCCAATCTTCTGTCCAACATGTAGGAACTGCGGGTGAAACACTTATTGCGGTTACTTCATAACATTTGTCTGCTTCTGTTGTACAACCTGGAGTTGTAATAAGACTATTCATTATGATAATATCACTTACAGCAGGTATTGAGGCTCCTATAAAACCAACAATTGTAGTTCCTATTCCTCCACAAGGAGTTAGTTCAAGCCAATTTCTTGGTCCACAGGAAGAGCATAATAGTGAAGATCCATCAATGGTCAAAGAATACGTAGTCGAGCACGTTCCTTTTTCTTCAACATACCAGCACATTTGGTCTGGCATATTCGGACCAATTCCTGAATCAGGGGTAATATTTGATAATCTTAGAGTATTACCTACTTCTGCTGCCAAAAGAGGATCTGTAGATTCAAAACTATAATATGGATTGACTCCTCCACAAGTTGTTAATGTATAACACGCCATTTTTTTCTTTATTTATATTAAAAAAGGGTTCCACTTTACTTTGCATAAAGGGAACCCTTTTAGAGAGAGAAATCGTAAGCCCTACTATTTCACTAATATATATGTCTACTCCAAAACATTCCCATAAAATCCATACATTGTAAGCAAGAGTTTTTAACCCCTGCCTCAATATACGAAATTTTTATGCAATTGCTTGACCTGTTGGAGTCGTTGCTAACCACGCATTTAATATCCCTACTATTGTAGTTGCTGCATATGGGGCTGTTGCTCCAACTGCTGCTGCTGCGCCACCGCCAGCTTCGTAAGGTATAATTGCTTTCTTCGGTGATGCTACATCTGTTGCAGTTATCGCTGAAGCGTGACAATCTTTATACTCAATTGTAAGTTGATCATACACATTGGCTGCAAGAGCATAGAAATTATTTCCTAAAGTCTTTTGATCCAAAGGAAATGGAATTCTATAAGGACTTGTTTGCCATCCGTCAGCATACAACTCTTTTGCAATCACATCTGGTCCTAAACCTTCACCGAATGTATAATCAACTGCAGGTAATACAGCAGGTACTGGATTCGCAAGAATCAATAAGGCTAAAGCAGTAGTGATGTCTGAATCTGGAGTGAAAACTACTCCATTACAATCAAAACCACAATCTAATCCTACATAAAACTGAAGAGGTGAATTGTTTTCAACATATGTTGGATTCAATCCCTGAACTCCTTCGTTTTCAAATGTGCCTGTTAGTGTGATATAACCATCACCAACTCCAGCTGCACTTTCAGCTTGATAAACTGCAGTTACTAATTGATCTGGATCTTCATTGATCGCATCAGTGATTCCTTGGCCAACTTCATCAAAGTCACCGTCAGGACATTCACAAGATGGTCCACAACAAGATGATACAAAATTATAGGTTTTAAGAAGACTTTGATATCCATAAGTTTGATAAACTCTAGGAGACTCATATCTGATCTTTAAACAATATTCTGTTTCACACTCAGCTGCCCAACCTGCAATAATAGTTGTTTTAGATGTTTGTGCTTGTGTAGGAACATTATTAGTTCTTCCCATACATTTACCATCAAGGATTTGTGTTCTAATACCTTTTATTGCTCCTGTAGGATCAGCTGCTAATACTCCAACAAATATTCTTGGGTTTGTTGAAAACGTTGCTGCTGCTGTTATAGGTGAACCATCTTCATCAAAAACTCCAATATCACCTACTATAGCTGGAACTGCTCCAATTGTAGTTAGGGTTGTTGGGTCTCCGAAGTTTCCACCTGCAATAATAACAGCATTACCTGCAGTATTATCATTAAGTGGGGTTACTGTAAATACTCGACTTTCCATTTTTTTAAATTTTAGTTGTTAATAATATATTATTCATTCATACTCGTTTTTATAGCTTTTAGCTGATACATCGGGTGATCAATGTCTCCCGAAACTATAGCAACAGCTAAATCTACTACTTCCTTATGCGTATGCTGAGGCAATTCACAATTTTGAACTGCTGCAGCTGGTGTACCATCAGCATAGTTATATCCAATAGGCACTCCTAAACTGTTAACTACTCCGTCAGCATAAGATATTCTTAGAGGATGTCTCAGATACTCAACGAAAACGCTGTCTACTGAGAAAGTCCCATCTGAATACAGATAGATAGCTCCCTGTCTATCTGACGTTGGGTCATCTGGATTATCTCCAAATACCAACGGTACCTCTTCCCACTCGAAGGACGGTTTATAAAATGGATCATACAGTACAGTATCGAGATCATCGTGCTGTACTTGTATTCCCCATAGTTTTTTCGTCCCACTTTGGCATGATGTCTTTGTGCCTTGGCAAGTAATTCTTACCAAAAACATGTAGTCATATGCCAATGCCGACAAATCTGCCCGATAAGTACCTACATCCGAAGTTGTAGATACTACCGTGGTAGGTATTGTCGTAGCAGTTGGAGTTGCTGGATCTTCTTTAACAACCAAAGTCTTGAGATCATCAATCCTTTTCTGTGTTTCTTCAAATCCTTCTCGTTTTATATTCGTAACACCATAACGTTGCTTGATGAATACTGTCTGAGCTTCATTTAAATACCAATCGACTTCTGGGACCAACAAATTACTGTAGTCCTGGGTGTCAATTTTATTTAGCTTTAGCTTCAGTTCGTAATGCATTTCTTGCACCGTCATAAGTTCTACTTTCTAAGTCACTCTTTAACTTAATTAATAATTCTTGATTCTTCGGATTCTTTAAATTCTGTACTGTATCCTCGTAATCAAAACCAATTTGGCTGTCATTATATAAATAAGCAGCTTGTCTCCTTCGGAATATTCCTGTTCGTTCCAGATCGAAAAGTAAAGATCTAATTGCGATCTCGTCATTCTTCATTGAAACTGTTTTTAGGAATGCTTGAGGATCGTCTTCTAAAATATCATATAATTTGGTATAAGTGAAGTCAGCTGTATTGTTGTCTCCTACTTTTCCAAATATTTTTAAAAGATCCATCCTTTTTCCAGGTGATAACTTATTAAACTCAATGACTGCTTTAGCTTTTATCTCAACTTTCTTAGCTTCAGATTCAATTTCCTGTTGCTCATCAAATATAAGGTACTTAGCTTCAGGCCAATGTCCTTCTTCAAGTTCTTTTTGAGAGTTTGCTACATATTTGCAAGCTCTAAGTACGCTGATCCTAACTTCATCGAGAGCATTATTAATATCAAATACCATGGTTTTATCATGCATTTTGACTTTGAAATGCGTCCAATATTCGTTACTGTTCGAAGGTTGAAGGTTTGCACCTAAAATTGCTCCTAACCTCTTCGCATCCTCCTCGTCTAAGCCAGTAGCTAGGTGACCTAGCTTACTGCTATAGACAGGTTGAATTGTATCATAAGTATCAGCAAACTTTGTTCTTCCTTGAAGATGTAAGTTATGCCATCTTTCCTTAAGTATTGGTTTTACGTATACTAAATGCTTAGTCTTTTTCATACTATTATTTTTATACGGTTAATAATTAGTCTGTTCCTAAAATAAGTTCTCCACAACGAGTTACATCATCAATTTGGACTCCGCACTGATCATGAACTATCATTGTATAACTATCTTTGGAATTACTCATTAATCCTCCTTTGTTAGCACCATAAGGTGTTTGAAGACCTGAAACATAACCCAATTTATATCCAGATTTTTTGTGGACATATTTGATGTTGCTGTCTCCTGCTCCTCTACCGCCGAAGTCTAAGAAGGTAAACCTCATAGATTCAACTGGAACTTGTAAATTAGGATCCATTTGATGATTAATTTCCCTATCGTCATAAATTGGATTGTGACGAAGAGTAAGTGTGATTCCATTAGGTCCCACATACTTAACAAACTGACCACCGAATTGAAGATTATTTCCTGAAACTCCTGTTCCAGCACCTTTAATGAAGTTAGTGTCAACTGTCAAGAAAGGAGAAGATGCATTTACCATGGCTTGGTGGAATGCTAACATTCCATATTCACCAGTGTAAGCTACAATGTTCCTGTTTGACATTTCAACTCTTCCAAAGAAGATGTCAAGTAAGAACTCACGAATCAACTTTTCAGTTAATGTATTATATACATGTCTGTGAGAATCTCTTAGAAGATCTTGGATACCAGGACCAGTTCTTGCAGCTCTACCGTTTGCTCCACGTACTGTATTTGCTCTGGTGTTATACCATAAACTTCTTTCAATCTCTTTATACCATTGGATCCAGTATTCTGCTTCAGCATATTTAACCCATTTGAAATCTTTATAGGTTTTACCATCAGCATCCATAAGTGCTACTACTAATGCTTGGTTAGCTGCGTCTCCTGTAACTGAATACTCTTTTCTAAGAGTAGAAAGTTGAGAACGTAGTTTCATAGGCATTGCGTAAGTAGTGGAACCTGATTGGTCACCGCCTTCTTCGTATACTGAGAATAATTTACTGAATGGTTTACCAGGTGCTAGTCCTGCTGCTGGAAAAGATAGAGTAGTATCATCTGTTAACAAACGTACTACATATATATATCCGTCTCCGTCAGCTACTGGAGATTGTTGTACACGTAATTTGAAGTCTTTTCCGACATCACCTACGATAACATCACCAGGTTTAAACCAATCTTCGTCCAATTTTAGATTAAAGTCAATTAATCCTAGTCCAGGATGTGTGATACCACCAGTGGCGTCTCCTAAACTAATCAAAGGACGAGATGATGCTCCCATCAATTCCCATTCCCAATCAAATGATTCTATTTCTGAAGTTCTACCTGCTCCTTTGGTCATCGCAATAATTGGATTATCAGACAACCTAGAAGCTGTAAAAACTCTAGTTAACACTTGATCAAATTTATGAGGCTCGGCTAGAAACGCAGCACCTAAGTGATTTACTTCGGTGAAGTTCGCATGCCAAGGCCTTGTTAATACTGTTAATGAATTTCTTGCTCGGCTCATTTTATTAAATTTTAAGTTATTAAATAATTAATCTATCATATTGACCACTCAGCTCCTTTACCAGTTGCCATATTTGGTCTTTTATCACCTCCAAATAATCCTGGAGTATCTGTTAGTTCTTTTTTGCTTTGAAGACTCTTCTTGAACTTCTTGCTAAAATTACTTACAGCTTTCTTTTTTAATCCTTCAAGATCATAATTAGTCATTCGAAGGTAAGCTTTCAAAATAAAATCATCTATATCTTGTGATGAATGCATTTCGTCTGCTTGAAACTGAGTTACATATTGGTGCGTTCCGTCTTCATTATCTACTTTAACATTCGGCACTGTCATATAATCTACCAGTTGTTTTTTATTTTTTGTAGTAATAGGAAATCCTTTTACTGCTTCAGAGTCATTTATTTTAGAAGAGATATTCTCTATTACTTCTCTTCTTTGTATCTCTTTAGCTTCTTTTTCTTGATTTCTTCTCAATTCAAGTTGGTCTTTCTGTTGATTATAGTATTTCAATAATCTGTCTTTAGCTTTATTTGCTTGTCTTTCAAGAACCCCATTGTCTTCATACATATCAAGAGCTTCAGTTATATCTTCTTGGGAATCTCCACGAAGTCTCATGAATTCCTTTAAAACATATTTCTGATTTGTTCCGTTTTCTCCTCTAACTTCCATTTGGGAAATGTCAGGAGTTGAAAATGTTTCGAGAAAAGTATTAACTTGTCCTCCATCCATCAAGTGTCTTAACAGTGCTTTACCATCTTCAGGAAGAGATTTTTGAAAATAATCTATCTCATCTTGTACTCTTTTTTCAACTGTACCATTCACGGCACTTAGAAGTCCTTTTTCTGTAGGCTCAAAGTCATCATCTATTTCAATGATATCTTGTTTGGCCAATTCTTCTGCGAAAAGAGTAAGAGGATCACCTTCTTCAGTTTCTTCTTCCTTTACTTGTTCTCCAATAGCTTCTTCGTTAAACTCTACTTCTGGAGTCTCTTTTTTTGGTTCTTCTTTTGCTTCAACAAGGGTCTCTATATCTACCTCTGTATCAGCTTTTACTTCTTCAGCTTCTTCTTTCTTTTCTACTATAGGTTCTTCTATTTTTAAATTCCCTAGTATAGGATCAGCATCTCCTGTAGTTAAACCGAAAGATTCATCAAAGCTTACTTCATCAATATCCCATATAGCATCTAAGGGTTTTTGATCTTCTGTTGGTTGTTCATTTGTCTCACTCATAATTTCTCTATTTACAAATATAATAAAATCTATTTTAGTTTCGTAATATTTCTTGTTATGCTAATGCTCTTTTATTTCGTTTCTTATAGCGGAATGTAAATATACTTATTTATTTAGAAGATTAAAATAATAGTTAAGTCTATTAATATCTCTGCTGCTTAATCCTTTTTGTTCTTGTTTCCTTATAGGTCCTCCTTTAGCATGGTCTATATTAGGATCACTCATATCAAAGGTTCCTCTATTGCCTATGGTTGATTTAAGTCTATTATCATAAGGAGATACAACTGCATATATATCTTCATATTTAGTGTCCTTAGTTACTGGAATTCTATTTTTATATGTTACTTTATTCATACCTGGAACCTCATTTGCATATAAACTATATTTATTATTCCCCCACATAGTAAATATATCTCTGGGAGTAGTCTCATCCATCATATCGTCAAATGAATGAGCAATTCTTTTATCAAAAAAAGGTTCAGGTATAGCATATACTCCTTCTCCATACCTGTTCGCTCCTGTTCCAGATAAATTTTTAGATTCATCAAAAAAATCAAACTTCTTTTTAGACTGATGAATTACAGGAATAACCTTACCATCTTCTCTTAGTACTTTTGAAAAAGCCAAATTAAAGTTTTTACTTTTCTGTTGTACAAATTGTTCAGGAGTTCCTTTGAATTTAGAACCATCAGCATTCTTCATCCATGTACCTCTTTTCTTAGTAATAGCTTCTATATAATTATATTCCTTTAATAATTTACCTTCATTGAGTGTTGGTGTTTCTGGATGCCATTTTCCCCAGTCTATGTCTGAAACAAAATCATCCGTTTTATTTAATAAAGAATTGTATGCTTTTTTTACTCCCTTAGCTCCTGCTTTCAAGGCTGCTCCCCCTACAAAAGGTATTGCTAATCCTGCTGCAGACCATGCTGCATCTTCATAATTTCTTTTCTTAAGGTAAAGAGCCGCATTAGTTGCATCGGCAGCCTCTCCAACAACTGGAAGAAAAGATGCCTGATATAAAGCATCATGAATTGTAGGTATATTTGTATAGTCATCTTTTTGTGTTTCTCCTGCATATTGATCTCTAAATCCTGGGATATATGTATTATCTTGTCTAGCGTAATTAATTTGTGGAGGATCTACATCTCCGCTTTGTTGATATCTCCTAACTTCTCCTCCTCTATTTTTTATATGTTTAAATCTTGTTTGTCTTAACCCTTCAAATTCTCGAGCTGCTTCTCTCGCACTACCTTTTATCCCAACTCCAGGCAGAAGTTTAGAAAGCTCTTTACCTGATAATTTTGATATATCTTCTTTATCTAAAATTTTCAATGCTTTATTAAGCATTTCAGTGCTTTTGTCATCTAGTCCTACAGGCTCAACTCTTCCTTTTTTTAATTGATGTAAATACTGTTTTATTCCGCTTAAAGTATGTGCTTTATCAGAGTATATACCTTTTCCTTGTCTTTTCATTGATTCGAGTACAGCTTTTTGAAAAGTACCTGCAACCCCTGTACCTTCTAAAGGAAGAACAGATCCTTTTTCGCCTATATGTTTTATAAATAACTTTTGAGCTCTTATTTCTTCTACACTTTTTCCTAATTGCTTGGCAAGTAACTTATACATTTCGTCTTTAGATTGTCCTTTTACACCTGCTTTATTATATGGAGCAATAGTTTCCCAAAGTGGATGTTGTTTATGCCTACCTTGTAGTTGGGTAAAAGGAAAGTGTCCTTTTCTTTTATACCCTACAAAATTTCCCTCAGAGGTCACATGTGGAGAATATGAATGGTCTCCTATATCATGCCATATTTTTGTTTTAGGATTTTGTAGTTGCATATATAATTTATTAGCAGGAGCACCTAATCTTCGACTGTTTGTTAATTCATCTGCATTTTGAAAAGGATTTCTTCCATTTACTCTTTCTCCTTTATTAATTAAATTCCTTGCTTGTCCTGCTGTTAATAGGTTATCAGCTTCATCAAAAAGTTGCATCCCTTCTCCCATTGCTCTGTTTACATCTTTTATTGATCTTATAGGAGCAGGAGATGCAGATACTCTTAGGTTAAATGGTGTCTTGTTTATATTTCGTATTGCATCTGTTTTAAGTAAATCATTTATTTCTTTGGCATTTTGACTAATTCCTGGAACATTAGTTAGAGTATTAAAGTCAGGGAGAGACTCACTACCCAAAGCAGCTATAGATTCATCAATGTCTCTACCACCTCGGGTTATATAGTTTTGTCCTGGATTATTTCCAAATATATCTTCTGATAGCTGAGCTAAAAGTTCTCTCTCTGCATCACTAGGTGCTCCAAACATATCGTCAGCATCGGCTGCACTCGATCCCAACCCAGGTGTATAAGAGCTCTCCCTCGCTTGCCATTGTTCCCAAATTTCGTCTTCTAAAGCGTTGCCTTGCTCTTTTGCTATATTGAAATCATCAATCTCAGCATCTGTTTTTCCTATAGGAATTCCATCAGAATCCATATCTAAATAAGGGTCATAGGGTTTTGTCTGAGGATTTAGAGCATTAGCTTTGAATTCTGCATCTAGCTCTGCTTGTGTACCTTTTATACGTTCTCTCTGTATAGCATTATAATCTGTTTGATGGGTTGGATCAGCGTCTCTTCCATGAGGAAGATTACGATGACGAGAGCTATCTTTTATAAAACCAGCTGCCATTTCTTCTCTTAAAGTACGAAGACCAAGTTTTCTCTCCTTTACCACTCTCTTAACATCTCTATATAGAGGATTAGTTTCAGGTACTCCCATAGCTATTATGCGTTCCATTCGTTCTTCTGCATTTCTTAGAGACTGTTCAGCAGTACTTATTTCAGTCAGAAAATCTCTTCTTGGTACATTGCTTGGGCCAGTTACATCTCCTGTAATATTCTTAACATGTGCTTGATTTTGAAGTTGTCCAGCTAGTTTTCGTCCTTGTGTACTATTCATTAAGCTTTCTGCTCCTTGTTTTGCATACTTTATACTTTTATCTGCTAGCTTACCTGCATCTATTCCAGGTATAGGATTAAGCATTTCTGCTGCAAATCGTGCAGGGCCTGTATTTGCTCCTAGTCCTCCTAATGTTCCTCCTAGCAAAGGAGCTCCTAGTGCAGTTACATAAGGCCAATAACTATCTTGATCTCGTGCTTGTTTAGGAGCACCTGCAAGTGCATCTGCCATAGGACCTATAAATGCAGAACCTGGATTAATCCAATTATCTATAAAACTATTTGGATCATTGGGAAATGCTCTGAATTTACCCGTTATATCTGTTTTAGCCATGTTATCTCTTGACCAATTATCAGGGTTAAATACCCCAAATCCTTGATTCATAGGGTTTTCTTCTGCAGCTTGAGTAGTAGTTTTTCTTCTTGCTAATTCTGCAACGTTTTCTCTGCCCCATTGAGCAAAACGTTTATCTGAAGAACTCATTCTATCTGCTTCTACTGTAAAAGGAGGAAGAGAATATTTTTGTTCATAAGTATCGTCTCCTACATATCTTGTTTGACCATCTGGAGCAGTCTTGCCAGCTTCTTGAACCCATTGCTGGTTTATAGGTGGCTCAATATCTCCACTACTTTGATATCTTTTAATCTTTCCTCCTCTTTCAAATGATTTTTCTTCACTGATTATTGAAGTTTCTTCATCTCCTATCTGAAGTTTTTTAATAGCACTAACAACTTTATTAGCAAATCTTCCTCTTGTTGCTCCTCCTTGAGCATCTCCAGACGCTAAAGTATTGTCTCCACTTTGCCAATAGTAATCCAGTTTTTGTGCTTTTGTTAGATTAGGATTATTTCCTATGGTTGTCTTTTTTATTACAGTTCTACCATCTTCTTCTCTTACAATATATACTGGTTTTGTTTTTCCTGGATTTAACTTAAAGTATGTTTCATTTAATTTTTCTTGTAAGTTTTCTCTTTTTTCTTTAGCACTTGTAACTAAATTACCAAATTTTAAATGTGTAGGTATTCTGCTCCAATGACTGGAATAATTGTATTCCCATCTATCTAGATACGCATCAGTACTTATTCTTTCTCCCTTTATTCCAGGTGCTCCTTCTACAAGGAAACCTTTATTTCCCCAATTGCCTTGACCACCTCTTATGTATCCTTTTAATTCTTGTTCTAGATCAGGTTCCCAAAAAGTTCTTGTTCCTCCACTTAATCCTTTTTGAAATGCTTTTTCTGCTCTTTTTGAAGCTTCAGAAAGGTATAGCATTGTGAGAGCAGCAGATGCTCCAGGGTCTTGAATATCAAGGTCTTTTCCGTTATGTGTTAGTCTCCATTCTTTATTTAGTTTTTGATAAGCGCTATGAAGTACTTCATCCTTAATTTCTCCTCCTTTAGCTATTTTACCACTTTGCATCCTATCTCCTTCTTCATGTACTCCCATGATATTACTCATCTTCAATTGAGTAAATCCTTGACTTTCTCCATATTGATCAAAAATAGGTTGTGATAATATTCCTCCTCCTCCTTCAGTTTCGTTTATACCTAAAGCAACTGCAATATTAGCGAGTTCATTATACTCATTATCTTTCATTTTTAAGGTATGAGTAAGTAATGCTTTTTCTTCGCCAAGGTGACCAACAAAAGCTTCTGTACTGTCTATATCTATATCTACAATTCTTCCTAAGTCTCCATTTGCAAGTGAATCACTTAGTTGTTCAACATAGCCAGTATCATAACTTGTTTTTAAATCTTGAGCAAGTCCTTTTTTACTTAGGTTAGCAAAAGTAGCATTTTGGGCTCCTTTTGGTACTGTAATTCCTACAAGATCATAATTATCTGTATTATATACTACTTCATTAAAATCTCTATAGGGCATAGTTTGTTGGAAAATTCTATCTTCTTCATTTCCATCTTCGTCAATAATATTAGGTCTAGTAATTTGATCATGCATAAAATGATCATATAGTATAGGAATTCCATCTTCAGTAAATCCTGCTACTACCATACTATGACCTGCTCTTCCCATTCCTGGAATCATTTTTGCATTAAAATTATCATCACTATTTATATTCTCATTATGTCCAAATCCTAGTACTGTTCCAACAGGCATATTGGCAAATAGTTTTTTTACTTTTTTTGGATATCTCCATGAACCATCAGTATTTCTTTGAAGTGTATTATCTACATTTGCATTATATATGTTTTTTCCTCCTTGAGTTACAAGTGCTCCATGTATTTGCCAGCTATCTGCTGAAACTCCTTTATAAGGTACATTTATTTTAAGCTTTCCAGTTTCTCTGTCTAGCGAAAAATTATCTGGCCCAATACCTGTATATTCATAATCTTTAAATAATGCTACTGCATCTTTAGTTGCCTCATTTGTAAGTTCGTCCCATTCTTTTTCAAATAGTTTCTCACGTTCCCTTTCTGCTTTCCATATTTTATTTTCTTGCGCTTTTCCCTTTTTATAAAATTCTTTTTCCTCGTTTGTATAAAGATTTTCTCCATCTAAACCTTTTTCGTTAAGAAATGTATAAGGATCCGTTCCATATCCTGGAGAATTTTTGTTGACCTTTGTGTACATCTCCTCCCTAGCTTGCTCCCAAACTTCAAATGCAGTTGCATTTTCTATAGTATCAGGAGGAGGTGGATTTTCTTGCATCCATTTGCGCATTATCTCCCTTTTAGTATCATAATACCTCTGTTGTATATCATTAATAGTAGGAATTCCTTGTTCTTTTGGTTCAGTTATATAATCGTTTTTCCAAATAGCATATTTTTTATCGTACTCTACTTCAGCAAGTCGATTTTGTTCACTTAGCGCTAATACTTTTTCTTTAAGTATTGAATCATAGTTATAATTTTTAAATCTTGCTTCTAGTTGATCTTGTTTAGCAGAGTATAGTCCTTCTTTTAAACCATAAGAATTTTTTAATCCTATGTTAGGATTGTTTCTTACTAGTCTATCATATGCTTTAAAAGAACTTTCTAAACATGCTCCGTCTGGACACATTTCTGTACGTAACTCTTCATCACCTGCATAATCCATATAGAATTTTTCAAGATCAGTCACAACAGGATCATTAAAATTTAACTGGTCTTTTAGTCTTTCATTGTCTTTAAAAAAAGATTCTCTTTCGGCTTTATTTAAGTATTTCCATTTTCCTGATAAAGCATTAAAGTTTAGATAGTGCTTTATATCCTCTGTTTTGTCTTTATCTGTTTCACTCATTCTCTCTCTCCAGTCCCTCCTACGACCTGGTTTGCCTCTAAAATTATATTTGTTTACTAATTCTTCAAGTTCTAAAGCTGAAAAATCACCAAATCTCATTTCCTGTTTTCTTTTCTCTACTTCTTCATCAGTTAGTGGAAAATTTGGTAAATCTGTAGGTATTGGACCACCAGTAGTAGTTATATTTTGTTTTAGGGCTATAATATTGGGATTAGTAGCTAGATTTAGATTATCTGATTGACTTCTGGTAATTGGAGCTTGTCCATATCCTGATCCATATAGTGAGCTATCAGGAGGATCAACATCTCCTACAACATCAGATTGTTGATATTTAGGTACTCCTCCTCCTGCAATGAATCCAAAGTATCTTTTTTGTTTTTGAGTTAGCCTTTTTCCATATACTTTACCGTGCCTTAAGATCTTTTTTGCTTTTTGAGATGAAACGGGTCCTCCTCTTTTATACTCATCAGGGTATACTTCTATCATATCAAGTAAATTGCCTTGATATACAGGATACTCTCCACTACCTTGCTGGTCAAAATATTCCTGAGTTCTTTCAGCATGTAGATCTGTATCTTTAGAATGAACAAATCGTTTACCATCCCATTTCCCTCCATATATATTACTTCCTCCTTTTTGAAATGAATATTGAGACTCTTCAGAAAAAGTTGGATGTCCAGGCACTTTAAATTTATCTGTGAAGTGATCTCCTTGCTCTAGGATCTCTGTTGGATTTTCTTGCCAGTATCCACGATAATCGTAGTAATGTAATGGGTCATCAGGATTAGGAGCAATCTGTAAAGTATTTGCAGTATTACTATACCATACTTTAAATTTTGCTTCATCTATTGGTGATAGCTCTGTTTTAAAAGAAAGTTCTTCAGGATTTTCCTGCCTTATCTGTGGTTTTGTATGAATCACTTTTTATCTTTTTTCTTACTTGCTTTTACTTTTTCTCTTTCGATTTTTTCTTTACTCGCTATCTCTTTTTCTTTGACTGCAAGTTTTCTTTCTTCTATAGCCGCTTTTTGTGTATTCACTTGTTTTTCAGTTTCAAGTCTCTGGACTTCAAGATCATCTGGGACTTGATTATTGTTAGCATCGTTGTCTTCTTTAGCAGCTACTTGCATTTCAGCAATTGTAAGTTTAGTCTGATTTGTAGTATCCACTTTATATTTCTCAAATTCTTGCTCGTCCTGATCTTGAGATAATTGTTTATCTTGCATTTTTTGCTGAGCCTCAAGCTGTTCGCGTTGTTGTTGAAGTGCTTGTTCTTTTTTCTTTTCTTCAGCTGCTTCCAGAAGTATTTTAATCTCTTCTGGAGATTCAGTTGTGAGCATTTTAACAATATCTGAAAGATCTGCCTGTTGATTTTGAAGAGCAGCATGTGTCAATTGTTTTAGAATATCCATAGTTTCCTGATCCCTTGCAGAATCTGATAGGAATATACCATAACTTGCTTCTGAGAATTTCTCATCTAAAACGATTGTACTGATTGACATATCATCTAGAACATACTGTATCTTTCTAGGTTCATTTGAATAGGCAAGTTTAGCTGCTTCAAGTAAACCTGTAAGCACTTCTCTTTTTAAACTGTTATGTGAATGAAACCATTCTTCGGTTATGTGACTTGACTGCACAACTGCTTGTCTTGCATTCGTAGCTAATTCTGTTGCGCCTATTTGTCCTTCTCTTTGTTTGGTCACACCTGCGACATCGCCCGCACGATTTTCTAGGTATTCAAGCATTTGAACTTTTTGTTGAATAGTTTGTCCCATTGACAAATCTAAAGTCTGCCATTGATTGAAAGAATTCTGCTGTCCTCGTTTTCCTTCTTCTTGAGGATTTACCCAAGCAATTCCCATAGCATCAAAGTAATATAACCACTTATTCATATCTAGTCCCATTGAGCTTGGAACTTGGTTAATATCTGCTAAAAATTTCTTACCTTTGTCTGAAGCGATATCGAGCTCAAGTCGATACATCATAATGTTATAAAGATATTGATAAGGTTTAATCCTATCAATCATAGATACTGATTCTGCATTCAGGTTGTTGTATGAGAGCCCATAGAAACCTAATTTACAAGTTGTCATATCGTCAATGTCACGATGTTGATTTGGTTTGGGCCTCATATTAACATATATCTCATTTCCGATTTTTGATCCTTCCCATATTTCTGGAACCCATTGCCACTCTATACTTATATCTCCTTTTTGTTCATCTTTTCTATACTTATCATTTACTATAGTTTCCTGTATTTCTCCTTGAAGATCCATATATTTTAGAAAGCCTATCTTTCTTAAAGACCTCCATTCAACATGTACTACTCTTATATACTTATGTGAGTCTCCTGTTGTATTAAAATCAAAGTCAATATAGTTATCAAAAATATCATTATTTATAGCTCCCTCCCAAGATAGTGGATCAGCATTAGGATCAGATACATTGTCATCATACATCTCTCCAATCTGCTTAGATGTAAGATATTCACCGAATGTATCGATTACAGAACCAGGGGTCATCCTCATTTCATACTTTGCCCATTGCCCATCTTGGATATATTCAATATCAGGATCTTTATCGTATTGAAAATAAAGAGGATTTACTACATTCATCTTTGGTTCTCCATTTACGATACCAACCCAATATATTTCTTCTCCAGCTATAAGCGCATGTCTCCATCCTTTATTAAACTTATCTCTTACTGTTTCTTTCTTCATTAAGAAATTAAGTAGGTTTTGTCCTGTTATTTCTTGATTTGACCTAAACTCTCTTTTCATATATGTTTCAATATCAGAAGGAGTCATCTCTTGTGTTATTTGTTCGACAGCTTGCTGTTGTTCTTCTGCAGGCATACCTGCTATTTGCATAGACTCTTTTTTAATTTCTTTTTGTATGGCATACTGTATTCTTTCCATCATATACCTTTTCAGCATTTTTTCTTTTTCTTTCTCTCTGACTGAAACAGCTTCTGGATTAACAGTTGTAACACGAAAGTTAAAGGGTCTCTTTATTTCTTCGCCGAATAATACTCTTAGTTTGGGACTTGTTATGTCGTAATTTCTCATTTGTGCAGGAAGATCTCCCATATCCTGTCCATAGGGTTTCATTACATATTCAAAATCATCTGGATTAAGTTGACCATTAAAAAGATCATAATTAAGCTTTTTACGTATTCGGTCATCACTTCCATTAAAGCTTGTAAATCTATATGCATCTAAAGCATCTATTACATTTTTAGCCCATTGTTTATCTTTACGATTCTTGGCGGCATCTGTTAGTTTTTGTTGCGGAAAATAGTGTCCCATAGTTATTTATTTTGCATACATTTTTTTCATATTATCTAATAAGAAGTCTACTACTATATTTGTTGGTGCTTCTTGATCTATTTCTTTCTCAAAATCTTCTTCGACCATAAACATTAATTGCATAAATCCCATGACCCTGTCAAAGTTTCCCTGTCTTGAATAGTTTATTAGCTCTTCTACAAGAGCAATTGATGGAATTAGATCCATATTATATATTATTTCATCATCTGAATTAACTCCTCTTTCTGTCCATAGCCAACGCAAGATATATTTTTCTCCTGCATCTTTCATTCTGTCATTCATATGACAGCCTTTCATTCTTGCTACAGTACTGTTCTTAATTACTTTAGAGATCACATTATCAGGTTGATCTGCTAGAAAATGTAGTTTGCCTCTTCTTTTGAAATAAGAAAGAACTTCACCTCGATCATTTTCAAACATAATCTTTGCATCTCCGTAGTATTGCGAAAGCATTTCAAGGTTCTTATGATATATCTCTATATTCTCGGGCCTTCCTACATATTCAGCTACAATCTCATCATAACCAAAATCAAATTTATTAAAAGATTTATAAACAAAGGCAGCATTTAAAGACTTTCCTCCAGCCTTATCGAAAGCTACAGGGTCAAGTCCAATCTTATAAAGACCATGAGGGATAGTAGAAGGAGGATGTTGGTAAACAATTACACATCCTTGTTGAGGGTCATTTGGTTTGTGCGGGTATTTTGTAATGGGGTGGAGTTTGTTCTCCATATCCATTTCGAATTTAACAGGATGATCTGTATTATCGCTTCTTACAAATGTTCCTGGGTCTCCTAATTTTTTATATTTATTATCTGACTTAAGTCTATTAAGTACTCGATAAAGCTCAACTACTGGAAAGACTGCACCTTCAGGTCTAAGGAATGCTTCTTTCGGTGTTTTTGGATGCTGGGTTATGAAAAGATTATAAGCTACAGGCTCTACTGCTTTTTTTTCTTCTCTTTCCAGATCTACATCATTAGTTGCTTCTGCACGTAAATGATTCCCTGCTTTGTCTACAAAAGGAGGTCTATACCATTGTTCATCTACAAACCATCCACACTCTCCAACAGTATTCTCATCATATATATTTTCGTAAGCTCTTAGTCCGTAAAACGATGGGTTATAAAACATTTCTTCGAAGTCAAAGTTAGTGCCGTTCTTTGAGTTACCGCCTGTACCATAAATGATCGGTATACCTACCATTATATTACCATCTTTGAAAAGCGGATAGGATCTTTGATATGCTTGAAGTAATCCAGGCCAGTCTCCTGCTTCTTCAAAAAGCATGCGTTCTGCAGTTCGTCCTACTGATTTTTGCGGGCTGTCTTTAAAAGAAAGTGCTAAGATCTCAGATTTATAACCTTTTTGTACTTGGATCCCATCTCTATTCTTTTCTATATATCCGCTCTTTATGGTTTCCTGCCTGTCGGTCAAGAAGCCTTTAGCCCAATCTGTATTATCATTAATGAAGTTGATCATTGATTTGGCCATCTCCATTGTATTAGACCAGAATGTCTTTTCAAATGCAGCTAGTATTGATATAGAATACGGAAACCAATTGTAACGCCAAACCATGCCAAAGGCATTTTTATAGGAATAACCTTTACGCCGTGCTTTAACGACTATCATTCCTTCACCAGCTTTCTCTGCTTTATCCAGTTCATGATACCAGTAGTAATCCATATCCAAGAATCTTGGAAATGTTTCTATTTTTCGTTGTCGTTTTCCTTGTCCGACTGTAGCCAAAATCCTACCATAATTAAGATAAGCGTAATGCTCACCCGTAACAGTAACTCCTCCCACTGTATATCCATTCTTACATCTCTTTTCTTCTCGATCCCAAAACTCTATAAACTCTGTTGTACCTGGAGGAGCTAGAGTATAACATTTATGCTTAAGATAATGTTGAGCAGAAAGAGAAAAGTAGCTAGTATTGACAAACTTAAGATAATCAGTACCTGTATGACGTATTGGATTATCCTGTTCTTCAATATTAGTATGTTTAGTTGCTACTATTATCTTTTCATTTTTCACTTAACTTTTTTTACTTAAGTAGTATATTGCATCCATATGTGCATCTGCTATTCTATCTCTTATATCTTCATTCAAAAGCATTGCTGCTTCTGTACTATTTGTCATGAAAAAATTCTCAGTTAACACGGCAGGCATAGCTGTTTTCTTTAAAACATAAAAATCTGCTTCCTTATCAGGATCTTTATCTGTATGATCCTTACGCATTTTTTCTTCTGGAAATTCAGCTGCCATCATTCTATAAAATATAGTAGCTATTTGGTCTGATCGTGTTTCTCCTTTTGAAGTATAACAAGACCATCCATGAGCTTGATTCCAATTATTACCAAAAGCATTTGCGTGAACACTTAGATAAACTGCCCTTTTATCAACTTTATAAAAATCATTAGCACGTTTTACTCTTTCCTTTAAAGAAATATCTTCTTCTTCAGGAACAAGTACTATTGAGTCTATACCTGCTGCATTGCATGCACTATCAATTCTTTGTACAACGGCCCTGTTAAATTCGCCTTCATACAGGACAGTGCCATCTTTAAATTTTGGAGATCTTTTTCCTGCAGTTTGATATTCTCCGTCAATCATGCCGCCATGCCCAGGATCTAATAACCAAAGATATTTTGATTCATTTTTAGATTTATCTTCTATTTTAAGATCCATATCCATAACTATATATTTTCTTATAAAAGTTCTGTAATGCCATATAAGTCTATTTATAATTGTTAGCATTTTGTTTTCTTCTACTCTGGGTCTTCTCTATTTCCTTTAAGTCTTCGGCCTCTGAGTGTTGCAGATTGTGCAACTTCTTTCTCAACCTGTTCTTTAACTTTATTCAGTGATTCTATAATTGGTCCTATAGATTTAAGTGCAGATGTTACATCTGACGGTTTATATATAGGCTTGTCATGTTTATCACGATCATGCAAGTTAATAGTTTCTAAGTAATTTGTCAAGTTACTTATTGTTTTTAATGAAGCTTTAAGTAGCCTCATAGACGGCGTTTGTTGCAGTTCTATATATTTAGCTATAGCCGCTGCTATTTCTTTATCGGGTTTGTAGTTAGGATCTTTCATAAAATCCTTAGCTACAATATTCTGTGTCAGATTAGGATCAGCACTTTGTATATAAGGTGACTTATAATCTGTAGTAAAGTATACGTAACTTAATTCCCGTATAGCTTTTTCTTTATCTTTTTTCTTGTCTCGGTCCCAGATAGCTTTGAATTCTGGAACTAGCAGTGCTTTCGTATGAACAATTACTCTTCTTTTTTGTAAGTCAAACAGATCCATTTTCTTCTGTTTTTCCCCATTTACCTAATGGACATTCTTTATCCTTTACATATAATGCTGCAGGAAATGCACATCCACACTTTCCACATTTATATCCTGCTAAATCATAATCATCATTTCTGCCTACTTCTCTTTTGACTTGATTAAGCTCTATTTGTCCATTTCTCATTACTTTACTTGTAATGAACTTCCAAAATTGAGAAGATTTTAATTCAGGACATTTAGTACATATCTTTGCACGGTAATCTGCTATTGCTTGTATTTCAGGATTTTTATTTCCTTTAGCATAAATAGACCATCCTTCAATTATTTGAGCAGCAGTTTCTCCTGCTTTTTGAACACTAGCTACTACTTTCTTCGCTTTGCTCTTTTTTCCACAACCGCATCCCATAATGGTCTATCCATTTAAAGCAGGTCCTTTCAAACTACTTTTCTTAGGAGCTTTTCCTTTCTTTGATTTAGGAGCACTTGTACGTACAGTACTTCCTCCTTTAGGAAATCCTTGAGATCTATTCTTAATATATTTTAAAAATCTTACAAATGGCATAATAATTAGTTTTAGTTAATAATCATTTTCTTCTTCTTTTGGAGGAGGCACAAAATCTTCTGACATTTGTATCCCATTCCAGTATACGCATCCTTGCCTATTACACGAAATTAAGTAGACGCATAATAATACCATGCAAAAGATACAATATTTTTTCATACAAATCTTTTAACTCTCTCATATTTCTTCATTATTTCTGCTTCCAGATGCTTTCTATTTATCTTTTCACATTCCTTTATATACTCTGGATTCCACTTTTTCTTAATTGGATCTCCAGGAGTATGAAACTTTTGTGCTAACTGTTTTATTTCTTCTGCTGTCATAATAATCTTATTGTACCTATGCTTGTTTCTACTGTTACTGTTTTTACTTCTTCCTCTTTACCCACTTATCTCTTATTTTTATCTGCATCTCGCATATTGCAATATTGATCTTGACATTCTGTCTATCGCTTTGAGTCATACATGGTGCTTTCTGTAATTTTTTAATTAATTTTTCCAAGTACACTATTTCCCTTTTTTCAATTGAGGGTATTTTCTATGTACACAAGCTTTTAGTTTTCCTGGGTTAGGTGCATTATGTGCCAACTTCAACGCAGACTTTGCTCTTTTCAATGTGTTTGTAGGAAAAGTACCAGCTGGTGCTCCTCCCGCTGGCCCGCAAAAAGATTTAACTCCTTTATATTTACCTGCATTAGAACCTCCTGGTTTCTTACGAGCTGTTTTTGTCTTTGCACTTACTTTTGATTTCTTTTTAGCCATTACCTTTAGATTTAAATCCTATTATAATTTTTTCATTTACTATTCTCTGCTTTAGTTTCTTCAGTTTGTAGTAATCATCTTTAACCACTAATGTTATAGGCCTTGTCTTATGATGTATTCTACATTGACCTTTCTTTATCCTTCCTTTATCATCAAAATGTTGTTCTATTTCTATAGTAGACAGATCATCACATAGCCACCTTGTAATTATATTCTTTTTTACAAGCTGTTCCTTACCTTCTTTGTCCTCATCGTATAGGTTTGTTACCACCTTGAATTCGTGTGAAGTGTTCATTCTTTTTTTTATATTCTAATTTCTCATTAACTTTCCTATTCCGTATCTCCCACAGTCTTGCCAGCTCTTCTTTAGCTGATTCGCTGTACAAGTTAGGATTTTTTCTGAAACTTTTTATAAGATTCCTTATTAAAGCAGTCAGTCTCTCTAGCTTTACTTCAAAGGTTCCAAGGCCATGAACCTTAATGGAATTAAGATCATTATCTTCCATTCTTCTTTTAATAAATCCAAACTGATGCCTTATTGCACTTTCTACTTTTAGATAACTTATCCCTTTCTCCTTTGCAAGCTCTCTGGCAATATCCTCTATCTTCTTACTCATCCTCTAATTCGAATTTGAAAACAAGTTCAATATCCTTAGTATCTTTAGGGACTTCTATCCTCTTATTTATTATCAGCTTACCTGTGTCCTCATCCTTTAAGAGTACACCTTTCTGTTTCATATACTTTATATAATTATCCAAGTTTGAGTAAGACTTAAACTTAAACTTATCCCGTATATACTTCCTACATTGTGTCCCGAATCTATCTTCTTCTATGAGATCTCCTTCTAGTTCCATGAAGGCCGATAGTATCTCTATTTCTTTTGATGTCAGAGGTTCAGGAAGTATCACATTTATCAATTGAAGATATTTGCTATAGAACTTGTTCCTGGCTACTCTTTCTTTCTTTTCTCTCTTCATTATATTAATGATAGGTTTCTGTAAACTTACTCACTTTAGAGCATAATACAAAATATTATAGAAACTTAATTATAGTTACATTCGTAGATAGATCACCTTATCCCCCCCGCATGTGATTTTGAATTCCCATTTAAAACTTCAGTAACTGAAGAACTCCATAAGTTTTTAATTAAGTAATATAATAGATGACCAGGCGTAGCAGCCCTACTTCATTTAACCATCTTATTTTCATGGTAGGGTGTCCTAATCTCTCTCTTTAATCAGTATCGCAATATAAAAATAAATATTTTAAAAAAAAAATAATGTGAAAATATTCGAGTTCTTGAGGGTCTCTATTGGAATCATCCCCAATGGTAAGAGAGCGGTCTAATCCCCGCGAGTCTGTACCATGAACCTAGGTTCGTGTAATACAGGCGAGGCACTGCGCCAAGCAGATACTTAAATCCGAACGTTATGAAAGATTTAATTCAGTTGGTTGCTATTCGCTTGTCGAATAATCCAACAAAAGCAGTCATTGATGCAGTAGACGGCATTGATGGCAAGCTGAATGAAACTTCCGACGGTCGTGGGTACTATCTTGCTGTCTTCAAAGATGCCAACAACCCTTTTGCTGAAATGCGTACACGCATGATTTCACAGCAATTGGACTCTGATGGCAATCCTTCGTGGAAAGCTGGAACACCTAGCATGATTGCAAAGTTCGTAGGGCGTACAATGCCTGGTTCTATTGTGACAGCTACGGTTGAACCCTATATGATTGGCAATAACGAACAGACCGTTTATACGACTGTTGTACTTGGTTCCGAAACCACTGCACAGGCGTTCAAGCGTGCTGGCCACGTTCTTGCTGTCGATAGGACTGAAGTGCCCTTCACCGAAGAGGAGTTGCAGGATGCGAAAGAATAGGCGAAAGCCTGTTCTTTTTTTCAAATAAGACGAAAATCATTGTGATTTCCCATCAAGAGCACGTCCTAGTGTTCAATCACATCATTTTAATAAGATTTAAGTATTATGTTATTATAACACATAGTTATATTATAGCATAACAAGACATTGTTCTTCCTTAACAGAGGACGAACGAAGAGTGCCGTGTATGCATAGTTATGGCTAACATTTAGTTAGTCAACAAAGCTATGATACATTTGAGTGCACAGTTATTGTGGTCTTTGACTTAACCGAAAGGTATGCAAGTAACCAAACTTGTAGTTTGTCAAAGTAAAGCAATGATATCTGTAATCCTATGTAAGTATCAGCGTGGTAATAAGCGCATGGTCTGCAGTCATGTTGGTGTGACGCATAGGTAAACAAAATATGATGTGTGTTGTTAGAGCCGACAAAAGTGCGTAAGTCTTTAGTTCCTCGCCAACAAGCCATTGACTGCTCCATAGGGAGGATAGGCGCGAGGACACACGACATCAATTTATGTATTGTCATGCTTTCATTAACCGCATGAATATCCAGTAAGTTACTGGCGATGACAACTATCAGTAAAGTTGTGTTTTTCTTTAAGGTTTGCAAACCTTGACAAGCTTGTGGGGCTACAAGATACTTCTAATTAATCCTGTTCCACGTCCAAAATCGCACCATGGTGTAAGTAGGACTATTAGGGATTAATATGTGCAGAAATGGCGGGAGCTATAAAAGTATTTAATTATAAGTTTACTTCGGTAAATGAGTAATTATCACAATGTTTTAATATATGACTTAGCGGTTATATTGAAGAGATATTGTGCTGTTAGTGCGGATGTAAAAATCAAGCAATTATAAATCTAGGACGGTAAACTAGATGGAAGTTATTCTTGCAAATAACTTGGTGATGGTAAAGTATATCACCGAAGCGACCTATCTATAGCCTCCGAAAAGAGAGGTTTTCAACTATAGATACTATTCCTGTACTGTTGAAAAGTACATACAACTATTCAGGTTGGGTAATGCACGGCTAGGTTAATTCGTGGAATACGTTGAGGAGATCTATATGTCATAAGGGTCTCGCTTTGCATTATTTTAAACTATAAAACTTTAACAAACCCATGTCAGGGCATAGACATGGTAACATCATCAACATTACCAGAGTGTTTTTTCTTTTTCCATACCTGACGGTTGTAGTAAAATGAAAAAAAGATATATGTTTTCGGTTTTAACTCTGTAGAAGGAATCTCTAGGTGTAGTCTTCGGACTATATCTTTAGGTTTTTTAGTTTTCCTAACGTTAACCATTTAAATTGTTTCAATTATGCTATTTGAAGATAAAGTATATGAATCAATAACAACTTATTTAGCCCAATATGGATGGACACAAAGTAGCATGGGATCCTATTTTAAAAAGGCACCTGATGGAATGAGAAAAAAGATAAATATATCTGTTACTGCTAATAAATTAGGTGTATGGCTAGATGAAAAACATGGCGGATACTTCTCCTTATTTGATATGGAAGAGAATAAGTTATTGATTTATTTCATTAAACATTAATATAATTACTGCCAAACAAGAGTTTGGTAGTAGTTATTTTACTAACTTTGTTAGTCGTGGTTTGAGCCACGTTAAATAGTGCTTTAAGCTCAAAGCGTTACATAATTGTAGGGGCAATCGTCAGGAGTTGGCAGCGTAGACACTAATGTAGTGAATGCTGTAGGTATCCGAAATGTTTAACAAACATCCTTTGATTTGATGAAGTATAGTAATCAAAACATAAAATAGGACACATATTTAATGATGCGTAAGCATACATTAGAATAAGGAACTGATAGCAAACATTTATTGACCTAAATGGGTATCGCATGGTGATGTATGCGCAGGAGTATTATACTCTGTTAGATTAAGTAAGTCATCATAAATGATAACAGAATCGTTCCTTAAAAAAATAACAAGGTTGTTTGATAAAACTATTGTTGAATCACCACTGCCGAGAAAGATAGTAGGCACCAATTAGTAATATGTTATGTATTACCATATTCATTAGAGTCAGCTGCAACTGTTAATGAATTAATGATAGCACGAAATGCAAAAATGGCGTTATCAGATTGGTTAAAAAGTGACGAGATGTACCAGGCTTCTAGAAAGCGGACAATAGGATGAGTCTTAATTATATATGAGAGGATAGTCTCAAATGTAATTCCTTGTTTTTAAAATAGAGCCAAGCAAGACTGGAACAACACTGTTGTTGACTATTAATATGTCATCACAGTGCCAGGTGCTCTTTAAACTAAGGAGGTTTAACTACTCACAACTGCAGTTGTAGAAGTAGAGTTGTAAGAGTAATTACTTATAGCTGTATCTCCAGATATAACGAGAGCCAAGCAAGACGTGCAATTTAAGGAACAGATGATGTAGTGGTTTTTTCCACGATTATTTATGACGTTCTGGCACGGTGCTCTTAAGACAAAAGACCTATAACCAATAGGCATCGTGTTATATATTATAGCACAATCATTAAATTAGCACAAGCAAAGTCGTTACGAAAGAATCTCGAGTTTGTTACCATCTCAAAACCCAACGGGCCAAAGGACTGATGTGTAAAGGAAAGTTAGTATTAAATGTATTGTACAAAGCATTTAATCATCCAAGATAAGAGCAGCAATGCCATGACTATCTGTAGCTATTATAAGAGCAATCTTTAGCGGTAACAAGTACTATGTCAAGATCACATCCAGGGAAACCGCAAGTCGTAACTATGAGAGTGAGTAAGCAGGCAACAAATGTTTTTTTGTTGGTCAGTGTTCTGAAAGGATACTGTAGGCTTTGCTGTGCTTCTTTTTGATATTAACAGAAAACAATCGCTTTGTAATCCTGTTAATATGTATACATTAA
>Ga0209128_1000034_pt1 | contig 87291 bp, 85 predicted proteins | sample ETNvirnome_6_100_FD_184072 | JGI IMG/M metagenome (GOLD analysis project Ga0209128, IMG submission 184072) | Marine viral communities from the Pacific Ocean - ETNP_6_100 (SPAdes) (version 2) | ecosystem: Environmental > Aquatic > Marine > Oceanic | place: Pacific Ocean | collected 2013-06-19
AAATTAAATCGGAATACATGGTTTACATGATTGGTTGTATATAGTGTGTTTGCTGTAAGTATTCGTTTATTTAATTTAATTGTTTTAGTGTATTAATATTATATGCGATGAAAATAAAAAGTTTCAACGTTTCAACATTTTCATTAATTTTTTTAAACTTTTTTGATAATTTTCATGTTGGCCATGCATATAGTTTTGTTTTGTAGCTTCATCTATAGCAGTTTCACCAGTTTTTCCAACTATATGTTCATGATGATTAACCACTGAAGTTGGTACTAAGACATGAGGAATTTGTCTCAATTTAAGTTGATCAGCATATATATTATCAGAAAACCAAAAGTTTACACCTTCATCTAAATTTTCAATTTGTTCATAAATATCTCTTTGTTGAAATATACACCACCCTGCTACTTGCTGTCTAACTCCATATCCTTGATAAATTTTTCCGATATGATTTGTATTATCACCTTGAGTTTGTGGACACCAAGGACTTGCACTTTTGATTTGTGGATAAGCTTCTATAACTTTTATTATTTCGCTGGCCCATTCTTTTTCATAGGTAAGATCATTATTACATAAACATACATATTTAGATTTGCCTTCACGTCTTCCTATATTCATATATTTATGATAACCAAATTCTGATGCTGGATGAATAGTTAATGTATTTGGATAATCATACTTTATTTTTTTATTAGTCTCAACTATATAAAAGTTAAATTGTATATTTGGGTCCGAATCTATACAAGTTTGTATACCATCCTCAGTTACCTTTTTTAATTCATCATTCTTAGCCCAACTAAGAATAATCATATCTACTTCATGTTTCATATTATTCAGAAATTAAATACCCTTCTCTACAAGTTGGGTTATAGTATTTTTCAAATTTATATTGAGTTGCTTTGTTTTCAAATAAATTCTCTAGTCCAGGAGACCAACTCAAATCATCTACTGCAATGATACCTTTTTGTGTAGAACAGGCATCAATATCACTAGAACAAGCTTCTACTGTATGTAAACCATCAACCCAACAAAATGCAAATTTATTACTTTGAATTAACGAAATGGCTTCTTCTGATGTGGAATCTAAGCGGTGAGTTTCTATAACATCCTCATATTCTTGAGTATTGGTTAAAAATTTTTGATATACATCTTCATTGCCTTGTTGACGTCCATCCCAAGGATCAATAACAATAAGCTTTCTATTGTATTTTTTCGCAAGTTCTGCAAATACCAATGATGATCTACCGATATGTGCTCCAATCTCTAATATATCTCCATCATATTCATTTAATGCTAATTCACAAATATGTTTCAATCTAACTCTCAAATCTACCATTCCCCTAATGAATGTCTTATTTTCTGTTACCGCTAGTTCGTTTGAACAGTTATTATTTACTATTTCTATTACTTTGTTTTTCATAATATATTTGAATTTTATCTTTGTCTTCTTTATTTACATTTACTTTATTTATCGTTACCGGTTGTACTACTTCATTCAATTTAGAAGGTATAAAAGAGGAATCGACTTCTAAAAAATTAAAAACATTTTTTATCAATGTTTCAGCATTCTTTTTAATATCTTCATAATCTAAAATTAAAATTTGTTCTTTAGAAAATTTGGAATAGTACCTTTGTAATTGTTTTTCATATAAACCTCTTTCTCGCATAGGTCCATAAAGTGGTAGGCCTCGGGAAAATGCATCCCAAACACCTGTATTAGGTTCTATTGAACCTCGACTCATTTCCATTTTATATTGAGAAATTGCTCTTTGTGTTGGATCTCTAAGTATAGCTATTAACTTCAAATCTGGATTGTATTGATGAATTAGTTTATGACAATGTTCTTTATATATGTAAGATGGTGTAATTTCTCCAACAATCTTTTCTGAATTATTATTGAATAACAATTCATATTTTTCAATCAAGTTATTTTCTAATGTTGATATGCTATCAAAAAAGTGTGCTTCTTTATTTTGAAACAAATATATTTCTGGATGTTCTCTTAAACAAGCATCTAACCAAGTAGTACCACATTTTTGAGCACCTATCCCTATGAAGTTAATTTTTGGCATTTTGAATTTGTTTTAATATATAGTCAATTCTATTTATAGGCATGTGTTTCTGTTTTACAAAAGATAAACCGTTGTTTGCTATTTTTTTAGCTTCGTCTATATTTTCTTTGTAGTAATTTATTTTATCAACTAATTCAGAATATCCTTTTAAGGTATGGTCATACATTATACAATGTTCACCATCTATTAAATTATCTTCTAGTGGAACAAACATCCTATCAACAAATACTAATGCACCGGATGCTAATGATTCCCAAGTTCTAGAATCACCTTCCCAAGGTTGAGGATTAGATGTTATTATTATTTTTGTTCTTCTTAAATGTTTTAAATAATCATTATCAAAAGTTGTTCTTGTCGAATTATTAACTTGACCTATATGGATAGAATTATCTGGGTATGATTGATTTTTAAGGAATTGTAAAACATTTAATCTACATTGCCAATCTCCTCTTAAATAACAACCTAGATCAATATCTCTCTCAACATCTTCATCTAAAAACATATCATCAAAACAACAAAATGATATTGGCTTAACATCTAAATTATTATATAAAATATCTCGACTACCATCTATTTTTAAAGGACTAACATAACTTCTTTTAAAATATAAAAAGGGATCTTTAAAGGATTTGTTAGGTGAATCTTCATAGTCTATATAAACAACTTTATCTTTATGTTGAGTTAGCATTTCATTGTCTAACGGTCGATGTGCATGTGGAATTGCAAAAATATAATCACAATCTTGGATTGAATTAACTAAATCTACATCCTTATGTTGTAAAAGACCTTGATAAACAAGATCTATAGGTCTTCTTATTTTATTACCTATTTTTTGTTTATGCAAATGAATTTTCATAACTCATAAGATAATTTATTTTGTATAAAGGAATCTGCTCTCTGATTATATTCTTTTATAAGATCCATCCATTCTTGTGATGATTTTACTGGAGGAGTTATCTGACTTCGTTTTTCTAAAGATTTTACTATGGCATTAGGATTCCTATAAGACATGATGTATTGAGGGTCTGGTAAATAACTATCCCATAAATCAATAAGTAAACACATCCGTGGATCTTTAATTGCAACTGATTTGCCCTTAGCTTCTTTATGCAATGTTTGTATGGTTCCTATTAAATAATCTTTAACTTTAGCATCGCCAAGGGATGCATTTTCTAATTTTAATATATTTTCTTTGGATGGTGGTTTATCCCAAGATCCGCCGGCCATTTTTAATAATTCATCATTTAATAAAACAACACGTCTATCTTCAAAAAAACCTTTTTTGTTATCGAAACTTGGTGGTATAAAGTGTTGTTCATCACCTAAATAACATTCGCCATGCAAACTCCGAGCAATAAGAGAGGTAGCACTTCGATGCATACCTAATATAACAAATGTTTTCATATTGTAAATTTTTCGTGATAACCTTTAACTAATTCGTAAAATTTCTCAAAATAGTACTTAATATGTTGTTGATTACATTGGAATATTTGAGGTTCATCAAATAAATCATTTGCAATCCAAATCTCAAAACCTTCAGGCATTTGACCATAACGATCATAATAAGCTACTGAATAAGCAGCACCTTGCATTTTGTAATTTTCAATCCATTCTTCTTTCTTAGGTTTGGTTGAACTTTTGTAATCAACTATAGTTAATTTTCCATCAATGATAGCAGCTTTATCTAGTCTTCCGGCATAACCTCCTCCACGACCTGACCATACTGCCTCTTCCTGTAATTCTAACTTTTCGACTCTTTTAAATAAGCCAGCATTTAACATTTTAACAAAAAGATTTTTTCCTCTTTCTTTGTTTTCTGGGCTAATGTCGGTCACTTTCGGATCCGCCAGGACATCAGAAAACGTTTTCTTTAATATACCATTATCATCTTTTTCATTCACTAGAAGATACTGATATCGTTCATTGAGTTCATGCATAAAAGTACCTCGATCGGCACTATTTTTAGAAATTTCATCTGCTTTCTTTTCTCCGACTCGTTTTCTCCATTTTTCTATTCCGGATTTGTCGGTCATTTCACCTAAGATTGTGGTGACTGATGGTAATTGAATATCTTCACTGATTATGTAGTATCTACCTTTTCCGTGAGGACCTGTGGTTGTTTTCATATTAAGGTATTAAAGTACCAATCCAAGAAAAGATTCCTTGGCCAGTATAATGAATGATAATATTATTGATTAATGATAAAAGAAGGAACCAAACAAATGCTTTGAATATCCATTTCAAAAATTCCCAAAAAGATAAAGAATCCTTAGCAGTATCTAATACTAATAAATATGCAAATGAATCAGGTACATTATCTATTAAACGATATTCAGGATAAAGTAATTCACTTATTCCTAAACGAAGAGTTAGTTCTTCAATTTTTCTAAGTTGATCAATTAAATATGTTTGTCTAGTTTGTGCGAACTTTTTATCGTACATTTCTTCTGGGATATTTATGACTGTATAAATTCTACCAATTTTATCGATCCTTAATTCTGGTGTACATTCTTTAAATGCTTTTAGGACATCTTTTTCTTTTGATACCTTTTTAATAAGATACCAATCCATAATATTAGAATATAATTCTCGTGGCCAATCAAATGGTCTAAAGAACCATTTTGACATATCCACTAATAAGTTTGTATTTTTTGCCATTTTTTATTGTTTAATAAATTATATATTTCGATGATTTTTTAATACTGATTGTAAAATTCTTTTACCTCTAGAAATTCTATTTTTAATTGTATGAAGAGGCAATTTATGCTTTTTTGATATTTCATTATATTTAAGATCTAAGACTAATCGATCTTTTACAATATCTTTATATAATGGATCTAATTTATCGATTGCATCTAGGATTGATTGGTGAGCTTTTTCTTGTTCTTCCTCTCGTTCTTCCAATGTTAAGAAATCATCTTGGATTGGATCTCCATTTGTTTCTGCATTGAACATCACTTTTTCGGATCCTCTATCAGAATCATAATAAGAATCAAAAACGGAAAATGTAGTTGTTGCTTCTCGTTTTTTCTTTCTTAAATACATGATTGCTTCGTGATAAGCTATTCGATAGATCCAAGTTGAGATATGATATTCAGGTTTATATTGATCTATTTTATTATATACTATAGACATAGTCATTGAAAATATATCATCCGCAGTTGATCTATCCTTTACAATTTGATATACATAGTTAGATAATCCTGGTTTAATCCTATGATATAAATTGTTAAATGTTTTTTGTGATTTTGTTTCTTTGAATTCGTGGCCTAATGTTTTTAAGTTCATTGTGTTCATGTTTTTCCTTTTTTTTGTTATTTTGTTATATTAATAAATATGTAGCTTTTTGGGAAAGTACCATATTTTTATTATTTATTTTAATATAAATATAATACTTTTTTGCGACATAAAAAAATTTTTTGGTACTTATTTTTCATATATTATCAATTATTTTTATATTCTTTGGTTATTTCTAATAATGAGTCTAAAGATATTGGTGCTAAAGACCATAAATCACAATTTGCATTAAATCGACTTTCTTTTTCCAAATTAGCTTTAAATCGTTTATCGCCTCCATGTATATGTAAACTTCCTTGTTTTTTACAAGGCCAAGTTCTTAATGGCCAATAAGAAAGTACACAATCTAATGATTCTATTATATAAATATCTTTATGAATTTTATGAACGCCTTTAAATATATTTAAAGTTTCGATTGTAGCATTATCATATGGTGATCCAATTAAATTAATAGTTCCATTCAAATGCATAAAAGCAGTTTCTGCAGAAATTAAATCCCAAGCAAAACTACCTAAATGATAAACAATATCTTCTCTTCTTACTTGATTATTCCATCGTTTAATCATTTCTATTTGCATTTCCTGAGTATCTTTAAAGCCTCGTTCTTTTGCTTTTGAAGATCTACCAAAAAATGTATCAGAAGTTACATATATCATCGTTTCCATCTTTTACCCTTTCTATATTCAGCAGGATGTAACCTACATTGATTTGCATAAAAACATCTAGTCATGCCACTATACGTTTGTAAACTATATGCATCCATTATTGGGTGTTGTGGTTCACCTTGTTTATGACATCCTTTAAGCCAAAATTTGGCTGTGGTTTTAAAACCAGCAACCATAACTCTTTTACCAACATGTTCTTTTGTAAGAATAGACGAATTCTTTATATTATCATACACCATATAAGATAAGCCTGTTGGAGTCGTAGACTCCTTTATTGTGAAATGTTCTTTTGCCATTAAATAGACCTTTAACAATTTATACTTTTATTCTCTAATTATTATATGCGAAACTATATAATTAGTTTCAAACATATTATTATATATCCTTAGAAGGAAACTTGGTTTCCTTGTCCTTTACTAGATTTTACCGTAAGAGTTTTAGATGCGATTTGCCCAGGTAAACCGGATAATGCAGATTTTACTGCTTTAGCAATATCACCAGCAAGACCAGCAGGAGCAGCACCTTTAGGTGAACCAGGTTCACCTGCTTTAGCATCACCTTCACCACCTTCACCACCTCCAGTAATTGCATCAATCAATCCACCACTTTGAGATTGTTGTTCTGCCATTAACTCAGCTAACATTTCTGCTAATAATTCAAATCCTTCTTTCATTCCATCGCCAATTTCTTCACCTAATCTATCTAAACCAACATTTGTATTACCTAATGTTGCAAGAGAACACATCAATGAATCTAATATTTTGAGTCGATCCATATCTAAATTATTGATAGTTGCTGTTAACTCTTTTTGATGTCCAACAAACTCTTTAAAACCTGGAGCAGCTTTAGCAATGACACTTGCATTCCAACCGAACTTATATAAATATCGATTGGTGTTATGAATATTCTTGTTCTTTTCCGGATCAAAATATTTAGTTAAGAATCCAACGAATCTTTCCATATTTTTCATTACAGCATTCATGTTCTTAATCTTAGCCCAACGATCTATAGGTTTAGCTAAATCCTGTGCACTACCAACTACCTTTTTGATTAATTGAGAACCTCTTTCTAATTCAGATTCTTTGGATGCAAACTCAATACCTATACTAGCAACCATAGATGCCATAAGTCCTGCAAACTCACCTACATTAGCAGCAGCCTTTTTCATATCAGCTTTTGTTAGTTTAACAATTCCAACTGGTCTTATTTTACCTCGAACAACTTCATTTTGAACCACTTCCATATTACCCATTTTAAGGATAGTATCAGCCATACTTGCAATTGGTGCAGACATTTTAGAAACAAGAGCAACACCCTTATTCATCGAAGCCTGGGTAATATATTTCCATCCTGGAACACCCATACCAGATCCAATATCTGCAAATACTTTTGCAAAAAGCATTATTATATCTCCTAAATTCTTTGCAGCTCTTTTTTGTTCACTCTTTCCTACCTTTCTTACTCGTTTTGGAACAACCTTGGCTCTAGAAGTACCAGCATTAACAACTTCAGTTTCAGTAACTTGCATATCTGCCATTTTTAAAATACCTTCTGCAAGTCCAACAACAATATTTCCAACATTAGACATTGATTCAACACCCTTTTTAACGTAGTCTCTACTTTTACTAAAGAAGCTTCCCCAAAAGCCCATATCTGCAGGTCTACCATCGTTCATCTTACCTACATCTGCAAATACTTGTGCAAAAAGTGTTATGACTTCTCCGGCATTTGCTGCAGCAGCCGTCATCATATTTTTATCCATAGTAATCTTACCTTTTGGAACTAGTTTTGCATCTTTTGTTCCAGCTCCAACTACTTCATATTCAGTTATCGACATATTAGCCCAATTCTGTATACCAGTTCCTAATGCAACAATATTATCTCCTACACCAGCCATTGCTTGGACACCTTTAGATACCCATTTTTTACCACCAAATATCGAAGATAACCAAGTATTTTCGGAAGCTTCTCCGTGTTCCAGTTTACCAACATCCGCAAAGGTTTCAGATAATGACTTAATAATCATTGACATACCCCATTTAGCTTTAAATAAATCACCTTTGGTTAATTTCCTTATTGATTTTGGAACTATTTTTGCATCTGCAGTACCACCATCTACTACTTCATATTCTGTTACTTCTAATTTAGCCCAAGCTTGAACACCTTTAGCTAAACTAACTAAAGTATCACCAGATTTTGCAAGTGCACTTATACCACGAGATACATATCGTTTTCCTCCAAATATACTATCTAAAATAGGATTACCAGATGGAGCTCCCATTTCTAATTTACCAACATCGGCAAATGGTTTTGCAATTGCAGATATAACAGTAGCCATACCAAATGCGGCTTTCTCAAAATCAGATTTGCTTAATTGTCTCTTTCCTGATGGAACGATTTTTGCATCTTTTGTACCAGGATTAATAACCTCATATTCTATAATTGTCAAATTAGCCCAAGCTTGAACACCTTTTGCTAAATTTGCAAGTGTGGTACCAGCTCTAGCCAATGCAGCAATACCTAACCATAATTGCCATGGAGTTACGTAGAATCCCATCTTTTTCTGACGTGCAGTATCGGTAATAAGACCAAATGCTTTTACAATGCCTCCGATTGCAAATTCCATATTATCAGCATCTTTCTTACCAAATTTAGATTTTTTAAATATTGATAATGCTGGAGTAATTAACATTAATGCAATTCCAGCAGGAATCATTAAACCAGCAGCAACAGCAACTAAAGCCGCTCTTGCAACTGCTTTTGCTGCAAATTTAAATGCAGCAATAATACCACCTGGAATTTCTCCACCTAAGAAACCATTTTGTACTGCAGCAAGTGCACTTACTAAATTAGCGTCATCTTTCTTCTTCCACCCAGAAGCTTTAAATATAGCTAAAGATGCTGTGATTGGTAATAATGCAGCAGCAGCTACTAGCATAGCTGCAGCACCAAGGCCAATAGGGATACAAAGTAATCCAAATGCTCCAAATTCAACCCCAATCATTAAGATTGTTGCACCTAAGATTCCAACATCTTTCCATGTCATTTTTGCTTTAGTGTATATTAATAAGGCAACTGAAAATATAACTAATGCTGCAGCTGCAATACATAGTGCAGCAGAACCAGCGATTGCAAAACCAACAATTGGTGGAATACCTAATACCGTTCCGATTAATGCCATTACTCCTATAACGGCCGCAAGCATACCTATAGAACCCCATGTTAATTTTGGAGCAGCTTGAGCGTATATTAATAAAGCTATAGCAAATATGGTTAAGGCAGCACTCATAATGATTAATGCCATAGCACCAGCTTTTGCCCAATTAGAGATTGGTGGAACTCCTAAGACAGTCGCGATTAATGCCATTCCTCCGATAACAGCACCTAAAATTCCAATATCTTTCCATGTAATCTTAGCGGATTTGAATATACACATTGCTATAGCAACAACTGCCACTGCGAAAGAAGCAATTAATAAGGCAAATGCACCCTTTTTAACTTTTTTACCAAAGTAACCTACAATTATTACAATTAAGGCTAATCCTCCTATCATTGCACCAACTAATGCAAGATCTGCCCAGGTAACTAATGCTCCTACTATGATAACTACTAAGGCTAATAATAACATAGATAATACTACAGTCATTAATCCTTTAACACCTTTTTTAACTTTCTTAGATCCCATGGATCTCATACCTAAAGATAGAATCCATACTACTATAGAGAATACAATAACACCTATAAGAACTAAAGGTGAAACCAATAAAAATATTATTATAGCTAATGCAAATAATAAGATACCCTTCGCGAGTTTTAATATACCAGCAAGTCCTTTTGCATTTTTCTTAGCATTTTTACCACTCATTCCGATAGTCCACATTAATAACCGAATGGTTAAACCAAATAATACAACACCTATCATTACTAATGGTGCCACTAGAATATAAAGAATCATAGATAAAGCAAATAATAAAATACTTCTAGCCAATCCCATGATTGCTTTAATACCTTCCATCTGCTTTTTCTTTGCACCCTTCGAGCCTGCTGATCCCATTGCCCACAACAACGCCCTTATAGTCCATCCAAATAAGACAGCTCCTATTGGTGCTAATATTAGGAATGGAATAGCTAATACCATTTGTATAGCAAACATTATGACTCCGGTTTTTAATACTTGAAGGAGGGCTGTAAATGCAGTTACTTGTTTTTGGTCGGTTTTTTTGTAAAATTCTTCTATTGTTTCTCCAATCTTTCCAATAAATGTACCAAACTTTTCACCAGTCTTAGGACTCACATTATCCATGGCTTTAACTAAACCAGAGATACCTTTGGCCATTACTCCAAAGAACTTTGCAAAGGATTCATACTCCTTTTCCGACACAACCCCAGTACTAGCCATACCTTGTAGGTTAGTATTGAGGTTCTGTGTAGATTGTTCTTGCTTATCTAACTTTGCATCTATAGATTCTAGAACGCTGAGAATTGCATTATTAATGTTCTTTGCTTGAGCCATTCATTGCCTTATATTTTTATATTAGAAGGCATCGAAGGAAACGAGGGTGTTGATATTTTTGGCATTGAACCTCCTCCATAATTGCTCATGTTTGGAATGTTTGGCATCATACCTCGTGCTTTACCCATCATCTCAGATTGTTTTTCTTTTGATGATTCGTCTTGTCCTTCTTCAGCTTCTTTCTTTTTCTCTAATATATCTATTAGATTCTGAATTATATATTCGTATTCATAATATGGCATTTCCATTACTTCACTCGGTTGCAAATGCAAGTGATACAATAAATACGTTATAGACTTAAAGTAATTCTCCAGCGAGATCTGAAACGATGAAAAGAGACTTGACTCCGTTGGGAAACATGATAGGAGCGTGGACCTCCCCTCCACAACTTGTACATAAATCATGTACTTCTGCATCAACTCCAACTTTAATTAAATCTACAACATGGAAAAAGGTAGAATATTTCTTAGCATCCCATCCCATAAATTCAATTTGGATATCTTTAATTTTTTGTTTATTAAATCCTCTCCAATCATGTACTAAATAAGGAAGAACTTTAACAAAACCTTGATCTAAACGTTTTCTAGCAGCTGGTGTTGCAGTTTGTTCTTGTATCCAGTCTGAAATTACTTTCATAACTCCAATGGTTGGTGGCTTTATATCAAAATTACCAGAACTTTTAGTTCTTACATTAAAAGATTTAGCATTATGATCAAAATATTTCATTATATCATCTTTTGGCTTAGTTGGCCTAAGATTCTTATTATTGAATTCCATCTTACCTTCATTACCACATTCTTCACATTCGAATGGAATATGTAAATTATTTTCACCTTTGGAGAATGTAAGTTCTCTTACAGATAATACCACATGAATTCTATCTTCTTCAAGAATATCTTTCCAATTAGATATTTTTCCTTTAATGTTAACATTTACACATGAACCCATTATATGATTCATACCTTCATCTATAGAAAATGGATCATCATCGTTAACTACCGAAAATTGTCTAATTTCTTTAACTGAAGCTGGACGAATAGAAACTTTTATATCTTCTGGATAAAATAATCCACCAGATGGAAAATTAGCAACTGAAATATTATGCCATCCTAATTTATATTCTTCACCAGAATCTTTATTTTTCTTTTGCCAATCTGAACTTTTACCTAATGAGGTAACTGTAGGTTCTGTATCAAGATGTTCTTGTTTTTTAGCATTTTCCTTTTCTTGTTCAAATAGTCCACTTTCTTGTTCTCTTTTTTCGAGATCTCTTTTTGCAGCTTCATCGAAGCCATCATTTTTTTCTTCGCTCATTTTAGTATATTTTTAGTTTTAGTAGTTTTTGCGTATTCGTTTAGAATTTTTTTAACATGCTCGTTAACAAACGAAACTTGCTCGCCTTCATATTCTTGGATATGATGTAAAATTAAATCTCGGACATATGTAGATGTAGCTATAAGCTTTCCATTATGCATAGAGGCTGAAGTAATAATTCTATTTAATTTTTGTTCATCATCTCCAGACAGAAGGACTTGGATTTTTTTATCCCTTGCCATAATGTAATGATTTTTTTGTAATAACATATTATATTAGTATTAGATTATATATCCATCATCATCGAGCTTTTTTATACAACAAAAGAAGGTACCATAGGGTACCTTCTTTGGGATATAATCAGGAGGAAAAAACGGTAAGCCAGTATAAATTATACCATATCTTCTGACCACCAATCGGCTCTGAATGTCAGTTCCAATTCGGCAGGTTCTGCTGTATCGTAATTCAGCTCTGGTGCCATAGGTATATCAGATCCTTTTGGGAATGCACTATAAAAAGTTCTCTGCCAAAAAATATCGCCGGCTCTGTTGTAGTTCGATACTACTATCGTTCCAACATAATCTTTTTTCAGTCCTTGTTCTCCCGTTAATGGATTGTAAATTACTCTCGTCCAATCTCTCAGGGTTTTGTAAATGTAGTTTTCATTTGCATCATTAAGGTTTAATGAGAATCCTATAGCTAAGTCTACAATTGTAGATTCAGGTGCAGATTTTGCATATGATCTTTGAGCAAATTTATATTTCTGTTCAACAACATCTTCCATTTTTTGTTCGTTTAATCCACCAATCTTTCTTACGTGTTCTAGCAAAATTTCACCACCTGCAATAGTTGAAGGAGGGAGAATACTTACTTCAAATAAGTTTTGGTAAAACGGTTCGTAATATTTGGTAGCCGCTAAACTATTTGTAAAGTGTGGTAATCCTGGCATAATCGTTTTGTTTTTTTATCTTTAATTTATATATCTTAATTCTTCTAGGTTTCCGAGGAGAATAACTCCTCGGAAATTAGTTAGTTATTTTAGAAGTTTCCTGCCGCTATAGATCCAGTTTTAAGAATTGTTACTCGGTTAACCAAGATACCCATTCCTCTTACAGGTTCTACGTAAGTATCGATAATTCCAATGTTATTATCTATTACCTCAGCAGTGTTATTAGATGAATCCATTACGTTTTGGAAGTCATAAAGTCCACCGTCATTTAATATTTGTGAGCAGAAATTATCACAAAGTGTTTTAATTTCTAATCTATTAGCAGCAGTATTGAACTCCCATCTGTAATTTTTAAGGATTTCTGCGATTCCATCTTCCAAGTAGATAAGTAATTCTCTAACATGAATTTGAGAAAGTGCAGATTTCACCGTTTGTTGAGCTGTTTGATTAGCATTGATCACTAATCCAAAACCTCTCTTATTAACAATTGCATTTAATCCAAATGGTTCGATTTCATCTAAATCTTTTCTATCGAAAGGATATTCAACTCCGGAAACTCCCACACCACTCACAACTCCTCGTCTAGGACCTGCAACGATTGACCAAGGTAACGCTAAGTTATATTTGTCAATGTATAGATTTGAGATTGCAGCAGCTGGTGGAACATATTTAGTAGATCCATTCTCTGAAATTCTTAAGTTCGGAGTATAGAATCCACAGTAATTAGCACCATCTGCAATTCCAGGTAAAGAATATATGTTAGTTGGGTTAAGTGATAAATTACCACCCGTTGCAACGTATCTAGCATCGAATGTTGATGTAGAATCATATTTGAATAATGGATTCGTTGATTTCTTAAACTCCTTCACTGAAGGTGAATTAAGAATTGCGAATGCATTTTTTCGTCCTTTACATATTTTAGATAATCTCGCCTTCGAGGAAGGTTCGATTCCATGGTTAAATGTATCAACGATATATCTAAATGTAATAGCATCTCTATCCTCTAAAGTAGAAGCAATGTTAGTATCATACATTACATCTAATATTTCGTTCATTTTTGTATTTGTATTATTTGGTTTTGAACTGACTGGAATTGAATATCCATCCAATGCAGTAACCGTATAGTTTGAAATAAAATCATTGATTGATGTATATCTCTCAATAGCAGTTGGATCTCCAGATATATTTGGATAAGTATAAATTGCATCAGCACATTCTACTATAAAATATCCATATGTACTAGATCCAGTAGCTCCATCATAAGAAGCAGCTGTAATTCTAGTTAAACGTGAAGTTCCAGTACGTGGATCATCTTTAGAATCATAATCTCCACTTGCAATAATTGTTTCGAATCCTCTCACTAAGAATTGTCCAACTTGTAATTGACCGATATAAGCTTCACCCGCAGTTGAACCAGTAGCACCCAAAATAACTTTATTCGGAGCAAGTAGTCCAAAACTTGGAACTGGGAATACCTCATTGATATCATCAGTAAGTGTACTAATAACAACTGAATCGTTATAAGTAGCACCGGTTGCACCTGATTGTGGTATAGCAACCCATTGAGAAGTATAACCAGCATCAGAAGGTAGAATTCCAGTTTCTGTTGTAAATTCAGCATCAGCATAAGCAGTAAGAACTGTATTAGCAACTGGATGAGAAAGTACCTCAGCAGTATTTGTACCATGAACAGAAGCACCTAACGTTGATATATCAATACTAGCTAAAGTATTAATATCAAAATCACTTGTAATAGTTATCTGAGCGAATGCATCCAATAGAAGAGTACCATCTTGAATTTTATCACCAGAAGTAATAATTCCACCAACAGCATCTTGTCCTAATTGAGAGAAAGGTCCACCATACATTTTTGAATAGAATGGAGCAATTCCAGCTGGGTTATCACAATAATTTATATTAGATTGAACTTCCACCCATGCATCAGCAGCAGATGGAACTGTATTTCCGGTAATTCCAGCAGGATAACCTAAAGTAAAGTATACTCCTTGGCCTAAAGTAGCTCCTGGAGCAATACCAGCAACATCACCTTGTGCATCTTTTTCATAAATTTTAATTGTTAAAAGATCATCATTTGGTCCAGTAACTGCTTGTAAATCAACTTGTTCAGCCAAAATCATATTATATATAGGTCCAGTATGACCTGCAGCGGAAGCTCCAGTAACACCACCGGCTACAAAAGATATATCGGGTTGAATAGTTGCAGCCCAATCTTCAAATTCAGCTTGACCTGTAAGTGAAGTTGCCCAATAACATGAAACATTATTAGCAACTACATCTGTATGATAAGGACCATAAATTTGGATTTTATCATATCCACCAGTAATACCAGCAGTAGAATAAGCAGCAGATTGATCTAAATTATACATTTTGGTAGTAGCACCAGTGTTTCCTTCAAATATATAAGGATCTCGTCCATCGGCCGATGCACCTGAATTATATTCTTGTTTAATATAAGCACCTAATGCATTTAATGCACCATAATATGATAAAAAGTCTATTACAGATATTCCATAAGTATTTTCTTCAAGTCCATGACCTATTAAATCAATTTGTAAACCATCAACGATTGCATCAGTTATTGGAGATGGATTGTCATAGAACCAATCATCGTTCATTGCACAAACAAGTCCAGTAGCTGAAGTTTCATTATTAATTATATCTTCTATAAATAAATTTGTTCCATCTTTATCTACAAATTCTGGTAGTAAAGAACCATGGTATTCAGCTAAAGAAGTAACTTCCGGTAAAGAAAGTAATTTATCTAATCCATTTGCTGTGTTTCCAAAAGCATCTATATATTCAGCTTTAAGTCCTTTAGAATCAAAATAATCTCCATAGATAGGATCGATTGATAATGCATTGTAATTACTAAAGTCTCCTGCTAGTACTACAACTCTAACATTAAAATCAGAGATCCAACTTGATTTATCTAGGAATGGAGGAATCTTTCCACTTCCATACCATTCTTCGGCACTAACATCAAAACCACTAACATTGGATTTTATTACGAAAACAGATATTGTTTTCTTTCCGGCATTTGCAAGATTAAATATTGTTGAGCCATCTGGGCTGATTGTTGCAACCGCATTTGGATCATTTTGATTAATAGCAGAAATTACTGCATCGTCATCGATAAACCAGAATTTATCTTGGTTGAAGAATTCAGATACAGGTGAATCATATTCTGGATGATTATGTGCATTTGATTGAGCACTTAATGCTCTAAATTCTGCTTTTACAGAATCCTCTAAAATCATTAGATTCAATGCAAGAATTGGTCCTCTGTCTAAAGCAGTTAAACAAGATCTGTGAAAATAAGATCCTTTTAACTCTAATCCTGTATCAATACCTCCAAAAACATCTTCAAAGAAGACATTATCTGGACAAAAAACTGGTGTATTGAAAGGACCTTTATTTGAGTACCCAATCACTAGTCGAATCGTTTCAGCAGGAATGTTAATAAGTTGTGACTTATCAAATTCTAATCTGTAAACTCCACTTGACTTAAATTGTTGAATATTCGCTGGTAAAGCCATTTTATATAAGTTTTTTTTATTTTAATTATATATCTCCTAACTACAAATTTTTATTCTAGTCAACGATATCATAAATATTAAAAGAATCCCCAGATAAATTTCCGCTTATCTCGAGAGTTTCTTCTATTTTCTCTTTATATATTCCTTCTATGTAGTCGAAAAGTTCTTCCACTGTTTCAGAATAATCTACTGTATCAAAAAAGCTAGTAGCATTAACTACAGTCATCATCAAATCATCATTACCTGTTTGTGCGGAATATGTGCCATTTTCATTCCTAGAAAACATGGCAGCTTCCATAATAGTATTACTATCTTTAAGAATAACTCGATTAGTTCTAATATAATTTTTTACCTTTGTTGTTAGGATTCGTTTATTATCTTTATTTATCCTAATACCTGGTTTTTTAATTTTACTTCCAACTCGATGGTGATATCTTACTAATGTCTCTTCATCAAAATCATTTCGAGTAGGATATAGATGTATAAGATTATTTATTATTTCTTGACCAAATGCATTATATTCAATTATATTTCTCAGATTCTCTTGATTGAAGATATTTACGACCAATTCATATAAGATCATGCTAAAATCTTTCAAAGAATGTATATTAGATCTGAATACACCAATTTGTTCTAATTTAAAGAAGTCAGTAATATCACTTGGTGAAATTAGATCACGATGATATTTAATCTCCATTGGTAAAACCTTGAATATATTGATTATTGAATAATCTTTGCCAACACCTTCAGCTAAGTCTATTGAAAATAAATAAAAATCTTGATTTCCATCTAACATATCGGGATCTACAGATGGATCCCATCTTAGGCATGAATAATCTATACCTAAGTCATCTAATGCATCGAATTCTCTAAATACAAATTCTATTTCCGTCCTTTTTATCTTTTTCATTTCGACTGAACTTAATAGTAAAGATGATGCAGATAAGAATTGATTGCCATATTGTTGGTTAAAGGCTTCAATAGATCCTAAGTTTGCAATCTCTTGTTTTTTCCAATCTTCATCTCTATCCGGAACTTGCCACCAATCCACACGATATGGTGTATATTCATTTATACCATCCACTGCTCCTTGATAGATTTCATGGAACTTATTATATCCATTAGGGGTAGAAGTTATGATAACTCTGGATATCTTAGATGAGGATAGTGTTGGGTACACATTCTCATAGAAAGGATTGATTATACTATGCATAATATTAGCAAATTCATCTAAGTATAATAAATGTATTGTAAATGATATACCACCAGTCTTTGTTGTATTCTGACCAATCACTCTACAACCATTATCAAATCGTAATTCCATAACATCCTTCTTTAAAATTCCTGGTTTCAAAAAGAATGGAAGATTCTCGTATAAGTGCTTAGTCTTCATTAGTATCTCTTTAGTCGTGGCACCTTTATTGGACATAATCATAGCATTCTTGTCAAAATTGAATAAAGAATACCAAGCAATAAAAATACCGGAACAAATAGTTTTACCTATTTGTCGAGATGCTAAACATACATTCCATCTATTATCTTGAAATTGTGATAGCATTTCAGCTTGATAATCATATAATGTTATTTTTCTAACACCATCATCCGTCATAGCATGACAATAAGTATTAGCAAAATATACAATATCTTTTGCGCATCTTTTAATTTCTTCTATTTCTTCTTTGGAATAATCATAAACCGTGTTTCCTTTTCGGTAGTTTATGTCACTTTCATAAAATGGAGCATGAGGTACTTGATAACCTAATTCCATGGCTTCTATTGCTTTCTGTACTTTTGCAGAATCCCATACTATTCTGTTGCTTTCATCATCTGCTGGATCTTCAAATTTCTTTACTATATTATTTTCCATCCTTTTCTTCGTTATCAAACTCTATATTCTCGGTATTTATTTCTTCTTGAATATCTTTCATAAAATCCCGATTTCCCCTTGCTGTTATTTGATTTTCTTTTTTACTTTGTGTTATAGTTGTTGTATTACTATAAATATCTATATCATGTTTTAATTTTTTAGCATTCTCTTCAGCAGCCATTATATGCAATGTAGTATGTTTATTAATCTCTAACATTGTCTTTTGCAATCCACCTAATACCTCAAACATCCTAGGAGACAATTCTCCAGTTTCAATTGTTCTCATTAAGATTTCAATCGAATGTTGCATTTGTTGCATTTGATTAAGTAAAGTTGTTAATTGCATTGTCTCAACTTTTTGCTTCATTCGAACATATTCATTTTGTTCGATGATTTCTTCACTCAAATATAATTTCATTACCGTATCCATCATCTTCTGTGCATTTTTAACTGCAGCTACTTTTGCAGTATCATATTCAAATGCTTGAACATTATGGAAAGATGGTAAATCACCTTCTTGGACTATAGGTAATTGTGTACCTTCATCTAATAAATCTTTTATAGATTCTCTAGCTTCTTTTTTATTTTGTGACATATATAAGTTTTAAATTAACGTCCTGATTCTCTAGTCATTCTTAGTGGAGGTAATGCATTGTCAATCATTTCCGCATATTGATTATCTCTCACAGTATATCTATTCAACATTAATGGTTGGTTTTCTTCATTGATTAATTCTGTTAAAATTCTAAAATTGGTTAATTCTATTGGAGCTCCAACTAATTCATAATAAATTCCAGGATTAATTTCTTGTTTTGTATGTGGTTGAGTTTCACCAAATAACATTTTTAATTGAGTTGTTTGCTGAGTATACGCTGGTTTAGTAGCATCAAATTCCATTTCCCACACATTAACATTAGCAGTACCATAATTATTAGAAATAGTAACTACAAATGCAAACCATTTCCTTTCTAATTGTAATTGTTTTTGATTAAATTGTCGAGCATTTACTATTAAATTTGGAAATGCTTGGTCTGGCCAAGGTTCTAAATAATTAGTATCAAATTGATGAGATGTAGAATTAATGATTACTTCCATTCCTTTCGTTACATAAATATCATCGCCTTCAGTATCTCCATATTGCAAATTAAATTTAATTCCTTGATTTGCAGCAGTAACTCCTGTGATAGGATCAGGTTCTCCTTCAACTAATCCATCAAATAATGTATCATATCGTAAACCATGGTATGGACTACCAACAGGATACTCATTAACAATTGTTTTTAATTCTGGATTAACAAATGATTTTCTATTAGCTTGCATCCAAAAAGTATAGACTCTATCTTCATCTTCTGGTATATTAACAAGAGTCTTATACCTTACGCCTAACGCGTTATATTCTATTGTATTCAAATCATAGGCATATTTAGCAACAATCGTAAAATAATTATTAATATCATGTTGTTTAATATCCAAATTTTCATTAATATGACTTCTAACAAAATCCCAATCTCCAATATTAATTGTATTGTATTGTAAAGGTTTTGTTATTTGTGTAAATTCTTTCTCATCTTCTGCTTTAAAAAGATCATCAAAACTTTCAGTTAATTCATCTGTTAGTTGAGCAGCTGTACTACCAGCCGGTCTCATTACATTTTCTTTATCTTGCCATTTGAATAATGTTACTTTGTAATATGTTCCATGACGCATAAAATCTTTAAATAAATATGCTGATTGAATTTCATAAAGTCTATTTTCCAATGGGAAATAAAGATAGTCTCGTTCTTCCGGTCTAACACAATATCCAAATGCTCTTTCAAAATCTTCTTTTACAATTTGAACTTCAAATGGTGATTCAAAATCCATATCAAATGGAGTAAATTGAATTGCATTATCTGGAAATTCATTATCTGGTACTACAATTCTAACATTTTTAACATCAGTAACATTATACAATGAATATTCTTTTAAAATAAAATCTTTAGATCGTTGATCTGCAGTTGTTTTAAAATAACATACCTGATGACCAAAAATTTCACTCACCGTGAGTGAGAGCTGATCATATAATGCAATAGCTGTACCCATTAATGGATATGGTCTAAATAAATTATCTCCACAATCTATTTTGATTCCACTATAATTTCCACCATATGGACATACTGTAGCAGCTGGAGGACTATATGGAGATTCTGTTTGAACCATATCAAGTTCAATAGTTATATTGGTTAATGATAATGGTAATGGAATTGGAGGTTGAGGTTGTGAAACTCTAATAAACTTAAATTCTAAATTAATATCTGTTCCGCTAGGAAAGTCCATAGTCGGAAAAGTCTTGTTTCCTGTATTAACATCAACTGGTAATAATATCCATGGTGACCATGTTAAATTATTAGTAGACCATCTAATACTTGTTATTAAATAATCATTTGAGGATGGAAGTGGAGAAGTAGTTTCTGAATACGATGTAAATTTATCTACAGACCCAAAAGAACTATTGAATTGAATCAATAGCGAGTCTCCATCCTTATACGTGATGTTATTATTAGTAAAGTCTATGTTTATTGACTTTTGAATGATAGCCATTATAGAATAATTTGTTTATTTATATATTCAAACAAAATTATTCAGCAGAGGCAGAATCGGATGATTTTTTAGCGAAATGTCTGAATGTAGACACACCTAACATAGTTCCTGAAAATATCAACATAGAATTAAATAAATTTTCATTAACAGTGAACCAATGGAACCCATCACCAATAAAAGCTATACACACTAATATACCAGCAGCAATGCCCATTGTTTTCTTTGATGAATATTTATCATCTAGTTTATCTTCTTGCAAAATATCGTTTACAAATTTACCCATTACTCTTTTTTATTTTTATCAGGATCTTTTTTCTTTTTCTTTTCTTCTAAAAGTTTCTTAAGTTCCTTAAGTTGATTTCTACAATCATCATTGATTGTATTCTGTTGCGTTCTCATACTATCAATTTCATGTTTAATAGTATCAGCTTCTATTTTTTGTGTTTGTTGTGTATTGATTTGTGCATTAGTCATCATCGTTATGATTAGCAATGTAATCATTAACAAGCCGATAATATTCTTGTAAGTCTTCTTGTAAGTCATTTTGTCCTTTTTTAATATATTCAATATCATTTTTAATGACACCTAAATTTGTCTCTTCTAATTGTTTTTCTAACTTATCTACTTTAGTAGTCAAATAATCTACTTCATATTTCATCGAATACCATGTTCCTAATAAGCCAGCTATAAATATACTAACTTTAATAACATCCGATAAATTTACCTTTGTCTGCATAATTATCATTTTTATTCTAGATATCCTGGCATTTTGATAACATTTAATTCAATCATATCAAGTTTAGATTGAGTTAATTTCTTTTTGCCTTTTACAAAATCTAACATAAATACTCCAACTGTATTTTTATTAAGATCAAATATTGCCCAAATATAATGAGATTGAACACCAGCTTCAGATAAATTATATTTACATAATGATTCTGGATAGTCCTCCTCAACATCATAAAATTTTAATCTTCTTTCTGGAAGTAATTTTGATAAAGTACTATTACACGCTGATACAGGTAACCCTTGTCTCATCGGTAAAATTCTTTCTATACCTTTGCCAACAACCTCATAGGTATTTGACATTTTTTGCATTGATTTGCCGGTATAAAATTCACCACCATTATGAAATTGATAAAGAGCCGCTCTATCTGCACCAGATTTTATTCGTAAATCTTCGATTTTAGATAAAAGTTCTGTATCTACCTCGACAGCAGCTTGAACTGGATCAATTTCCTTTTCTTTATTTTTTCCATGCAAATGGTTTCGGTACCAAACCGCAGCTAATGTTGTTATTGCTGTTATTAACGCAGTAATAACAGATACCCATATTTCCATATTTAGTAGTTTCTTTTTATTATATATCTATTAGGTAGAAGTGTATATATCAATCCAAGACAACAAGATGGATAGTAGAATTGTCAGATTCTAACTTCATATCGATATATTGAAGAAGAGAATTAACTGTTTCGCCAAACGTAGGTACGAATTCAGGTTCAGATGATTCGTAATAATGTAATTGAGAAATTAAATCTCGAGATGAAATTTCTATAAAAGGAACTGGATTCCATTTATTATACTTCCAAAATTTTATATGTAATAAAAGCCTTTGTATAGCTTTTAATTCTTTTTTGTTTTGAACTATTTCGGGTAAATTAATTTTTGCATGTAAAATTTTGTAATCAAATGAAATTGATTCACCATTTTTTCTAGTATAATTCTTTTCTTTAGAAATATTAAATTTTACAAATTTAAGATTGGTAAATAAATTTGTAACGCTATGTAGAAAAAAGGCTGAGGTAACGTTTTTAGATAAATTTTCAGTGGATAATCCTGCTTGAAAGGCTATATCATCACTAAATTTAGAATTTAATATATCTTTTAAATCTTCAGTAGGTACAAAAAATTGTTGTTTATTATCATCGATTCTATTTAATCTTGCATTCCTTCGAACTTCATTAAGTATTCTATTATCGATTAAATTATGACGGTACATCGTAACCTCTACCACTAAAGGATATTTATGATTCGTTACTTGTATATGTGTCATATTGCTTTCTTAATTTTAAAAAATAGGATTGCATTTCTTGTGGATTAAGTTTAACCAATTGATCAAAATCCTTTTTAGTAATTTCGTTGACTTTTAAATATAAGTCTACTAAATCATCAGCATACTTAAATTCTAATGATTCTTGTTTTTTGGTTTTCTTTGTTTTAGTATATATCCATCCTGGGACACGTTTAAACCTCGAAGTTATGAATTGCCAAGTATCTATGACACCAATACCATTTATACCATTTCTATTTAGAAGTTGAGCTCTATCAGGAAAATTGATAGCCATAAATCTTTGGATCATAAAATGATTCTTAGCTTTATCCGAATTCTTTATATCTGAATATGTCTTTGGAGAAGTAAACATCACTCTAACTAGATCAAATAATTGCATATTATTTTTTTATAGGATGAGTTATAGCTAAATGTTTCTTTTTAGAAAGTAGTTTTAATTCCTTTTCTTTTAGCTTATTTTGCTTTTCAATAGCTTCAGCTAATTTAATATTCGATTCAATTAATCTAGGTAAATCATGTTCATAATACTTTTTACCGGCTCTTGTTTTGTAAAATTCTACTGTCATATTATTCAAATTTTATTCCACCAAAGAAAGAAGCTTCCTCAGTTTGATTAATATTTTTTTCATCGTTCAAAATCGGTTGGACGATGTTTTCTTTATTTATTCCAGAAAGATTATGAATTGTTGAATATTTTGAAGTTTCTATCTCTTCTAACATTACATTCATAATAGAAGGTGGTATAGCTTTGTTATGCAAATACATTAAATTTCTATTTGTTTCGTATTTTTCTATTAGTTGTGGTAAAGTTGTATCCATGATTTTGCATACATTTTTGGATATAGAACAAATATTTCTAATAGATTCTTTATTAAAAAATGTAGAGTCATTGATATGTCCATGTTTATTTTCATATTCTTCACGAATTTTCTTAGCTTTATTATCCGTCAAATTATATACTCTAGTTTTGCCATCTTTATTAGTTTTTTTGTATTGGTATAAGGATGATACATTATCTCCACTATCACCAACTAAAATTTTGTTGAATACAAATTCTTGAGTATCCTTTTCTTCTATAATCAATCCTTTTAAAACATTTTGTAATGCTACTTTAATATTACTTACTAAATCGAGTGGTTGATCAAATATATCTATTGTAGTATCATTTGTTTGTGCCAACCATTCTGTGAATCCTAATGGAGAATAAACTTTTTTGGAAAATTTATTGTAAAAAATTGTGTTGGTACCATTTGCATTTTCACAAGCTAATTGAATTAAATCATTATCTCCAGAAAATATAAGTGCATTTTTATCGTTCATATTTAAGTATGAACTCCATGCAAATATAAGATCATCTGCTTCAGCACCACTTACTCTAGATATTGTACAGCCTAAAGACTTTAAAGATTCAGCAAATTTATCATGTAAATCATATATTGCTTTCCAATTGATTGTATTATCTTTCTTTCTATTTCCTTTGTAAGTAGAAGATTTTCCAAATGGTGATGTATCAGGATAAAAATCTTTTCTCCAAGATGATGAATCTATGCAATAAACAACTCCATCTAAAACCGGAGCAAATCGCCTTACTTCATATGCAAAATCTGTAGCTAATTTATGTGCAAACAAATCTGCATCCTTTTCGGGATCATCGATAAAATTTAATGGGCCTTGTTTTTTAGTCTTTATTCTACCCGAAATAAATAAAGTCTTATGTAAAAAATAATTTCCATCTACTATTAATGTATACCTTTTCATATTATATAGGTTATGTTTTTATATTATATGTTGATTTGATGAAATAGTTTCTAAGATACTATCTTTTGTAGTTTGAAAACCAAAGATAATAAAGTAACTACTGGATCAATAGCAAATCGAGATTCATATGAATGTTTATTAACTTCATAACAAATTTCTGCTAAATGTTTTGCATTGTCTGGGTATTCTGTTTGAATATATTCTACAAAATCACTTCCTAAAGCTTTAATGGCATCATCTACTCGATGAGAATAATTGCCGACTAAGTATTGATAATTTTTATGTGGAGATGCTAATTGATTAAAGACTAAATCAAATAAATCTTTATAGGCTCCGTGGAATGTAGTAACGTCTTTTGATGTTATTTTTGTTATCCCTTCGGCATAATATCCTTGTAAAACATTGATTGTATTTCTAAGATCTGGAAACTTTCGTTTAACTAATTCCATTAGTGCATCCTTTTCAATTTCCATCCCCTCTGCTTTACATATTTCATATATTCTTCTTAAATATGATTTCAAAATTTCTGTTTCTTCTTCATCACTAAAGTCAAAACTAATGCACTCAAATCTAGATTGAATATTATCAGGAATTTTATTAAAATAATTACATGTTGCAATAAATCTCGCACTCATATGAAATTGCTCTATAGTTCCTCGTAATGCTTTCATGTATTGGTCTGAGACACCATCAAACTCATCTAATATAACTATTTTTAATTTTCTTTCACCGTCTAAGAGTGACAGAGTAGAACAGAATTCGGATATTTTATTCCTCACTGTATCTACACCAGTTTCACTAGAACAATTAATATATAAATATGGATGATTAGTAGCTAATATTTTAGCCGAGCTTGTTTTTCCACTTCCAGGACTACCATAAAATAAAAAGTTTTGATATACACCTTTATTAAGTTTTTTGGATATTCTTTCTGGTACAATTAAATCATCTAAGATCTGTGGACGATATTTTTCGGTCCACAGTAGTTTTTTTGCATGTGTCATAGATAAGTCTATTTAATTATTATATGACGTTTTGATGGTGGAGTTTCAAGCATTAAAGTAGCTTTAAATTTATTAGAATCGTGAACAAAAGATCTACAACTAAGTACACGATAATCTTGTTCATTATATTTTATTTTGCTATTTATGCAAGGTGCATCACCTTCTGCTAGTATAAAGATGTATTTACCATCTTTGCTTTCGGTAAGAATTTTCATTATATATGTTTTAGAGAGTTATGTGATCGCATGCCATGTTCATCGATATAGTAATTTTCTTCATAATTCCAAAGTGTTCTTAAACACCTATTGAATGTCCAGAATTTTTCACGTTGTTGATTAGTTGAAGTATTATAGAATGATGATTTTTCACAATTCCAATTTTTTACGAGTAGATTGACTACGTCTGATTTGTTATTTAATGTCATATTATTTAGATTAAAGTGTTATGTGTTTCTGATTTTGGGTATGTTTGGATAGTTTTGCAAAATTTCATGATTTTTTTATATAATGGAACATTTTGTTTTTCAACGATTTCCATTTGAGATGAAGATGCAATTTTAGTAGAATAATCGAATCCATCGAATAAGCCATAAAGCATATTTGATAGAGAAAACATATTACCATCGATGGAATAAAGTTCGGTTATAGCTTCTAGAATAGATCTTCTAGTTTCAGCACTCATGTGCTCGTGTCTGTTAAAGTATTGCATATTTTATGATTTGAAAGGGTTAAGTTTATTCCAATGTCTTTGAGGTATTCCACAGTAGATGCACATTGCACCAAGAGTAAATGCACATATACAGAATGCCATTTCATTAAGTGGATCGGAAAAATGTATGTATTGTTGTAAGATTCCTTGAGTAGTTAAATAGGTAATGTAAAAGGAGAAGATTCCTCCAAGAAAAGTTAAGAAGTTTTTTGTTGATGCTTTCATGTGTTGTTTTTTATGATTTGTTTAAATTTGTTATATATAAATATAATAAATCCTGGCGACAAAAAAAAATTTTTTGGCACTTATTTTTCAATTATTTTTACTTTTTTTACCATTCTTTTTCATATGTGTACCAATGATCACATCCTCCTGAATATTTTAAGCAAGAATCAACCCATTGTGTGAGATCCTCGGCATTTACTTTTTCTAAATAAGATACAAAATAAAGATCATATTCTGTAGCAAACTCTTCGTAATGCCCAAATGAAAATTCGTGATTATTATTGTCATTTACCACCATTTCACAAGCTCGGCGAAAACTACCAAGTATTACATCCACACATCGGTCGGTATCATTGTATCGTCTTCCTTTCTTAAATGATGTTTCGTGGCAAACTTCTGGACGGTTTTTCCAATGATCTGAATCTTTTGCTTTATCTAAAAGATTTGTAAGTTTTAAGCGGAATGCTCCAGAAACTAAAGATTTGTCGTGAGATGTTAAGCAACTAACATCGATTTTTGGTTTTGTTGTTTTTGTATTTGTCATGATTATTTGAATTTAGGGAAAATTGTTTGAAAAGTATCCATATTGATTTGAGCTCTAGTAAGTTTGAAGTCTTTTTTATATTTTGCAACTTCGCCTTGAGCAGCATAGTATTGAGATTCGAATAAATCGAATCCTAATTGCATGATTTGTTTTGTAGAATCTAATGGATTGTTATGTAAGATAATATCAGTGATTTGATTTTCAACCTCTGATGTGAATTCGGATGTGGTGATGTTTTGCATTTGTGTCGTTTTTATGTGTTTAATTTATATAATATAAATATAATACTTTTTTGCGACATAAAAAAATTTTTTGGTACTTATTTTTCAAAAAAGTGAAAAAAAATGATATTTAATCCATATCAGGCCAGAATGGATCAATTAATACTAATTGATTACCTCTCATCATCCAATTTTGACTTGAAAAGTCTTGCATTTGGGAGTATTTTTTCATATGACCTTTTAAGAATGAGATAAGAACTTTTAGATCCTTTTTGTCATTTGGAGAGAATTCTATAATTATATCGAAAAGATCTTGCCAATATTGGTCATCTATAGAATGATCTGAATGTAATAATAAATCTATATCTCTTTTAAATTTTCCTTTAACCGGTTTTAATACTTCCATGAATATAGCCACCATCCATCTATCTTCATCATCTGCCCATACCTTTTTAATGGATCTAATTTTTGGAACAAATACATTACGTTGATTATCTAACATGAAAGATAATGTTCTAACCATAGCTGGATCATTTTCTCCAGCAAATATTTTAACAATATCACCATTTGGCATTTTTAAAACCTCAGCAGAAGAACCTGTATCGATTTCTTTTGCACCCATTTCCTTATACTTATTAACATAATCATCAAAATCTTTTACTTTAAATTTTTCGGTCGTTGCAATCCTTTTAAGTGTAGTATTGATATTACCTTCATTTATAGTATAATACTTAAAAAATTTCATTTTTTCTTCTTTTGTGATATCCGTCTAAGAATAAGATTACCTTTAGCATCTCGTGTCCACTTATCGGGATCAATAAGTGGATTAGATATAATTTTTTTCTTACGTTTATTTCTTCTCGGTGTCAAAATTTATTCCGCCATATTTATCACCTTGAGCTTTTAATACATCATATTCCCCATCGAACTGGGTAGCTTTAAAGGCTTTGGAAGGACTAACAACTATACCCAATCTATCCATGAATTTTCTATTAGCTAAAACCGGTGTACTTTTAGCAGCTCTATCGGTTACAGATATAGCAACCTTTGGTACTAATTTACCAGCAAAAACTATATCTTTTTCTATAATTGGTCTTTTATGTTTTTTACCCTTCATATCCATAGGTTCAGAATAACCTATAATTTTGTCTCTAAATTTATGGCCATTTAATTCCCATTTAAGATATTTACCATCCTCTTCTATATTTTCACCTTGAAATGCCATACCTTTTGCACCATTACCAGTATCCATTTTTACTACTAATTCAGCGATACCCGGTAATGTTAAACATTCACGGAAACCACAATTAATTGTAGGATACGTCCAATTTTCTTTATCTAAAATATAATCCAAAACTTCTGAAACAACATTTATACCAGTTGCTTCAGTAATTCCTTTAGTTCCTGGAGATGCATTAACTTCTAAGATGTATGGTTTTTTAGTTTTCTTATCTACAATCAAATCTACTGCACACCATGTACAATCTACTGCCTTGGCAGCACCTTTAGCAATTTCTTCCATTTCAGAAGTTAATTTGATCTTTTTAACTCCACCACCAATAGAATAATTTGTTCTAAAATCCTTTTTAGCAGTAGTCCTTTGCATAGCTGCAACGATTTCCGAAGATTCATCATCCGGGCTATAAAATTTTCTAGATAAAACTTGTATTCTAACATCACCAGTTGCTGATATTTTTTCTTGTAATAAAATTTCATTTTTACCACTAGCTTTCCATAATGTTTGTAATACTGAAACTAATGATTCATATGAATCTACTTGAGAGACACCAATACCTTGAGCTCCAGAAAGAAGTTTAACAATAATTGGGAATTTTCCACCAATAGATTTTAATGCTAAATCAATACCATCAGCATCACTTACTATTGCGTTTTTTGGTGTTGGTAAACCAGCAGCCTCTAAAACAGTATTTGTTGTATTTTTATTTTCACAAGTTAATGTTGGCTCCAATCCATTTACACAAAAGAAATTAGCCTTTTCAAGATCTTGTAATAATTTTTGAGTATATGAATTCGTAACTATTCCTCGTCTTGCAATAATAACAGTATTTAATCTATTAATAGCAATTGGTTTAGTATCAGCATCACCAACTTTAATATCATTTCTTTTATTAACATATTCTTTTAAATATGCAGTTTTAACATCTAATGCATTACATGGTATTCCTCTTTTTGAACATTCAGATTTTATTGAATCTACTGTAGTTGAATTTGAGTCCAAATTGGAAAGGATTATTACCTGCACTTTATTTAAAGAAAGTGCCTCGGTTATTAATGTATAATTTTCAAAATGCTTCATTTATTTAAAATATATTTAAGGAATGTTTTTCTATCTTTATTTATCAAACGTTTGCAATGTTCTGTAAATTCTACTGAATTTTCTAATATTAATTGACTAATCTTTTTTTCATCTTTTACATAAATATCATAACAATTATCACAAACAAAATTCTTTATAGAAAAGTTATCCATTTTAGATTTTATGTCTTTTTCACAAAAAGAACAAATCCAAGGTACAATTCGTATTTCATCAATTAAAAGTTTCCTATCTTTTATTTCATTATCAGTTGGGTCTATAAAAAATTTACTTTGGTTCTTAGATTGTGTTTCTCTATCAACTAAACTAAATAATAAATTTACAAATACATCATCATTGCAATCTTCTTTAATAAACTCATATTTTTTTAAAACATTTCTATATCGAGGTTTTAGGCCTTGGAGAATTATTCCATGCCTAGTTGGATTCTTTCCAACATTACCTCGTTTAATTTTATTATCCATTTACTGCTTTATAGTATTTCTCTCTAAATGATTCATTAGTGCTTTTATCATCATCCTTTTTATCTTCTTTATCTTCTTTAAAATTCTTTTGTGTTAAATTAATTTCTGGGTACATTGGATCTTTTGGTTTATCAAATGTTATCGTAAATAATTCCGGATCACCTGATCTTCTAGGCATATCTCCTTCAGGTGCTCTTTCATTTTCTTTCCAAGCATGTGTGATAACACCTTTGGCACCTTCTAGATGAGATTCATCCGAACCAATCATATCAATAATAACAACTTTTTGATCTATTAATTTATGTTTATCTTCTTTCTTCTTTTCTTTCTTTTCAGCTGGAGGTTCTGCATCAGCCGGAAGATCCAATTTTTCATCATCAGGTTTTACATCATCTTTTTTCTTCTCCTTCTCTTCTTCTTTTAATTCTTTTCTATCTTCTAATACTAGATCATATTCTTCTAGAAGAGAATTAAATTCACTTATTAACATTGCAACTTCTAATTTAAGGCCAAATGATTCACCTACCGCAGCTAAATGCTCTTTAGCTTTAGTTAAGTTATCAGATATTTTATCTATTTTATGTTGAAATACTTTTTCCTTTTGTTCCTTTTCTTTTGGATCTTTTGGCGTAAAATCTTTCTTATCAGCCTTTACTTTTTCTAATTGCTTTTGTAAAGCTTCAATTTGTTTTTGTAATCCTTGTTTCTTTTTTTCTTTTTTCTCTTTTGCTTCTTCTGCTTTTCTTGCTTCTTCTTCTTTTTTAGCTGCAGCAACTTTATCATCTACCTCTTCCATTTCTGCTGGAGTAGCATCAGTTTTATCTTTTTCTGCTTTAACGCCATCTTCTCCGGCTTCAGCTCTAGCTTCGGCACCTTTCGTTCCAGCAGCTGCAGCAGCAGCGGCTTTTTCATTACCGATTTGATTCATTACCTCTTCTTTATGTTGTAATACTTCTAATTCATGTTCACCACCTATTTGTTTTACGTAATTTTTTTCAAATCCTGTCATTTTGCCAATTAAACTATCTGATTTCTTTTTACCGGTTTCTTTATCAGTAGATGTACCACTCATTCTATCAAGTTCCTTTTGAGCTGCAGCAACATCCTCACCAACTTTCTCTTTCTTTGCGGTAGCTTTAGCTTCAATTGCTTCTTTTTCTTTTGCAGTTCCGGTTGGTTGCATATCTTCCTTGACCTTTTCTATCTTTTCTTCAGTTTTATCGATCTCTTTTTGAAGTTTAACTTTTTCTGCTTTTATTGTAGTTTCATCGTTAGCTTTCTTATTATCTTCTTCTAATTTTGCAACTTTAGCTAATTTTGTTTCAATATCACCTTTAATTTTTGCAACTTTTTCTCTAGCAGTTTTAACTTTTCCGGTACCTTCCTTTTCAAGTTTTTCTATTTCATCCGAAAGTTTTTTCTTATCTTTACCTAATTTCTCAACTTTCTTTAATGTTTTTTCGTCAGAACTTTTTTCTTTAAGTTTTTTAATATTTTTTTCTATTTTCCCACGTTCTTGAGCAATTTTCTCTTTTGCCTTTCTTACTTCCTCTTCTTCTTTTCCTTGAATAGCTTTTAAATCTGCTTTAGCTACACCTAATTTACCAAAAGGTTCGCCTTTATCGCCTTTATCGTTGGTTTTATCTTTATCTTTATTTGTCGTCTCATCAGCTTCTGCTAATGGATCTAATGAAGAATTTTGTGTATTCATCAATTTCATGATTTTTCCGATGTCATCACCTAATCCTTGAAACAATTCATTATTACCATCTAACTTAGCTTTTTTCTGTTGAGCTTGTTTAAATTTAATCTCTGCTTTGTATGCTGCCTCTGCATCATCACCATCTTTTACTTTATCAAATGCAGCTTTAGCCGTTTTAATTTGAGCATCAATCGCTTTAGCTTCATCAGCTTTTTCTTTATCTGCCTCTGCTTTTGCTTCGATTTTTTCAGCTAATTCCTTTTGTTTCTGTTGTGCTTGTATTTCTTTCTCAGCCTTTTCAGCAGCAGCTGTATCTGGTGGTTTTTTAGCTTTTGCAGCTTCTAAAGCAGCAGTTTGTTCTTTGATTTTTTCATCTGAAGAAGTTTTTAATTTTCCTGTAGCAGCTATCTTCTCATCTGGAGTTCCAGATTGTAATGTTTTAACAGTGGCCTCATCTGCACCAGGTAAAGACTCTTTATTTATATCTTCAGTTTTAACCTCGGTTTGTCCAGTACCTCCAGCTTGTCCGGTTTGTCCAGCAGAACCAGTAGCTCCTGGAGCTGGTGTCGGCGTTGGATTCTTCTTAGGTTTTGGTGATTCATAACTTTCATAACCATCCGCACCTAAATCTTTTAATTGTAATTTTTCTACATCAACCTCAGCAGCAACCTTTTCAGCCTCTTCTTTTTTATTTTTTTCAAAGTTTTTTAAATCATCTTTATCCTTTTTTGCTTTCTCTTCTATCTCTTTAATTTTAGCATCACCTTCCTCTTTAGTAAGAATTGGTTTCATAGCCTCTAATTCATCATAAACTTCTTTTTCGATGTCTATCTTTTTTATTTTGGCATCTCGTACTGCCTCTGAAGCTTTTCTTATTTTTTTCTTTTTAAATAAAAATGAGATATATGCAGCTAATCCTCCAACAGCAGCAACACCAGTTGCAGCTCCAACGGTTAAAGCTTGAGAGCCAGCATCCATAAAGTCTCCTTCATTAAGAGACTCACATTCTAATAATAATTGATTGAAGTCAAGATTTTGGAGTTGTTCATTAGTAACTCCGATGTTATGATCAGCTAAAGTTTTTGTAATGTAAGATTCACAAACAGTTGCAGAACCACTACCGGAAAGTAGCAAAAGGTATTTAATAAATTCTTTGAATTCTTCTTCATTTAAGTCCTTTAACGTATATTGATTACGTTGCATACCAATAATAGCTTCATTTAACTCGTTAAAGTCTTCTCTAGGCATTAATTTCATGAAATGTAGATTTTATTTGTTATATTACTATATATTCGTGACAAAAAACAAAAGGTCTCCCATATGGAAGACCTTTTGAATAATATATGTAAGAATTAACGATTAAGCTAATCCACCAGCTACATTGTAAACATAACTTGATAAGTACATAGTTTGTGGATGATGTCCAGCCTCAACTAATGCATATCTAGATTTTACAGCGATTTTAGGCGCCATAGTACCTTCAGCAATAGTTTGAACTGATTCAGCCATTAAGTATGGCATAAATACAAGTCCTGGAGAATTTCCATCACCTTTTCTACCAACTGAGAAACGGTTATCACTCCACGCCATTAATGGATCTACATAAACAACTAATCCAGCTAAAGTACCGATAGGGTACAAAGAACCAGTTTGTTGATTAATAGTATTCATCATTGGAGCAGGAACGAATCCAGCACAATCTTGCAGTGCAGTTCCAACTTGTCCGTTAGTAACAACGAATGTAGCAGGACCACGTCTTCCTCGGATAGCAATCATGTTCGCCATTGCTAGCATTTTAGACATGATTTTTCTCTGACGAGTATGCAAGTTTTCAGCAGCTGAATTAAGTTCAGAAGCAGCAATATTGATGTTTCCAGCAGCTCCACCAGTTCCAAACTGTTGAGTACTATCTGCACCGTTAGAATTAATTCCACCAGCCGCAGTTGCATAAGCATCATAGGTTAGACCAGTAGTAGTTCCAACTAACAAGAAGAAATTAACTCCTTGTGTGATAGAAATCTGAGCAGCATTTGTAAATCCATTAGCTCTAATTCTCTCAAGGATATTTTTGTTAATATCTTGAGTTAATTCGTTGATAAGTACAGACTCAACTTGAGCAACAGCATCAATTCCGAATTGCTTCAGATCTTGAACTTGCTCTCTAGTTACTGCAGCAGCAACTTGATAAGTTTGTGCTTCAACGGATTTGTTGAATAAACTAAGGTTCATTACATTATCCATAGTAGCTTCACCTTGTAACCTTGACATTGGTTCAGTTGAACCAGTCCAGTCGTTAGATGAGAATCCTATTATGTGATCTTCTAGTGCTTTCACTAAAGCCGGAGCTCCTGTAAGAGTATAAGTAGATCCAGCAGTTGTACTGATAAGTGCACCAGCAGTAAATACTTCAGCAACGGTAGATGCACCAGTAGAATCGATACGGAAAATATCATTTCCATCTATTCTAGATACACCAGCATAAGTAACAGTAGCACCAGTAGAAACCGTATATTGAGTACCTTCAACAAATGCAGTTGTACCTGCAAAAGTAGTTGCATCTTTGATTATTAAAGGTTGGTTATCTGGAGCACCTGCTCTGTTTGCGCCTGTTGCATTAAATGCAGCAGTTTGTCCAAGTGTTGGTATTTTACCACCACCATAGACGAAGTCAAGGTATGTCAATACACCCATTGGTCCATTCATAGGTACAACAGGTACTAGGTCTAAACCTACAGTCTGAGCAGCAACTTGCATAGCAAGTGGAAGCAAAGTGTAAGGCTTATCACCAGAACCAGTAGTTTGAGCACCAAAGGTAGTTTGTAATCCTGGATCACCAGGAAACCTTGTAGCACCCATACCATTTACAGAACCAACTTGAGCATAAACGTTATTTTCATAAAGCTCATGGTTATGACAATACTTAGACATCCAATCGAGTTTGTTTCTGTCCTCTATTCCAGTAGTACTCTCAATAATAGGAGACCACTTTCCGTAGATTTCAGATTCATTAATTAAATTCATGATTATCTAATTATTTTTAGGGTTTGGTTATTTAGTAGAAATTTCTACTTATTAAAGCGCTTTTTAAGTTCCTCTGCAACAGTTTCCATGTAAACAGATGAAGTTTCATATTCAGGTGATTCATTTTCAACCACCATCTTAGGAGACTCATTAATTTGTTCAGATGGGTTAGTAGCCCTTAACTCTCTAGTTGACCAGAAATGATCGATCTTGTATTGTGTATCAAGATTTCTCATAGTTGCCTGACCTTTAATAGCATTCTTTTGAGATTCATTTAATGAATTCCATGAGTTTGCGAATTTAGTAGGCATATTATCTAGCCAGTTGATTGTTTTTTCGACTGGTGTGAATACACTTTCCCATATTCCTGAAACCTCAGTAGATCCGAACCAATTATTTGATTCATAAGCCCTAATAACTTTCGCTTTAGACTCATCATCAAATGATTTGAATTCTTCTCTACGATCTTCATTTAAGAAATGTAAGAAATGTGTATTTGCAGCGGTTTCTTCAACTTTTTGCTTCTTAGCTGATTCGACTAACGCTTGAATTTTATCATTTAAGTCTGTTTTAAATGTTTCTGTCTCCGTTAAAACAACATCTGTTTCATTTGGAGTTTCAGCTTCATTAACATTTTCAACAGGATTTTCTTTTGTAATACCACTTTCATTTATTGAAGTAGCAACGTAATCTGTATAATTACCTAGATTTTCTAGGTTTTCTTTAATATATTCTGTATAATTTGCAACGGCATCAATACCTTCTACCAAGTAATTTTGATAATCAATTACCTTATCAACATGTTCATTGACATAATCTTGGTATTCTGTTCTCGAATTAACATTCTCTGCTATGTGTTTTGAATATTCTATATTTTGATCGGTTTTTAAACCAACATATTCAGCATAATCTTTAACCTTATCAAGATTCTCAATGATGTAATCATTATGAGAAATAAGATTATCTACGTTTTCTGCAACATGTTCTACATAACCAGATATTTGATTAACACGTTTCGCGATAGACTCAGAATATTTTACTAAGTCACCGACTTGAGAAGTCTCGTTCATTTTATCAACATCACCAGTGATTCTTTCGATTGATTCTTTTACGATTTTTGAATATTCGTTAAAATCTTCTACGGTAACAAAATTCCCAGTTCCTTCATTGATTGGGTTTTCAGAAGTATTTTTTTCCATTGTATTTTCTAATTCTTTTTGAATTTCTTTATTGTTCTCTTCTATATATCCATTCAGTTCGTAAATTTGTATATCACCGTCATTAGAGAATCCCAATGCTTCATTGACACGTTTTAATTCAGCATTTTCAAAGCCTGGATCTGCAACTAAATCATAAGTAAAAAGTTTCTTAATTTTTACATGACCATTGTTTTCTACAACCCCAGCAGCTCTGCTAGAAATATGAATAGGAATACCACCATCAACTAATGCTTGGGCTTGTTTTCCAGCTTCAGTATCTAGTAAACGAATTTTTCCTTTGACAATTTTATTTGCTTTATCATATTCAATTTCCTCAATAACATGAGAAACATTTTTTAATGATATATCAAATTGTTTAGGGTGGTCTAATTCACCTAAAAGCTTGCCTTCTTTAATTTTTTCTCTTAAGGCATCGATATGAGGAATAAGTTCTTTCTCATCATAAATACGATTATTCTTATTCTTTTTTCCGATTTCTGAGAAAGTACCTTCTAAAACGTATTTATCATCCCCTGTGCCTTTTGCCTCTAACACACAAGATGATCTTTCGAGTACTAACAAATTTTTGTTTTCCATGGATAATAGATTATTTTGCTATTTTAATATATATCTTTGTCTTTCTATTGAATTTTTATTCCTCCTCTTCTGCCATTGCATCAAGTTTCTCTTGTTCCTTGTCCTTCATTCGTTGATTAGCTTTAATTTCAGCTTCACTCATATCCATGAATCGGCGAATTAGCCATTCAGAAGAGAAATATTTGATCTCATTACCATCAGGATCATAGTCTACAAGACCATCTTTCATTGCGGTAACAAAGTCAATTCGTTTTTGTAATAATTCCATTTCTTTCATCTCCTCAAAGATATTATATTTGTTAAATTTAACACCTACTTGAGCTTTGAATGAATCATCATTCATAAGATCTGGATAATCTAAAGTCATTTGGATCCATAATGGTTTAACCACTATTTCTTGGAATACGGATCTAAGTCTATTAATAAATCTACCAAATTTGATTTCATCTCTTGTCATTCCTTCAGCATTTAATTCCCATGATGGAGGATTTTCAACATCGAATCTATTCATTGGTATTTTAGATACACGTCTTAAGTTTTCTTTAAAGTAATTTAATGAGTCTGTATCTGAAAGATCAGGTCCATCACCACCGATTGTTTCGATTTGTGGAGAACCAGCATCACCTTCCGGTAACCAATACTCTTTATTGAATGGCATCATTGGACGGCCATTAGTTGATAATTCACCTGAATCATAATCAAAATCAACTTGTTCTCGATAGTTTTGCATAAGAACACCAAGTGATTGTTTTGCTCTTGTTTTTGACTTACCTCCAACCGGTATAATAAATTTAGTTTTGAATGAAGAATTAACTACTGCCCAAATAATTCTAGAATGTTCCATAATTCTTAGAAGGTTAAATGAACGTATTAATCTTTCTGTATAAGAAATTCTGGTTGGTGAATTTAAGTTTGCATATGAAAGATAAATGATTTGAGAATCATAAAGTACTCTTGCTTTAGCTGGTATATCTTTAAATTGTTTCCAAACTCTTTTTCCTTGGTCATCAATTCCAGGTTCTAATGTAATTGGATCTAATTCCTTAAATCCTATAATATTTCTTTGGTCATTATCATATATAATCTCAAAGGCAAGATAACCATCCACTAGCCATTTTCTAAAGTATGACCATGCAGTTATATCATTGTTAAAACCAAAGTATTGATATATTCTTTTAAAATTGATTGATATAGCTCCTCTAATCTCATCTACTTTATCATCAGCCAATAAATCATCATCAAATAATAAAGGATCTGCAAAATAGTTTTTATCATCATATACTATACATTCATCACATAAAGTATCTAAAATTTCTTCTATTTCATCTTGTACAGCAAATCTCCTAAGCTCTTCTCTTTTCTTAGGATATGATTTGTCAAATATAGATATTGATTTTTTAAGTGCTATATCAGATAGTGCTAAGTTTGCAAACAAAGCATAATCATCATAATCACCACCAACTAACCCTCTAGGGTCATAAGTCCAACCAAATTGATCTTCCACAATACCAACGGCTTGTGAATTACGAAGTACCATATCATCGTACTTCATTCCGAATGAGCTCAATTGTTTTAATGCATTAGAAGCGACGAAACGTCTATCACTATTTCCGCCTTCTCCCCTTTCAACAAATCCTGCCATTTTACGATTTTTTTATTATTAGTTTATATATTCTTTTTCATTTGCCCACCTTTTTAAGATAGTCATCATACAATGCTTTAACTTGATTTTCTTGAACTTGATCAAAATTATTCCAATCAATCATTACGGCTCTTATCCAATCTTCATAACAAATAACAGCTAAATCTCGTGTTTTATTCATATAATATTGTCTGATACAAAAATCAAATCCATATTTCCAAAGCCATTTCTTCATCATATCATATTCTATTTGCACTTCCTCTTGTTCAAAAGCTCTTCTCCATTTTTTCCCTTTTGATGCATTTTTAATATCTCCAGCATATACTTGAAATACTCTGCCTACCATCCAATAACGAACAGCTTTAGGTAAAAAGTTTAAATTCATACCTAATTCTGTTTTTCCATTTTGATGTTTACCTAAAGAAATTACCATTGGTGAGTTATCAAAATAGGATAATTTGTCTCTTGTAACTGGATCATATTCAAAATGATACATTTTACCCCATGTTAATTCACTTTGGCTAAAAGGTTGAATGTAAGTCGAATCTTTATCTGCTAATGTTGAATCAAACCAATCTCTTGCATATTTAGCTGCTTGACCAGCACCACCATAATTCTTCTCCCATTCTTTAACATAATTCTCAAAATCTCCATTACCAATTTGACTTAATTCAGGTAATTCTGCAAATGCTTCTCCGATTATTTGTGCCATTATAGTTTAATTGTTTTAAAAAAGTCTTCTGTTACTATTTTGAATTGCCAACCTCGTTTATTGCAATATTCTTCAGCATATTTAATTTTGCACATATTTGTTACGTACATTTCATATGCATATTTATAGTTTTTGACACCTTTGGTTGTTTTTCTTTTCGGAGGATTTGGTTTTTTTAATTGAGCTTTAGGTTTAACTTCAATTAAATATTCGGTGTTTCCTTTTAATTGAATGTAATAATCCGGGAAATAAGAATGTTCCCGTCCATCTAAAGAATTGATGTATTTTATTTTAACTGGTTCAGATGCCCATCTAATGACTTCTGGATTAGCTTCACAATATAAACAAAATTTCCTTTCCCATGATGATCTGTAAATAATAGGGCCTTTGCCATGATATTTTTTACATTCATTTAATGGGAAATAGCCTTGACTAAAACCAGACTTCTTCTTTGGTTTATTATTTTTAATGTTCATATAGAATAGATACCACCATCATCACTTGATCCTGAGATACGAATAGTACCTGAATATTTTTTTGGATATAATTTATTCCATCCTTTTGCATATCCCTTTTTAGCAATTTGAGTAAAATATGCAAATGCATTTGTAGATTTTTCAGGATTAAATCTATCCCAATATTTGAATAGATCTAATTGAGCAAAAGATAAACAATCATTCCTATCTTCTGGATTTCTATATTTTAATTTTCTAATTGCCCTTTCTGAAAGCATAATTAACATTTGGACTGCTTCTGGGGTCAGCTTATCTTGCTCTTTAGATTTGATAATCTCAGCAAGTAAATCTTTATTTCTTAAATATACTTTTGCCATATCTTTAGATGTTTCTGTTTATTTATATATTATATGCTGATGGACACGAATTGTTTCAAACTAAAAAAAGGAGCCCAAAAGGACTCCTTTCCAAACGAGGGATATGTGTTTGATTAAATTTCTACAGATAAGTATTTCTTTTGAACATCAACAATTTCATTTGATGGCAAAATAGTAGAGATCATATCTTTGGTTCCACCTTCAGTAAAAGAACCTGCAGCAACTTGAACTTTCGTTCCAGGTGCATATGTTCCAACTTTAATTTTTAATTCTCCAGGAACATAATCAGAATCAGATGAATCTTCATGAACAGTTACACCTTTTGATTTGAACATTTTATTAAGCTTATCTTGTTCTTTTAATAATGCATCATTAAGAACTTTCTTAGCTTCTTGTATTGAGTTCATATCATCCATATTTAATTCGGATAATTTAGATATTTCATCTTTAATATAATCTATTCTTTCATAGATATCATGTTCTGCTTCTACTTTTTTAGATTCTTCATTAGCTTCACCTTCAAGTAAATCTGCTACTGAATTAGTAATATCATAATCAACAAATTCAGAAACCATATTAACAGCATCTTTAGTAGAATCTGGTTTAACTAATGTATTTTCATTCATTGAATCATTGATCTTATTTATATAAACTCCATTTTTAGTTTTAAGAACATTAACACTTACACCTTCGTAAACATTTGAATTAATTGTATCAACAAAATCTAATTCGTATAAATCATTTGCTTTTGCAACGGCATGTTCTAAAACTTTAATTGTAGAATATTCATCAGTTCTAAATTTTCCAGTAGATAATAATGATGCAGATAAATGGTTTTTATTAATTTCTTTACCATCCATTTCAACGGTGACGTTTCCTTCATCAATTTTAATATCAACAACTTTATTTTGAGAACTCAATCTTAATCCATTTTCAGTAAAAGTAAAATTCTCAGCTAATTGAACTAATGAAGCAAATTCATCGGTTAGTTCTTCACGTTCTGCAAGTCTAATATCTTCATTTTCATTCATTGCATATACACGTTTACCTACATAAAATAATGTATCACCTTCAGCATTTTCTAGTAATGGTGAAACCGGTTTAGTATTTGTAAAGCGTTGATCTGTTGTATCTGAAGTTCCGGATAATGTTTCAGTAACAGATATTAAATTTTTAACACCTGGAACCCATGAATGTTTTTTCATTTTATTAGGAAGTCTTTTACGAAGATCTGATTCACTAAGATCTTTTAATTCTTCCAATTGATTAATTGCAGCGGTAAAGGATTTAGAATCACGATTAGCTCTCAAAGCCTCTAATGTGTTCAATAACCCAAAAGTAACTTCATTTTCATAAACAAATTCGAATGATTCATTTATGAATTTGTTAATATTTGGGATCCAATCATATTGTTTAAGCTCTAAACATGCATCCCTAAGAATAGAATAATCTGATCTTAAATCTAATTGGCCAATATAACGTTCAACTAACATTTTAGATGTTCCATTATTTTCGGTCAATGATTCATAAAGATTTTCCAACTTAGTACGCAAATTAAGATTTTCTACGACTTTTGACATTTTGTATCGATTTTTTTTATTAGTAATTTAATTATATATCTTCAACATTATTTTGAATAATGTAGTAAAGTATTATCCTAGCTTTTTTTCTAGCAAAGGTTTAACCATTTCTAAATTTTGTCTATCAGCATTTCCTAAAAGTGGTTTAACCTTTTCCGCATGATTATCAAATCTTGCAATTGCTTGATCTAAAGATTCAGCACCTTCCATAATATGTTTAGCAATCATAGTAGCAGGTTGCATGAATAATCCTGGTGATGGTTTCCAAGTATCATTAACGGATTCATTTATCGGCCATGTCTTAACTATTTTCGTTAGATCTGATTTGTATTTTGGATGAAATAAATACTGCTCTCCTGTTAGATCTTGTCCAACTAAAAGCTTATCACTCCAATTCCAATAATCATTCTTCTCCCATTTTCCGCGGCCACTTGCAACTTTATCATACAGTATTGTTACTTGGCCAAATTCTGCAGGAGTACTTGCCTCACTAGAAAATAGATAGCATTCATTTATATCAACTTTCCATCCTTTGGCTATATCTTCTACTGTCGTGTAGAATTCCTTGTCGGGTTTTATATCTTTTAAGAGATAATCTTTTAGATTTTCTTCGTTAAGTGCTTCAGTTAATTTCTTTTGCTTTGATTGATGATCACTATGTGATTTAGCTCCATCTTTTGGAATATCTCCTCCAAATGTTTCTTCAACTTCGATCTCATCACCAGTTTTAGCATCTTCAATACCTTCCTTATCTTTAACCTCTTCACCATCATCATCAACTGTAATTGAATCAGCTTCACCTAATATCTTTTTAATCTTTTCTAATTTCTTAGAATCTTTAGCAAGTTCTTTAGCAGCTTGTTCTAATTTATCTTTTGGAGATGCATTATCGCTATCTTTTATTTTCTCTTCATCTCCATCTTTTGGAGCATCATCATCAGGACCTTGGTATTCATCCTCATCTCCATCTTCAAGATCATCGATCATATCATCAATATCTTCACCATCACCTTCTTCAACTTGAAGAGTTTCTTTATTTAGTTTTTCAGTAACCTCATCAGAACCAGGAAGATCTAATAAAAATGCATTAGCAGCATCTTCAAATGTTGCTTTTTTAGGTTGATCTTCTTCATTTAATTCACTTAAGAATTTATTAGCGGTTTCTTCAAATGTAGCTTTTGCTTCATTAATTGATTCATTAACTCTCTTTTCACCACCAAATGCAACTTCAAATTCAGACATTGCTTTATCTATCCTCCAAGCCTCAACTCCAAGGGATGTTAAATATGACCGAATGATAGAAGAATCTTTACCTTCTCTAACTAATTGTTTAATCATAGGAACCAAAGAACCTGGCCCATAATAATTGTATTCGCTACTTAAGATTAAGCTTTCGTTACAAAACTCATCGAAATTTTTTAATTTAGCCATTATTGTGTTTTTATTTTGTTTATATATTTATCTCTGTACCAACATTTAATTACTACTCGCTCGTAGCGCCACCATCAGGAGGTAAAGGATGAGCAAAACCAGATGGATCGTTTGGCCAAGCATCATTTCCATTATTAAATCTAGCGTTAACTTTTTGCCATTGTTTATTGGCATTATATTCATTACCACCTGGTGCACCAGTATAAGGATCAATACTTCCAATACCACCTCCACCCGGAGCTCCGATATTCATTCCATTTTGCCAACTTTCAATAATGTTTCCAGCAAACATTTCAGTATTTGCAGGACCAATAAAGCCATTATCTTCATTTTTAAAGATTGGCATAAAGGTATCAACTTCTATAGCAAATGTAACTTTCCAAACTTTTTTATCTTGGAATGAATATTCAATTGGCCTTTCTTTTTGATAGTCTTCAGGCATATGTGCAACTGCTGGAATTCTAGTTCCATCTATATCTACTTGAAAAACCTGATGTTTATAGAATAATTCTAATAATCTTTGAATTGCTTTAAAAATATCTAAATTAGAATCTACATAAATTTCACCAGTAAATGGTAATTTCAAAGGAACCATAAAGACTTCGGAATTAAAAGTTTTTAATGTACCATCATCTTGAACTCTTTGATAAAATGCTCTAACGAATTTATTAGTTAAAGAACCGGCATCTATATTGACCCCATCTAATTGTAATATTCCTCTAGGAATTTTATTGTATACACCCTCAGCTTTACCGCTTGGTAATGTTGGATCTTCATATGCAACATTATTCATGAAACAATCCATTAAGAATCTTTCATCACCAGTTGTACTAAAATAAAATGGGACTGGTATTTTCCTCTTCTCAGTTTCACTAATCTGATTATACCAATACATACGATTATTTAATGTTGCTAGAACTCCAATAAGGATGTTTCTAATAACAACATCGTCTTTATTAAATTCTAAATCATATAATTGACTCATATAGAAAAATGTTTAATTATATATCCTTAGGAAATTGTTTCTAATTCTAATTTAGAAAAGCCACCTTCTTTATAGGCTTCTGCTTTAATATCAAAAAGGTTAACTGGCAATTCTGAATGGTTTATTACCCATGTATTTAGTTTTGTATCTTGGATAGTATCTTTAAGAATTCCTATAATTTCATGAATTCCAGATCCATCAATCGAGGAAAATATTTCATCTAAGAAAAGCAAATTAATACTTGGGTATCTAATTTTTAATAATTTGATCATAGCTATTATTATGATAAAATCTGATTTTTTTCTTTCTCCAGTACTCATTGTTTTAGGATTAATCTCTTCTCCTAATGATGTTATTTTGCAATCAAATTTTTCATCAAAACGAATTCTATGAGGAATATGCATTTGCTTTACCATTGAATCGATTGAGGCATTTAATGGAGGTAAAATAGTTTTCAATGCAAGATTCTTAATACCATCTTCACCTAATATAGATTCCACAACTTCTAAGAATTTGTCATTCTTTTCTTCTTTATATTTAGAATTAGATTTAGATTTTTGTGTATCTGAATTTTCTACAATTAATTGTTTTAAATATTGAAAGTCTTTCTTTTCAGATTTTGCTACTGTTTGATCTAATTCATATTTATATTGACCGATTAATGTATCTAACCGTGTAATTGAATCCTTACATGATTTGACAAATCCATCACACTTTGAAAGTGAATCATTTGCTTTACCTAAATCCTCTCTAATTGTTTTTAATTTGCCTTTTGAGTTAACCGCAGATTTGATTAGTTTTTCTTTGATATGTGTATGTTCTTCTGTTTGTAGATCTCCTCCACAAGTTGGACAACATTCATTTTCAAATAAATCTAACCGTTTTTTAATATCTTTTAAATTAGTGACTAAAGTTGATTCATCAGATGATTTCTCTTGAACTATTTTTTGTAAATCAATATATTTATTATTGAGTTTTTTCAATTTTTCTGATGTATCATTGTGTTTTGTGTTTATTTTTTTTAATTTAGATTCATATTCTTGTATCAATTTGGATTGATCAATTTTCTTTTCTTTCTTTAATAAATCTATTTTATCATTTATACTAACTATCGAATCATCTAATATATTAAGCTCATCATATAAAGTTTGTATAGAAGCCTTTACTTCTCGTCGTTTTTCTCTGATTGTTTCTCTCATTGAATTAATAACAGTGAATCCAAATAGTCTATCAACTATATTTCTTTTATCAGAATTGGACATTGTTAAAAATGATTTGAAATCATTGACAGAAAGAATGATTATATTTTTGAAGACTTGGTAAGGAATATCGTATAATTCGCTTTCTAAATATTCTTGTACGTTCTTTTGGCCAGCCTGATCATATTGTCTTTTGTTAATAAATAATTCAAAATAATTTGGAGAAATTCCTCGTTTAATTAAAAGATTCTTACCTTTACAATTCAAATGAATAGATACTTCCATTCCTCGGTTTATTCGATTAGCTAAATCACCTAATCTCTTTCCTTCAACTTTACCATATAATCCATATGTTATGACCTCAGCAATAGTACTTTTACCTGCACCATTTGATCCAACTAAAAGGTATAATAATCCATCTTTTGTAAAGTCTATGGATTGAGATATATTCCCATATCCATTAAAGTTTTTCCATTCTACTTTTTGTATTTTCATATTATTTTATAGCTTCTAAATAAGCCTTTTTTAATGTTCGTAATATATTTGTTTTTGTTTTCTTGTCTAATGTCATTCCATCTACATATTTTTCACAAAGATTATATGTATCTAAAGTTTTATCATAATCTAAATCATATTCTTCTATATTTAGATTCTCATCTATTTCAAATGGGATAACATCTAAGCGTTTAGAAACTTTGCTAATTTCATCAATTAAGGATGTTACTTGATATTTCATTAAGTAATCATTTGGAACATATACATCAACAAAATTGTTTTCAGAAACTTTTAGAATATCTCCTAATGTATGTTCTAATGCTTTATTAACATAGATTTTAACAAATTTAGAAGAATATGTATTTTCATAAAAATGTTCATCACCATTTGATAAATCAATACACCAAAAACCTTTTGTATTATTAGCATCCGATCTAGTCATTTGGTAAGGATTACCTACATATTTTATATTATTTGTTTCTTGGGCTAAATGAATATGACCGGTAAAAACTTTCTTAAATTGTTTGCAATCTCTTGCTTGAATTCCATGACTTGCTTTGAAATACTTATCCATTTTAGCCCCATGAATAGTGGTATGGCAAAATAAATATTCTGCATCACTTCCTGCTATAGCTAAACGTTCATCATTCTCAGATTTTCTCCATGGCATTAATAAACATTCATTGTATTTAGTTTGAAGAGTTACTGGTTCTTTATAGATATTTACATTTGGAATATATTTTAAAGAATCTAATGATGAAATTTCATTAGTATTTTTTCTCATAATATCATGATTTCCAGCAATAACATATACACCATCTTCAAATATATTAGAAAACTTTTCAAATAAATCTAATGTTTTATGTAAGACTAATAAATTAATCGATTGCCTATTATCATAAACATCTCCACAATGTAAAAGTATATCTCCTGGTTTATAGTTTTCTTTAACAATTGGTATAAAATAATCTTCAAAATATGCGATCATTCGTTCCAACCACTCAACACTATTATTCCTTGCACCAAAGTGTGTATCTGATATAATCCACACTCGTTTTGCAGTTTTCTTTTTAACTAACATATTTTAAAATAAAGGTCCACTGGTTTTTTCTCTCATATAACCAACCTTTCGTAATTCTTCAATTAATTCCTTTTTAAATGTATTAGAAAGAGAATCATAGAATTTATTAGAGTTCACATCGAAGTATTCTTGCACAACTGAAAAAAGTTGTATTCTAGGAAATTCAGGTAATTGCATAACAATAAAAGAATATACTTCATTGATTTGTAATTTATTTAATTTTTTATAGTTTCCTTCTTTATCGGCTCTGTTTAAATTTTTAAATTTACTATGGTCAAGTATTTCGGAGACTACTGTCCATGCCATATCTAATTCGATTCTATCTTCAGGTGAAGTATTGGTTCCACTATACTGTGGAGCTACATTAAATGATATTTTTCTAGTATCATATTCAGTAGATTCATAAGAGTTATTAAAGATTTTATCATTTTGCAAGCTAGAAAATCTATCTAGATCATCTTTTTGTGCTTCTTGGGCATCACTTGTTAAATTTTCATCTTCATCATTAAATATATTCATTTGTTTTGTATTTTTTAAGTTAATGAATTTACTATTTCATCTGTTTCTTCTAAACGCATATAATCATAATTAATTGTATATCGACATTTACTATTCTTCCCGGATCCTTTTCTGATCTTAAGAATCTTAAGCCAATATTCATTATTCAAATGCATTGAGGAGTCTTGAATGATACCGTACATCATATCTGCTGTATGAGAAAGCCCTGCCGATTCGGCTATATTTCCCATATTTATTTCTGATGAATCATAACCACTACGATTGATTTGTGTACCAGTGATTACTATCCATTCGTTTCGTTGTGCCATTGCACGAAGATCTTCGGCGATCTGTTTGATCTTCATATAAGTATTTTCTGTATTTGGATTCCTTTGGTTTGATAAGATATTTATATAATCAACAATGATTACTTTTAATTTTATTCCTTTCGAATCTTCCAAAGACTTTAAATAACTCTCCAAATCATTCACAGTTGCTTGTGATGTTGGGAATTCTTTAACATATAAATTACCAGGAGGTATAATAGATCCGGATAAAGAAGCAAGTTTCTTTTGTAATTTTTTAGGATCTTTTGCAAACTTTTCATATTTAGACATTGGCACATTTAACATATTTGCACCTATTCTTTGAATAACATCTCCTTCTGCCATTTCAGCAGATATGAAAGCCACATCATGACCATCTCTAATATATTTTACAGCATCATTTGCTAACCAAATAGATTTTCCAATATTTTGTTCTCCAGCATAAACAATTAAAGTCTTTAATGAATATCCACCAGAACTTCTCATATCCACCCACTTATGTGATGATGTTATTTTATTTTCACTTGCAATTTTATGGGAAACTGGATCAAAAAAGTTAAGTCCTAAAGATTCATCAAAAACAATAGAATTACGTTCAACAAAAAGTCCTTTAGTTTTAGAAACAATTTCCTTGATATTTTGTGGAGTGACCTTAACAGTTTTTACATATTCAATTGTATCAATAATAGTCTTATCTAAATTTTTCCATAAGATCCAAGCTTCGGTAGTTTCATTAACCCATTCATCATCATATGATTTCATATTTTGATCGAATATTAAATCAACTAATGATTCGGTTATTTTATCTTTGAATTGTTTTTGTTTGGTTAAAAGTTTTATTTGATCTTTTGAAGGTGCTTCATTGAATCTCTCATGAAACACTTTAGACACTTTGAAGAGTAGTCCTAAATCATCATTATCAAAAAATTCTGGTTTTATGGACTTAAAGTATTTTGGATTTTCTAATGTATACAAATAAAATACCTTTTCGAACTCAACAATATCTAACATAATTATCTTTTATTTATTATATGGTATATTGTGTGTTTAGTTTCTTTTGCAACTCCAATATCACCACGTTCGATTAATTCGGAAAGTAAATTCATGGTTTTTCTTTTAGGTAATCCAGCATCTAATAACTTTTCTATAGTGAAAATAGTTTCCCCTTGGTCTGGAAGACCTCGGTAATCATGGATCCAATTTTTTCCACCATCTAAATAATACCACATATCAGCTACAGCAAATAAATCTTCTTTACTTGGGTAATTTGGATCATCTTTATATGTACCAATAATATATTTTATTTTAAAATTATTCTTTGTCTTCATCATTTGATTGGATTATTGATTCTAATTCATCAACAACATTTTCATTTACACCATAAGAAAAATCTGGTTTTATTACCATCTCATCCATTTGTTTAAGAAGATGAAGTGGTAATCCTATATTTGAAAATAATTGTTGAACGTCTATAGTTTGGCAAAGATCTTTTGAAACAAATTTTCGAGCAGTAGGTTTTGGCCAAAAATACCAATCATTATCTTCGGTATCTTTCCATGAATACTTTTCTAAATCATATCCTTTTTTATCTCCATCTTTCCATTTATCATAACCTTTTTGATTATGAATTTCTCCCTTTTCAATTCCACAAGTTTCCCATGAAATATATTTTTCTAATCCAATATATTGATTCATTCCTTTATCAAAATGAATTATGAATTTTACTGGAGTTGGTTTAGCAAATCTATTTTTATTAGGAGTCGCAGTCACCACAATACCAGCTTTTTCTTGTCCTTCTTTTAATTGAGCTTTCCTGAGAAATAGTATTATAGATGCGAAATATTCAGGACCAGTACCACCACCAGCCGTAACAATAGGGATAAAAGATTGGCCGGAATAGGTATGATTAGTGAATACAAATGGAATTTTACATTCAGCTAATTGAGTTCCGAGTATTCTAAATAATGATTTGATAGTTTTTGCTCTCGTCATATCGGCTTTATCGCTTCCACTCATTGCATCATCAATTTCTTTTTGTGAAGCAAGATTACCTAAAGAATCTAAGCAAACCATAACTTTTGGAACATCTAAACCTTTTCTTTTTTGTTCACTTATGATCTTAACAAGATTAGTTATAGAGGTTCTAAATTCTTGAACTGTATTACATGGTTCATATCTAAACTTCTTTGGATCTATTCCAAATTTTTCTATCATATCAATATCTACAGCAGTTTCTGAATCATAAAATATAATTTGATAACCTTTTGCTTGTGCTTCTCTTACAACATTTAATAATAAGAATGTTTTACCAGTTCCAGAAGGTCCAGCAAAGCAAACTGATCTATTATTAGGAACACCTCCAAATAATGAACCACTCAAACATGCATTAAGCATATAATTACCTGTTCCAATAAATTCATCTATTTTAGAGAATGTACTTTTATCCATAGTAGCACCATACAAAGAATGTTTGGATAGTGATTTGTTTAGTTCTTCAAATGTAAATTCTTTAGCCATATTATTTCTTCTTTTTATTTTTACCACATACACAAGGATCTTTACTTCCTGCAACTTCACTTTCACAAGTTATTTTGTAAGGGTCAGTTGGTTCGCTAGAAGTCCATATTGGAAATCCAGCATCAGTGATCATTTGATAAGAATTCTCAGGAACTCTTACATTGATTTGAACTTTATATTCTGTATATTTTTTTAACAGTTCAACCAATTCTTTTACTGGTACATCTGCTTCATGTATACTTAGATATTTTTCTTTTTCGTTGATGGTATATCTCATAATTTAATTTGTTTTTTAGAATAGCGCTAATGTGTAGGCTAAACTTCTATTTAATCTTGGCATTCCCGAAGGAACAATAATTCTATTTAATGGTTCTAATACGAACATTTCAAATTGTCTTTCAATATCAATTTTAGGAGCTACTTGGTATGGATATTCTCCAGGCAAATAACCAAATACATCACAAAATTGATCTGATGCATAATACCATCTTATTTTATCTCCAGTTTTTACTAGGTCAAAATTATTCTTCATTGATGAATTGTTAATTAGATAATTATGATATCCACCAGCTCTAACATGTATAGGACATCCTTTAGCAATTTCAAATTCAGTTGTATCATTAACCATAAATTTTCTATAATCACCAATCCTTCGATTAGAAGATATTTGTTCAATATCAGCTAACTTAAATTCCTTTTTAATTTCTTTCAATATTTGAGTAAGTCCACTCACAGCATCATTATCTAATTTATCTTTTGAAAATAAAAATTTAACTAATTCTGTTAATTTAGATCTGCAAAATGCAGGAGTTGAAGATTGGATAATTTCTAGACCTTTTGTAGATATGTAAGATAAATTATCGTATTCTTTTCCATCCTTCCAAACTATATTTTGTACATATTTCTTTTTAGCTACCCAAATAGCATTGTTTGCAATTGTTTCTAATTCAAAATCTAAAAAATTTTCGGAATTATATCGATTAGCATATTTTTGAAGAGTCATTTGAATATAGCTAGCTAATCTTAATTTATTTATTTGTAATATAAAATCGGTAACAGTTCCTTCCCATTTACATGATTCCATAACCTCTTCAAAAATGATATATCCAGAATCCGTATCTGTATATTTCCAAACGTGGTGTGTTAATGGTTTTACTTCACATGTAATACCTAATGCTTCATGTAATTTTGCATCTTTATGCCAAAATTCTTTGAAATATTTTTCAACTGCTTTTTCTGTATGTTTAATTGCATCTTGTCCTTGTAAAGTTACTGTCTCAGCAATTTCAGTATTTCGGAAATGAAAATAATTATTAGCAAAGGCTCCATAAATAGAATTAATACAAAGCTTTATTGCTTGTTCTAAATTATAGTTCCTTAAACTCTCCTCTTCGAGCCGTGATATTTGTGCATCTAATTCTGACATTATGCTTTGATTGCAAGGTTTAATGCAATATTAGTATCAGAATCCTCAGAATCTAAAACTAATTTATTTTGGCAAACTGAAACTTTATATGATTCTTTGGCTATTCTTGAAAAGAAACTTTTGAATAAATTAACTTCAGGGTGATTTGTTTCTTGAGTATCATCTACTACAATATCATAAGTATCTCCAGCTACATGAACACCAGCTTCATCTGAATAAATTTTGAATAATTCATTTTTATCTAATGTTATGAGATTATTTAATTTTGTAAGAACTTCTTGTGATAGGTCAAATGAATAAACTTCACCATCTTTTCCAAATGCAGCAGTTACTTGTGCATCTGACATGGTAGTAAAACCTAATGAAACATCCGCGCAATGCAATGTTATTTCTAAAGTATTATCCATTATCACTAACTTCTCTGCAAAATATTCACCACCTTCTTCATAATAATGAAGTTGGCCTTGTAAAGAATGTAAATCAAAATACTTTAAACAATCAATCAATTTTTGTCCTGCAAAAAAGGATATTTTAATATCATTATCTGGAGAAGTCTTAAATTCAAAAACCTCTGATGTAGGCAAAGTAACTATTTTGGCCACATCTTTAGTTGGTAAATATGAATTAGAATAAATTCTATCTCTTGTTAAGTTAAGGTAGATGGCACTATCCATCAATAATAACTTCTTAACCATTGCCGATAGTTGAGGCGTGTGGATTTTAGTAATCTCTAGTTGCATAATTTGTTTAATTATTATATGCAACTATTTCTATATAGTTTCAATTATTTAATCTCACATGCACCACCAGCACAAGCAAGTTCTCCAGAAAGGTTAGTATTATCATCAATTTCAACCACTTGGTTCAAATTTACTTCAGAAAGTGATTGCATTAGATTAGTGTAAGTTTTTTCATCAATATCTTCAAATGGTAGTTGTTTATACTCAGCACCATCATGTGGTAGAACTGCTAAACCGTTGTAATAATCTCTATTTTTCCACATCCACTCTCCAACATCTGACCATTCTTCCCATTTTAAGGAAATGGTAGCTGATACATTATGTGTATTAGATCCTTTCCTATGACCAGGTTTTACCCACTCAGAAGATATTTTTTTAACTCTTTCAAGTAATTCAAACGGAGTCTCGGTCCTTAAAATTGAGCCATGTGGTGCTTTTTGTGGTATTGAAATTACTGCCGTATCATAGGCTCTATAATAATCATCTTCAACTAATTCTGGATGATTATCTACAAGATATTGATAAATGGCTTCATTCTTTCCAACTCGTATACGTCTAATATAATAATCATTATGCCATGCATGTATACCAGATGATGTTCCTAAAGCTAATGATGTAGTTCCTGCAGGTTTAACTGTTGTACATCTTGCAGCAGAATTTATTCCTATAATTTTTGAGACTCTGGAATTCTCTCTTTTTACTTTATCTGCAGCTTGTTTCATATCATAACCTAGCACTCTTCCACTTGCAATTCCAGTCATACTAACACCTATCAAAGCATCCTTTTCTGTTGTCTCTTGCCATATCTCTCGTAAGTAATGAAATTCAGTATATCCAGCTTGTAATGTTCCTATGAATGCTGCAGCTTTTACTCGTTCGTTCAAATCCTCTTGGGATTCTATATTACTTACATTAACTTCACATAAATTGCAAAATTGGTATGGTCGTAAAGCAATCTCACAACATGGATTTGTACCCCAATCTTTATCATTATTGAAATAAATGCCTGGTTCACCTTTACCACTATATTGTACACGTTCCCATAGCTTCATGAAAAATTCTTTGCTTATCTTATGTCTCATGATAACTGCAGAATTGTTAGCTCTTTGTCTTTGGTTATTTAATTCCCAAAAATCACCGGCTTTTGATTGAATCATTTCTACATCATCTGCACTAAATAATGCGATTAATGCAGCTCTACGAATTCCACCAGCAAGTACCGCATCGGCAATATGACATATAATATCATAAGTTTCTAATGTACTTAATTGATCTCCATCTTCTTTATCTTCTAACAATCCTTTGATCTTAACTATACATTCTTTTAATGGTTGAGGTCCAGGAGCTTTGCCTCCGGAAGTTACTAGTTGAGCACCTTTAAGACGAATATCGGAATAATCAAATTTTATTTTAGAGCTTCGTCTTTCACCCATATATGATTTGATGAGAACCTTTACTGCATCTGCCCAACCTTCTATTGAATCACCGACTAAAAATCTTCGAATTCGTTTAGTGTATGGTTTGTTTATTGGAGGTAGTTTTTCAACATGATGTTTTTGTACAGAAAAGCCAACGCCAGTCCCACCTAACAACAAAAACATTGTTTCATGAAATGAATCAATATGATCGATAGGTAAGTATGCACAATTGTATACACGATTTGGAGATATTTCAATTGGCTTTCCACCAAATTGTAAACTTCTCATAGATGGTAAGACTTTCTTATCATATACAAATTTATATTTTTCTTCAATTTGGTCTGCTAATTCAGGATATCGTTTAATATGCATCTTCTTATTCCGTGTCACTAACTCCTCCCAAGTCTCTCTTCTATTTAGTTCTGGTAAATATTTTGCATACTTCATATGCACAGTTATATCTGATAAGATCTGATTTGATAATTCCATCTTTAGCTACGATTTTTTTTGAGTTTTTGTATTTCTATTTCTAATTCTAAATGTCTTTGTTTATGAGATTTTCTTTTAGAATATAAGTCGGTTAAAATTTCTTTCATAGCACTTGGTTTGGTATCATATATGGAACCAGTTACCGATACTATTTTTGTTTCATCTTTTCTTGCTTCCTCTAATTTTTCTTGGTCATATTCCTTTTTGATAAAGGATTCAGGTGAGATATTTATTTGTCTCATTATTGATGGATATAGCGATGCAAAATCAAAACATGCAGCACCTTTAAAAAATCCAGTTTGTGGTTCTTTTACATAAGCTCCCTCATATCCTTTATGTTCGCTTGGTCTAATAAATTCATCAGCAACAACTAAATCTCTTTGATAATATTTCTTCCATAAAAATGCTTCAGTAATATTAACCGCACTTACCGATTTGTAAAGACTTATATTACATAAAACTGATACTGATAAAACTGCATTTATTGTTGCAATTTTTTCATGAATTTCGGTAACCAATGCAGCATCAACTGCATTATAGAATACATATTTGTCATAATCATTTTCATAAAGTTCTTGCAAAGTACCATTATATTTGATCTTTTGTACACCTAATACAGCATTAGAAACAAAATCTAATGTGTTATTTTCTTTAACTGCAATAGTTCTATCAAATTGTCTATAAATTTGAAGATAGTCCATCATTGCAATATGTAAAGGAATTCCATCTCTATTAACTTTTTTAGATGGACTTGCTTGTGCAACGTCTATTCCTAAATTTCTACATCTTGTCGCAATATATTTCCAATCAAATCCAATATAATTCCATCCTGTTACAAATGCAAAGTTTGGTAATAGTCTATTGATAAATGTATACAACATATTATATTCATCATCAAAGCATTTATATTTGAATTCCCAATCACCGAATTTCTTTAAGTGGTTTTTAGTATTATCATATATTTTTCTTTCTTCTTCTTTAGAAATAGGTTTCCATCCTAATACCATAACTTTTTTATCTTGTGTTGCTATGGCAATAGTTGTGATTCTTTCTCTAGCTACTTCCGGATTAGGGAATCCATCAATAACTTCAGTCTCAATATCTATTGAATAAATTTTAGGGAAGTTTAGTGCGGACAACTGATCAATATCAAGACTATTATTAATAAACTCGTATATAGACCATTTGTTAAGATATTTACCGCGAGTTTTTTTGACTGGTTTACCATCCCAATTACGATACTTTGCATCCTTTTTCGGATCGGTTTCGGAGCAAACAGTCCAATTATTAATAGTACCAACGTTGTAATCATTTAACTTTACATTTCCATTTTTATCAAAATACGATATACGTAAATTGTTAAATCTCGTTTCAATATCTAATATCATAATTCTTTTATCTTAAACTCATCATTAACATTTCCACAATCTGCACATCTCATGGTTGGTATAGGTATAACCATATCTTCTGCAGCACCGGTCAATATCCGGGAAGCTTTTCGAAGCATTAAAGCCTCAACAAAGTACTCACTTTCACATGATTCACATATTAGTTTTGTAGTACTTTTAATATCTATTTTAGGACCACCAGATGATTGTCCAAGATTGGATAAATTTTGCATATTTTTTTATTTTACTCCAGTTGAACCAAATCCACCAGAAGCTCTTTCTGTAATTTTGCCACTATATAACTCTTCTTCATTATTAACTACTTCAACTCCATCGTATACAATTGGCATCAATAAACATTGAACAATTTTATCTCCAGCATCTATAGCTGCATATTTATTACTGACATTGGTTAAATGTATATGTATTTCTCCTTGGTAATCTTCATCAATTACACAAGCTCCAACTTGTAAACCACGTTTAGTTGCAATGCCACTTTTATTCATTGCTATAAAAACATGATCTTGTGGCACATTTACTCGTAGACCAGATGGTATTAAACAGGAATCTCCTGGTTTTAATTCAGTATATTGGAAATTATTAGGAATGTATAGATCTATCCCAGCCGATTGACTAGTACCTCTAGTAGGTGTCTTTACATCTCGTATTTTAAGGAATTTCATAAGTGCATAGTTTAATTATTATATGCACCGGAGGGAAGTAAGTTTCAGTATATTTGCTTGTTATCTTTTTCTCATTATATGTTGAGCAAACTTTTTAACATGTGCAGCAGATCTTATACCATAACGTTGCAACTGATCTTCATCACCATAATTCTCTATATAATCGATCATATCTTCAACAGTTCCATTATCTTCGATATCTTGAAAAATTTCAATAGATTCTTGATCATCTCCAAAGATTTTATCCATTTGAAAAGAAGCCTCACTATAATCAGGACCTTCATTAAGTGATTCTTTTATTTTATCAAAATACCAAATATCAGATGCTACATCTGCATTCTTTTGTTTATCTGCAAATGCTTGAGCAGCTTTCATAGTTGCCCATGATTTACCGGGATTAGGAAGTCTTTTTTTAGTTTCGATATCATATACAACCCATTTATCTTTACCTTCATTAACTGATTCATCTATTTGTTCTAATCTTTTTCTAATTGCATTTAAGATCTTTTTTTGATCTGATCTTCCAAAGAGAATTCCTTGAATCCTGATTAATTGATCTTTTGACATTTTATTAACATCTCTAAGGGTTGGTATCATCGATTCATTAACTAGCATTTCGCCAACAAAGGCATTATATTTTAAGAATTTATACATATCTTTACCTTTTTTCTTTTTAGTTTTTTCATCACCATCAGTTAATGCACTAGTAGAAGCTAAATCACCGGATCCAGTTTCTTGTGTTGAAAAAGAATCTTGGGTACCAGGATTACCTGGTAATGACACATCTCCCATTCCATTAACTGATGCTGGAGTAGCCATTGGTGCATTTTCTTCTACTTTATTAGGTAATGATTCTTCTGGAGTTTCTGCGTAATCTTTCAATTCTTGATCTGATTTTTTTGCTAATTCTTTAATCTTACTATCTACTGTTGCCGCATCAACTAAACCCTTTTTAACTGCTAAAGCTAATTGAAATAATTTCTTTTGTGCTTTACTAACGGCTGGCATAATATTATATTTGATTATATATTAATTGATCTTTAATATACTCTTCAATTTCTTTTTTAGTAAAAGTCATTTGAGTATAAGGATCTATATAAGCAGGATTAGAATAATCATCAAATAAATATTCTTTTGCTGTTTTATCGAATTTATATTTATATTCTCCGTGCCATTCATCCATACCACCTTCCCAAATAAAATATAAACTTCCTTCTTTAAGATCTCTAATTGATTTTACAGGTTTTCCGAAATCATCTTTATCTAACCAATCTGGAAGAATAGATTTTCCTTTAAATTTACCTTCATTAAGAGATTGTTGTGATTCATATAGTTCTTGGAATGTTTTCATAGTAATTATTTATTTGTTAAATACGTATCCATAAATATCGGTTCTACCCATATCTACATCACCAGTCCAACCATAAGATTTGAAGGCCTTCATAATTGCACCGACAACATTTTTTCCGCCGAGAGTTGCTTTTGGTTTTCCCATTTTAGGTATATAAGGTCCACCATACATATTATATTCGCCACTTTGTTGTATTAATATAGGAGTTCCATTTGTATTGGATCCACTAAAGTTTAAATTGGTTCCAGTCCAAATCATATTTCCTTTAACTAAACCTATATCCGAAGCCATCATCTGAGCAACCTCCTGAGGATCATCACCCATATCTTCAGCTTGAGTATCAAATTGCTCACCATTATAAGAAACTTTACTTTTAACAGTATAAGAAACCTCAAAAGTAGCTTCGTTTAATTGACTTTCATTTATATGTTCATCGAGTGTTCTTAAATGTTTCATATTATTCTTTTCCGTATAATTTGTCCAATACCTTTTTGGCATCATCTAATACTTTTTTCTTTTTGGCATCAAGATTTTTTCCAGCTCTATTAATATAAAAATTTAATCTTGCCATAGCTTGTTGTAAATCTTTAGATGCACCTTTAAGAGTTTTAGCAATATTCTCTGCAGATGTTGTGAATAATCCAGCTGGTGGATGCCATTTAGTTTTTACATCTTCTGTCCAATCTGCTTCAGTTAATTCCATATCAACTAATTCTTCATCCATATAATCTTCATTCAAAATCTCATTAACAGTAACCCATTCATTTAAAGATGGAATATTTCTATAGCATGATTCATTAACAGCTGGGACTGCATCTCGTTTTGCGATCATTTCTAAAACCCTTTGGCCATATTTAGAAAGACTAATAAATTTATTACCATTCTTTTCAAATGTATTAAAAAATTTAGTATTTCTTTTAAACCATTTGGTTTTATTTATTTTAGCACCTCCACGGTCTTCTTCTAATCTAATTAAATGATTATATAAAGATTCTTCAGTAACATAATTTTTACCAACATATTTAATGATAGCATCTCTTACATTTGCACCATTTTCATTGATTTTAATTTTTGCATATTCACCATATTTTCTTTTGACTTGGTGTCGTCCTTCATTAATATTTTCTGACATGGTTTATTAATTTTTTTATTATATTCTATATATCAAAGATTCTCATTAACTTTGTTGCAACTCATTTCTAAGTTGTTTATAGAATTTATGTTCTGCTTTTGGGGTTAATTTTTTAAATTCTGATTCATCATCAGCCGTTAGAGCTTCACGAACTTTTGTAGCACTTATATTTTTGTCATTTCGTTTAATTTCATATGGATGAAAATCTGGAAGAACATTTGCTTCTTCTCCATATTTTTTAATCATTCGTTCATAATCTTTGTAACGATCAGTTCCAGTACCCCATAGAACTGGTTCAAATTCAGGACGTAATGCATTTAAAACTGGAGCAAGAAAACCATTAGTAGATTCCTTTATACCAGCAATAAATTTATATTGTTTAGCTATATCCATCCAAATTTTTGTTATCGTGGCCTCATCAAATTGTTGATTCTTTCCAGACTTAGATATTACTTGAACAACTACACATGGTAAGCTATTTTGTGCATGTAATTGTCGTAAAACTTTAATATGTCCTAATGTTGGAGGTTGGAATCTTCCAACTAATATATTTACCGGTTGTTTACCTGGTTCTTTATGTATTAAATCTCCAACAATGCCTTCAAAAAGTTCTGCTTCAAATAATGCTCTTTTTTGATACTTATCATAATAATAATCTTCAAAGGTTGGTATTGATTCACGATTTTGTGGTTCATCTACTGATCTATCATTGATGGTATCGACGATTTTGTTTATTTCATTTTTCATATGCTCATCAACTAAAACCGAAGTTTTTTTCCTTTTTTTACTAAATGTTCCTAAGAATAATTTGAATAGTTCTCGATTAATTTCTGATTTTTGTAAATAATTTTTTGTATTTTTATTTACTACAAATTTTAAGTTAACATTAAATTCAGGGATGTCTTTGCTAAAGTCAGGACCATCTAAATCTTCCATTCCTGTATATTTACTTCCATTCTTTGCTATATATTTTGCATAAATATCAGAAATTAAATTTAATCGACGTTGTTCTTTATCATCACCCTTTGCTTTAAAGGTATCAAAATTAACTGTATTAAGAAATGCAATAATATCTTGTAAAGCAATTGCATAAGTATCAGAATGAGTTCTAGATTCTTTAGATACTTTTATATCAGTTTTAGGATTAAGAACCTTTGCTGAGATAGTTTCTTCTAATTTATCTAAAAATTTATATGTATATCCATTGGATAAAGGATTTTGACCAAACATGTTTTTCATATCTTTATATATGTTTTCTGGTTTATCTATCCATTCATTCAAGTTTGTTTTTTGAATCTTTGATAACCTTCCATATTTAATAATAGGTGGAGAATCTATATCTAATTGATGAGCATAATAATTAAGAATAGAAGGCTCTTCTATAAATTTATTTAATTCTAAATCTCTTACTGACTCTAATACCAAACCATTAGTAGGACGATATTTGGTTTCTTCAGGAAAATACTTTAAATCAAATTGAAAACCTTCTTCTAAAAAGGAAGAAAATGGATTATTATGTTGCTGGAAAGTTTCTGTAATATATTGGATAGTAGATTCATAAATAGATTGTAAAGTTCTATCTAAGAATGATAATGGTTTTGGTGAACCTGTTTTATAGAATACTGGTTTATTATCTTTGACAATAAAACTTATAGAAGTTCCATTTAACTTTTCTCTCAGTACTAAAAATTTATCAAAAAGGCCGAGAGAATATTCCCGGCCTTCTGATTCAAATATGTTATGAAGATTTGGAAGTCTAGTAGACATTAGTTTATTTTATGCCGTCATTGTTGTAAACCAAGACTCATCTGCAGATTTGCTAAAGTTTTTCTTGATATATCCTTCCATATCTGAATAACCTTTAGGATCTTTCTTTTTCATTATAGATAAAATTTCACCTAGTCCCATGTTTAAAACTTTATCATCAAATTGTTCATGATCTTCATTTTTAGCACATTTTTCATCTAATGAAATTGTTCTTCCATCATCAGATGGTCTAAATCCTTCTGCTTCATTTTTCTTATCTCGGGTACCCCATTTACCATAAGAATCTTCTCTTCTTGCTTTATCCGATTGTTTCTTTCCAGCTTCTTTTCCGGTTCTCATACCTAATGACTCATCCTCTTCATCATTGTAACCTTGTTTTTTAGGTTCTTTAGGAGCATCTTTACCGCACTCTTCATCCTTTGCTGCATCAATAGCTCTATCGGTATTAGCACTATGGTCACCTTTTTTACTAGCAGCTTTATCTGCTTGTTCAGCTCTTGGTGTAGATTTAGCTTTTGATTCTTCTGCATCATCTGCTAATTCTTTTTCTTTATCTTTCACTTTACCAGTTTTAACAACCTGAGCTTCAATTTCTTTTGCTTTATCCTTTGCTTCCAAAAGGTAATCATCATAAGATTTGATATGTTTCATTTTTCTAAGTTTTTTTAGTTTTATTATATATTCATCTTCCTTTATTAAGTTTATGGAACATTTGCAACTCTATAAATCTTTCTTGCCATCCCATTTTATTTTGCATATTTTATTGTTCCTAAAATTTGATTAACCGGAGCAAATGCACCAGTCAATTTATATGTTTTACCTTTGTATTGAAATACTATACCTTCACTTGGAAGTACAGCATCAAAACCACCAATTGCTTCAAGTTTATTTAATTCTTTCTCAAGTTTGTTAAGCTTAGATTCAGAACCATTTGCTCTAACTTCTTTAACGGTCTTTTCTAATTCCTTTCTTATAGTCTGAACTTGTTCATCCGGGTTAACTGCTAAAAAAGAAGTAGCTAAAGATATTACTTTAACACCTAATCTCAAAATCAAATTTTCAAACGGCTCCATTACCTTTTTGTAATAATCACCTTTTTTCTTTTCGAAATCTAATACCCATTGCAAAAATTTAGGATTAGTTATTGCCTTTTTAATTTGTGGAATTCTAAATGTTTTGTCTGCAAATGCAAATCTTTGAATCAATCCATCTAAAACATTAGTTGGAATTTCATACTTAAATTTCTCAGCTACACCTTCTATAAGTTTTTTATATTCAGATGTAATATAATCACCAAGAGTTTCTTCATTACCTATCCCAGCAACCTTTTGTATTTTTGATAATTCTTTAAGGAATGATCCACGATCATTTGCATAGTTTATATTCTTTTTGAATTGTAATTCTTTTGGAGGATCTATTTGATAATTCTTTTGTACATCGGCATTAACATCTTTAATAAGTTTAGTTAATGTGGATGCTGCAGCTTTATCTTCGCCAATTGGGTCACCTTCTGCATTATATTCTGTAGTACTATGGAATATCAATCTAGGAATTTCGTAATTAACAACATTAGAAGATGGAGGGTATACAACTTCAAGGTGCATAAAAGATTTTCCATTTTTGAATATCTTTTCTCGTTCTTCTGGGTTAATTTTGGAAATAGCAGACTCAAGATCTTGAACCGCAAAAGAGAATGCATCAGTTAAAGCTCCACGTCCAGAAAATTTTGCGATAACCTCATCCACTGATAATGCAGCTTCTGCAGAATTTTTGTAATGGCCTTTATTTCTAGCTGATACTAATTTACCATCTTTCCATGAAACTGCAATTGCTTGTCCATCTAATTTTTCGGTTGGTATTACTTCTTTATCTAACCCTCCTGATAATGAAGATATTATCATATCTTTAATATCATTCATCGTTAGATTTTTGTCATCATAAGGATGTGACATATGCCCAAAAGCGCCACCTTCAAATAAAAATTGATTGATGGCGCTTTCATTAATGTAGTTATTAAAAGAAAGAAATGTCATAATAATTATCCAACGATTTTATCAACATCAGATTTATTTTTCAAAACCTCATCTCGTTTTTGTGCAGCTTTTTTAACGAATCTATCCCAAGATTTTTCGTAGTATTCTATTTCACCTTGTAATCTAGCTTTTTTCTGATCATCTTTCTCGGTTTCCATTTTTTTACCGAGATCAGCAATATATTTAAGATCTTTTACTGCATAATTGTAATCTCTTGTAAAGTCATCCATAAATCTTATCATATCGGTAATAGGTCTTCCTATATTAGCATTCCAACCTTGCCATTTAACATCAGCAAAATCTGCTTTCTGTTTTGAATCCAATTTCATCTCTCCAATTTTCTTAGAGAACCATGACATATATTTGTCAAAAGAGTCTCTAACCTCGGTAAAGATATATTCCGGAGTTAATCCGGCTTGTACTATTGAATCATACCTAGATTTATTCTCTCTGGCAACATCTTCATTAGATAAAAATGCTACAGCACCTTTCTTTGCTGCAGCTCTTTCTGATTGTCTTACCGCAGCACCATATTTCTCTTTTAATGAATTAATATCTAGAAGATAGCAATCAGTGGAAACTTCTTTAATATTTGTTACTGTTAACTTAGCTTTAACTGTACCATTCCAACCATATACAGATGAAGTTTCATATTCATCAGCTAATATACCATATCTTTCTTGGCCACTCAATTTTCTTCTTCCAAAGCCTGGATCACTTCTAAAGCCCCAGTACATACATTTATTACCTCGTAAAATTGTAGTTATTACACCAATACCTGTAGATTTTTTATGGCCTTTTTCCTTTAATGCTTTAAGTAATTCTGGGTTTGAATCTACAAAAAATCCTATAACATTTGTATCTTTTTTATATCCTTGACTAAAATAATCTTCTGGAGTAATTTTTACAAAATCTTCATCGGTAATCTCATCAACTTTAACTTTGTAATATTTATAGAGATCCTTAGCTAATCCGCTTCTCCATCTATTCCCAGATTCTTGTTTATTAAAATCTCTTAATATTGTAGATTGTAATGCTTCATTAAGTGTATCCATAAATTCAGCATCTTCAATATTATTTTCATGAAGTTCTTTATAGTTTTGCCAAGTTTGAAAGGCATCGAACCTTAATAATTTCTTTTCCATATCGCGTGTATATTATTTAATGTGTTTATTAACCTCCAAAGCCTGATGTTAATGCTCCAACTGCAGCACCAAAATCATCTCCATATTTCTTTTTAAGACCATCTTTGATTTTCTTAGCAATCTTTGGATCAAAATCATCTGGATGCGCTTTCTTTAATACCTCATCAGCATATTTATCGAATTCTGCAGCTGTTTTGATTTCTTTACCTTCATTAATAGATTCTAATACAAAATATCCAATATAACCTCCAGAATCTGTTTGTACTGCATTGTTCTTTTTGTTATACCAAACTTCTGCTACATTATATTGAGAATACTCAGGGGCTTTGATTCTCTCCCAGTCTTTTATTTTCTCAAGTTTTTTATATTCTTTAGAATCACCATCTGAATCCGTGTCATATATAGTTACTTCAGAAGGTTTTGAAGCACCTAAGATTTTCATAATTTCTTCGTATCCCTCCTCAGCATCTTTATCTGCTTTAATAGCTTTATCTAGTTTTAATCCAGCAGCTTCAACAACTTCTTCTAATTCCTCTTCCTCTTCTTCTTTTTTGTCGAATTCAGCATCCTTTTTAAGATCTTTAATTTCTGCTTTATCTTTTTCAATTTCAGCATCATCAGATTTTACTGCACCTTTGTAATGATCTTTCTTTTCGGCATCATCTTCAGAATCAACTTTTGCATCGCCTTTATCTTCTTCTTCACCACCTTTATCTGCTTCAGCATCACCAGCTTCTACATCTTCAACACCTTTATCTTCCTCTTCGTCATCTTCTTTAACAACTTTTTTAGATTCAGCTTGTAATTCTACAGCATCTGTTTTAGCTTCATCATCATCTTGTTCTTCTGGTTTTTGTGGAGAAGAAAAAGTATGTTTTACCGCTCTTTCACTTTCTGATTCAGAACCTTCAGCTCCAAGTTCTTGTGGTTTCCCAGCAGCTATTACATTTGCTTCGATCTCTCTCATTCGATCTTCATTTACTGGATTAGTTTTAAGTGAGTCAAAGAAAGTATTTAATTCTTCTTCAGATAAATCAGCAACCGATGTTTTATTCAGTGCTTTTAATTTTTCTGCGAACATTTTATTAAACTTTTTGACTTTAATTTCCTTTTCTCGGGCTTCTTTAATCACCGATCTTTCTTTTTTAAATTTTGAAAATTTTGCTAGTGCCATTTTTATTTAGTTTTATTTAGGTTTTAGATTATTTTTAATATGTTGGGCCAACGGTATTTGGTGTTGTATAACATAACATAAATTCAATTTCATTATATACTGGATTTGTACCCCAATTTACAGATCCAGCAACATGTCCTGATCTCATAAATATTCCAAGGGAACTTGCACCTTGACAAATAGGTAGAAATGCAAATTCATTTATTGCAATTTCTGCAAATTGATCTGGATCATAATTATCAGGAACACCATCTGGTGTAGGAGTTGGTAATACATCAGTATTATCCATTGCCGTAGATCCTGAAATTCTTAAAGCTGCTGCATTTGCAGGGCCTAAGTTTCGAACATATAAATATGCTTTACCTTGTGTTGTTGCAGGACCAGGGATTAAATTAGATATGTTTGGCCATAATACTTGATTGTCTTCGTAAGTAGGTCCGATTGTTTTATATTCTAAATTTGCATTACCATTAATTGATAGTTCTGCTGATTTAGATATGTACACCGAAGATGCATCATAAACACTAGTCGTACTTAGCGCTAAATCGTATTTTAGCTTTCCGTTTGATTTTGCCATCGTTAAACTTTAATTTTATTTAATTATATATCTTAGACAAATCTATGGTTTTAATTTCATATGGGAACTTTTGTTCATCATAAATCTCTTTACGTTTTTTAGAATGTCTATAAAGATAATTAGTAAAATTTTCGAACCGAAAATCATCTACAAAATCTATGATAATTAATTTATCTTTATCTTCATGTAAACGTAATCCTCGACCAATTGATTGTCTAATAATTACATCAGATTTGAATGATTCTGTTAAGCTTACAGTATGCAAATTTTTGATATTAATTCCAGTCGAGAATGTGCCGAAGGAAGCCACTAGGATTTTACCTTCTCCATCTTCCATTGCCCTTTTATATTCTTCTCTCAAATTCTTATCGGTGCCACCATCAATATAGAAAATCCGTCTAGTGCACTTATTTCGTAGTGTATCGTATAATTTATTACCATAATCAGTTCTATAGAATAAAATCAATTGGTTTTTCTTTACTTTCAATAATGTATCTGTAATAAAATCTAATCTAGTCTTATCTTGGATGACGTAATTTTGTTCTAAATTTAATAATCTTTTTCTATCATCTTCAGTTTTAGTAAGATATTTGAAAGACTCACGAACACTATCTGGTGCATAATTCATTTCGATAATTTTGACTTCAACTGGAGAAATATAACCTTCCTTTATTAATTGATCTGCCATTACCTGTTGGATCACAGGTCCAGTGTAAGCCATTAACGTTAGTCTATCTAAAGAATCCGGTTTTGGTATGGTTCCGCTAACCCCAAAAACCCGATCAGCATTCTGGCATTTTTCTAAAATTGTTTTAATAGAAACAGCCTTTGCTTTGTGGGTTTCATCCACCATTACCGTTGTATAGTCATCAAAATATTCTTTCTTCTTTTTGACTAAAGATTGATATGTTCCTATTACTATATTTGCACCTTTACGAACTTTAGAACCAGCAAATATTTGTTGGATCTCTATATCTAAATCTAAGGATCCTCGATTATATTCATAAAAATCTTCTGTAGCTTGAATAACTAAACTTACATTTGGAACTATCATTAAAACCTTTCCTGTTTTCTTTTGTTCTATTAAATAAGCTAAAATAATATATAATATTAAAGACTTTCCTGCGGATGTAGCTAATTCGGCTAAGCAACATTTATTTTTTATGATATTAAAGGCAGTTTCTATTTGATAAGGCCTAGGATCTAAAGCATGCTTTTCAAATTTTTCTTTTACCCAAAATTCAAAATCTTCAAAACTTATCGATCTATCGAATTTTTCTGATAGACCATTTATTTCTAAATCGAAATTGTAATCTTTACACGTATCTCTAATGATTTGCCATAACCCAGCTGGCACATACATTTCATTTTTAAAATAAGATATTTTACCATCCCAAAAGCCTTTCTTAACTCTAGGATCCCATCGCCAGCTATCAATACGTTTCGTCAACGTTATTCTTAATTGATCGATCTCTAACTCAGTAGCATCTCTCAATGTAAGTATCTTGTCATTATGTGTTAAATCAAATATCATTAGTTGCTAAAGTAACTCTATTTTTTATTGCAAATCCCATTTTATCTAATGTTTCTATACATTGTCTATAATATGCAATTTGGTTTTCTATTAAATTAGTTTCTCTATTCCTTAATGCCATATCTGATTTGATGTATTCTAAAATTTCTCTATGATCTAAACGAACATCATGGTTTGTTTTGTAATATTGATATCGAGTTTTAGAATAATTAGCATCATTTGATCGTTTTTTACCTAACAATATATTAAGTTCCATCATTTTATCTACAATCATATGACGATAGGATAACATCAAAGTTTGAGCTTTTGCTAACTTATGTGCATCTTTTATATCTTTAATTAATGATTGTATTTTGCTTGACCAATCAATACGTTCACTTTCTAAAAGTGTTTCAATTTTTAATAATTTTTCTTCATCTAATGCCATTAAAATAAATTTTTACTCTTATTAACTCTATTCCATTCTTTCTTTATTTTCTTTACCGTTTCTTTCTTTTTGACTTTATCTATTTCAAAAGATGAACTATAATAGTCATATGTAGTTTTCTTTATGTCAACTGGTAGCTTATAGTTTTTAGAACTATCTTCTAACTCTTCATAAAATTTATCTAACTCTTCGTTCACAAAATCTTCATATTTTTTAAATGTTAATAAGGTCATAAGGACTATTTGTAAAGTATTTATCCAATTTTTTATATGCTCTGTTTTTATTGAAATAGCAACATTTAATCAAATCATTAAAATCTTTGCAATCATCAAAAAGCTTATTTTCTTTAATAAACCTCTTCCACATAAAAACAGTTTTCTTTCTTTTTAGTTTAGATTCCATGGTTCTTCTTCCAATAGGATCATTATCAAAAAAATATCTTGCCGTTACTATTTCGTCAAACATATCGGAATTTTTGTTTATTCCACTCAATGCAATTGAGTTCCTTGGCCATAGTAATGCATCAGTAGGCCCTTCAAAAATTGTAAATGTTTTAGAAAGATCCACTAACATTATATTGTAATATAAAGATAGGGTATTCATTTTTTCTACACCATCTTCTATATCAAATTCTTTTTTAAGTTCATCATACATTTTTTCTATTGTATAACTCACATATTTTGTTCGGCCTTTTGTAAAGTTTCTGACTTGATAACCGATTATTTTATTTTCTTTTGTTAAGTTAAAAATATACAATTGATTAGCTTTATCACTCCATGCAAAATGGTTTAATTTATTGAGAAGAAATCTAGACTTAACAAATTTATAGCCAACTGTATTTTTGACTATTTCTTTTAATGATTTTTGTTTAATAAAGTCGTTTCTATCAATAGATAATTTATTCAATTTCTCAAATACCCCTAATTGAAGATATTCGGTTGTTTGGACCGAAACTTTATTTTCTGCTATGAAATCTAATACTGTACCAACATCATCATGGTTAGATAAGCCATTCTCATAATCTTTTAACAATTGAAGAACATTAGTATGTTTACTACAATTATAGCAATGAAACATTAAAGTTTTCCAATATACATTACCTCTTTTCTTTCGATAATTATCGGATGAATCTCCACAATAAGGACATGCAAAATTTAATCTATCATAACCGACTTTTAATCTTGCCTTTTCACCATGGAATTCTGAAGATAATAGATTGGAAATCTTTTTAATTAGATTATCTTTTAGATCTTGTGATATTTTAATTTTCGACTCCATATTTAATAAACTAAAAAGCCCTCTATCAATGAAGATAAAGGGCTCTTAATTTGTAGGTATTACCCAACTCCGTTTAACCACTCTTCCATATCTGCATCATTTGCATTAGTTGAAGTAGCAGGCTCGGCCTTCTTATTATTGGTTGGAGTAGGAGTTTCTGTTTTAGTTTCTCCTTTTTCCTCTGGAGTAAGCTTTCTATAAGATTCTCCAGGATTACCTGAAATATCTTGTAATATTGTATAAAGCTTATTTCTCTGATCATCACCCCATGCTCTATAATAATAAACACTTAAATCTGGAGATCCATTTAGGTTTTCCATAATTTGTTTTTTACATTCAGCATTGTTTTCCATTGGAACACCATTTATTTGAATTGGTGATGTACCTAAGAATTTACACTCATCATAATTCCAATAGCCACCTTTCAAAGTTACTTTTAATGAAAAGTCTTTACCATTAAAAAGATCATATACATTACATGGTTCTGCACCACTTAATTCAATATCTTCAATAGTTGGAGATGTTTGTGCATCAATAAACTTTTTAAGGGTTTTTGGAAATCTGAAAACATGAAGAGTACCTTCAAGTTCAGGTCTTTGTGGATCTTTAACCACTTGTATAACCGAGAAATAGTATTCTTTTCTACGTATTTTCTCTGCTTGTTTTTGATCAAATGCAGAATCACTCTTGGCTAATTTCCAATATGTGTCAGCAATGATCGATTTTTCACCCACTGTAGTAGGGCAATCGAAATAACCAGCATTACCTTGGGAATCTTCTAACCAGTAAGAAAACTTCTTAACAATAGAATTTTTTGGATCTTTTGGGTTAGGTAGAAATCGGATAACACTTCGATAAACGTTATCTTTTCCTTCGGATGGATTGGCTTTGTATAGCCCTGGTCCTTTTTCGGTTTCTGTTTCTTGACTTTGAAAATCTTCTAAAGACAAATTAAACAAATCAAATTCACTCATAATTACTTTATTTTTTTAAATTAAACATTTTATTTCTAGATCTCACGTTTTGTGTGTGACCGTTATTAATTATATGAATGGATAGATTAAAAGTTTCAATTAAAAAATATTTAAAAGTTTCTTTGGCTTTTTGAAACTGACTTGGCGAGAGATCATATAATAATTATCTAGTAATTTAAGTTGAGAGTATATAGTACGATCAGATGGTCTCCTTTAAGAATTCAAGTATTGCAAAGGCATCGACTAGGTCATCAATTGGTTTAGGGATATTGTCGCCAAAGCTGTGACTGTCTATATATTTTTTAAATGCATCATCCACCAAATCTTCACGACTCTTAAACGCTTCAACCATCATTGGTTTATTAGCATTACCATTTCCTGTGAAAGACTTTTTAACGGTTTTAGGTGCATAGACTTGTATATCATTTTTTGATACTCTCATAATCTTAGCCTTTAGCATTGTATTATATGTTATGAGATCTATAAATGAATTTCCTTTTGAACCATAACTATAACCTTCGATAGCCCATTGAGTATCTTCATTGATATATGGAGCTAATGTATTAATAATGGTATAAGAAAGATAGTTAGAATTATTTAATTTGAAAGCTTGTTCATCGGTATATTCTAGATCTTTAGGTTTGTTTCTATCATATCCAATAATATTAATACCTAATTCAACTAATTCTTTATGGCACTTAAAAGCCTTCTTATTGAGATCTAAATTAGATACAAAGTTAAACCATTTTAATTTTTGGTGATTTTGAACGCAGATAGCGGTGGAATTTATCGAGAAATCGATTGCAATGTAATTCATAGAAGTATTTTAGAATCTTTTGCCAATAGTAGCACCTAAAGCTGCAGCAACGACTCTAGAAGTTAGTAGATCATATAAAACACCCTTTTGAATTCCTAAAACTTTTGCAATCATCCGACCAACAGATTTTCCCATTGCAGCTCCAGTAATTCCTCCAAGTAAAGATCCAAATATTCCTTCATCTAATAATTCGGAATCCAAATCATCTAAAGTTTTTCCTTCTGCTAAAAATGTTGCAACTGCATCATCTATTTGAGCTTCCTCACTTTCGGTGAGTTGATAGTCCATAGATTCAGCTAATAAATTGGATAATTCTTCCGAATCATGTGCCTTAGTTTGTAAGTATTCTTCAAAAGTGTTCATTTGTTATTAAAATTTTTTCAAAAAAGTACCAAAAAATTTTTTTATTTCGGTTTTTTTTATTATATTTATATATATTTAGGTGCTAAAGTCAAAGTTTTTATTTTGACTCTCTTGTACCTCCATCTAAAAATTTTGATTTGTCAATTTTAGTAGATGGTAATATATCTAATTTCAAAGTATTATATTGGAATGATGCATCAAATGTCTTAAACTCCTGAGATAAGTCGGAATAAGAAAGTTGATATTCAGTTAATCCAACAAATAAAGAATCTAAAAATAAAGCGGTAAACATTACATTTCCTTCAGCATCAAGTATTCTTACTGGAATAGATTCACAAAATCTTTCTTTATTTCTTCTATCATAATACCATAACATTGTATCTAACATTATCCAATAATTAACATGGCCATCTATTAATTGAAAAGTTAACTGAAATTCCTTGGTAAATATTTCCTGGTAATTTTGTGAAGATCTCCATCTTCTAGTTCTACCAGCAGCTGTTTGTGATTGTCCTAACGAGTTTGGAGCTGGTTCAGCTGCAGCTCTTGATGCAGTTTCAGGTTTTACTTGTTCAACTGGAGTCCAATTCATTGTTGGAATTGTAACTGTTTGTATAGTATAATTAACCAAATCAACAACATCATTAATCATAGTAGGCATTGCAAAAACATATGGTGCATATTTATCCTTAACTTCCTTAGGTATAAATGTTCTAGGGAGTTCTACTTTAAATAAGTCTGATCTAGCGTTTAAAAACATAATTCTTTTTTATTTATTCTTCGAATGCACTTGCTACGGAACTACTAATGCTGGATGCATCCTTTTCTGCTATACTCTCATACATAACATTATCACATGAAGGACAACTAGCATCAACAATTTCCATTATTTCTACCGAAGCTTGTAAATCTTCATTCGCTGCTTCAAGTTGTGCTATTTCAATTTCTAATGCATTCTTTTCTTCTTCATCTATAATATTATTACTAACTTCAGCATTATATTCTTGAATTTTTAAATCTATTTTAGATTGGGCAGAGGCTAAATTATTATTCAAATTTTCTATCGTTGCACTTTGACCGGTAATAGTATTATTAGCTAATGTCGTTAATGCAACTTGAGCTTTAAATTTTTGAGTCCATTCTTCAATTTGTTTTTGTAATGAAGCTATTTTTTTATCTTGGAAGTTTGATACTTGATTACCAACGGTAACAAAGGTTCCGGTATATATTTGAGATTCGGAATCACCATTCCATGCAGTTACTGTAAATTGTTTGCTTTGGTATTCTGAAATTCGTTGTGCATCTTTAGAATTTACTTTAAATAAACATTCACCACTTGATGAATTTATTGTTTGTGAAACTGAATTAGTCACCTCGCCTGTAGCAGCATTAATAGATTGAGTACCTTCATTTGTAGTTAAAGCATATTGATCATCTAAACTAGTTGAATCAATAGCATTAAATGAGACGATTTCTCCAGAATCTGCATAGAAATTTAATTTTAATATACCTAATCCAGATAGATCTACAAAATCATAATGTTTAGCAGAACCTTTATACATTACAAATTTAATGTACGTATCTCCTTGAGTCATATTAATTTTTCCTAATCCTTGTGCATAAATTATTTGTGAAGAACTATCACCAGTATCACTTAATACATATTTACCAGTTCCTGCATCCTTTTTCATATATGCATTTTGGGCTGATATCATGATTTGATTAATAGATAAAAATGAAGTAACAAATTCTTTATATTCTGATAAATTAGAAACCAACGAGTTTCCTGTATCATTATTACCATACATTTGAACAGACTTATCATAAACTTTATTGTAAATCTTAGGTTGTATAGGATTAATTCCTAAATTTATTTTTTGTAAACTTTTTGCATATTTTAAAGGGTTTCCGAAATTTGCAGAAGCCTCTTTCCATATAGATGTTTGATCTTCTCTATTAAATAATCTAATGGTATAATCAATTCGATATGTAACTGCACCATTATTTTGTATAATTGGCCTATATAAAATAGGATCTTCATATTCACTATCTTGTACAAACTCCAACTTACTAGTTTCTATCCAAACTGGATTTGCACCTCCATTCCATACATATTCAAATACATGTAATTCATGGAGTATAATATAATCGTTACCTGGTACATTATTTAGTTTTCCGATAAAATTATCTATAATATTTCCTGAATAAGCTGCATATAATTCTAAATAATCACCATTCGTAGATTCTTGAATAACTGCAGAAAGATCATTAAATTGATCTTTAACTGGTAAATCAATTCTTATTAATTCGTATGTATTAAAATATGTTTGATTATTTACAACTTTTTCTTGTACAATCCATCCAAATTCAGTAGTAATTAATGAACTATATGAAGGACCATTTCCGTTAGTTAATCGTGAACTAGGTAAATTAACAGTTGGAGATCCTGTAGAGATTGCTTGATACCATTCATCTTGTAAATTATATAAGGCAGGAACTTTAATTTCGATATATGATGCATAATATTTACCACCTAAAATAAAAGGTGAAGAATTCAATTGAGCATAATTATCTGACTTTCTATAAGATAGATTAAGATGTCGAACAACATTTCCAGCATTATCATTAAAACCTAATCTAAAATAAAATCCTTCATTATTTTCAAAATTAAATCCTTGTACTAGATGTATTCTCACAACATCATAAGCAACCACTTCCATTGGAGAAAATGAAACAGGTAAACTAACACTATTGGTTAATTGAGGATCATAATCATTTAATGCCATAATTTGATTAAGCTTCAAATATCCATAAGTAGCAGTTGTTGGTTCTGTAGAACATCCCATACGTGTTCGAACATTCCCAGTGATATTTGTAGAATCATCATTATTAAAAATAAGTGTACTCTTGTCTGCAGCATCATCCATTAAAAACCACGGAGCCTGTGTTGTAGTGAATTCATCTACAATAGATGCTTGATCTCTATATTGGTATTCTAATAATACCGAATTCGATAAATTTATATATGTTGATGTAGCTGCCATTTAATCTATTACATTTTTTACGATCCATGAAGATGTGGTTACGGTTGCAACTCCTATGATGAATCCAACCCAAGGTTTCTTATACCATTTATCTACCTTCTTCAATCGATCATCGTATAATACTATTTCTTTATTTAAAAATTCTATATGTCTATCTTTATACATTAGCAACAAACTATCTTGGTTGCTCAATAATTCATAATTAGATATTTGTATTCTAAAATCATTTATCAATACTTGTTTTGCACTATCTTGAGAAATCAAGGTATCGATAGCATTAAATACTTCTTCTAATTCTTCTCTAGGTATCTTTATTGTATCACTCTCGGTTTGCGAAAAGACATTAAAAGATAGAGATATTAATAATATTAATAAAATATTTTTCATTTTTTGTATTTTTCTTTAAAATCTTTCAATGTATCTTTAGCATTTTTTGTATCTCGAATCTTAGATTCATCTACTTTAATCTTCTTTTCTAATTCTTTTATTTTAGCTTTTGTAGCTTTTTTATCAGCAGCTGTTTTATCTTCTTTATTTTTAAGGAATTCTATTTCTTTTTCTATTTCCTTTTTATCATCTTTAAAGTCTTTCTTATCAGGATCATTAAGTACTTTAAATAATACAAATATCCCAGCTATTGCAGTTAATATTCCTGCAACCCATCCCCAAATTTTCTTTAATGTATCTTTCATGTTTCTATTATTTCTAATGTTTCTAAATCTAATGATGCATGTGCACCATATTTATTTTGCAATGATTCAACTAAAGTAGTTTCCTCTTCTCGTATAAATTTCAATTCTTTGATTAAACCTGTTCTTTTATGTTCAATCCTTGATAATTCAGTTTCTAATACTTCTATATCCCTATGGACTTTAGTAAATTTATCCATTATAGTAAGTATTTCTGTTTTTTCTTTTTTTGTTAAATCCATTTCTATTTTATTAAATTTAAGGAGAATCTCCTTGTCCATCTCCTTCTCCTGGATCTGGCTCTTCACCAACAGCTGCATCTTGCATCCAAGTATTCCATTTTATGATACTACTTCCAGAAAATGACATTCCATGTGATTTGTAAAAATCATCAGTCCTCTCAAAAGTTCTCATCGCTAATTCAGCGGACCAAACCTGCCATTCATGATATCCATTGGTGCACAGCCTGCCTATAATTCCAGCATCGCAGTAATTCCCATAATAAATTGACTTTGTAAGAACCGGAGTAACTATTGGCCATCCATGATCATTAAATAAATCTACCGGTCCCTTATCCATCGAACTTTGATCCCACATTAGATTTTCACCTCGTTTTTGTTCCCACGCATATCGACCTGGGTAAATATAATCTGCAGTTTCTTTCCCAAAATTAAATTCATTATTACCTGGACATCCTATTATTAATTTAATTCCTTTAATTTGTCCTGGACTACCTGGATCCATTTCTGAAATATAATCTACTTCAAATCTCCACATGAAGGTACCCATTTGTTGTTGAGGTGAAAAATCTCCCTTTGGATCAAAACACCATCGATAACTATCAATCGCATCTTCCTCAATGCAGTCGCAAATACCATCTGGCCCATCGTAAATTATTCCATTTGAAAGATCACCTTTGTAAATGCACCACACTCCACAACAGGTCGGTATACCTCCATTGGCCATATCCCCATGCATAATTGCTTTCCATGGGGTTATTGTCTGATTGATTAGGTTGCCGGTTGGCCACCCATCACCACTCATTCTCCCAACAGGATCATATAAATACGGAATCTTTCTATTGTAACCAAGGCCTGAATGCCAGGCCTCATGAGAATAAAAGTTTTGTATTGTCGGTTTTAGTGATCCTATTTGCCAATCAGTCTTATAAGATCTAATATCAGTTTGAGATAGATGAAACATCGGATTCAATGGATCTCTTGTTCTAGTTTTTTCATATCGATTACCACTAACAAAATTACTAAATCCTATATTCTTTCCACTTTCTAAAGGTATATTCACTTCAAAATATTGTAATTTAACAGATGGGTCTCCTACATGGGGTAGGGTACCTGACCACACTCCAGTTCCATTATTAAGGGTTCTTTGGGTCTGAAGAACCTTTGGCATATCATACCAACAGGATCCTGGTCCAGCGATACTATCACAATATTGACCACTGAAAGGGAGGATTGAATGAAATGCAACATCTCTATCAAATCCGGCCGTTACATCATTTTGAAAAAATATACCCATATCAATATTAAAATTAACATAACATAAACCTTGGCCAACCCCAGACTCAGTGCTATCTACATTAATAGGAGAAAATCTTATTGCACTTTCTGGTGAATGCCATGTACCCATATTTTCACAATTACTTATATAGGTTCCATTAGTTTGTGCAGAAGATTCTCTAGGATTGTAATTATAGTCAGTTACAGTAGCAGTATCATTATATCCATGCATATAAGGTGCATAATCAGATGGAAAGTAATAGCTTCCTACAGTACTTAAACTTCCTTGAAATGCATCATTTGTATATGTATCATTAAAACATGATGAATTCCAATTACACCCTGGATCACCCCACCTTTTCAATGCAAATTTTGTAGTACCCCATCCTATTCCTCTATTCTGGTCAACTAAACAAGGTTTATCTGATTTGTATCTAAGTGCAACTTCATCTATATAAAAATCAGAATCAATAAATTCATATATAGATGAAGTTTTACCTTTTCTATCATCATATGATGTAGCTCCTTGTATATCAGCGATCATCATAACATGGGCACCAGCTTCAGCAGCTATAGATCCTGCACTATGGGAGCCTGCATTTTCATTATCTGTGTCTGATTCAACAACACCTAAAAATCGAATTGATGAATATTTTTTTGGGCCGTTTTGTAATACCTCTAAATTTATTTGGTCAGAATACTCACCACTTGCACCAATCGATGGTTCTCCGATTGATGTAAATTGAATAAGTGGATATCTATCATTTGTTGCAACTCCAGCATTTTCTAAAGTTATACTAGCAGGAACAGGACTAGATCCACCATATGTATTAGCTTTAATACGTAATCCAACATTTTTACCGATTAGAGAATTTGGTCCAGCTGATGCAACTCCTATAGAAGTTCCACCAATAACAATATGGCCCCATGCATCCATAGTCATCAAAGTCCCATCACCAGTAGAATCTCGTGAACCTAAACTTCCAGGACATGGGTTAATATCAGCATATCTCATAAAAGCTAATTCACCAAGTGCTTGTCCATCTCTAAAATCATGAGTAATTGAAAATGATCTTTTAAAACCACTATCATAATTTGTAAATACTAAATCAGCTGCAGCAAAAGCTGAGTAAGATGCACCAGCAATATCAAATCTAGAGTAATATTCATTAACATGATTTGCACTTGAAGCAAACTTTGTTTCATCAGAAACCACAATACGTGAAGCACAATATGGATCTTCTTTCCAAGCTCCCACTTCATTTGGATTAGTCCAAATACCAGTTCCATCAGTATCTTCTGAAACCATAATCCACCCGGCAGTTCCACCACTATCTCTCATTCGTATCCTTCCAGTTGCATCAATAGAATGCCGCGGTAATTGTTCGAAGGGTAAGTCAAAATCACTAAATTCACCAAGCATTACCCTTTTGTTTTCTAAAAAGAATGTTCCTTCCTGATCATCACCCATGGCATTTCCTAAACTTATATAATTCATAGGATCTCCTATAATAGTATCATTATAGTATCCGGAACCAATAAAAGGTATACTTGCTTGATCTAAAAATTCAGAAATATCTGCAGGTGATATTAATATTCTATATAAATTAGGAGCTCCTACTACGCTAGTACTTCCTGTCGAATAAAATGCAGCATTAGCAACACCAACAGAACCAGTTCCTCCTACAACTCTAAATTGTCCATCATCTGGTATTTCCACTTGAACAACTCTCCCGGCATCACCAGAATTAGCTCTTATTAAAACTCCATCAGGATCCAGTCCAGGTAACCAACCAGTAGTACCAATAGGTAAATCTTTTCCAACCGCTATCGTTCCAACTCCATGAGTTGGTCCAGCAAACCCGGCTCCATATAATTGAATGTTTTGTACAGATTCTAAAAATATATTATTATCAGGAACACCAGTCAATGAAATAGGAGTACATTGCTCAAATCTCGTAAAATTAGTAATATGTAAATGTCTTTCATCATCAATAAAAATATTAGACATATTAGATTGATCATCATAAGCAGTGGCATTATTATCTTTATCCCATCCTAATGAAATTCCACTACCAGCATAACCATAAGTACCTCCAGTATATAATGAGTTTGTATAATCAGCATAAGAAATTTTATTTCCCATTCTTGGGGATACAAATAATTTCGGCAATTTTTCAAGTGTAAAAAACTCTCTTAAATCATCCGCAGATATAGATCCACCTAACCATAAAGTATCTCTTGACCATCCTGCAGTTATTCCAGCTCCCCAACCACCATATGATTCATCATCACCTTTCATAATAGTGAAGTTAGCCGTTGGTCCTAATCCTATAGGCCCAGGAATCCATGTGCCATAAAATGAGCTCTCTTCCCCTTTTCGTTCTACCCAACCAGTATTGGATCCAGTAGCACCTTGAGGTCCAGTAGGACCTCTTAAATTTAAACCTGTATCATCAAACTGGTTTGAAATATCATTCCATTCAGTAACTTGTCCTAATGGCCAAGTTGCTCCTGGGCAATTGCTTGGTCCTTTATGTAAATAAAGATCACCTTGATATAATAAAGGCAATCCTGCAGAAGTACCGGTACATCCTACATACCATTTGTTTCCTGGCTCTCCTTGAGGTCCAGCTGGCCCAGGTAATCCTATAGGGCCAATAGGTCCAGGAGGTCCACCACCAGCAAGCATAAGTTGGTCAAAGTTAAAATTAACCTTTTCCATCAACTTCTCTAGCGTATCACTCAGAATTATTTCTTTAATTACTATCGCCATTGCATTCGTTTATTATTTTTTCTCTAATTCAACTTGAAATGAAATTGAATAATTATCAAGTTTCGGTATATTATATATCATCGTGAAATTTAATGGAGATTCAGTAGAAAACTTAACACTAACATTCTCACTTAATTTATATCCTTTTTGTTGTAATTGGAATGTTGTTAGTCCTAATTCGACAGGATCTAATGTATAAACATTGTTCGTAAATTGACTTTCAAAGAAGTAAATTTTCTTAATAACATATCGTTGATAAACATTTTCTTTAATATAATTTTCAACATCATCATCTAATCCAGATTCACCAAAACTAAATAAAGGGTTTATATAAGTATTGAATTCTGCATCTATACCATCAGCTCTCAAAAATTTAGATAATGCCTTTGTTGTAAATACATTTAATTCTATTTGCTCTTTACTAGTTAAAGCACCACTAGCATTAGTGCTTTGAGATTCTATAGTTGTATCAACAACACTTTCAGGAACATTATTTATATTAACTAATCCTCCATCCAAATCATCGATATCAATCATATCAAAATTATCTAATATTATTTTATCAGGTAAAGCCATTATTTTAGAGCCAAAGAATGCTTTATTTTCTTTAGCACCACGATATCCAATTTTAGATTCTTCGGTTCCAGCATCTAAGCTTTTTCTATAATAATCAATATCCCAATTACTCATAAATGAATAAAGATCTCGTTTAGTTATAGCAACTTCATTGATCTTAGGATATTTTGGTGGATTTGAACTTCCACTATTCAATCGCAAAATACCCTGAGGATTTTCTGGGTTAACTTTATTAAAGAAATAATTATCTACCAATCCAAAATTAGATTCATCTAAATTAAATTCTAAATTAAGATAACTCTCAAACCCATATCCTCTGGTTCCAGTAGTTCCAGCACTTGTTTCATAATCTTTAAAATAGAATAGATCTTTAAATTTTGGTTGGTATCTACCATTATATCGTGCCATAACATTAACCACCGCTCTTTCAGAAGCACTCATTTGATATCCAATAACATCTGAACTAGAAACACTTTCTAATTCTGGAGGAATATTTGTATCTTCTTTAGGAACAAGATAATTAGCTTTGTAAGATTCAGTTGGTCTACTTAACTCAATAACTTTATCATCATAAACTATAGTACCATCGTTTTTATAGGTTATGTATTCAACATTTGGATTACCTACATTTATTAATTCTGCTATATTTGCAAATGATAGATCTTCTATAAGACCTTCATAACCTCGATATCCACCATTCAAATAAATTGGAATTGCTCCTTTAATTGGCTCTTTTAAACTAACATCTGTCATTGGCATATATGGAGCAATCATACCTGAAGCGGCCCAAGGTCCTGTAGGATAAGGATTGAAATAGAAATTAATTGATGCACATTCAAATGTATCAATAGATGGATTGCTCACCCCTTGGAACAATAGATAATAAGCTGGAATTGTTGGGTGTTGTAAGAATATATCATTATATCCACCATCATCATTTAATGCAAATTCTGAAGCAAAATTAGTCCAAGTCCCAGTAATTGTATTTTGGCCACCTTGAACTAGATATGGTGTACCCCATCCTCCAGGTTGACTCCAATCATATATAGCTCCAGAAATTTCTTTATTTGCAGGCTCATATAAAGTTGAAATAGGATCTAATTCAATTTTATCTCTCAATGTATACATTAAAGTTCTATCAATAAAATAATCATTAGGGTCAGTTGAACCACTTGCACCACTTCCAAATTTAGTAAAGTATTCATCCATTAAACCAGCCTCAATAACTAATGTTATAGTCTTATGTTTTTCATTTTCAATGACTTTTAAAGTTAATCCATTTTCTACTAAACTAATAATAGATGCAAATTTATATCCATTATACTTAGTTCCTTTATTAAATTTAATTCTACTAATATTAAAATTAGGAGCAATAGTATCTACTTTTTGTTTTACAATTACTTTTGCACCTCTAAATAAGGTTTCAGCATATCTTTGGTTTGATGCATATCCAAATGTATTATATTTTACTTCTTGTGTAATTGCAGTTCCTCCAAGCATTTCTCTAGTAAAATATTCTGTAAAATAATCTGTATCTATAGATGTAGGTCCTGACACTGTTGCAAGTCCATATGCAGTAGAACCTGTAGATCCTGCATAAGTAGATCCTATATTAATAGCCTTTTCAAAATAAGAATAAGAATTTTTTCTTTCTTCAAAGGTCATATATGGAGGATATTTTTGAAGATAATACCATTCATGCGTATAAAATTTCGGATTTGCAGAGAACTCAGCAAAACTAGGTCCAAAATTTGGATATCTAAATGATGCATCTGCATTTAATCTATATGGATTTTGTCTAACATCTAAACCATCATCATCATATACCCATTTATTAATAAATGGTACTGATCTAGAAGGTATCGTTAATTGTTTAACATCATTTTCTTTTAATCTATCATATTCATTATATACAATTGAATCAGTATCTGCTAATTCATTTCCAATCCCAGCTAAATTTTGAAAGCCACCTTCCACTAAGAATTCACAGCTAGGCCCAACCACTGAATCAATCCATCCTGAAGGGCCAGTTAAACCGCTAGGTCCACTAGAAGTATCAAAAGAAGAAGTAGCACCAAATGGTCCAGTAGCACCTAAATACCATTCATATAATTGAGAAATATTAGAATCAGCATCCTTATTATATTGCAAAGAATAAAAATCAAAATCAAAATCTTTAAATGGATAAATGGATAATAACCCGCACGTATTATTCTTTAATGTACATATAGAACATTGTTTAGATGAAGTTAAAAGTATATCTTCTACCGTATCTACAATATTAATTGTATAATAATCATTGAAATTATCAAAGTTAATAATAGCTCCAGTCTTATCAAAAACCGGTTCATCTATATAAGGAACAATATTTTCTATTTGAGAGTATCCATCAGAAGTAACTAAATATTTATCAGTTGAAAGTAACTCTGTATCATCTGCACTAATTTTAACTTTTGCAAAAGGATTATCATTACCTCCAACAAAAGATCCTGTAGCTAACCACCCGATTACCGGTGTGAATGGCTGTGGGCTACTTTGATATAAACTCGAAGTGTAATCTGTTAATTGTCCAGATATAAATTTAATACCAGCATCTATAACTAAAGTTGCCTTTGATAATGATGTTACTTTGACTTTATTCCATGTTGAACTTGCAACTCTAGAAAATATAATAACCTTAGAACCTATATTTACTGCAGATAAAGGTAACAAATCAGGATAATAATTATTAGAATTATTTACGGCTCCAGCAAATGCTTTTGCTATATCAGAAAATGTTCCTAATGCACTATAAGCATTTGAACTAAATGTACCGGCTGTCATAGATGTCGTAGCCGTCATAGTAAAAAAGTCTATATAATCTAATTGAGATAGATCATTTGGATCAGTAAAATATATCCTAAATTCATCATCATCAATCGGAGTATTAACAAATTCTATTACACAAGCTGGCCTTCCATTTACTTTATCATTAAATTCACTTGATATAAAATTTTCTGGTACATTGAATCCACTAAAATTTTTCCAATTTATAGATGTATCATCTAATTTTAAAGTACCAGCATCGAAATTAAAATCATTACGTATTTTATGAAACTCCCCAATAGCATCCTGTAAATATCCTATTCTTGACATATTCTCAACAATCTCAGATGGAAAAAATGATGTTCCTCCGATACTTGAAATTGGAGGTGTCTCTGCATAAACAACTATACCAGAAGTATTAGTTTGAATTTGATCATTGATATTATCTTTATATCCAACTATATTTTGTACCGGTATAGGTAATTGATCTGGTTGTAAAAATCTATCTGCAAATAATGATTCACCATCTATAAAAAATTCATTATATTGAGCTTTATTAACATATAATCCAAAGTATCTATAGAATTCATAATCATTAGTATCAGTATCATCAAATAAATATTCTAAATTTAATATATTAGGATGTATAACATTTAATTCAGAAAATCCAGTTGTAATTATACTTTCATATTCAATGATAGTCTTATCAGTTGCCCAAGTATCAGCAAATAATTCTTTTGTTCGTGAAACAAATCCTGGTTTATTAGTTGATATCCCATTATATTTAAAATATCGTCCTTTATTCCAATCTGCTAATATTGCACTTTCTGGGAATAAAGCATTATTTACATGTTTACGGATATATCTACCTAAATTAGAATTTGTAGTTAAATCAAATGACTTAATTATTTTACTTTTACTTAAGATATTTTTAACAAAATGATCTGGGTTTTCAACCAAATCTATAGTAGTTATATCATCTTCAGTCGATATACCTTGTGTTGAAACTGAAACAGGATCTTCAGTTCGACATATAATAAAATAATCAGGAACATTAGAAGGTTCTATCCATAGTGGTGCCAATAAAGAATATTGTTCTGGATAGAGTTGAGATATTTTAGGTTCTGCACCATATCCATAAGTGGTATCATATTGATATCCATATTCATTTTTAATAGTTAAACCATCATTAATTTCTAATAAAGAATAAATATCTTTAGTTTTTGTAGGAAATTTTTGATTAAAAAACTTATACAAATCAAAATAATAATCAGTAGAAGATGATACTTTAAACCCTTTATATTTAGATTTAGCTAATTCGGATGTAGCATCGAATGATTCTAAATATAATACATCCTTACTATCAGCAATAATTTTTACATTACCTGTTAATTTTGGATTTGTTCGTATTAACCCGAATGATGTTTTTTGAAGTATTGACTTACTCATAGTTTATTTATTCATTTATATAGAACCAGCAAGGTTTGAATCACTTTTATTAGAATTTTCTGCTTTAATTCCAGAAACACTAGGATCTAATATTCTTACTGTTCTTGTTAAATCATCAACCACATTTATTAAACTCCTTGAAGGAACTTCTTGTAATTGAAGAGATTTAGAACGATATCTAGCAGTAATTTCTATATCAAATGAAAACCTTTCATCTATATTTGAATAAATATCTATACCTAATCGTTTGGTATATTCTAATTGAGTCGTAATTCCTGAAGGATCACCACCTATATTACCAATCCCGGTATCTCCATCTCCATAAAAATCTGTCATCCTATATTGAAATACAAATGGAATAAATGTCGCATATTTACTACCAAAATTTAATAATTTTTGAGATAATTGATTAGATCCATCTACATTAATATCACCTGTATTATTTGGTGGAGTCAAAAATAAATAAGATCCACATGAATTTGGACCAATTAAATATTGATCAGTTTCTTCAAATGACATTTTACTAAAGGATGCATCTTTATTTGTAGTAGCGCCAGAAGCAAAATCAAAATAAGCTGCTTGTTTTAAACCACCATCTGTTATAGCAGTAGATAATAATGGTGCATACCCTGAATTTCTAACTCCTTCACAACCACCAGCGCCAGTACCACCAGGTCCAATAAGTGTACCAAATTGACCCCATCCTAAGATGGATGGATGTAATTCATGAACATATATTCCATCATTTACAACCATTAGATTAGTTGGTACAGTTTCAATCACTCCACCATTTATTATACCTGACCAAATAAAATTACTAGATGTTTGGCCAGAAGCAGTAGTCTTCCATGCAAGTGTATTATATTGTCCGGATAATAAATATTCATGTTCATCATAACCATTTAATGCAGTTTGTCCTGGAGTTAGGGTTCCTGGAGCAGGAAAATTATTAACCACATCTACCGGAAGCATGGCTGCAGGATATCCTGGAGTACCACCAGATTGTACAATATCTTCATATAACAAAGAAGTACCATCCATATTTTGATAACGTAAATTTATATATTGTCCTTTTACTTGTCCAGTTTGATAAGGTAAACTATTAAATTGTCTATATGTAGATATATTAGTTGAAGATAAATTATTAGGTCCTATAGGAACAACATCATATCTTCTAGATGTATTGTAGTCAGGATCATTTGCATCATATCCAGTTCCACCAATAGTACTAGAATCTACAACTTGTGTATAATTACCATATTGTCTTGCATATAATTCTAATGGTGAGGCATTAGCATTCGATAATTTTAATAAATAAGTTTTATTAATAATTGCTCCTTTTGGTATACCAGAACCAGCAGCTTGTTTGCTATAGTTTCCAGCAAATAATTGTACCAAAGTGTTTTTAGCAACGATATATTCATTTTGTTCATCATCTACAATAGTAATTGCTAATAAACCTTTTTCTCCAGTCAATGCTTCTTCTATTAATCTAATTCTAGTAGAAAATTCTGTTAATTTTTCAAAAAGGTTCACAACATTTTGCTCATCAGTTAAAAATCCTGATGCAATCATTGTAGATGGATGAGCATAAAAAGTTTCATTTTGTGTAAACTGTGCAGATATATGTTCAGTTACACCACTATCATTTAATGCAGCTTGAACTTCTAAACTTTCGGATGAAAGTCTAGCTTGTTCTAATATTGTTAATAATTCATTAGAAGAAACTAATTCATCTGGGAAATCAACCATAACTAGGTCAGTCCAAGCAGATTCTGCAGGATTAGCTGGCCAACCAGCTTCAGATAAAGATTTTATTCTTATTTCAACTCCTTCACCTTGTTTAATTGGAATTTCTAATTGATTTATATTTACAGAATCAGCATTTTCAACATCTTCTATATCCCATGAAAATTTTCCTGTATAAGGATCTTTAGATCGTTTTCTAACCGGTGTTAAAAATTCTTCCCAATTTGAAAAAGTTCCACGCCTTTCAACACCAGAATTATCTTTAAATGTAATTTGGTCAGGTTGATTCGATCCTCCATCTTTAGAAATATATCTATATTGAACTCTAAATTGAACAACATCTTGATTACCAGTTCTAGCAGAAACCATTGGTTCTGGAACTGGCCAAAATCCTTTAACTCTATATTTAGGAGTTATTCCTTCTAAATTATCTGCTTCAGCTAAAGCTATTATTTCATCTACAGAAGATTTTAATAATGTAGTTGATGCAGAACTTCGGCTTATTAATTCATTCAATTCTGCTTGATCAGTATCTCTTTGGGATTGAGCAGTATATCGTTTAGTATTCATATCTGCTCGTTTCTCTTTAATAGAATCATTAAGAGATTTTAGTTCAGATTGAATAGCTAATTTTTCAGATTGCAAAGATTTAATCTTATCAATTCTTTCAATATCTGTTATATGATTATTAATTTGTAAAACTTGGAAGTCAGTAGATTCTACTAAGGGTTTGTTTGGTGTTATCGCCATAGTAGCAGGTGGTATTCCATCCTTAGCCATATTATATAAGAAAACTCCAAAATCAACAACCTGTTCTCTGTAATATTCTCCTAAACTTAATTCCTCTCCTTCTGAAGTAATTATAGATAAATTGTTTGTATAAAATGCACTACCAGGTGACCATTCTAAAGCAGGAACTTTAGTAATAGGATTGATAGGCTTAACAAATATGACATTATATTCATTAAATCCTATATTAACATCTAATTCTATTGGAGCACTTCCTTCATTGTAATAACTACATTTTGTACCGATTGCTAAAACATCGAATCCTTCAAGTAATTTAACTTCTACTATATTACCACTATCTAAATCTATATTAGTAATTTGGTATCTAGTATTATTATTAGTATTATCACCAACAATAACTATAGAATCTCCAATTTTAAGTTGTTGAGTTCGTTTATATTCAGATGTAGAATCATTATAGTTAAGAGTATTCAATTGAACTTTAAATAATCTTTTTGTAAATTTAGCTCCATCAACAACCTCAGTTACAACCTCATCAAATATTCTCATTACAGAAAAGTCACCATAAAATCTAAGATCTCTTGGAGGCATATCAATAACATCTTCATCTAAGAAGTAAGTTATATTATATTTAAGTAATTTTTGAAAAAACGTAACATAATCTAAATTAGATTTGCCATTTATTTCGTTTGTCCATACATCCTTTTGTGCTTGTGTGTTTAAATTTAATATGAACCTTTGTAATTTACAACGTTCAGTATCATTCGGAATTTGTCCGCTAAAATCAAAAGAAACATATAATAAAGGATTCAAAAAACTCTCAAAGAACCAATTTGTTTTAGTATTAAATTCGGTTGGAGTTGCCATAGAACCAATCGTGTTTCCTTCTACCTTTAAATTTGATAAAAGTAATTTTCTAAATGATCCATCTTCTAATTGAACATTTGCATTAGCCTCACCAATACCAGATAATTGTTTTATATTATTATCGATTCTATTGATATCCGACATTAATTGGCCATATGATGGAACAAACACTTTACTAATTTGATTATTCTCATCTAGAACCTCTATTTCTACCGTATCGGCATTTGATGTAGTAATATCCGATAGCTTATCCATGATCTCTAAAGAATTCTGATTAATTCTCAAAAGGTTATTCAATAAAGAAGATAAAGAATACTTAGTACTAAAATCTATGTTTGTGTCAGCCATTCTAATTTATTTTATTTAATTACATCTATATAAAAAGTATA